>BNJV01001638.1_pt1 | contig 85294 bp, 137 predicted proteins | sample 8540591 | NCBI WGS metagenome assembly BNJV01 (sample SAMD00202457, study PRJDB9452) | human saliva metagenome | host: Homo sapiens
TACTGACCCCAAAAGTTAGACAATTAATTTAAGCAAAGATTTAGTTCTGTATTGTACAGGACTAAGTCCTTTTTAGTTCTATAATTCGTTTGTTGTTGTAGTAATCAATATAGTCGACAATAGCTTGTTCAATTGCTCAAGTGACTGAAACGTATTCTCATAACCATAAAACATTTCGAGACTTAAGAATACCAAAGAAAGATTCCATCATACCGTTATCTGGGCTATTTCCCTTACGTGACATAGATGGTTGGATTCCCTTATTCTTTAAAAAAATGATGATAGAAATCATGTTGGTATTGCCATCCTTGGTCACTATGGAGAATTGTATTTTCGTAATGGTTCGCTGTAAAGGCATGTTCTAGCATAGCTTTTCATTTGTACTAAGTTCGGCGAAGTAGAAAAGATTGTAGGAGATAATTTCGCTGTTAAAGCCATCTAAAACTGGTGATAAATAAAGCTTTTTGACTGCTTGCTGGAATGGCAAATTCTGTCACATCTGTGTAGCACTTTTTGCATTGGTTTTGGTTGCTTCAAATTGACGTTGAATAAGGTTATCTGCTTTCTTGCCAACCTCTCCTTGGTATGAAGAATACTTCCGTTTCGACGAATTCGAGCATTAAACCAAAGTACTTTCATAAGACGCTGCACCTTCTTATGGTTCACTACGAAAGCCACGATTTCGTAATTCTAAAGTCATGCGACGATAGCCGTAATTTCCTTTATGCTCAGTATAAATTGACTGAATTTCAGCTTTAGCTTGATCATCCTTATCGCTTTGATCCAGCTGTTTTAAGTGATAATAATAAGTTGAACGGGCAAAGCAATAATCTTTAGAAGGATATCTAAAAGAAAACTCTGTTACCAATCCTTGAACAATTTCCGTTTTTCTTCTTGCTCTTTTCCTCCTTCAATCGGGTTCTCTCAACTTTTTAGAACAGCATTCTCCGCTCTCAGGTATTCATTTTTCTGCTGAAGACGTTCTAACTCTGTCATTTCTTCAGGTTTTTCTTCTTTGACTGACGTCCCATTTTAGGTGGTCTCCCTCTTGTTTTTCTCAACAATAGTATACCCATTTTTCTTGTGTGCTAGTCAATTTGGAAAGCATTCCTTGGTTTGGGGAGAGCCATAATCTCAGAGACACCCTATCTTTGAGAACGACCTTCACGTAGAACTTTATCAATCATTTCTCGTTTTAATTTAGGGAGAATAGTAACGATTTCTTTCCCTTTTTGACGAACTCTATACCTAACGATCAATTAATTTAATCATGTACCTAAGATTAGGAATATTTATCCCGAAATATGATTTGAAAGCTCTTTGAAGCTTCTGCCCTTGTTTTCTAAGTTCATATATCTGAACTTTTAGTCCTCATATGTCAATTTCATAATAAAAACACCCCACAAAAGTTAGATTTTTCTGTCTAACTCTTTTGGAGTGCGGTTTCATCATGACCTATCTTTTTAATAATTCTGATATTGTTCAATTTCAGATTTTTCAATTTCACGACCATATTGGCAAATCGGACCAAACATAGTAAGATTTTTCCATATGGGAAGGCTGGAATCCAATGAAGAGTGTGTGAACTTACGGCCGGTCTCTACAATTTCCCATGGTTCGATATTACTGCAATGTCCACATTCGATGCTGGATTGAGTATGTCCCAATTCTTTTGTATAACCTTAGAACCCCAAAAATAATCATTTTCAAATCTCTTTTATATTTCGGTATTTTAATTCTTACTGAAATCAAAATCCTTTACAATTTCAATGCTATCAATCGTAATGGCTGTGATTTTTGTCTTTCTCGTCTTTTTCAGCCTTGGCAATGCTGTCGACAATATCCATACCATCGATTAGCTTGACCAAATACTGGGTGTTTTTCCATCAAGGTTGGATTTCCACCTTCTTTGTAGGTTTGATAATTTTTCTTAGGATAGCTACTTGTGGGAAGTTTAGCAGAATAGTCTGTTGTACTTGGTTGATGAAGAATGGCTACCGTTGTAAATTTGGTTGTCCTGTATTGGCCATGGCTAAGGAGACCACGGATATTATACAGATAAGGGGAGATTTCATTTTGAAACCAGTTCCTCATCCTTGTTTTATCCTTGTCATGCCAGATGGATTGGCCGCCAGTACCATCCCCTTTGGGTCACCAGTTTGGATCATAAGATCCATCAATTACACGGTGGAGGTAACGCCGTTATAATAGCCTTCTTTTGCACGAGTGAGGAAGTTCTCAACTGCCAGTGGAGCCAACTTTAGGAAAGAGCTTGATGCGGATATTTCCTTGACTCGTATGGAGAACGACTCGGCCTCATCCTCAGCAACCTCTTTCGATAATTGTGAGGAAAATATGGCGTTTTCGTTTTGTTAAGGCATCCTTTAGTTTCCTCAGCTGCTTTGAGCTGCGTCTTTTGAACGTTTTTCTTCAGCAATCTTGGTATCAACATATTCATCTCCTCGAAGCGCACGCTGGATATCAGTACATCCAGCAAGAGCAAAGGTGAGACTAAAAGAAAGTGCGCTAATCATTGTTTTCCTCTCAAAAATCATTTCTACCATTGTACCCTAGGAAAGGAGGATTTCAAATGTAAATGGTGGTGGTAGTATATCGAAGATTAAAAATCTTTTAATGTCTGTCGTTTTCTTGACACCGTTCAGAAAATCTGCTATAATAGAACATGTGCTAAATAGCTCAGCTATTTCACCGAAATAAAAAATAAGAAAAGAGACTTTAAAAATGGCAGTTAAAATCCGTTTGACTCGTATGGGTTCTAAGAAAAAACCTTTCTACCGTATCAACGTAGCAGACTCACGTTCACCACGTGATGGGACGTTTCATCGAAACAGTTGGAACTTACAACCCACTTGTTGCTGAAAACCAAGTAACTTTGAAAGAAGACCGTGTTCTTGCATGGTTGGCTGATGGAGCTCAACCTTCAGATACAGTACGCAACATCCTTTCAAAAGAAGGCGTATTGAAAAATTCCACGATTCTAAATTCTCAAAAATAAGTTTAAAGTAGGTTGACAGATGGATACGATTGAAAATCTCATTATTGCGATTGTGAAACCCTTGATTTCACAACCAGATGCCTTAACTATCAAGATTGAAGACACACCAGAGTGGAGTATCACTTGGATCTTGACCAAAGCGATGTGGGTCGTGTGATCGGTCGTAGGGTCTGCACTATCTCAGCGATAAGAACGATTGTCTACTCTGTCCCAGCTGAAGACAAAAAGTAAGAATCGTTATCGATGAAAATAGAGGGACAGAAGTCTCGCTGTGAGGAGGAGAAGATGAAGGATTTAACGTTTAGACAATTACAAGCTACTTTACTAGACCATTACCAAGCAGTCTCGGAACTGAGGAAGGCCTCTTTATCAAGCTAGTGGAGGAAGTCGGAGAAGTAGCCGAGGTCTTGAATGGACGCGTCAGGGTAGAAAGTCGCGTTCAGGATTCAAACGAGGAGCTTGCTAAAGAACTGGCTGATATCATTCACTACTACTGTTGCAATTGCAGCGATCAATGACATTGACTTGACAAGAACCATCTTTGACAAAAGACAAGAAGGCTGCCATCAAGTACCAAGCACGAGAATGATTTGGAAGGTTTTTCGAAAAGTCAGAAAATGAATCCTTTAGTCATAAAAGGGACTTTTCACCGTTTAGTAACTAGTACAAATACCAATCTTAGAAATATAGATCTTTACTATGCTAAAATGGAAAGACAGTCTCAGAGAATTAGTCAATCATCATGAGGGATAGCTACTAAAGGGAGTAATCTATGAACGAGAAAACAAAAGCCTACCTGGCGGCCTTAGCTTTTTCTAGTCAATCATCGGTTTTTCTTTTTATTTACTCAGATTGCTTGTTGGCTACGCTAGTCCTCTCACAAACTTTGGCCCATCGCTATACAGTCGCTGCTCTGGTGTTATTCATCGTTGCATCAAAGCAAAAAGCTGATTCAGATGTAAAACTGGCAGAGAGAGGACATTCTTTCTATTCTTCCCATGAGCCTCTTTTCATCCACCTCTTTTTCATGTTTTCCAATCCTTTGCTCTTCACAGTATATTTCGTCATCTGAAGCAGGAATTTTACAAGCCCTGGTTCTATCATTACCCTCGTGGCCTCGGTATCTCAAGGAAAGACAACGTTTGGTTCAAAAGTCCTTTCTTTAATCTATCCGTATGCAGGGGTTGTTTATCATCTTCCTTAGTAAGGAGCTGAACTTTTGGAGCACGGACACTGCTAGCTTTGGCTATGTCTTGATGCTTGGATCTGTTCTCGCCAAATGCCATATAAACAATATCCTCAGCAAGGCTAAAGGGAGGCCAGTTACAGGGCTATGGACCTGACTGCTAGTTGTGATATCTAGTCGGCTTCTATGTCGCTTTTAATACGCTGAGTCTGACCTCTGTCACTATCTAGTGGGGAACATATGCTACTTTGAACACTTGGTCATGTTAGCTATATCTGCTTTCTATCCTCTATTTGGGAGTTCTAGCCTCTATCGTGACTGCAGTCTTCTCTATCTATGCTATTGTTCGACTGGAGCATCAACCAGTCAGTGTCTTTTGGTAATCTTGGAACAGTTTTGACCATTCTAGCTGAGCGCTTATCCTCCACGAACCAATTTATAGTTACCATGTGATAGGAGCAACTTTGATTATTGCTGGAATTTTTAGGCATGAATCTGATGAGAAAAAGTAAAGATTGCTTAGCAGTCTTTTTCTTTATCTAAATGATGCAGAAAAATTCAAAAATTTTTAATGAAAATTAGGTTTGAAAACGATGATTTTAATATAGCATGATAAAATAGATAAAAACAGAATGATATCTAGGATAAAGAGGAGAGAGTTTAGAAATGAAGCAAAATGATATAGCTGAAGCTATTGCTTTTTATAACAGAAAACCTGAGACTTTGGTACGTCACATTATACCAGTAGTAGATTGTGATTTGGTTGTTTATCATCGTCCTGGGAAACGCAAATAAAGGCCACATTATTTTTTATCATGGAGCTTGTGGACGTAGTCAGATGTGGGCCCACCAGTATGATGCTTTTGATGGATTTGACCTTTACTTTGTCAATGTTCGAGGGCAGGGTGAATCACCTATGAAAGTTGGCCTTCCCGACTTGGAAGGCGCTGTTCAAGATGTAGATGCCATTTTGTCCTATTTTCAGCTGGATAAGGTGATATTGGTTGGTCATTCTTGGGGAGGAAATCCACTTCAAGAGTACACCTATCGCCATCCAGAAAGAGTCCTAGCCTTGGTCATGGTAGATAGTTGGGGACAGCATCGATACCTATCAGAGAAAGAAAGAGGTCGAATCAAATATAGTTCTCTTATGTATAAAACGATTCCTTGGAAGGTGATTGCTGATAAGAACTCAAAAATGTGTACTGATAACCCTATCACAAGAGAATTAGTCAAGACTGCCATTATTGAAACTGGGCGAGATGTTTTTTTGAACCTTGGAATCACAGGTTTCTTGGCAGTCCATGAGATAGAAGGTTATCAAGGAAATCCTCCCATGCTATTAGTAAGAGGCGAAAATGATTTTCCCAAACACCTAAAAATGATCTACGATGGTATCATTGCTCAAATCCCAATGCGCGTCAAGTAACGATTTCAGACAGCAAACACCAACCGATGAATGACCATCCTCAAAGAGTTTAATCAAATAGTTGGTGATTTTTTTGAAGAAGTAGTAGCCTTGTAAGATAGGACCTATTCAGCTTGTGAAAATCCCTGTAACATGATAAAATAAAGGGAGAAAGATACACAGGAAATGCAATGACATACTATAACGTTGGAAAGATTGTAAATACACAGGGCTTGCAGGGCGAACTTCGTGTTTTGTCTGTAACAGATTTTGCGGATGAACGTTTTAAGAAGAAGAGTGTCCTAGCCCTTTTTGATGACAAAGATAATTACATCATGGATGTCGAGATTGCGAGTCACCGTAAGCATAAGAACTTTGATATCGTTAAGTTTAAAGGGCTTTACCATATCAATGATGTAGAGAAGTATAAAGGCTGCAGTCTTAAGATTGCTGAGGAAAATCTAACAGACCTTGATGACGGTGAATTTTACTACCATGAAATCATTGGCCTTGATGTTTATGAAGGTGATACTTTGATTGGTCAGGTCAAAGAGATTCTTCAACCGGGTGCTAATGATGTTTGGGTGGTAAAACGTAAAGGCAAGAAAGACTTGCTCTTGCCATATATCCCACCTGTAGTTCTTGATGTTGATGTTGCAGCTGGCCGTATTGAGGTTGAGCTCATGGAAGGATTAGACGATGAAGATTGATATCTTGACCCTATTTCCAGATATGTTTGCTCCCTTAGAGCATTCCATTGTTGGTAAGGCAAAGGATAAGGGGCTTCTAGAAATCAACTATCACAATTTCCGTGAAAATGCGGAAAAGGCTCGTCATGTAGATGATGAACCTTATGGTGGCGGACAAGGCATGTTGCTACGTGCCCAGCCAATTTTTGACACCTTTGACAAGTTAAATGTCACTAAGCCTCGTGTTATCCTCCTAGATCCTGCGGGTCGTACCTTTGATCAGGCCTATGCAGAAGAATTGGCGCAAGAAGAGGAACTGGTCTTTATCTGTGGCCATTATGAGGGCTATGATGAGCGCATCAAAACTTTGGTGACAGACGAGATTTCCTTGGGAGATTATGTCCTGACTGGTGGAGAATTGCAGCCATGACTATGATTGATGCGACAGTTCGCTTGATACCAGAAGTGATTGGGAAGGAATCTAGTCACCAAGATGATAGCTTTTTCATCAGGGACTGCTCAGAATATCCCTCAGTACGCACGTCCTTATGACTATCGTAGGCATGGTGGTTCCAGAGGTGCTCTATGAGTGGTCACCATGAGAAGATTCGACAGTGGCGACTTTATGAAAGTCTCAAAAAAACTTATGAACGTAGACCAGATTTGCTGGAAGATTATGAATTGACAGCAGAAGAAGAAAACAATGTTGGCTGAAATTAAAGAAAAACGATTAAAGGAGAAACTTATGCAAGTAATTAAACGTAGATGGACAAGTCGCTGACTTTATCCCAGATAAAAATCTACCAGGCTGTCCTGAAAAGCAGCTCAGACAGTTTATGTTTTGACAGATGATTTGCGTCAAAAATCTAGCTCAAGTCACTAAGAAAGGTTGTGTTTGGATTTAGAAGAAGCAAAAAGTAGAACGTGCAACTATCAGTATGATTCAATCAATGGTTGAGCACCGCTTTGCTAGGTGCAGGATATATCACTATTGCAGAACATTATATTTCTTATCGTTTGCAACGTGATTTGGAGAAAGTGGTTATGGAGACCATATCGCTGTACACTTCATTTTTGAGCAAATTCGCTAATTATAAAAAGAGTGAGATGATAGAAAGCATCTCACTCTTTCTTAAATCTAGTGAGCAGTCTGAACGGTTGTAGGAACAAAAGCTAATTCTCCGAATATCAGAAATTCGGATAATCCGTGTCATGTTTTTAGTAAAAATTTTTGACAATCAGTTTGCTGACGCTCTGTATCGTATTTGATGATATCACCAGTAAAGCTTGTTTCAGCAAAATGATATGGACTGCAGTTTTTCTGAAGGGCTTTGTTTGAATAGCCTCAATTAATGGATCTGATGTCTTGAGATGGGTTCATCACGTCCATCAAGGAAAGTCTTTGTGACTTTTTCTATACTTGTTTCATTAAAAGTTTCATGAGAGACTCCCTTCTTTCCTACCATTATTATATATTATATACAAATTTTAATAAAATCTACAATATTTTTCGAATAACTAATTGAAGATACAATAAGGAGATAATATGGCAGAATTTACATTTGAAATCGAAGAACATCTTTCTGACTCTATCTGAAAATGAAAAAGGATGGACAAAAGAAATCAATCGTGTTAGCTTTAATGGTGCACCAGCTAAGTTTGATATTCGTAGTTGGAGTCCTGATCATACGAAAATGGGTAAAGGGAATCACACTATCAAACGAAGAATTTCAAGTGATGCTAGATGCTTTTTAAATCAGGGAAGTAAAGAGCAGGAATATTGAACCGCACCCCCAAAAAGTTAGACAGAAAAAAATCTAACTTTTTGGGGTGTTTTTAATATGAAATTGACATATAAGGATAAAGGTTCAGATATATGAACTTAGAAAACAAGGAGAAGCTTCAAAAGAGCTTTCAAATATATTCGGGATAAATATTCCTAATCTTAGGTACATGATTAAATTGATTGATCGTTACGGTATAGAGTTCGTCAAAAAGGGAAGAATCGTTATTATTCTCCTAAATTAAAACAGAAATTATTGATAAAGTTCTGCTTGAAGGTCGTTCACAAATAAGAGTGTCTCTAGATTATGCTCTCCCAAACCAAGGAATGCTTCCAAATTGGCTGGCACAATACAAGAAAAAAATGGGTATACTATTGTTGAGAAAACAAGAGGAGAGCACCTAAAAATGGGACGCAAGCCAAAGAAGAAACCTGAAGAAATGACAGAGTTAGAACGTCTTCAAGCAGAAAATGAATACTTTGAGAGCGGAGAATGCCATTCTAAAAAAAGTTGAGAGAACTCCGATTGAAGGAGGAAAAAGAGCAAGAAGAAAAAAACGGAAATTGTTCAAGGATTGGTAACAGAGTTTTCTTTAGATATCCTTCTAAAGATTATTAAGCTTGCCCGTTCAACCTATTATTACCACTTAAAACAGCTGGATCAAAAGCGATAAGGATGATCAAGTTAAAAGCTGAAATTCAGTCAATTTATACTGAGCATAAAAGGGAAATTACGGCTATCGTCGCATGACTCTAGAATTACGAAATCATGGCTTCGTAGTGAACCATAAGAAGGTGCAGCGTCTGATGAAAGTACTTGGTTTAAAGTGCTCGAATTCGTCGTAAACGAAAGTATTCTTCATACCAAGGAGAGTTGGCAAGAAAGCAGATAACCTTATTCAACGTCAATTTGAAAGCAACCAAACCAATGCAAAAGTGCTACACAGATGTGACAGAATTTGCCATTCCAGCAAGCAGTCAAAAAGCTTTATTTATCACCAGTTTTTAGATGGCTTTTAACAGCGAAATTATCTCCTACAATCTTTCTACTTCGCCGAACTTAGTACAAATGAAAGCTATGCTAGAACAAGCCTTTACAGCGAACCATTACGAAAATACAATTCTCCATAGTGACCAAGGATGGCAATACCAACACGATTTCTATCATCATTTTTTTAAAGAATAAAGGGAATTCAACCATCTATGTCACGTAAAGGGAAATAGCCCAGATAACGGTATGATGGAATCTTTCTTTGGCATTCTTAAGTCTGAAATGTTTTATGGTTATGAGAATACGTTTTCAGTCACTTGAGCACTTGGAACAAGCTATTGTCGACTATATTGATTACTACAACAACAAACGAATTAAGGTAAAACTAAAAGGACTTAGTCCTGTACAATACAGAACTAAATCCTTTGCTTAAATTAATTGTCTAACTTTTTTTGGGGTCAGTACATATTCTCGCTTTTAATTTAAAAATTCGAAATATATGATACATATAATAGAAAGAGTTTTTAATTTGGGAACTTAAAATTTAAAAAGTCTCGTAAAAATATTGAAGGTAAAGGTTTATAAAAAGAAAAATTATATGAAATCACAGTAAATAGAAAGATAAAAATAAACACTAACTTTGACCGTAAATATATTTTATGTACCTTAGGTACAAAATTTTAAAGAAATTTGGTTTTGGACATCAAAATTAAGCAAATTTAAAAAGCGGATTTTTGTGGAAAATTATTATAATAAGTTCGATTTCTATGAATAACAATACCTTTATCCACTCTCTGTGGAAAACGTGTGGATAAGTGAAAAACGTTAAAAATTAAGGGTTTTTAGGGTAAAATTGCTTGACAAATGAAATTAAAGACATATAATACTATTTAGTAAAGTACGTTAAATAAAGAGAATAGGTGAAGTGTGTCACCAGGTCCTGGTCTGTCTTGTTTAGCGAACAATAAATTTTTATCTTTTGGAGGAGTTTTATATGAGAAAACTTAAAAAAATCTCTATTTTTCGGATATTCGCGCTCATCAGTACATGCTGTGATTAATGAATTTAAATCACAAGTTCGTGAGTTGGAAATTCGTAACTCACAGTTGCTTCAAAACTGATCGAAGATCTTAAGAATAAAGAACAATTGATTTCAGAAGCTATCGTAGAAGCTAAACGTGTTTCAATTGGTATTGTTTCCGAGGCAGAAGTTCATTCTGAACAACTTGTTAATGAAGTTAACAATCGTATCGAAAAATCAGAAGAAGAACTTGAGCATCTTGAAGCTACTAAACAAGATATCATGAACCGTACTGAGTACATTAAACATGAACTTAAACAACTTCTTGAAAATCAAATCAACATGATCGATAATATCGATACAGGTGGTGTTCATCATGTTGGTCATATTATTGACGATCTTCTTACAATGAGTCATGAACGTATCGATGTGTAGGACGTATTCTTACTAATGAAGATCCAATTCCAGTAAATACTCTTCAAAATGAAAAGTCTAAAGTTGCCTACTTGACTCCAGATACTAATGTTGCAATTGATATGAAGGAACCACCTGTATTTACTATGGATTCATTCTAGAAAGGGAGGCGTATGGCTAACATCAATACTGCTTTTCAAGACTTACTTAGAAAGCGGCGAATACAACTCCAAAAAGGTTGAACGTGAAGACGGTACAATCTACAAGGGGCGTTTATCTGTTACAGAGGACAGTTAGTTGATTTTGCTTTTTGGTTGGAAAAATGCTAGTGAATCTGGTGCGGCACAAATTATTTTTAATAATCTAACCGTAGTAGATGATCAAAATAGTCGCGCTGAGGTACTTGAAAAAATTAATGAACTCAATCGTACTCATGGTCTGTATTATTATCTAGTTCTTGATGTCGATAACCGTATCTTTGCTCGCTATGTAACTCAAAGTAACACCGTATGATTTTGAAGTACTATTGGATGTCTTTAAAAAGGAACACGCGTAATCAGAGAGATTATGGAAGAATTAAATTAGAAGGAGTCTATAATGGCAAATAAAGAGAAAAAGATCATTTCTCAATTCGTAAATTTTTCAGTTGGAGCTGCTTCCGTAGTAGTAGGAGCTTCTATTTTTGGTTTAGCAGCTCAAACAGTTCAAGCTGAAAGAACCTACTGTTATGGGAGAGGAAGTTCTCGGTAACGAAGCTAACGTCAAAGCAATGTTGAGTTTCTTTTGAGAAACCCTACTCCAGCAATCAATCAAGTAAATGAACAAATTGCTGAAATTAAATCAGAAAAGAAGTTGTTCGTAATCCTAACGACTACACTCAAGATAGTTTCCAAAAATATACAGAAACTGTAAAAGTTGCAGAAGCTTCAATTCCTGCTGCAGAGACAAGCAGTTGAAAAAGGCTGAAGAAATTCAAGGAAAATCTGAAAGCCTTCGAAAGAAAATGGCAGAACTCCTCCCTCCTGAAATTCGTAAGGATATTAACTATAACGTTGTAACGCAAGAACAAAAACGTGCAATAAATAACCGTTTTAAAGAAATGTATACAGAAGTTAATTACCGAACTACTTATACTGATGCAACAGCTGCACTCAGCAACTCACATAAAAGCCTTAAAGATGCAGTTAAAGGTTTGGTCGAATCACAAGCTAAGGAACTAGCTGGAGATGGAACTTTTAATGATAAAGTTCCAGAAGATTCAAAAATTAAAGTCAAGAGTTTTGCAAGCTTGACTTCTGATGACCAAAGCTAAGATTTCTGCACTGATTGAAGATCATTTCAATCTTGCTCCACTTTCACCATCAATTTCGTATGATCAAAACAAATGCTATCATTACTTATGATGACAAATCTATCACACGACTTCCTTTGACTGAGGTAGCAATTGCTGAGTCAAACGACACACCAGCACCAACTCCAAAACCTGAAGTTAAAAAGCCCTTCTTGAAGCAGCAATTACTAAAGCTTTAGAAACTCTTAAACCGGCTGATACAAGTAATAAAACAGAAGATAGTGTTGCAGCATATCAAAAAGCTTTGACAGCCCTAACTACTGAAACAGCTAAAGCTGAAAGCAGTTAAAGTAGATACAAGTGTAGATCAGCCTAAAGTTGACCAGACAGTGACAGATTTAACTGCAGCTATTAAAGCAGTAGAGACAGCTAAATCTTCTCTAGTTGAAAAAGAAGCTGAGAAGCCAAAAACCTACGGTTGTTGAAAAAGACGAAACAAAAAGTAGAAGTTGTTCCTTATAAGACAGTCCGTCGTGACAACGCTGAGCTTGAAAAAGGTAAAGAAAACGTTGTTCAAAAAGGTAAAGATGGTAGCGTCACAACAGTAGAACACGTAGTTATTGTTGATGGTAAAGAGACAGAACGTAAGGTTGTTTCGACTAATAAAGTTGATGCAGTAGATGAAATTATTGAAGTAGGAACAAAAAGAGCCTGCACCAGTAGAACCATCTAAACCAGAAGATCCAGCTAAGCAGAAGATCCAGCTAAGCCAGAAGATCCCAGCTAAGCCAGAAGATCCAGCTAAGCCAGAAGATCCAGCTAAACCAGTAGATCCAGCTAAGCCAGTAGATCCAGCTAAGCCAGTAGATCCAGCTAAGCCAGTAGATCCAGCTAAGCCAGTAGATCCAGCTAAGCCAGAAGATCCAGCTAAGCCGGTAGATCCAGCTAGCCAGAGATCCAGCTAAACCAGTAGATCCAGCTAAGCCAGTAGATCCAGCTAAGCCAGAAGATCCAGCTAAGCCAGAAGATCCAGCTAGCCAGTAGATCCATCTAAACCAGTTGATCCAGCTAAGCCAGAAGATCCAGCTAAACCAGTAGATCCAGCTAAGCCAGAAGATCCAGCTAAGCCAGTAGATCCAGCTAAGCCAGTAGATCCAGCTAAGCCAGAAGATCCAGCTAAGCCAGAAGATCCAGCTAAGCCGGTAGATCCAGCTAAGCCAGAAGATCCAGCTAAGCCAGTAGATCCATCTAAACCAGTGAGATCCATCTAAACCAGAACCTAAGGTTGTTGAGAAGGATGAAACTAAAGTAGAAATCCTTCCATACAAGACTATCCGTCGTGACAATGCTAACCTTGCAAAAGGCACAGAGAAAGTTGTCCAAGAAGGTAAAGAAGGAATTATTACAACAATCGAACACGTTGTCTTAGTAGATGGAGTCGAAAAAGAACGTAAAGTTGTCGTATCAAATAAAGTTGATGCGGTTGATAAGATTATCGAAGTTGGAACGAAAGAGTCAAGCAAACCAGGTGACACTCCAGTAGTACCATCTAAACCAGAAACTAAGATTGTTGAGAAAAACGAAACTAAAGTAGAAATCCTTTCATACAAGACAATCCGCCAAGAAAAATCCTACTCTTGAAAAAGGCACAGAAAAAAAGTTATCCAAGAAGGAAAAGATGGTATTGTGACAACAGTAGAACGTGTGGTTCTTGTTGATGGTAAGGAAGTGGAACGTAAAGTCGTTTCAACCAACAAAGTCGATGCGGTTGATAAGATTATCGAAGTTGGAACAAAAGAGTCAAGCAAACCAGGAGACACTCCAGTAGTACCATCTAAACCTGAAGTTAAGATTGTCGAAAAAGATGAGACTAAAGTAGAAGTACTCGCATACAAGACAATCCGCCAAGAAAATCCTACTCTTGAAAAAGGCACAGAAAAAGTTGTTCAAGAAGGAAAAGATGGTAGCATCACAACAGTAGAACATGTTGTTCTTGCTGATGGTAAGGAAGTGGAACGTAAACTAGTTTCAATGACTAAGGTTGATGCAATCGATAAGATTATCGAAGTTGGAACAAAAGTGTCAAGCAAACCAGGTGACACTCCAGTAGTACCATCTAAACCTGAAGCTAAGATTGTCGAAAAAGAAGAAACTAAAGTAGAAGTTCTCGCATACAAGACCATCCGTCGCGACAATGCTGACCTTGAAAAAGGTAAAGAAAAAGTTGTTCAAGAAGGAAAAGATGGTCGCATCACAACAGTAGAACATGTCGTTCTTGCTGATGGTAAGGAAGTGGAACGTAAACTAGTTTCAATGACTAAGGTTGATGCAATCGATAAGATTATCGAAGTTGGAACAAAAGTGTCAAGCAAACCAGGTGACACTCCAGTAGTACCATCTAAACCTGAAGCTAAGATTGTCGAAAAAGAAGAAACTAAAGTAGAAGTTCTCGCATACAAGACCATCCGTCGCGACAATGCTGACCTTGAAAAAGGTAAAGAAAAAGTTGTTCAAGAAGGAAAAGATGGTCGCATCACAACAGTAGAACATGTCGTTCTTGTTGATGGTAAAGAAACAGAACGCAAAGTCGTTTCAACCAACAAGGTGGATGCAATCGATAAGATTATCGAAGTTGGAACAAAAGAGTCAAGCAAACCAGGTGACACTCCAGTAGTACCATCTAAACCTGATGCTAAAGTTATCGAGAAGTTTGAAACTAAGAAAGATACCGTAGCCTTTAAGACAATTCGTCGTGACAACGCTAACCTTGCAAAAAGGTACAGAAAAAAAGTTGTCCAAGAAGGAAAAGATGGTAGCCTTACTGTAGTTGAACGTGTTGTATTTGTAGATGGCAAAAGAAGTAGAGCGCAAAGTTGTTTCAACAACTAAGGTAGATGCAGTTGATAAAGTTATCGAAGTAGGAACAAAAGAACCAGCTAAAACCAGCTGATCCAGCTAAGCCAGTAGATCCAGCTAAGCCAGTAGATCCAGCTAAGCCAGCTGATCCATCTAAACCAGTAGATCCAGCTAAGCCAGCTGACCCATCTAAACCAGTTGTTCCATCTAAACCAGCTGACCCAACTAAACCAGTTGTTCCATCTAAGCCAGCTGACCCAACTAAACCAGTTGTTCCATCTAAACCAGCTGACCCATCTAAACCAGTAGATCCATCTAAACCAGTACAGCCAACAAATACACCAGCCAAAACCGGTGGAAACTAAGGCTTCATCTGGAAAAGAACAATTGCCAAAACACTGGTACAGAAGCTAGTGGATTATCAGCTCTTGGACTCTCACTAATGGCAGCAGCAAGTGCTCTGTTTATCGGTAAGAGAAAACAAGATAATGAATAAAAAGGAGATAAATAATAATGAAATTTGAAAAAAACGTCAACGTTTTGCCATTCGTAAGTTTAGTGTAGGTGTGGCATCTGTCCTGTAGGACAGTTCTTCGTCGGGTCGATGGTTAACGCCCCACACGTAAGCGCCAGTGAATTTAAAGGTGAGGCAACCAAGGCAATGAAGAAGAGCCGGTCAAGGAAACTATTTCTGAAGAAATCACTATTCCAGAACCATACCGTGCTCCTGCAACTCTTGCAGCACCATCTACAGAAAAAAAGAACCAGTTGCAGAAACAACAACTGAAACAACAACTACAGAAACAACTGTTGAAAAATCTAAAAGAGCCTGTTGTAGCAACAGCTCCATCTACTGCACCAGCTGCAGAAGAAAAAAACCAGAACTTAAAGTTGATAAAAAAAAGTTCCAGCAGCAGAAGAAAAAAAGTTACTGAAGCTAAGCCTGCAGTTGACGAAGTTCTTCAACCACTTAAAAGACAATTGAACAACAGCATTCTTGAAGCAAAAGCTGTCAACCAAGAAGCTGAAAAACACAAGCTAAACTTAACGATAGCGATGCTAAGAAAGTTCTTGCGAATGCTCTTCAAGCTTCAAAAGCTGAGTTGGCAGCAGCTCAACAGCTTTCTGAAAAAGATCAACTAACGAAAGCTGATCTTGAACTTAGTATCGGACGTCTCCAATCAGCCATCGAGTCTGTTTACACAGAAATGAAAACGTTCAGGTCACTCAGGGTTTTGTATCATACATGCTTGACGGAACTGCAGCGGCTACAAATGGTGGTTTAGTAGGACCAAAGAATGTATATCTTGCTGGCTCTGATAATTCAGAAAGGGTTGAATACAAGGTTGATTCTTCTATTTATTCTATCACAGCTGATGAATATGAATTTGATGGCATTAGAGGACTTTCGTTAACAGATGATGCTAAGGCTTTAGGATTTAGTATTTCAGCTAATAGAGATGATACCACGCGTACTTATACAATATCCCTTGTAGCAAATCTTCAAAGGAACTAACCTGCAATGGTAGCAGGCAAAACTTATAATATTGGTTTCTACAAAGATTCAGAGCCAAGTAAAGTATACTCTTCTGACTTGACAGTTAAAGATGTTAATGATAAACCTTATATGACCATTGAAAACTATAGTGGTTTTACAAAACTTCGTAAGAATGGTGCAGTAACTAATATCAAGTACAAGATGGGGTTGACTCGTATTACATCTGATGAGGTTGAACTGACAGAGGATGCGAAAAAACTAGGCTTGACTTATGATAAGGTGGGTGAGTATGTTACTGGTGATGTTCTTCTAGATAATACCATTAAAGATGGAACTTATGAGATTGGTCTAGTATCGAAAAAAGATCCAAGCATTAAAGCTACCATGTTACTTACATTCGAAACTCCAAATTCATATGCCCTTACTAGCAGCCCACATACTGGTAATTCTTCAGAAAAAAAACTAAACTCAGGGCAGCTTGATCCAAATGGACGAAGACAAGATCCAACTGCAGATCGAGAAGGTGAGTATGATGTAATCTTACCAACTACTCCATTTGGGTATCGAATGGAACCATCTGGTGATAAACTGGGTACTGTTGCAGATGCCACTCCACAAACTCCTCAGTATACTGTTGAACTTGGTCTTTACGTGAAAGATTCTCCAATGGTTCAAGATTTTTCTAAACCGATTGACTTGAAGAAATTAGAGCGTTTGGATAGTACTCCAGAAGTAGAATATGAATTATTCAAATATAAACCATATGATACTAAGGGGCATATTTCAGATGGATATGGATGGCAACTTCATGATGATTATAGTACTCCATACCGTATCCGTTTCACGAAATTACCTGCTAAACAAGGTCAATTTGATATTAAATTTAAAACTATTGATGCCCTTGGTCAAGAAAAGAATTTTCAATGTTCACGTAACCACAGAGGAACGTTCAAAAGTTGAAAATAATGGTATCAATCCTTTTGCATTAACCAATGCGGACGTTAAGTTTACTCCTAATAAGGACACGGCTGTACTTAATAAGGAGGGGATTGTATCAGTTCCTCGTTCAGATGCAGAGCAAACTATTGGTAAGATTGAGTTAAACAAGGTTAATGCTAAGATTAAACCAGTTCGATTCCCAGATGGTACAGAGTATGATGAAGCAACTCAAACCATTAAGAAAAAAAGCTGGAGTCAAACTGTTACCTGGTGAAAGTATAACTTTGAAGTACGCGCTATCGACGGACACTTTGGCGATAATGCACCAAACCGTATCTTCCAATTTGAAGTTACTGACGTAATCGCACCAATTGATCACCAAATTTGGAAAGAACAAGAGCGCTTCCCAGGAGTTCCTGTTACTCTAGAGGGTGGATCAAGAATTGCTGATATCCGTGTCATTACGGAAAGTAAAGATAAGTATGCGACAGTCAAAGGAGACACTATCACTAATACCCTTGAAGGATATGGTGTACTGAAGACTACTGAAAACCAAAAAGCACGTGTGAAGTTGACTACTACAATGCGGATGGTGGTATTTCTACAACATTCACAGACTTTACCTTTGAAGTAAGACCTCGTGATGGTGTCGGACTCGACCTTGATATTACCAACCATGAGCAAACCATCAAAGAAGGTCAAAACTTTAAGGATATGGTTATCTCTCACACTGAAGGTGCTACACTAACAGTTGATACAAAAGCCCTACCTAAAGGAACTCGCTTTACTAAGTCTACTAAGACAATCGCAGGTAAAGGTCTAATCGAAGGGGTTTACAATATTAAGGTTACCGCTGAAAAAGATGGGCAAGTAGTTCAAAAATATGTGAACTTGACTGTCCTACCTGGAGAATTATCAGCACCAGACTATGAAGCTGAAGTAACTGTTGGAGATAAACTTGAACCGTTTAAGATTGAACATGGTAAATCTTCAGAAGTATCAAACGTAGATTTCACTGATCCAAATAATGGCATTACCTATGATTATAAAACTGAAACTTTCTCTGGTAAAAGTAATGTAGTAGGAGTGCTTGAAGGTACTTACACTCTAACTCGCGGTAGTGAATCTGCTCAAGGTAAAATTAAGATTACTGTTAAGCCAAAACCAGTAGAAGTAAATAGTGGTGAGCAGACAGTTCAAGTACTTAATCCTATTACAAACTTTGTTATCAAACCAACAGAAGGTTCTGTCTATGGTGAAGAGGGTGAAGTAGGATTCCGTAAGATGGAACTCAATATCGAAGGAAAACTTCCTGAAGGTTTGACTTACGATCCAGACACTAGAACAATCTCTGGAACACCCAGCCAAAGTTGGTATATACTCTTAAATACACTTATGGTTACGAAGGTATTGAGGTAATACCAACGCTACTGGTACATTCAAGCTCACTGTTACAGATTCACCAGTTTCAATCGCAATCTCTAATAAAGAGCAAACTGTCACAGTTGGCGATGCAATTACTCCAGCGGTAGTAACTCACAATGATGTATCTAGTTACTATGAAGACTCCATATGGTCTTGTAGAAGAAGAAGATATCAATGAAGTTATTTCTGAATACGGATTGACTTACGATCCTACAACTAAGACATTCTCTGGAAATCCTACAAAAAGCTGGTACCTTTACTATTCGTATGCAAGCGACTAACCCCTGAAAAATTGGGTGGTAAATTTGCAAATGACACATTTACTCTTACAGTAAATCCTAAAGCTGAGAAAGATCTAGATCTTACAGTTTCAGGCGGTCGTCAGCTTGTTCCACTTGGTAAAAGCAATCACTGATATCGTATTAATCTCACACCAGGTTCTGACCTTACTCTCGATGAAGCAAGCCTTCCCTGCTGGTGTAACATATGATGCTGCTACTAAGACAATCTCAGGTACTCCAACTGCAGTAGGTAGCTACACAGCTAAAGCTACAGCAACTCTTGATGGTAAATCTGTATCTAAAGATGTAGTGATCGATGTTGTAGATATCAAAGATGGTGTTGACGGTAAAGACGGTAAAGATGGTAAATCACCAGTCGTAACCGTTAAAGATAACGAAGACGGCACTCACACAGTTAAAGTTGTAAACCCAGATGGAACAACAACAGAAACAGTTATCAAGAACGGAGTGATGGTAAGACATCTACAGTAACCGTTAAAGATAACGGTGATGGCACTCATACAGTTAAAGTTGTAAACCCAGATGGTGAAACAACAGAAACCATCATCAAGGACGGTAAGAACCCATCAGTCACAACTAAACGTGGTGAAGACGCAGAAGGTAACACAGGTACATGGGTAATTACACATGATCCCTGCTGGAACTGAAACAGGCCGTACATTCATCAAGGATGCCAAAGACGGTAGAGATGAGAGTTGACGGTAAAGATGGTAAATCACCAGTCGTAACTGTTAAAGATAACGGAGACGGTACTCATACAGTTAAAGTTGTAAACCCAGATGGCGAAACAACTGAGACAGTTATCAAGAATGGTGAAGATGGTAAGAACCCATCAGTCACAACTGAACGTGGTGAAGACTCAGAAGGTAAACACAGGTACATGGGTAATCACATGACCCCTGCTGGTACAGTAACAGGTCGTACATTCGTTAAAGATGGTAAAGACGGTAAAGACGGTAAAGACGGTAAATCACCAGTCGTAACTGTTAAAGATAACGAAGACGGTACTCATACAGTTAAAGTTGTGAACCCAGATGGCGAAACAACTGAGACAGTTATCAAGAATGGTAAAGATGGTAAGACACCAACTGTAACTGTTAAAGATAATGGTGACGGTACTCATACAGTTAAAGTTGTGAACCCAGATGGTGAAACAACAGAAACAATCATCAAAGACGGTAAGAACCCATCAGTCACAACTGAACGTGGTGAAGACTCTGAAGGTAACACAGGTACATGGGTAATCACACATGACCCTGCTGGTACAGTAACAGGTCGTACATTCGTTAAAGATGGTAAAGACGGTAAAGACGGTAAAGATGGTAAATCACCAGTCGTAACTGTTAAAGATAACGAAGACGGTACTCACACAGTTAAAGTTGTGAACCCAGATGGAACAACAACTGAGACAGTTATCAAGAATGGTAAAGATGGTAAGACACCAACTGTAACCGTTAAAGATAATGGTGATGGTACTCATACAGTTAAAGTTGTAAACCCAGATGGCGAAACAACAGAAACCATCATTAAAGACGGTAAGAATCCATCAGTAACAACAGAACGTGGTGAAGACTCAGAAGGTAACACAGGTACATGGGTAATCACACATGATCCTGCTGGTAAAGAAACAGGTCGTACATTCGTTAAAGATGGTAAAGATGGTAAGTCACCTGAAGCATCAGTTAAAGATAATGGTGACGGTACACACACAATCACTATCACTGATCCAAATGGTGTAACTACTCAAACTATTGTTAAGAACGGTGAAAATGGTAAGTCACCAAGCGTTACTGTTAAAGACAATGGTGACGGTACTCATACAGTTAAAGTTGTGAACCCAGATGGTCAAACAAGTGAAACAATCGTTAAAGACGGTAAGAACCCATCAGTCACAACTGAACGTGGTGAAGACGCTGAAGGACGTACTGGTACATGGGTAATCACATGATCCTGCTGGTACAGAAACAGGTCGTACATTCGTTAGAGATGGTATTGATGGTAAAGATGGTAAATCACCAGTTGTAACCGTTAAAGATAACGAAGATGGTACACATAAAATCACTGTTGAAAATCCAGACGGAACTAAGACTGAAACTATCATCAAAGACGGTAAAGATGGTAAGTCACCAAGCGTTACTGTGAAAGATAACGAAGATGGCACACACACCGTTAAAGTTGTCAATGTCGATGGTCAAACAACAGAAACAATTATCAGAGATGGTAAATCACCACGAGTTTCTACTGAACGTGGTAAAGACACTGATGGTAACGATGGTACATGGGTAATTACTCGTGATCCAGAAGGAAATGAAACAGGCCGTACATTCGTTAAGGATGGTAAAGACGGAGTAGATGGTAAAGATGGTAAAGACGGAGTAGATGGTAAATCTGCGAAGGTTACTGTTACTGAAAATGGTGACGGTACACATACTATCACTGTTGAAAATCCAGATGGAACTAAGACTCAAACAATCATCAAAGATGGTAAAAGATGGTAAGTCACCAAGCATTACTGTTAAAGATAACGAAGATGGAACTCATACTGTAACTGTTATTAACGTTGACGGTCAGAAGGTTCAAACTATTATCAAGGATGGTAAGACTCCACGTGTAACAACTGAGACAGGCAAAGATAAAGATGGTAATACTGGTACTTGGGTAATTACACATGATGGTGATGGCAAAGAAACTGGTCGTACATTCGTTAAGGATGGTAAAGACGGTAAAGATGGTAAGGACGGTAAGACACCAACTGTTACTACTGAACCTGGTAAAGACAAAGAAGGAAATACTGGTGTTTGGGTAATTGTACGTGATTCTGAAGGTAACATCACTAGCCGTAACTTTATCCGTGATGGTATTGATGGTAAAACACCAAAAGTTCGTACTGAACCTGGTAAAGATAAAGAAGGAAATACTGGTGTTTGGGTAATCACTGAAGATGGTGATGGAAACATCACTAGCCGTACCTTCGTTCGCGATGGTAAGGATGGTAAGACACCAAGTATTACTACTGAACCTGGTAAGAACAAGGAAGGTCAATCTGGATACTGGATCATCATCAAAGATGGTGATGGTAAAGAAACAAACTGTATCTTTTATCCGTGATTGTGGATGTCCCTAAGAAAGAGGATCCAAAACCACAACCACAACCAGCTCCAAAACCACAACCACAACCGGATCCAAAACCACAACCACAACCGGATCCAAAACCACAACCACAACCGGATCCAAAACCACAACCACAACCGGATCCAAAACCACAACCACAACCGGATCCAAAACCACAACCACAGCCGGATCCAAAACCACAACCACAACCGGATCCAAAAACCACAACCACAACCGGATCCACAACCACAGCCACAACCAGCTCCAAAACCACAACCAATCGAAGACAAGATTATCCCAATCAACAAGTTTAGAGATAATGAGCCTCAAAAAGAATTACCAAATACTGGTACAGAGGATCTTCCATTCCTATCACTTGCAGCGATTTCTGGATTGGCAACAGCTGGATATGCTTTGTCTCGCAAGAGAAGAGAAGAAAACTAAAACAATCATCGCTTTTTCTAACTGATAGAATGCTGAATTGAATAGTTTAAAAAGAGAGAACAATTGTTCTCTTTTTGATTTTTAAATAATAATGAATCAATAACTTTTTTTCTAAGAATGATTAAACGTAAAACTCTTATCTTTTTGTTAATCGTTTAAGTAGAGCTTTTTCCAATGAAACTGATGGCAATAATTTTTGCTAGATCTGGTATGATAAAGGGAACGACTCCGACAGCGAGTGCTTTATCAAAAGGCATACTAGCAAGGAAGTGGAGTCCAAGGATACCTCCGACAAAGACAAGGGAGTCACCCAGAAGATTAGCAAGGAAAAATTCGAATCATGCTACTTTTTGCTATGTATCAGGTAGGAAGTAATAGCAGCGTATAGCAAATCAAACCATAGATAGCCAGCACTTGGACCTATAAGAATGTGAAAACCTGCCCCACCTCCAGCGAAAACAGGTAGACCAATAGCTCCTAGAAGGAGATAGAGTGCAACAGAAAGAGTAGCTTCTCTAGGTCTCAAAAACAGTAGCTATCAGTCCAATAGCAAAGTTTTGCAGTGTGAAAGGAACTGGTCCAATGGGAATACTAATCTGCGCTAATACTGCAATAAGCGCAGCTCCTATAGCAGGAATGGCATAGATATGTGCTTTTTTTCAAAATAGTTAACCTCTTTTTATTTATAGTAACTATTATACAAAGTCATAATTCAAAGTCAACTATAATTTAATAAAAAGGTTAACAAATTTTGTAACATCCGATTTAGAGTAAAAAAAGAGACCAAGGGGTCTCTTTTTTCTTTTAACGCATGGTCACAAATTCTTCTGAACCTGTAGGATGGATGGCGACAGTAGCATCAAAGTCAGCTTTTGTAGCTCCCATCTTGATAGCAACTGCAAAACCTTGAATCATTTCGTCAACTCCGTAGCCGATTCCATGAAGGCCAACTACCTTTTCGTCTGCACCAGCTGTAACTAGTTTAAAACGAGCCTCTTGGCGATGACGAGTAACTGCAGAATACATAGAGGCGAATTTTTGAAGTATAAACTTTAATGTTTTCTTGTCCATAATGTTTTATAGCCTCTTCCTCAGTCAGACCGACAGTTCCAATAGCAGGGTGTGAGAAAACTACAGTTGGAATAGTCGTGTAGTCCATTTTGGCATTGGTTTTTCCATTGAAGAGTCTTTCTGAGAGTGTACGACCAGCCTTGATAGCGACAGGAGTCAGTTCTTTTTCACCCGTTACATCTCCAAGTGCGTAGATACCGTTAACGACTGTATTTTGATATTCATCAACCTGAATAAAGCCACGGTCATTGAGGGTAACACCAGCTTTTTCAAGTTGAAGTCCTTGAACATTTGGACGGCGACCAGTTGCCCAGATAACTTGACTGGCAGTATGAGTGCTGCCATCTTCGAAATGGATGGTAATACCTTGTTCAGTTTCTTCAAGTTTAGCAGGAACCTTATGTGTGTGGAGATTTAGTCCTGTATTTTCCATCTCTTGAACTAGACTCTCAACGATATAACTATCAAATCCACGTAGAGGACGTTCACGACGGACAAATAAATCTGTCTGAACACCAAGTGTATGGAGTACACCAGCCAATTCTACAGCAATGTAACCAGCACCTAGAATAGCTACCGATTCAGGCAACTCTTCCCAGGCGAAGACATCATCTGAGCTACCACCTAGTTCAGCACCAGGAATAGCAGGAATATGAGGATGAGCTCCAGTCGCAATCACGATGTGCTTAGCACGGATCAACTCACCATTGACACTGACAGTATGAGCATCGACAAACTCGGCACGTCCTTCAATCAAATCAACTCCGTTACGCTTAAAGCTTCCACCATAAGAAGAGCGAGCCCGATCAATATAGGCTTCACGATTCCTACGAAGAGTTGCATAATCAAATTGATTCCCAGTACTTGTGAAACCATAGTCAGGTCCATATTTGTGGATACTCTCTGCGATTTGAGCACCGTACCACATAATTTTCTTAGGGACACAGCCGAGGTTGACACAAGTTCCCCCTAATTTCTTTTCCTCAATAACTGCTGCTTTAGCACCATGTTCACCAGCACGATTCATGGTAGCAATTCCCCCGCTACCTCCATCAATGGCGATAATATCATATTCTCTCATAGAAAGCTCCTTTAGTTGTTTTCTAGTCATATTCTATCTTTTTGGAGGTCAATGCAAAAATTTGCTACGTTTAAAAATTTTTAAGAAAATACTTGCAAAAATAAAAAAAGAAAGTGTATTATATAACTAATACAATAATGAACTTTGCAAATAATTTTGGATTGTTAGGAATGAATTGTCCAATTTTTAGACATGTGCTATAATCTTAATATATATTTGTAAAGAAGGAGTTCTTATGAAAAGAAAGTCAAAAAGCCAAAAATGGCCTCTATATACTGCTATTGGAGTAGCAACAGCCCTTGTGGTGGGAGCAGGAGCGATTCTCCTTTTTCGACAGCCTAATCAAACTGTAGAAACAGATGAACCTGCAAAAATTGTTGTCGCTAAGGAAGGAACAGTGGCCTCTACGGTTCTCTTATCCGGTAGTGTAACGGCTCAAAATGAACAATACGTTTATTTCGATGCTAGTAAAGGGAGATTTGGACCAGGTCTTAGTTTCAGTTGGTGACAAGGTTAGTGAGGGCCAAGCCCTAGTCAAGTATAGTAGTACAGAAGCGCAGGCTGCCTATGATGCTGCCAGTCGTGCAGTTGCGAAAGCTGACCGTCATATTAATGAATTGAATGAGGCTCGAAATACTGCTGCAGCAACACCTATCCTTCCTCAAGTAGGCGAAGAAGGCGGTGCTGATTTGGCACAGACTCAGGGGCAATCACCAGGATCTTCTCTTTCTTCTATTGATTCACAAATTAGTGACGCTCGTGATACCCGTGCGGATGCGGTAGCTCAACTAGAAAAGGCTCAGGCTCAGTTAGATGCTACGACAGTCTTAAGTACAGTTGAGGGTACAGTTGTCGAGGTGAACCGTAATGTCTCAAAAATCTCCGACGGGTAGTAGCCAAGTATTAGTGCACATCGTGAGTAACGATAATTTACAAGTGAAGGGTGAGCTTTCTGAGTATAACCTTGCCAATCTTTCTGTTGGTCAAGAGTTACCTTTACTTCAAAAAGTTTACCCAGACAAAACTTGGACAGGAAAGATTACTTACATCTCTAACTATCCAAAAATAATAGTGAAGCAAGTTCAAGTTTAAGTGGTTCTAATTCAGGATCTAAATATCCTTTCACTATTGATGTTACAAGTGAAATTGGAGATTTGAAACAAGGATTTACTGTGAGCATTGAAGTTAAGAATAGTAGCAAGGCCTTGATTGTTCCGATTACTAGTGTGGTCATGGAAGAAGAAAAGAACTTTGTATGGATTCTTGACGAGAATAAGAAAGCTAAAAAAAGTTGAAGTTGGATTGGGAAATGCGGACGCAGAAAAACCAAGAAATCACATCTGGTTTGACAGATGGAGCAAAAGTCATCAGTAATCCGACAGCTTCCTTGCAAGAAGGAAAAAGAGGTGAAGACTGATGAAACAGCTAATTAGCCTCAAAAATATTTGTCGTAGCTATCGTAATGGAGATCAAGAATTACAGGTTCTGAAGAATATTAATTTAGAAGTTCATGAAGGTGAATTCGTAGCAATCATGGGACCGTCTGGTTCTGGTAAGTCTACTCTCATGAATATTATTGGAATGTTGGATACCCCTACAAGCGGTGAGTACTACTTAGAAGAAAAAGAAGTCGCTGGTTTGGGTGAAAAAAACAGTTAGCTAAAGTTCGAAATCAAGAGATTGGATTTGTTTTTTCAACAGTTCTTTCTCTTATCTAAGATGGATGCATTGCAAAATGTGGAATTGCCTTTGATTTATGCGGGGGTTCCTGCTTCAAAACGGCGTAAACTAGCTAAGGAATACCTAGAAAAAGTAGAATTAACTGACAGAAGCCATCACTTACCATCAGAATTATCAGGTGGTCAGAAGCAGAGAGTAGCCATAGCGCGTGCACTCGTTAACAATCCTTCTATTATTCTGGCAGATGAACCTACTGGAGCCCTGGATACCAAAACGGGTAATCAGATCATGCAACTCTTAGTTGAATTAAACAAAGAAGGAAAAACCATCATTATGGTTACGCATGAGCCTGAAATTGCTGCCTACGCCAAAAGACAAATTGTCATTCGTGACGGTATCATTTCGTCTGATAGTGCCCAAGTAGAAAAGGAGGAAAACTAAGATGCAGAATCTTAAATTTGCCTTTTCATCCATTATGGCCCACAAGATGCGTTCTTTCTTGACCATGATTGGAATTATTATCGGTGTTTCCTCTGTTGTAGTAATCATGGCTTTGGGAGATTCCATGTCTCGTCAGGTCAATAAAAACATGACCAAGTCTCAGAAAGACATCCATGTATTTTTCTCCCCTACAAAGAGTAAGGACGGTTCCTTTACCCAGAAGCAATCTGCTCTAACTCTGTCTGGTAAAGAGGAAGATGTTATTGTTGAACCACCAAAACCTCAAGAATCCTGGGTTAAGGAAGCTGCTAAGCTCAAGGGAGTGGATAGTTACTATGTGACCAACTCAGCCAATGTGACCTTGACCTATAAGGATAAAAAGGTGGAACACGCTAACATGACGGGTGGGAATGTCACTTATATGGATGCGGTCGAAAATAAAGTCATTGCAGGTCGAAGTCTTAGAGCACAAGATTATAAAGATTTTGCAAACGTGATTATTTTAGATGAAGAACTTGCTAATAGCCTTTTTGGTTCTGCACAGGAAGCACTCAATCAGATTGTTGAAGTAAATGAAATCAGTTACCGTGTTATTGGTGTTTATGCAAGTAAGAAGCTAAGGCTGCAAAAGCCTTTGGAGTCGGAGGACTACCAATTACGACTAATATTTCTCTTGCGGTCAATTTTAACACAGACGAGATTTCAAATATTGTCTTCGTGTCAATGATACCAGCTTGACTCAGACTTTGGTCCAGAATTGGCAAGAAGAATGACGGAGATTGCAGGTCTCCAACAAGGGGAGTATCAGATAGCTGATGCAACGGAAGCCTTCAACGAAGTGCAACAAATGTTTGGCTTTATAACTACGATTATTAGTGCCATTGCGGGAATTTCCCTCTTTGTTGGTGGTACTGGTGTTATGAACATTATGCTTGTTTCGGTGACAGAGCGTACCCGTGAGATTGGTCTACGTAAAGCGCTAGGAGCAACACGGGCTAATATCCTAGTTCAGTTCTTGATTGAATCCATGATTTTAACCTTATTAGGTGGTTTTATTGGTCTTGTACTTGCTGCAGGAATGACCATGCTTGCAGGAGTTCTTCTTCAAAACTTGATTGCAGGAATCGAAGTTGGAGTATCCATCCCAATCGCTCTCTTTAGTTTAGCGGTCTCAGCTGGTATCGGTATGATATTCGGTGTTCTACCAGCCAATAAAGCCTCTAAGCTGGATCCGATCGAAGCACTTCGCTATGAATAAGACAATCAACAGGAAAAACAAGATGGACATCTGTCTGTCTTGTTTTTAGTATGGATTTCTCTATCGAAAATCACTAAAAATGTGGTATAATGAAGTGTTAGAAAAACAGGTTTCATTAGCCTGGAAAGGAAATATTATGTCTGAAAAGAATTTTTATATTACAACACCGATTTACTATCCATCTGGTAAACTTCATATCGGTTCTGCCTACACAACTATCGCATGTGATGTCCTAGCACGTTACAAACGCCTGATGGGCTACGATGTCTTTTATCTGACTGGTCTTGATGAGCATGGCCAAAAGATTCAACAAAAAGCAGAAGAAGCTGGCATCACACCTCAAGCCTATGTTGATGGTATGGCAGTTGGAGTTAAAGAACTCTGGCAATTACTAGATATCTCTTACGATAAATTTATCCGTACAACTGATGACTACCATGAAAAAGTAGTGGCGCAAGTTTTTGAACGCTTGCTTGCTCAAGATGACATCTACCTAGGTGAATACTCTGGTTGGTATTCAGTATCAGATGAGGAATTCTTTACAGAAAGCCAGCTTGCGGAAGTTTTCCGTGACGAAGCTGGAAATGTGACGGGTGGTATCGCTCCATCAGGTCACGAGGTTGAATGGGTTTCAGAAGAGTCTTACTTTCCTTCGCCTCAGCAAATACCAAGACCGTTTGGTCGAATTTTTCAAATCACATCCTGACTTCATCACTCCTGATGGTCGTCTCAATGAAATGTTGCGTAACTTCATCGAGCCAGGTTTGGAAGACTTAGCGGTTTCTCGTACAACCTTTACATGGGGAGTTCCAGTCCCATCTAATCCAAAACACGTTGTCTATGTTTGGATTGATGCCCTTCTCAACTATGCGACTGCTCTTGGTTATGGTCAAGATGAACATGGTAACTTTGATAAGTTCTGGAATGGAACAGTCTTCCATATGGTTGGGAAAGACATCCTTCGTTTCCACTCCATCTACTGGCCAATCCTTCTTATGATGTTGGATGTTAAATTACCTGACCGCTTGATTGCCCATGGTTGGTTTGTCATGAAAGATGGCAAGATGTCCAAGTCTAAAGGGAATGTCGTTTATCCTGAAATGTTAGTAGAGCGCTATGGTCTCGATCCACTTCGTTACTACCTCATGCGTAGCCTTCCAGTTGGTTCAGACGGAACCTTCACTCCAGAGGACTATGTAGGTCGTATCAACTATGAATTGGCAAATGACCTCGGAAACCTCCTCAACCGTACGGTTTCAATGATTAACAAGTACTTTGATGGTCAAATCCCTGCCTATGTAGAAGGTGTAACAGACTTTGACAATGAACTTGCTCAAGTGGCAGAACAATCAATCGCTGACTACAATACCTACATGGAAGCAGTTGACTATCCACGTGCACTTGAAGCAGTCTGGACTCTTATCTCACGTACCAATAAATACATCGATGAGACAGCTCCATGGGTACTGGCTAAGGACGAAGCGCACCGTGACCAATTGGCAAGTGTGATGAGCCACTTGGCAGCTAGCCTTCGTGTCGTAGCTCACTTGATTGAGCCATTTATGATGGAAACCAGTCGTGCAGTCTTGACACAACTTGGTCTAGCAGAAGTTTCTAGCCTTGAAAACTTGAGCTTGGCTGATTTTCCTGCAGGTGTAACAGTAGTTGCCAAAGGAACACCAATCTTCCCACGTCTGGATATGGAAGAAGAAATCGCCTATATCAAGGAACAAATGGAAGGCAACAAGCCAGCCGTCGAAAAAGAATGGAATCCAGATGAAGTCGAACTCAAACTAAACAAGGAAGAAATCAAGTTTGAAGACTTCGACAAGGTTGAAATCCGTGTCGCTGAAGTAAAAGAAGTTTCTAAAGTAGAAGGTTCTGATAAGTTGCTTCAATTCCGCTTAGATGCTGGAGATGGTGAAGATCGTCAAATCCTTTCTGGTATTGCAAAATACTATCCAAATGAACAAGAATTGGTCGGCAAGAAAGTCCAAATCGTTACCAACCTCAAACCACGTAAAATGATGAAAAAATATGTCAGCCAAGGGATGATTCTCTCAGCTGAACATGATGGCAAATTAACCCTTCTAACAGTTGATCCAGCTGTACCAAACGGAAGTGTGATTGGGTAAGATTTAAAGAGGCTGGGACAAAAAGTCCCGTAGCTCTCAATTGTCTTTTTCGATTGTCGAGCAAGACGCAGTGGTTGAGTGGGGCTCTACTACGCTGATTTCATCAGCTTTTACAGCCATACTCCACTGTGCGGAGGTGGGACGACGAAATCGAATTCTAACCAATTACCGATTTCTGTCCCACTCTCTTTCTTTTTGTAAGATGTCAGTTGATAAAAAGAGGCATTCTGCTTTATAATGAATGAAAAACGGAGGAAGTTGCCATGAAATACATTCCATTTGGTCAAGAGAAAAGAGAATTGTCCGAAATCGTTCTAGGCATGATGCGAATCAGTGACAAAGCCGGTTAAAGGAAGTGGAGGAGCTGGTTGAAACAGCCCCTATCTGTCGGAATCAATGCCTTTTGACTTGGCAGATATCTATGGTGGAGGTCGTTGCGAAGAATTACTGGGACAAGTGTTAAACAATCGTCCTGACCTGCGAGAAAAGGTATGGGATCCAGTCCAAGTGTGGCATTCGTATAGAAGAATTTACCTATTTTTGATTTTTTTCAAAAGAGTATATTTTTAGAATCAGTAGATGGGATTCTAAAAACGATTGCAGGTTGACTATTTAGATAGCTTTGCTTCTCCATCGACCAGATGCTCTGATGGAAGCCGACCAAGTGGCTCAAGCTTTTGATATTCTACAAAAATCAGGTAAAGTTCGAGACTTCGGTGTGTCCAACCAAAATCCTATGATGATGGAATTACTTAAGAAAGAAGTCAAACAGCCTCTATCGATCAATCAATTACAACTAAGTGCAGCTTTCACACCTGGTTTTGAATCAGGTTTTCATGTCAATATGGAAGGGGACAAGGCGGCTGTCCGTGATGGAAGCGTCTTTGAATACTGTAAATTAAACGACATGGTTATTCAGGCTTGGTCAGTCTTACAGTTTGGCTACTTCAAGGGTAATTTTGTTGGCAATGAGAAGTTCCAACAACTAAACCAAGTCCTAAATCGATTAGCCTTAAAATACGGTGTGAGCCCATCAGCTATTGCTATCGCTTGGGTGTTACGCTATCCAGCTAAGATGCAGGCAGTAGTAGGAACAACTAACCCTAAACATTTGATAGAAGCAAGCCAAGCAAGTCATGTAAACCTGACTCGAAAAGAATGGTATGAGATTTACCTCGCAGCAGGGAATGATTTGCCGTAAGTGGAATTGGATTTTAAAAATCACAGTCAAAAAGCCGTTGGAAAACGGTTTTTTTGTTATAATTAAATTAAGATTCATAGATAACGAAGGAGAAAAACATGACATTTGAAGAAATTTTGCCTGGACTAAAGGCTAAGAAAAAAATATGTACGAACTGGCTGGGGTGGAGCTGAAAACTATGTCCAGCTTTTTGACACCATCGAGCAAAATGGCGTCGCCCCTTTGAAGTGACACCCTATTTCCTTATCAACGTATCTGGTGAAGGAGAAGGTTTTTCTATGGAGTCCAACTCCTTGTGATGTCTTAGCAACGGATTGGGTGGAAGTCCATGACTAAGCGTGTATTGATTACAGGTGTTAGCTCAGGAATTGGTTTGGCTCAAGCTCGACTCTTTTTAGAAAAAGGTTATCAGGTTTTTGGAGTGGATCAGGGTGGAAAATCCTGATTTACAGGGTGACTTTCACTTTTTAAAAAGTGATTTAACGCTTGACTTGGAACCAATTTTTGACTGGTGTCCTCAGGTGGATGTTCTCTGCAATACTGCTGGAGTTTTTGGATGACTATAAACCATTACTAGAACAATCTGCCCAGGAAATCCAAGAGATTTTTGAAATCAACTATGTGACTCCAGTGGAGCTGACTCGTCATTATTTGACAGTCATGCTGGAGAAAAGAAGGGAATCATCATCAATATGGTTCCATTGCTTCTAGTCTAGCTGGTGGAGGAGGTCATGCCTATACCTCATCGAAGCATGCCTTGGCTGGATTTACCAAACAGCTGGCCCTGGATTATGCGGAAGTTGGGATTCAGATCTTTGGTATCGCACCAGGTGCTGTCAAAACGGCTATGACCGCTGCGGATTTTTGAGCCAGGTGGCCTAGCAGACTGGTGGCTAGTGAGACACCCATCAAACGCTGGATTGAGCCAGAGGAAGTAGCAGATGTCACACTTTTTCTAGCAAGTGGAAAAGCAAGCGCTATGCAAGGGCAAATTCTCACTATTGATGGTGGCTGGTCTTTGAAGTAGCATAGTTGGTATTCTGTAAATATGTGAGGTAAGTTATGAAAAGAGATGAGTTTGGATTTATCATACCCAATCTCTACTATCAGTTTTTAACGGAGTGGAAAGAGATTGATCCCTATGAAATTGGAGATTCAGGTATTTGTTTGTATGCTAATGAGGATCTATTAGAGCGTAATGAGACCTATCAGATAGAAGTAGATGAACCAGACTTCTTTTGATTGGTCAAGAGGGAGATTTGGCTTATTTTATCAAGAAAAATGCAGATGATTCCATTTATGAAAAATGACTTAGGTGCTTTAGGTTCCTTAGAAATGCAAAAAGTTGCAGCAAACATTTATGACTTTATTGACAAGATTTTAGAGGAAGAATTGTAAAAATGCGAGGTAGAAATCATGTTTAGAGTGCTAGATGCAGATTCACCGATTTCAAAAAGAAGACTTTTTACAATTTGAGGAGATTCTTGGAAAGAAATTACCGGAAGCCATGCTGAATTTTTATCTCCAGTACAACGGTGGCCAGCCCCAAGTAATGGGTGTTCACGATGACCGTCATCTCTTTCCTTTCAATTCCTTTGATTCACTTGAGGAAATGAAAAAGTCTCTTACCTGGTTTGACGATGAGGCTGTGCCTGAGGGATTTAAGGCAACAGACCTTCTCCATTTCGCCTATGATCCTGGATCTGGCAACTATGCTCTTTCCCTAAGGGAAGAGGACTATGGCAAGGTTTATTTTATGTTTTAGAAGAAAAAGCAGAGCTCTATGGTCAATGGCCATCTTTTGAGGATTTTTTGAATTCCTTTGTTGAAGAGTGAAACTAAAAAGGAGAAAGAATGCGGAAACACCAAGAACTTTCACTAGAGCAGATAATCGAGCAGGTGCGCCTGGACGAGTCTTCTTCAGATGATTTTTGCCTCTATGGCAAGGAGAACGGAGAACTGTTATTAGATAGGCTCTATTGGGTGTCAGATTATCCAGATGTCGTGGAAGACTTTGATGTCTACCCGACGGATGTAGCGGAGCAAGATCTGCAACTAGTCTACTATGGAGAGCAGTTGCTTGATGTCCTTGCAGTCGCACTTGAGGAAAAGCCAGATGCAAGTCCCCAAGACTTGCTCGAGGCTTTGAATTATTATCAGGAGCATGATAGTTTTATTCCATTTGAACTCTAGTTACAAAGCTAGCATGTTGCAGTTCCATTGACAATATAAAAAAAGGAGTTAAGAAATGATAGATTACGAAAACATAAATGAAAATTTTCCTTTTAACTTGCTTGTATATGATGAGGATCCTCAAAATGTTCGCGGATCGCTTATTTATTACCCAGATGGAGAATACAGACAGGAAGTGTTTGACACTCGAGAAGAGGAGGGATTTGAAGGAAATGGCTACGATTGGGCATCCTTAGCTTTGGTATTTTTGGAGGAAAAAAAGCCGGAATTAAGCGATACTATCGACTTTGATCCTGAAGGAAGTATGTTTTGTGCCTATTCTTCCAATGTAGACGCCTTAGCTAGATTTGCCCTTTGGATTGAAAGAGTTTTGTGATGATATCGACACTATGAAAGACTTGTTTAGTCGAGCGGAGTTGGATTAGCCTAAAAGTTCCTCTAAAGTTTAGGAGTTATAATAGAGACAGTCGATTAAATAAAACAATTAAAAGATGGAGCAGGACATGGTTGGGAAAGAATGGCGTTTTTATTCATCAGAGGATGATAGGGATTGGGTGATTTTATCGGACAGTGATAGGGCTGAAACAAAAGAGGATATCCACTCTATCAATCAGAAAGAATCCGTTATGCGGATGTATCGAAGACCGGGTGACTATGTCTCAGTATCTTTGCTCTCTGCCTCTTATGAAATAGACGATGTAACAGGGAAACTAGGACAAGAGCGCGATTTCTATTTAAAAATGGAATGCCTACAAGATGGATGGGCTAGTATCAGCTCTCAAGTCTATAAAAAAGAGGAAGCATTAACCTTGGCAAGCCTCTTTATAGGACTTCGAAAAGATGCGGCTATCAAACTTTGGAAGTTAAAAAAATTGGGTGAAAAGAACCTAGGAAATCGGATAGAAAAATGACAGTCAATATCGATGAATTAGTGAAGGAGCACGGTTTTTGTGTGGTGCCTACAAAGGAGAAACCATTTAGTCTGGATGAGGTTCGTTTCAACCTTTTGCTTATTTAGAAGATTATTCGAAAATGGGATTTTCTTTTGTCAAAGTAGCTAGGGATCTAGTAGAACTCAGGAAAAAGCGAGAGAGCTATAGGATTTTTGGTCAGTGTTTTTTAGGTGCTTTTGTAATTGGAGAAGAGGAGCAGATCTTCTTACTTTGCAATCGAGAAGGAAGAGAAGTTTTTCAAGAATCAATGGTTTATGTCAATTCTTCCTTGCATACTTTTGTTTCCTCTTATTCGCTCTTTCTATCAAGCATCTTTCTTTTGAAAGCAAAGTTTTATGAGATTGAGCAAGATGAAGTCGAAGAAATTGCAGCAAACTTGAAGGATCAAGTACTTGCCTTAGAAGCTCCCTTGAACAAGAATTGCCCTTCTGGGAGCACATGGCCTATTTGATAGAAGACGATGGAATTGTTCTAAGAGATGATCTTTTTCATATCTTAAATAAAGAGCAGTAGGAATTAATTATGGAGAAAAGATTGCCCCAGATAAAGATTCGAGAGTGGAATGAAAAGCCACGAACAAAACTTCGATTTATTAAAATTGGTGATATTTTTTGCTATCAATTTTCGGAGGAAATGTTTGTATTTGGTCAAATCCTTGGAAAAGTGAACGTTGGTCATGTCATTCAATTTTTCGATATCTTTCAAGCAAGTCCTACTATAACAGTTGAGGAGCTAAGTCGTGCTCAATTTATGGGTAAGCCCATCATTGTAGATTCCTACACCTTGTTTGATCGAAATCCAGTATGGTCTTGGCAGATAATTGGTCACCAAGTGGATTTTGATCCAAGCCCTTTTAAGGATTTAGCCTTTAAGTGGGGAGACCCAAATGGTCTTCACTTTGGGAAGGTCTGGCTAGATGGTAGGCGGGAACCTAAGATTTTTTCTAGGGAAGAAGTTGAGGAGCTGGACTGGGAAGCCTGTGTCGGAAGTATAGTTTATAACAGAATCTTGGAAGAAGAACTGGCAAGCAGAGGAAATAAAGGAGTTTGAGATGGACTATGTAGATGAGTTAACTTCAGGACGAACGCCCTTGGTAAAAAAGGCAGCGAAAAAAATTTTAAGAGGCAGACTAAAAGGATATGGACCATTCTTGCATCAGGCCTTGGAAGGGGAGATGGAAAAGCCTAAATCATGGGAATCACAAATGTACTTGCTCTACGCCATGGCTGCAACGGATTGCACAGAAGAAGTCCCCTATCTGAAGTCATTACTGCTGAGAGACATTCCAACCCCTGTAACCTATCGCTCTCTAGCAGTAGCGATTGCTTATCTAGAAAATTTAGAAACAGAGAACTTGTCTTTCGTTTATGAGTCCTTGGAATCGAATAACTCTTTGGAAGCTGCTGGCGCTTGTGCAGCACTCTATATGAGAAAGATTGTGCTGAAAGATGACGATTTTGAGAAGATCATGACTTTATCACCAAGGATGTTTATTTGGAAAATATAAGAGGAACAATCGCTCCTTTTATGTTCATTTTGGCTGCATCTTATCTATATCCAGAACAGAATCGCCAGAAAAATTGTAGACTTTTTCTCGTCAATTTAATGAAGTACATATAAATACAATCATTGATGATGTATCCAAAGGAAAGGACGGCAGGAGGGTCAGTTTATTCTAGAAATCTCCTTAAAGAGCGAAACAATAACTCTTAAAAAAACAAGACTTTTATTCCAAGGGGATTCAGTTGCTTTCTCAAAGAATTGGAAGAAAAAGTGAAGGAAGATCACAAACATTAGACCTTAACCTAAGGCTAAACCTTTCTACAAGAAAAAAACTACGAGACCACGAATATGAAGTTACAGTATTTTGAATTAGATAAGCCCTATGTGGAAAATCAACAGAGGATTGAGGAGCTGATGGACTCAGCTGCGCTAACTTACGAGGAAGCTAGAATTAAGGACTATCGACAGAATTGGAAAGACCTGCGAAGAACGTTCGTATATGAATCCAAATGTATGACCTCTATGGTAGAGCGCCTCTTCAAACCAGTTGTGACCAAGGATTGTTGGAAAATCATCGTAGAATGTGTAGATACGATTAGCAATCCAGCTATCATGAACCTACTTGGTGTCTATACTGTTCAAGTCTTATTTGATTTTTCTAGCTATAAAACCTTGAGTCCATTGGAACAGAAAAAGCTGCTCTTAGAGGCCTTGGTAAAAGGGGTAAAGCGCTTGTTTCAGGAGCTCTCTATTCCCTGTTCCTTGATAGAGGATGTAGTCAATGAAATAGAGAGAAACGATTATGAAAACAGCTGGGAGTGGAAAAGGAAGAAGATCCAATCCACGATCTTTTCAATTCAAGTGGAGCATCAGCTTGATAAGGTGGATTTGTTTTGGAGGATAGAGCATAAGGACAAGAGCATCCGTCAGTTGATTCAATCCTGCCCTGCTCACGAGATGGACTATGGGGCCAAGCTTGGTAAACTGGAAACAAAAAGGGAATTTCTTTTATCTGTTGGATAAACAGAATGAGGTTGTGAGCAAGCTAGAGCTTGAAACAATAGCTGAATGAGCGCAAAAACTTAGCGTTCCTCCTTAGGTTACCTGTCCATAGCAAGTAATTAAGGTAGTCGAAAATAGCAAAATAGGACAAGGTAGAAATATAAAAAGTTGAGGCTCAAAAACTATGGTAAATAAATTAGCAAATGTTACCGGTGGAGATATTTTTCGCAATTCCTTTGTTTTTATCTGATAGATCCGAATTAGAGCGGTTTAAAAAGTCTGATTTCTTAGGAGAAGATAAAAATTCGCTTATTGTCGGGTCATTAAGGATCTTGGCGGTGGAGGAATACTTATAGAGGGTTTTTAACTTAATTGATGGATTATCACCTACAGTAGATGGGATCATTCAATCAGGAAGGTTATTTCACCAATTGCGATCAATGGACTTGGTATATATAAGAAACGCTGGCAAAAGTCGGACAAGAAGAGAAGTATGACTGCGAAATAGATTCTCATTTTTTCTCAAATCAAAAGTTACTTCTTCCTGCCTTACTGCATGAAAAGCCCTAGACTATGGCAGAATGGTCAAGAAAAGTTTATTTCTTTTGAGGAGAGCAAGATTATGAAGAATGGACAGTTTGGCTTTTTTTCATTTAGAAAAGAATTATTGAAAGTTTAAAAGCAAGAGGAATAGACGTGTAGCTTTCGAGAGAGCAAGAACAATGAGTGACTTAAAAGAAATTATCCTTATTAAAAGTGAAAAGACGAATCAATCAGTTGAAGGGAATAAAGGATGTTCATTTTCTGACCGACAAACCTAAAGAAATTGATTGGTATGCTGGGGAGTTGAATCCTATAGACTCTCCACTTCCTTGCCTTTATGAGTTTCCTGCCAATCTTACTACTAAAGATCTAAGTAGGTCAATTCAAAGTCTTGTTGACAATAGTAGTCAGTTTATCCTAGTTTTGTGGGAGTTTTCACCATTTATGTCTTGTTTCAATTGGAGTCTCTGGATGAATTTTTGCCCTCTTATTTTACTGAATTTTCTACCAGAGACTTGACGCTATTCTTTAAAGACCAGGAAAAAGTATTGGATCTCCATTTAGCGGAGGATAAAGTAGAAGTGAGAGTCTTGGAGAATAAGGCTAAGAACCGGTAGATTCTATAAATTGAAAATGAACATAGAATTAGTCGATGAAAGAGGCAAAGAGGAAAGAATGCCATTCTTGGAGAGACAAATGGTAAAAGGTGGTTCTAATGTGTGAAAAAGAATATTATTATTATGGCAATAGTGAGTTTATGACAGGCCTAGGAGTTATTTATACAGAGTTTACTGGTCAGCGTGCAAGTCGACAAATTAACGTTTTGAATGGGCACTCTTATGCTTCCTCTTGCCTACAGGATTATGTTCCAGAAGTAGGGTTTCTACTCTATGATGGTCGGAAAGATGAGTTGGATCTATCAGACTCCATCAAGATTAGTCAAGAGGAATTTGAACGAATTTAGGGCACAGGCTGTCACTAGCGGTCAGAATGATACGTAATCGTCAGTTGAAAATAGCCAAATATAATCCCAAAAATGTGAGAGGAGTCCAATAATGATGCTCAATTTGTTGAAGGAATTCGTAGAAATCTATCATAGAAACAAGGGCTTAGGAGAGCTTGTATTTACTAGTGACTGTCTCCATGTCGAAAAGTCAGATTTGTCTGGTCAATTGAAAGAGTTCTACCAACATTTGAACTTGGATGAAGAAGCTTATTTTAGAGGTGCTCCCTGATGATCTTGCTCTGTTTCCTCTCTCCTCTTGTGAAGCTGCAGCAGAAGGATGGCAGGATCAAGGCTGGAAGGAAACTTATGTAGTTTTTGCCCACTTGATGGGAGATGAAGTTATCTTTTGTGACCTCGAGAATAATCTCAGTCCAGTCTATGGGAGAATCACAGGAGATTCTAAGCTCTATCATCTCAGTCCTTCTCTCTCTACTTTCTTAACTACTTATATGCTGATGAAAAAGCTAGAAATCACCAAGTTTGAGAACAATATCTATATTGATGATGATTTATTGGACTATAAAGAAGGCTTCTTGGAGGAGATTATGGCTATTATTAACGAGCATATTCCTGAAGATTACCGAGAAGATTTTATAGCATTTATGCTTGGTTAGTGACTGAGACTGAAGGAGGGGAAAAGGATGAAGATAAAAGATTTTGTCAGAACCTGTGAGGATCTGGTCATACAAGAAAGTGGGGCCTCAGCTCTTGAACTAGAAAAAAACTCAAAAGCCAGACAGTTTCCGCAAGCTCACCTGGATTTGCTCTCCATAACCAACGGCTTGGAATTTTATGGTGGCTATTATCGTTTGTTTGGTACAGATTCTGCTCAAGCTATCACGCTGGACTCTTGGAATTCGGATGAGCTATGGAAAGATGTCTGGAGTGATTATGCATCAGACTACTATTTTTTTGGTATGTCTGCTATTGGAGATCAATTCGCTTATAGATTAAAGGATGGAAACATTCAAAGTCATCAAGTTTATTATTTAGATGGGATTACTATGGATGTCATCGAGATCTACGATAGTTTTGAAGTATTTTTTGAGAGGGAATTTGTTCTGAAGGCTCAAGGTGGGATGGAATCTATTTTTGTTTCTGCTAGGGAGCGATTTGGAAATCTAGACCTCTCCACAAGCTGTATTTATTCCCCTTCCTTAATGATTGTGAATGATCCAAGCGTTGAGAATCTCATGCTTTTACCGACAAAGGATGTCATGACCATCAATGGGGATTTATTAGTTCAATTATCTGATTCGGAGGAGTCGATTACGAAACTGGAGCAATATATAGACGCTTTGGGTAGAGCTAGAGTCAAGGTTATCTTTGATCGGCATTGAGCTAGCAGGATAAGGTTTATATAGAAAAGGATAGTCTAAAAATTATCGATTTTTAGTTTTTCCGACAAGCGATGCCGTAGTCTTCTTGTAAAAATAGATAGCTTGAACAAAGAAAACGAAGCATTACTTTCATGAAAAGAGGTGAACGATGACCAGTTTAGATAAATATATAGAGATCATTAAAAAGAATTTTCCGAAAGAGAGAATCTAATGGCAATGGAGCCTCTGCATTCTATAGAAGAGATTGCACCATTATTGGACGAAAAACTGACTTATAAAGAATTCATCACTATCAATCGCTTATTAAGACAAAAGTACATTGTCGAAAACCCAGAGGATATGCTGAAGGATGTGGATTTTTAATCAGCTTTCATTACCTAGCAATACGAGGGTGATTTACTTGATGGGAAAGTAAATCTGATGTGCTAGACTTCTCAACATACGAACAAGTAGAAAAAAATTTTTATTAGTTGGTGCTAGAAGAGTAAGAAAGATCATCTTGCCCCAGAAAGATTGTGTGAAAGCTTTTAGGGCTTTTCTTCTATGACAAATTTGGAAACGATAGAGAACATTTCTTTTCATAAAGGCATGCGTTATCTGCACGTTGATTATGGTGTAAAGTTGCCGGATTTTTCTTTTTATAAGGGATTTAGATCAGTTGCTCTATCTTTCATTTTACAGCAAATAAAAACTTACCAGAATTGGATTTTTATCCAGCCATCTAGTGAGCTTCGTTTTTTTAGATTTTTGTCGATACGAATATTTTTAACTACGCATCAACAGTTAGCTACTTGAAGAGTCTGAAACATCTCCGATTTTTTTAACAACGGGAAGAACAAATCAGAAGCAAAGGGAACTTCTTAGATGTGAGTTACCACATGTTTGCATGAGAGAGGGTAAAAAAGAGTTCAATACAGGTTTTTATGACCGATGTTTTTCATAATAAACGAAGCATTATCCCTGTTGTTTAAGTAGGAGGAATATGAGCCATACAAATCTAGCAAAAAGAAACCTTACTCCAGTTTATGCAGGCTATGTATTCTTGGGAAAGAAAAAGCCACTAGGAACCTAAGAAACCAAGCTTATAAAGAGATGTTGAAGGATGAATTATCTACTATTTTTAATCAGTTTTGTACATCTAAAAACACTTAGAGCAAGGGAAGTATCTTTATCTGTCCGGTTTCCGTTTGACTATAAATTAGAAACGCATCCCATCGTTGCTGAAGAGCATGACGGGAATCAAGCTTATTTCTACATCAAGGAGAATCGTTCTGGTATAGAAACTCTCTATCGTTTTTCAAAATGGTGTTTCAAAAGGGAAAATGGTGGATTGATAAGAAAGAATGGCTTGATAACAGGAAGTGGATTAATTCTTTTTTGTGATATACTAGATAGTATAGGAAGGCAGAAAGAGATATACATCAAAAAAACAGTAGTAGTTAAGTGTAAATAATGAAATTCGACGAGGTAAATATGAATAAAATACTTTCGAATCAAAAAGAAAATTAACAGATAGCAGAAATCAAGTACTCAAGGAGAGATTTTGCTCTCGAAAAAGAACAGCTTTCTACCACAGAAGCAATTTTAGAAGCATTAAAAGCTGGTAAAAAGCCTTGTGCTTAGTAGTGAAGTAAATGGAAAACTAAGAACGTACTCTTATCAATACGTGAAAATGATTCAAGCTATTAAACCATATACTTTGGTTTCTGAGTTCATTAAAAACAAGACATCAGAAACCTATCAATCTCTGCTAAATGGCTGTTTTTGCTCGGTAATGGCAGATATAGCTTCAGCTAAATATTTAGCTGAAGGTGGCTCAAACTTTGATACAGATATTTGTTTGAATATATTATTTGCCTTAGCTTATTTTAGATCATACATATGTAGAGCTTTTTAATTGATAAATTAGTTTATTTTTAAAAGAAGTTCAAGTTAAGAAAGGGGAAAAAAATGTATTTTTCCTTTCGTCTAGTAGTTTATTGCCTTTAGTCGTTTTTTTCTTTATGGAAATGGTAAGGGCAATCGGCTTGCGAAACTACTGGAAGATACTTGTGATGCTAAATATAAACCATTGGACTCGAATCCTTATTATAATGTAAATGACACCTATAAACGGGTGATTGAAACTATTTTTTTCAGGGATATTAATGTTTTTAGAGAAACAATTTTATCCATGTGTGATTATCATTTAGAGAATACTCAAGATAGCCATTTAGTAGAATTCAATACCTTGCTTTGGAAATATTTTTCCAATTGAAATATTAGTTTTATTAAAAGAACGCCAGAAAAAGAGGGTTACCAATAGACGGTATTGACCATCTCTTGATTAATGACTTTCTACCCTATTTCATGGATGACTTTCAGATTTCTGAGCAAAACAAGATGATTCTAAAAAAACAATTTTAGACTAGTTATGTAGAATAGAAGGAATTGTCAACATCCCGTGGAATCGATTGTCATTGTAAGGAAAAGACTGAAAAGAGGGGAAAACACGTGAATCTAGAAGCTATAAAATTTGATGATGGTCTTTAAATGAGCGTTGTTATATCAGAGCAAGAAGATTCTATTCGTCTGGTTCTATCGGATGAGCTTGCTTTAGCAGATGAAATAATGGCTAATGACTACAAAGAAAAAAATCGTTCATATGCTTGGGTCATCTGCTTATTGGCATGAGTTAGCTGAAAAACGAATCTTTTCGAAACTATCCATGATGGGGCAGTTAATGGCGATCTATCTGCTCTCCGAACAGACGTCATCCGATTTTTATTTTTGGCTTATTATTTAGAGTGGACGCTGAAGTAGAGCATGGAAGAGGAATGAAGATTTCACTTGAAGAGATGACTATCATTGACTATGGAGATACTGATAGAGCATTTTTGTTAGATTAGAAATGCAAATTAGTGAGTTTAACGAATTGCGAATCATACTCTCATTCAAAACCATTAGCATCCTAGTGGAATAAACATGTTCATTTATTCCAAGGACATGGGGGACTACAGGCAATAAAACAATAGGGCTCTTAATAGATCGTGAAGCGACATTAAAAACAAAGATTCAATCAACAACAAAGTAAATGTCCGTAGGAGGCTATATGAATTTAGAAAATTTATTACCAGATTTAGTGAAATGTTTTTATTTTTTAGCGATCCCATAGGTGGAGATATCGAATATACAGAAATGCCGATAAAAGTTAATGCAGAGAATATTTCTGGTCAATTGTTAGAGTACTATCAACATCTTTCTTTTTGAAAGTGATTGTTATTTTGGCGATCAATTTTTCGGATTAGTATTGTTCTCAATACAATCAAATGGTAGAGAATTAAGTTCTTGGGGGCTAGAAGATATTCATGAATGGAAAAATGGAAGGTATACAATCTTTGCTAAAAAAATACTTCAGATGATGTTATCTTTTGTGATACTAGCGATGAGAAATGCTCTGTTTACGGGATGATTTCAGGGGGAGTATCATCACAAGTTAGGTGATTCTTTATATGATTTTTATCTTTTTCTATCAAACTTATTCGCTTAGAGATAATAGACTATCAAGGAGAAATTTATTCTGATAATAATTTTAATATAAAAGAAGAGTTTATTAATGATGTATCCAGTCTAATAAATAGTAGTTTTTCTGGAAAGGCTCGAGAAGTAGTTACTAAATTTTTTTATTATAACTAGATAGATGGAAATCATTAATAATCCATGAAGTCGCACGGAATTGTAGGGATAACCTATATCCATTTAGATTCCTAGGAAAATGCACTGAGGAACACTCCACATTCTGTTAGAATAAGTGAATCCTTATTAGAAGGAGGTATCACTTATTTGAAATCAAAGGGTTTTTATTTTAGCCGAGCACTTTAGTCCTTTCGGTTTGTTACAAGCACAAGGTGGTAGTTATGGTATATCACAGGATAAAGCAAGAGATATTTTAAGAAACTATGGAGATTTTTAGGGTACTTGATATTTATGTGAAAAGTGGTGATAACGGTCGCTGGTATATTGATAAGACAATGATTAGTATATGGGATTAATTTTTAGGAGAATGACATGAATAAAAACACTTTCAAATCAAAAAAAGAAAAACTAACAACTATCAAAAATCAAATACTGAAGGCCAGAGATTTTGATCTTGAAAAAGCACAGCTTTTTACTACTAAAGCAATTTTAGAAGCATTAAAAGCAGGTAAAAAAAGCCTTGAGATCAATTGGGAGGAAAACGGGAAAACAGAAATCTACTCCTATAAACATGTACGGATGGTTCATGCTATTAAACCATATACTTTGGTTTCTGAGTTCATTGAAAACAAGTCATCTGAAACTTATCAATCTTTGCTAAACGGCTGTTTTTGTTCTGTAATGGCTGATATGGCTTCTGCTAAATATTTAGTTAAAGGTGGCTCAAACTTTGATACTGATATTTGTTTGAATATCTTATTTGCCCTTGCCTATTTAGATGATACTTATGTAGAGTTTCTAATTGATAAATTAGTCTATTTTAAAGAAGCTCAAGTTGAAAAAAGGAAGCAACCTATTTTTCATCCAGTAGTTTATTGCCTTTTAGTCGTTTTTTTCTTTATGGAAATTGGGAGGGTGATCGGCTTGCTAGCCTACTTGATAATGCTTGTGATCCTAAATATAAACCATTGGACTCTGATCCTTATCTTAATGTGAATGATGCCTATAAACAGGTTATGGAAACTATTTTTCAGAGGATATGGCTATTTTTAGAGAAACGATTCTATTTATGTGTTCTTATCATTTGGAGAAAACTAAAGATAGTCATTTAGTGGAATTCAATACCTTACTATGGCAGTATTTTTCCAATTGAAATCTTAGTTTTATTAAAAGAACGCCATAAAAGAGGCCTCCCAATTGACGGAATTAGCCATCCATTGCTTGATGACTTTTTTTACCCTATTTCATGGATGACTTTCAGCTATCCGAGCAAAATAAGATGATTTTTAGGAACAATTTTAGACTAGTTGTGTGTAATACATGGAGAAGTCAATAGGAACAAAAAGAATTTCAAATAAAAAGGAAACGAACAGTAATCAGAAATCAAATACTAAAAAGCCAGAGATTTTGCACTTGATAATGAACAGCTTTCTGTAACAAAGGCTGCTTTTAGCTGCACTAAAAGCTGTTAAAAAAAGTATAGAAGTTACTGATAGGAGCAATGGTAAAAACCAAAATCTAGAATTATTAATTGTAAAGGTAGATTAAGCTAGGAGAAAACGATGAATTATTATTTTATGATGGATGATAAATCCAATAAGACTTTTAATTTTGATGTTGAATATGGGCGAGTTGATTTTGAAATACAAAAAGACCTTACGAAGAAGAATGGACTAAAACCTATAGATTATATTTACGATCCAACTTCACCAGAAGTAATTTATTATAATTTCGTTAATAAAAAAAGAATACTTAAGTAAAGTTAACTTTAATTAAGATTATTATTGGTATGCTCATGGTTTTATACTTTCTGAAAGATTATTAAAGGTTTTTAAGAATTCAAGATTCAAGGGTGTGTTTGCAAAAAAATAAAGTTTACTGTTGGTGGAGAAATTATTGATTCACCAGATTTTTTTATCTTTTTGAAGTTTAATACTTATAATGTAGCTAAACCAGCTCCTGATTTTTGTAGACTATGATAAAACTGAATTATTACCTTCTAAAAACTAATTATGTCGTTACAAAGAAATTAGTTTTTAAAAAGAGAATATAGACTTTGATATTTTTAAACCCGGAAAAGTTGAATTATTGGCATCAGCAGGTATAGTTGTGACAGAGAAGGTGAAAAATGCTATAGAATTTAATAATTGCGGGAGGGGATTTGCTTTTTACCAATAGAAACTGCTCAAGAAGAATATTGTAAGAATAGTTTTAAGGATTTTACTAGTTTATTAAAAAGAGCAAAGCCTAAATTACCCTAACATTAAGTATTCCTTTAAAAAAATACGACTCTAGTCTTCATTATTCTAGATTTCAGGCAGAAAATATCAGAAGAAAATGCTTCTAAAAGGAGAGATAAGATATGAAGAAAACATACTTTGTTTATCGAGATAGTGGAGCGATAGAAAGGCAAAGTAATGGGGTTGAGTTCTGTAAAATACCTGAGTTTTATGATGATAAAATATATTTTTATTGTGATGAATATATGCTGTTCTGGACCGATATTGATAAGGTAGGGGATTTGAATAAATCTAAGGATTTTTAAATTAAAAAGACAAAATAGTTCCAGCAACTCTAGAGGAAATCAGTAAGGAAGGTTTGATCAGTTCCATTCATTCTGTTAAGCAATATGCGATTGAGAATGGTAAAGTTGAGGGATAACCTATATCCATTTAGATTCCTAGGAAAATGCAATGAGGAACTCCCCACATCCTGATAGAAATAGAGGTAATGAAATGAAAGAGGCTAAAGAACTCTTCGTAAAAAATGGCTTTTCGCGACTAAAGCGAACCAATAACTATTATAAAATCAATCATGATTTTTACACGGTGATCTATTTTCAACGAAAATCAGATGGGACTGCCTATTTCGTTAATATTGGCATTCATCCCCTCTTTCTGGACTCGGGACTGTTAGAAGAAGTGGATTGTGCTCTAAGGACTCGATTAGGTTCTATCAATAATAGAAATGGCATGGATCAAGCTGAATTGGAAAAGGCTGTGCAAGAAGCCATCGATTTTACTGCTCAGTATTCATCGTATCCTACCGTATTTTCGAGCATAAATCCCGAGAAGGATCTTGAGAAGGATGGGTTGTTAAAAGATTTCTCTATTACCAAAGTGAACTTATGCAGATTGTATGTTGAGTATTATGATGCAATCGATTCTAAGAAGCTGGCTTTAGATTTTGCTAACTACGGATTATCCATTGCCTCAAAAATGGCTACTATTCCAAGAAACTTTTTAAAACCTATATTCGTTCGGGAGAAGTTTTAAAATAATATTACCAGTAAGTTGAGATTAGGAAGGGATGATGGTCAAAGGGAGAGTTTCTCAATAAAGTAAGTAATAGCCAAGAATGTCAGTCTAATATCGGTCAATAAAGGATGTGTCGCAAAAAATTGGGGGAAAAAGTTGAAAAGTAAAAGATCATTTTTCATAGACACTATTTAGTATTGTGGAATCTAATGATGTCCATAGAAAGTAATGTTGTAACCAGTAAAGAGGCTGAGTTACTGTATCCTTTGGATATGAGCAAAGAGGAAGATGTCGTTACAGTACTTGATGCATTTGTGAAAGAGTATTTCTTGAAATTAGAAGAAGAAAAAAACAACACCAAGTGCTAAAGGTCATTGAGGATGTATTACAGGCTGGAGATAAAAAGTAGTTGAGTATTTCTTTGAATATGAATTTGGTTTTTGCTTCAAAAGAGCCAAGAAATAAAGTTGCCTTTCTAGAATTGGTTAAGGATATATTAGTCTCTTTATTTGTCCATCTCAGACTAGTCATCTATTTTTCTTTGAATTTGAAGAATATTGAAATTTAAGGACTTCGAGGTCGCGTATTTTTAAGAGTAGTTGACAGCCTAAAACCCAAGACTTACTGAGTGAGGGATGATCTATTTAAGGTTTATAATCCTCACCTGGGAAGAGTACTTACGCAGAATAGCGGATAGACAAGAAAGAATGGTTTGATGATTCTAAATGGTTAAACTTGTCTTTGTAATGTGATTATAAATCTAAATAGATCAGAAGAAAATGCTTCTAAAAGGAAATAAGAAATGAAAAAAACTATTTACTGGATGAAAGGATATTTCAGTATCCTGAATCGTTTAAAAATTGATCGAACTCAATTTAGTTGATTTTTGATATTTGGTATCTGTTGGATTCAGAATGGGCCCTGTCTTTGTATGAGGGATTGCAGGAAAGGTACCCAAGCAGAAAGTTGATTCCATTTGCTAAAAGAGGAGATTGTGATGATACAGCTTGTTTTGAAATAGGAAAGGGCAATAAGGTCCAACTCATTCATGATTTTGCCGCCGAAGGATGGGAGCAGCGAAAAGAGTTTAACGATTTTTGGGAATGGGTAGTATATGCTGTCAAATGCATGATAGAGTATAATAAAGAGGATGGGATTGAATAATCATAAGCTCTTTTTCTAGGGACGAAGTAACTCGTCTCTAATGATTTACAAGGCAAGGAGAACAAATGGAAATAATCACCCAATTATTAAATGAGATTGAAAAAGTCTCCAACAGCTAGATCATCCTTGTGTAGACCATCTAAATCCGGGAATATCTTCTCAACAGATTCAAGAATTGTTTGAGGAAATCCCATTGCAACCAACTCAGGACTTGCGTGCCCTTTATAGTTGGAGAAACGGATCAAAAGATTGTGAGGGAATCACACTCGGTGAACTGGCATTTTTCCTGGTTTCTATTTGATGTCTCTGGAAGAAAGTATCCAGACCTATCAGGAGTTGAGGAAGACTTCTACTTGGAATCAATGCTGGTTTTCCAATTTTTGCCAACGGTGGTGGAGATTTTTATGCCATGATCCTGGCTCTAGAAGCTCAGGGTCAAATACTTGGTTTTTTATATGTATGAAGAGGAACCTCAGATTGAGTACAATTCTTTAGAGTCTATGCTCCAAACTTTTAATGAATGTTATAAGCAAGGCATTATTTTTCAGAATGAACAAGGCTACTTGGATATGGATTATAGGAAGCATGCTGAGATAGCACATGAGATAAATCCAGATGTGAAGATATGGCTTGAATTCTTAAAGGAGACGGAAGAGGAATGACCAAGGAGAGAAAAATGGCAGTAGTGACTGTATTAAAAAAGATCATTAGACTCTATGAGGAAACAACGTTTATTCCCCAACCAGTGAGTTTTTCAAACGAAAAATTAAGTATCCAGTCCTCAGATTTGACAGGAGAATTGCTTGATTAATATCAACACATAGAGTTCAATAAGGATTTATGTTTTGCTAATCAAAATTTTAATATCATTTTTGTTGCCATTAGAATCTCCTGAAAGGACAGTTGAATGTTGGGCCTTACAAGATATTCTTCAATTTAGTGAAGGGCAATACCAGATATTCGATACTACAGATACAGATGATATTCATTTCTGTGATATGAAAGATGACAGTTCTCCAGTTTACGCGGGCAGTCCTGGAGATCCTAATTTCTACAAACTCAGCGAAAGTTTGACGGAGTTTTTTGAGTTCTATTTGCTTTTTCAAATTTCTTTGGAAACAAAGAAGATGTCCCTCTGGAGGAATATATTGTAGGGACAGGTGACTTGATAGAGCGCTACCTTTCCCCAAACGTCCAAGCGACAGCGAAAGAATATCTACTTCGGTAAGATCGACCTGAGAAAAGCCTTTCTCAGTAACAAAAAGTGAATTGGATAGGAGAAAAGAAATGAATGTGAAAGAACTCATCGAAGAGATTGAAAATGATGTCGAGTTAGTATCGTATTTAAACCTAATCCCCAAAAAGAATAAGAAGACCCAAGTTAGTTATCTCGAATCACTGAATCATCTGGCCTATTTACTTTATCTGGATAGTCAAGAGGAAATGGCTAAGGAATTATTAGATAGGATCATACAGATTCCATTTGAAGGGAATTATAACACTTGGACCTTTGTTGATAGCGCTCTGGTTTTATTGGCTTATCTGGAAAGAGAGGCAGAAAATCAGGTACTCGTCTATAAAAAACTCCTTTTATCTCCATTAGAACAAGGGGAGGAATCCACTCAAAACATAAGAAGGAGAGTTCATCAGAGATTTTTGAATGGTGATAGCTTGGAGCAAAAGCTTGCAAAAATCGAGCAGGCTCCAAGTCCTGAATCGGAAATGGAACGCCGTTTGCTATACTTGACAGATTTATTGAAGATTCACCTTTTTATTGATGAGTCAACTTGTGAAGAGACAGATATACAAGCAAAAATCGAAGAGAATATGGAGATACTAAAGAAGTATATCAAGGAGCATGAAATCTATAGCCTCTTTCCTTTTAAGGGATGAGGTGAGCTAGCAATCTTGGATTTTTATACTCTTCGAAAATCAAATTCAAACCACGTCAGCTTCGCCTTGCCGTACTCAAGTACAGCCTGCGGCTAGCTTCCTAGTTTGCTCTTTGATTTTCATTGAGTATTAGAAAGAGTGGAATATGGAAATCAAAAACACTTTGGTGTCTATGGCATTTGCTATGAGAATGGGAAATTGCTTTGTATTGAAAAAACAAGAGGCCCCTATCAGCATCGTTTTGACCTACCGGGTGGTAGTCAAGAACTAGGTGAGGGACTGACTGAAACCCTCAAGAGAGAAGTTCTGGAAGAGACAGGCTATACTCTTAGCCGTTATTGCAATCCTAGGATTTATGATGTGCTGGTTCAAGAAGAGGGACAAGACTTCGCAGTACATCATATCATGGCCTTTTATGATATTGTACTTGATTTCGAAGGCTCTCAAAAATCCCTTCCTCATGAAGTTCTTGATGGAAGTAACGATTCAGCAAATGCAATTTGGCTTCCTCTTGAGCAGATGACCGAAGAAAATGCCTCACCCTTAGTATTGAAGGTGAAGGCAGAGCTACGAGGATTTCCTGAATTGGACAAGACCTCTTACATGAATTGGAAGGTAAAACATGCAAAATCAACTGGCTCTTAGTGGCGAAAAGAATTGATGAAAAAGTTTACCCACAACTATTTCATCATGTTGGTATGATTCGTGGGGAATACTTGCTAAGAGAGCTCAATCAAAACATCCTGTTAGTAAGTTGTCAGCAATTTGTAAAAGATTATCTAGACACTATTTGTCATTTGTACTCAGATGAAGAAGTATGGTATCGCTTTTTCAGAGTTAACAAATGCAGAAGCAAATATTCTAGACGGGACTAAAAGAGTATTTTGACGAACGCCATCCCTTATTTGGATATAGAGGAACTAGGCGTTTATTGGCGTGTCCAGATGAATTTCAGGCTGAGGCACATGTCGTTACAGAAGTTTATCAAACGAATCCCAATCTGTCTCTTATTTTTCCTTTTGTCAATGATGCTGAACAGTTAAAACAAGCAATTAGAGTATTGCGCCAGCATGGTTTTACTGGAAAAGTTGGAACAATGATTGAATTACCGTCAGCTTATTTTGACTTGGACAGGATACTGGAAACGGGTATTTCAAAGATTGTAGTGGGAATGAATGATTTGACTTCTTTTGTTTTTGCGACTGTGAGAAACAGTCAATGGCATGATATGGAAAGTCCTATTATGTTACAAATGCTGAGACAGATGCAGGATAAAGCAAGGATGAAAAAGATAGATTTCGCTGTAGCAGGCTATCTGAATCCTTCTTTCATACAAAAAATGAATCAAATGGATATCAAGTGCATTATCCATTATAGTTCTATTCCAGAGATGTTTAATTTAGAGATTGACCATCGAGACCATCTCAAACGCATAAAAGAAGAAAGTAAAAAATTACAAAGGAGCAACCTATGACACCTCAAGAAATGTGGAATGCCTACAAGCAAATCAACCCCTCTATCGGAGATGAGATAGATGCCTGGGCTTTTGGAGTGGAAGCTGATTTCTTGGCAGACTTGGTTTTAAAAGGTGAAAAGACGGCAACAGCGTCAGCTTACGACCTCTACGCACTAGAGGACGAACCCCTTCCACAAGAAGGACTTTTCGATATCATTTTTAGACAGTCAAAGACCAGGCTATCTGCATTGTCGAAATTACCAAAGGTTTCTGTTCAGCCTTTCCATCAAGTGTCTGCTGACCATGCCTACAAGGAAGGTGAGGGAGACAAATCTTTAGCCTATTGGCGTCAGGTTCATGAAGACTTTTTCAAAGACTGGTTAGGAGAAGCAGGTCTGGATTTTACACCTGACAGCAAGGTTGTTTTTGGAAGAATTTCGCAAGGTCTACCCTCTCTAGACTACTAGTAAGAAGAAAGTTTTGGAAATCACTGTCCATTCCTTTTTTTATTAAGAAAAACATGATATAATAAGTTTGTTTGAATAAGAGTAAAACTCTTAAACTTAGAATAGGAGAATATGATGCAAGCAGTAGAACATTATATCGAAACATTTGTTCCTGAACATTATGATTTATTTTTAGACTTGAGTCGTGAGACCAAGACGTTTTTCAGGAAGAGTAACAATCACTGGTCAAGCTAAAAAGTGACCGAATTTCCCTTCACCAAAAAGACTTGGAAATCGCTTCTGTAGAAGTTGCAGGTCAAGCTCGTCCATTCACAGTTGATAACGAAAACGAAGCTCTTCATATTGAACTTGAAGAAGCTGGTTCAGTTGAATTGGTTATTGCTTTTTCAGGAAAAAAATCACAGACAACATGACAGGAATCTACCCTTCATACTATACAGTTGATGGTGTTAAGAAGGAAGTTTTGTCAACTCAGTTTGAAAGTCACTTTGCTCGTGAAGCCTTCCCATGTGTGGATGAGCCAGAAGCCAAAGCAACCTTTGACCTAGCTCTTCGTTTTGACCAAGCAGAAGGCGAATTGGCCTTGTCAAACATGCCGGAAATCGATGTCGAAAACCGCAAAAGAAACTGGCATCTGGAAGTTTGAAACTACACCTCGTATGTCTTCTTACTTGCTAGCTTTCGTAGCTGGTGATTTGCAAGGGGTAACTGCTACAACTAAAAATGGTACTTTGGTAGGTGTTTACTCAACCAAGGCACATCCCCTTTCTAACCTTGATTTCTCACTAGATATTGCTGTTCGTTCAATCGAGTTTTACGAAGACTACTACGGAGTTAAGTACCCAATTCCTCAATCTCTCACATCGCCCTTCCTGACTTCTCAGCTGGTGCTATGGAAAACTGGGGTCTGGTAACTTATCGTGAAGTTTACTTAGTTGTGGATGAGAACTCAACCTTTGCTAGCCGTCAACAGGTAGCCCTCGTTATTGCCCATGAGCTTGCTCACCAATGGTTCGGTAACCTTGTAACTATGAAGTGGTGGGACGACCTTTGGCTCAATGAAAGTTTCGCTAACATGATGGAGTATGTCTGTGTGGATGCCATCGAGCCAAGTTGGAATATCTTTGAAGATTTCCAAACAGGTGGAGTACCTCTCGCTCTTTGAACGCGATGCGACGGATGGCGTTCAATCTGTTCACGTTGAAGTCAAACACCCAGATGAAATCAATACGCTCTTCGATGGTGCGATCGTTTATGCCAAAGGAAGCCGTCTTATGCACATGCTTCGTCGTTGGTTAGGAGATGCTGATTTTGCCAAAGGTTTGCACGCTTACTTTGAAAAACACCAGTACAGCAATACTATTGGTCGTGACCTTTGGAATGCTCTTGGTCAAGCATCAGGCCGTGATGTAGCATCCTTTATGGATTCTTGGTTGGAGCAACCTGGTTATCCAGTCCTTACTGCCACAGTTGAAAATGATGTTTTGAAGATCTCACAAAAACAATTCTTCATCGGTGAATACGAAGATAAGAAGCGACTTTGGGTAGTGCCCTTAACAGTAACTGGAAAGGTGTACCAGATACTCTCGAAACTGAAAGTATCGAAATTCCTGGTTATGCAGCGCTTCTTGCTGAAAACAAAACAGCCCTTCGTCTTAACACTGAAAATACAGCCCACTACATTACTGACTATCAAGGTGAATTACTGGATGCTATCCTTTCAGAACTAGTGGAACTTGATAACACAAGTAAACTTCAAATCGTCCAAGAACGTCGTTTACTTGCTGAAGCAGGAGCACATTTCGTACGCAGACTTGCTTCCAGTAGTGGATCAAACTTGGCTAAAGAAGAATCTTATCTTGTCGTTTCAGCTGTTTCTGAAGTAATTTTGCCCTTGAGAGATTTATCGATGAAGGAACAGAGGCAGAAAAAGCCTTTAAAGCCCTTTATTGCTAAACTGGCTCGTTACAACTATGACCGTCTTGGCTTTGAAGCTAAAGAGGGTGAATCTGATGAAGATGAATTGGTTCGTCAATTGACAATTTCTATGATGATTCGTTCAAATGATGAAGAAGCTAGTCAGGTTGCTAGTCAAATCTTCGCAGCCCATAAAGAAAATCTTGCAGGACTTCCAGCAGCCATTCGTGCTCAAGTTCTCATCAATGAAATGAAACACCATGAGACTAAGGAATTGGTCGCAACCTATCTCGATCTTTATACTCATGCCACAGATGCAGTTTTTCAAGCGTCAATTAGCTAGCAGCGCTTGCTTATGTGACAGATGCAGAAAACATCCAAACGATTCTTGCAACTTGGAAGGACAAATTTGTGGTGAAACCTCAAGATTTGTCTGCATGGTATTATCAGTTCTTAGGTCATAAGGAAACTCAGGAACCAGTTTGGGCTTGGGCGCGTGAAAACTGGGATTGGATTAAGGCTGCTCTTGGTGGAGATATGAGCTTTGATAGCTTTGTTATTCTGCCTGCCCATGTATTTAAGACAGAGCAACGCTTGACAGAATACAAGGCCTTCTTTGAGCCACAACTTTCTGACCTTGCCCTTAGCCGTAATATCGGTATGGGAATCAAGGAAATCGCAGCACGCGTTGAATTGATCAAGCGTGAAAAAGCAGCGGTTGAAGCAGTTGTAGCACAATATGGGAATGCATAAAAGACATTCGTCATAAAAAGTTATAAAAACTCAACTTTCTCTTGGAAAAACAAGGAAAGTTGAGTTTTTTAAGATATTTTTGCTATAATGGTTATAATAAGGAGGGATTTTTGATGATCAAAATTCTATTAGTGGAAGATGACCTAGGACTATCAAATTCAGTTTTTGACTTTCTAGATGATTTTGCGGATGTCATGCAAGTTTTTGATGGCGAAGAAGGTCTCTATGAGGCTGAAAGTGGTGTTTATGACTTGATTTTATTGGACTTGATGTTGCCTGAAAAAAATGGGTTCCAAGTTTTAAAAGAATTGCGTGAAAAAGGTATTTCGACTCCTGTTCTGATCATGACAGCCAAGGAAAGTCTCGATGACAAAGGTCATGGATTTGAGCTTGGGGCAGATGATTATCTAACAAAACCATTCTACCTAGAAGAACTCAAGATGCGTATCCAGGCCCTTCTAAAACGTTCGGGTAAGTTCAACGAAAATACCTTATCGTACGGTGACTTGACAGTCAATCTATCTACCAATGAGGTTAAAGTCAATGATACTGTTGTTGAACTCTTGGGTAAAAGAGTTTGAGCTCTTAGTTTATTTTTCTCCAAAATCAAAATGTCATCTTACCAAAAACCCAAATTTTTGATCGTTTATAGGGGATTTGACAGTGATACAACCATCTCCGTAGTAGAAGTCTATGTATCAAAAGTTCGTAAGAAATTAAAGGGCTCAGCCTTTGCTGAAAAACCTCCAAACCTTGCGTAGTGTTGGGTATATTTTTAAAAACATGTTTAATAAAATTAAAAAGAATTGGTACGCAGAAGATTTTAGCTACTTTATCCGTAATTTTGGTGTTTTTCACCCTAATTTTTCTCTGCCATGACCTTGATTATCTTGCAGGTTATGCACTCCAGTCTCTACACATCAGTGGATGAGAAACTGCTATCTCTCAGCAAAACATCCTCAGGATATCATTCAATTGGCGGTCAATCGCGCAACTGAGGACGTAAAGGATTTAGATAGTGGCAGTGTTACTTCAGCCACGGATAAAAAAAGCCAAATGTGAGTTCCAATACTGAAGTGATCTTGCTCGATTCTAATTTGAATCAATTAGTGACTGGAAACCGCTTTTTAGGATTAGACAGAATAACTTTCAATAAAAAGGATTTAAACCATATCCGACAACTTCATGTTGTGAATAGCTACGGTCAGGATGAGATTTATCGGGTGGTCTTAACGGAAATGAATATTGATTCTGTTTCGACTAATATTAAGTATGCTGCTATCCTGATTAACACAAGCCAACTAGAGCAAATTAGTCAAAACCACGAGCAGTTAATCGTGGTGGTGATGGTAAGTTTTTGGATTCTATCTATCTTAGCCAGTCTCTATCTTGCACGTGTCAGTGTTAAACCCTTACTTGAAAGTATGCAAAAGCAGAAAAGCTTTGTGGAAAATGCCAGTCATGAATTACGGACTCCGTTGGCAGTTCTTCAGAACCGTCTGGAAACTCTTTTTAGAAAACCAGAGGCGACTATTATGGAGTCAAGTGAGAGTATCGCTTCTAGTTTGGAAGAAGTTCGAAATATGAAGTTTCTAACGACTAATCTTCTCAATCTGGCACGTAGAGATGATGGAATCAAGCCTGAATTAGGAGAAGTACAGCCAGATTTCTTCAACACAACTTTTACCAACTATGAAATGATTGCATCTGAAAATAATCGCATTTTTCATTTTGAAAATCGTATTCATCGAACCATCATAACAGACAAGCTTCTTCTTAAGCAACTGATGACTATCTTGTTTGACAATGCTGTCAAGTATACTGAAGAAGATGGAGAAATTCATTTTGTAATCGCTGCGACAGAGCGTACCCTCTATTTGTCAGTGGCTGATGATGGAATCGGTATTTCTGCAGTAGATAAAAAGAAAATCTTTGATCGTTTTTACCGGGTAGACAAAGGCTCGTACTCGTCAAAAAGGTGGCTTTGGTTTAGGCTTGTCTTTAGCTAAGCAGATTGTCGATGCCTTAAAAGGCTCTATCAGTGTGAAAGATAACAAACCTAACGGAACAATTTTTGAAGTCAAGATAGCTATCACAACACCATCAAAACGAAAAGAATAAATAAAAACCTTCGATTCATCGAAGGTTTTTATTTAAATTTCTTTTTGATAATTGTACGTTGAACTTTCAAAGCTAGCAGACTAAATGCAATAGCCAAACCAAAGCTGATTACTGTGTTAAATTTTAAGGCTAAAAATGAAAACTGAAAACAGCTAAAAGACGCAGAAACAAGCAATGTTTACAAAGAATAGCACTTCCTTTACACTGGCGACAGAAGTATTCTCAGAAACATAGTCTTGATAGACTACTGTTTTTGGGTTTATCTAACTCATACGGGTATAATTTTTCTTGCAGGCATCTCTCTCTCTTAACAATACATTACTATTTTTATCATTTTTTTAAAAAGAGAATTATTACAGGAATATTACAAAAAGAATAAAAGTCTCTTTTTCATTCGCAAATTCACAATACTTGACACCCTAGTAGGAAAAATGATAGGATGAGTAAACCGTTTAAACTTTTATTATTTTTTCTTATTTCAATGAGGGAAATTTGATGGTTAAAACGAATAAAAATCATACACAGATGCAAATAAATTCAATTTTTTGAAGTAAGGACAGGATTCTTTTAAATTGATTCTAGTTGTTCATGACGAGATAGTTTTTCTATCTTTAGTGCTATGGTAAAGAGAGATTTGTTCCCTCAACAACAGAATACTTAAAGGAGATTGGCATGTATCTTGCTATCAAAGAAATTTTACAGAATAAACTGCGTTACAGTTTAATTCTAACAACCATTTTCTCATTGCTTTTTATGGTCTTTTTTATGACCAGTTTGGCTCTCGGTCTTGTTCGAAATAACAGAGCTGCTATTGATAATTGGCAAGCAACAGGTGTTGTGCTATCCGATTATGCAAATGATAATTTGACTGCATCCTTTATACCAGAAAAAGACTACAAAGACAAGGTGTCTGAGAATGCTGTTCCCCTAAGCTACATGTTTGCGGTGACAAACCTTGTCGATAGTAGTGACAAGTTGAATGTCTCTATTTTTGGTCAAGAGTGGGACAGTTTCATCTCGCCAACCTTGATTGAAGGTCGTTACCCAGAAAATGACCAAGAAGTGGTAGTGGATCAGTCTTTTGAAAATTACGGCCTCAAACTCGGGGACGCTATTCAACTCAACGGAAGTGAGACAAGTTTTAAGATTGTAGGTTTGACCAGAGAAAATAAATTTTTTCACGGAACCTGTTGTCTTTACAAGTTTAACAACGTATTGGGATTTACAAGGAATAACAAAAGGTAATCGTTCGATCTCTGCATTGGTATTGCAAAATGATGTAGGAGTGACTGGCGATGGTTTGAAGCAGATTTCTATTCAAAAAATGATTTCAAAAATTCCTGGCTATACCCCTCAGGTCAATGTATTCTCAGGAATGATTCTAGCTATGATTGTCATTACAGGTCTGATTGTAGGAATTTTTATCTACATCATTACTATTCAAAAATTAGGCCTCTATGGAATTATGCGAGCGCAAGGGATTCAGATAAAATCCATCGTATGGTCCCTTTTCTGTCAAATCTTTCTTTTATCTGGTTTGGGTATAGGATTGGCTTTATTAGCCATTTGGGCTGTCATTTTAGTCTTACCTGCAACCTTCTTTTTCTACCCTAGTTGGTTGGCATACTTTGTGTTAAGCCTGGTCATTTGCTTGATGGCACTACTAGGTGGCGTCATTTCGCTTCCGCGTCTACTTAAAGTAGATCCAATTACAGCGATTGCAGAATGATAAGGAGAATGATATGACGACATTAATTGAGATGATTCAAGTGACAAAAACTTATGGCGAAGGCAATATGAAAGTTACAGCTCTTCATGAGACCAATTTTCAGCTAAACGCTGGTGAGTTTGTAGCGATTGTGGGGCCTTCTGGATCAGGTAAAACAACCTTTTTGACGACTCTAGGTCAACTTCAAGAAGCTTCAAGTGGAAAGATTCTAGTAAAGGGAAAAGAGACTGGGCATTTATCTGAAAAAGAAAAAACGGATTTGCGCTTTAGTGAATTTGGTTTTATCCTCCAGGCTTCAAATTTGATTCCATTTTTAACGGTTAAGGAGCAATTAGATTTAATTGACCGTTTGGATAAAAAGAAATCTATAAAAAGTAACCGACAAGAGTTGTTCAGTTTGTTGGACTTGGAAAAGGTTCAAAATCACTATCCCAAAGCTCTCTCTGGTGGTGAACGCCAACGAGCTGCAATTGCTAGAGCCCTATATAATAACCCGAGTATCGTACTTGCAGATGAGCCGACAGCTAGCTTGGATACGCAACGTGCTTATCAAGTGACGGATATGTTAGCTTCAATTGCCCATGAGCAAGGCAGGGGAGTTGTCATGATTACGCATGATACTCGCTTGCTAGATAAGGTTGACCGTATTTATGTGATGAATGACGGACGACTTGTTGAAAAGATACAAGCATAAATCTAAAAAGTGAACTGTTATTGATACGGTTCACTTTTTGAAAAATTTGGACTAACAAGACTCACTTTTCTATCTAGCTGATTTTTGGAAATGTGGTATAATTTTCTCTATGGAAAAGATTATCATTACAGCAACTGCTGAAAGTATTGAACAAGTGAAACAGCTACTTGAAGCTGGTGTCGACCGCATTTATGTCGGTGAGAAAGATTTTGGTCTTCGTTTGCCAACTACCTTTAGTCATGAAGAATTGCGTGAAATCGCAAAAATTGTTCATGATGCAGGTAAGGAATTAATCGTTGCGGTCAATGCTCTTATGCACCAAGACATGATGGACAGTATCAAGCCATTCTTGGACTTTTTAGAAGAAATCAAAAACGGACTATATCACAGTTAGGGGACGCAGGTGTCTTTTATGTGGTCAACCGTGATGGCTATTCTTTTAAAACCATCTACGATGCGTCAACCATGGTAACTAGCAGTCGTCAGATTAATTTCTGGGGACAAAAAGCAGGAGCGTCAGAAGCAGTTTTGGCGCGTGAAATCCCATCTGCAGAACTTTTCAAAATGCCTGAAATTTTAGAAATTCCTGCTGAAGTCTTGGTATACGGTGCTAGTGTCATCCACCATTCGAAGCGTCCACTCTTGCAAAACTACTATAATTTCACACAGATTGATGATGAAAAATCTCGTCAACGTGACTTGTTCTTGGCTGAGCCAAGTGACCCAGAGAGCCATTATTCTATTTTTGAAGACAATCATGGGACTCATATCTTTGCTAACAATGATCTTGATTTGATGACCAAATTGACAGAACTAGTAGAACATGGATTTACCCACTGGAAGCTGGAAGGTCTCTACACTCCAGGCCAAAATTTTGTAGAAATTGCAAAACTCTTTATCCAAGCGCGCAATTTAATTCAAGAAGGTAACTTTACTCATGACCAGGCCTTCTTGCTTGATGAAAAAGTTCGCAAACTTCACCCTAAAAATCGTTTCTTGGATACTGGATTTTACGACTATGACCCTGATATGGTTAAATAAACATCACAAAACCCGACATAAATTGTTCGGGTTTTTCTAGTGTAAGGATGAATTTGAAGCGTATTCATGATATAATAGAAGTAGCTCTATTTGGAGGTGTATAAGTGGAAAATCTGAAAAATGGCAGGGATTAAAGCTGCCGAGTTCGTCAAAAGATGGTATGGTTGTCGGGCTTGGAACAGGCTCAACTGCCTACTATTTCGTAGAAGAAATAGGTCGTCGCATCAAGGAAGAAGGCCTACAGATTACAGCTGTAACAACTTCTAGTGTAACTAGCAAGCAGGCAGAAGGTCTCAATATTCCTCTTAAATCCATTGATCAAGTGGACTTTGTAGACCTGACAGTTGATGGTGCAGATGAAGTAGACAGTCAGTTTAACGGAATCAAAGGCGGTGGTGGGGCCCTTCTCATGGAAAAGGTTGTTGCAACTCCATCTAAAGAATATATCTGGGTAGTTGATGAAAGTAAGCTAGTAGAGAAACTTGGTGCCTTTAAATTACCAGTAGAGGTTGTTCAATATGGTGCCGAACAGGTCTTCCGTCGATTTGAGCGAGCTGGCTATAAACCGAGCTTCCGCGAAAAGGATGGCCAACGTTTTGTGACGGATATGCAAAACTTTATCATCGACCTTGCCTTGGAAGTGATTGAAGACCCAATTGCTCTTGGACAAGAATTGGACCATGTCGTTGGTGTCGTCGAGCATGGCTTGTTTAACCAAATGGTGGATAAGGTCATCGTTGCTGGACAAGAGGGTGTTCAGGTTTTAACTTCAACAAAAGGGAAATAAAGGAGGCAAATGATGTCAAAATTTAAACGTATTCACTTGGTGGTACTCGATTCTGTAGGAATCGGTGCAGCACCAGATGCTCATAACTTTGTCAATGCTGGTGTTCCTGATGGTGCATCAGACACGCTTGGACACATTTCAAAATCAGTAGGTTTAAATGTACCCAAATATGGCAAAACTTGGTCTTGGAAACATTCCTCGTGAACAAGCCTTGAAGACAGTTCCAGCTGAGAGCAATCCAACAGGTTATGCGACTAAGCTTGAAGAGGTATCTCTAGGTAAAGATACCATGACTGGTCACTGGGAAATCATGGGGCTCAATATCACTGAACCTTTCGATACTTTCTGGAATGGATTCCCAGAGGAAATCCTTACTAAAAATCGAAGAATTTTTCAGGACGTAAGGTTATTCGTGAAGCCAACAAACCATACTCAGGAACAGCAGTAATCGATGACTTTGGACCACGCCAAATGGAAACTGGCGAGTTGATTATCTATACATCAGCTGACCCAGTTCTTCAAATCGCAGCTCATGAAGACATCATTCCTTTGGATGAACTCTACCGTATCTGTGAATATGCTCGTTCAATTACCCTTGAGCGCCCAGCTCTTCTAGGACGTATTATTGCTCGTCCTTATGTTGGTGAGCCTGGAAACTTCACTCGTACGGCTAACCGTCGTGACTTGGCTGTATCTCCATTTGCTCAACTGTTTTGGACAAATTGAATGAAGCAGGTATCGATACATATGCGGTTGGTAAGATTAACGATATCTTCAACGGTGCTGGTATCAACCACGATATGGGCCATAACAAATCAAATAGCCACGGTATAGATACCTTGATTAAGACCATGGGACTTCCTGAATTCCAAGAAGGCTTCTCATTTACCAATTTGGTAGACTTTGATGCTCTTTACGGACACCGTCGCAATGCGCACGGCTACCGTGATTGTTTGCATGAGTTTGATGAGCGCTTGCCTGAAATTATGGCAGCCATGAGAGAGGACGATCTTCTTTTGATTACTGCTGACCACGGAAATGACCCAACCTACGCTGGTACTGACCATACGCGTGAATACATTCCACTTTTGGCATACAGTCCATCCTTTAAAGGCAATGGATTAATTCCAGTTGGACACTTCGCCGATATCTCAGCAACAATTGCGGATAACTTTGACGTTGAAACTGCCATGATTGGTGAAAGTTTCTTAAATAAATTGGTATAAGATGACGCGATATGCTTTACTTGTTCGGGGCATTAATGTAGGTGGGAAAAATAAAGTTGTCATGGCGCAACTTCGTCAAGAACTGACAGAGTTAGGACTGGAAAAGGTTGAAACCTACATCAACAGTGGCAACATTTTCTTTACTTTCGATAGCTCCTAAAGCCCAATTGGTTGAAAAGTTAGAGGCTTTCTTTGAAAGTCCATTATCCATTTATTCAGAGCTTTTCTTTGCTGAGTCAGGAAGATTATGAAGAAGAGCTGAATAATCTGCCAGATTGGTGGACCAAAGACCTAGCTCGAAAAGATGTGCTCTTCTACACGGAGAGCTTGGATGTGGCTCAAGTCATTGAGACAGTTGAAAGTTTGGAATTGAAAGATGAAATCGTTCATTTTGGAAGACTTGGGATTTTCTGGGGGAAATTCTTTGAGGAATCCTACTATGCAACCGCCTATCACAAGTACTTACTCAAGATGCCTTTCTATCGCAACATCACCATTCGCAATGCTAAAACTTTTGACAAAATCGGTCAAATGCTAAAAAATAATAAAGGAGACACACAATGACATTTTTAGATAAAATCAAGGAAACAGCTGCCTTCCTGGAAGACAAGGGAATCCAAGCTCCCAAGTTTGGTCTAATCCTTGGTTCAGGACTTGGAGAATTGGCAGAAGAAATCGAAAATCCAGTTGTAGTAGACTATGCAGATATTCCAAACTGGGGCCGTTCGACAGTAGTCGGTCACGCTGGTAAATTGGTATATGGTGACCTTGCAGGTCGAAAAGTCTTGGCTCTTCAAGGTCGTTTCCATTTCTACGAAGGAAATCCTCTGGAAGTGGTGACTTTCCCAGTACGTGTGATGAAAGTTCTCGGATGTGAAGGTGTCATTGTAACCAATGCTGCAGGAGGTATTGGATTTGGTCCTGGTACCTTGATGGCTATCTCAGACCATATCAATATGACGGGGCAGAACCCATTGATGGGTGAAAACTTGGATGATTTTGGTCCACGTTTCCCTGATATGTCTAAAGCCTACACTCCAAAATATCGTGCTACTGCCCATGAAGTGGCTAAGAAACTTGGTATCAAGCTTGATGAAGGTGTCTATATTGGTGTAACAGGTCCGACTTATGAAACACCTGCAGAGATTCGTGCATATAAGACTCTTGGTGCAGATGCTGTTGGTATGTCAACTGTTCCTGAAGTTATTGTGGCCGCTCACTCAGGATTGAAAGTTCTCGGTATTTCATGTATCACTAACCATGCTGCAGGATTCCAAGAAGAACTCAACCACGAAGAAGTTGTGGAAGTGACTGAGCGTGTCAAAGGCGACTTCAAAGGTTTGCTGAAAGCGATTCTTGCTGAATTATAATCATGGTACATGAGTTGAGGAGTAGTCTTCAGAAAATCCCATATAACCTCAAATTAGTTCTAGCGGTCATCATGCTAGGGCTAGTTACAGGTATATTCGGAATTTTGCTCCATTATCTTTTAGAGCTGGTTGAAAGGGATTGCTTTTGGTCAGACAGAGCATACCACTGGATTCTTGACAGATGGGTGTTGCCTCATCACGAATAGGCTTCAGTTTAATCATCGTGGGTGTCAGTTCTGCCTTGGTCTGGTATTTCTTGCAAAGAAAATGCAAAGATTTTTCCATCAAAGCGCAGATGAAAGATGAAACATCACAATACAAACTTCATTTTTAAAACAGCTAGTTCATTCAATTTGGCAGATTGTTGCAGTTGGAGGCGGAGCACCTATCGGTAAGGAAGCTGCGCCGCGGGAGATTGGAGCTTTGTTTGCAAGACCTATTGCCAATATTTTTTCTCTCTCCGTGAAGGACCAAATCTTTCTCATTGCCTGTGGAGCTGGTGCGGGTTTAGCAGCTGTCTATCAGGTTCCGTTAACGAGTGTGTTTTTCGTTTTTGAAACCTTGGGAATTGCTTTATCTGTCAAACGTTTTTTTCTTGGTCGGTCTGACTACATATGTATCAGCCTTTATAGCAGGCTTTGTTGTTTCAGATCATGCTCTCTACCAGATTCCAGCCATGACTTGGCCACTAGGCGATATGTGGCTTGTTCCCTTATTAGTTCTTTTCCTGACTCCACTCGCTTGGCTTTTTGGTCGCTTCAACAAACAAGTTTCTTCAAAGAGAATAAAGGACAAGCGGATACTCTGTACTCTGCCTGTAACATTCCTTTTTCCTTGTTGGATTAGCTAGCTATATGCCTCATCTACTTGGTAATGGGCGTATGATGGCTCAGGAGATTTTAAACGGCAGTAATGCCAAGACGGTAATCCTCTTGTTTGTCTTGAAAGCCTTGGTCGTTTTAGTTATCCTTTGGGCAGGTGCCTATGGCGGTACCTTGACACCCATCTTTTTGCCTTGGGGATGGCAGGAGCTGCACTCTTGACCATGATTTTTAGGTAGTGGTAACCAGCCAGCAGTCTTACTATTAGGTTCGGTTTTGCTTTTTAGCTGTGACTTTGAAGGCACCCCTATCTGCAACTGGATTGGTAACGGGTTTCACTGGTCAGTCATTTGAGGCTATACCTTTTTCTTTTTGGTGACTGCTTACTTGGCATTTGGTTTTGCTAAAATTCTGGACCGAATCCCTTGGAAGAAATATTTACGGCCAAAGACAAGGATAATAGAAAATTAATAAGAATACTCTAATTTTTCTAATCCAAAAATATATTTTTAAATTTTATAATCAATATCATTTAATAAAGAAAGATAGAGCATGTGTTCAATTTGAACACGAGCGGAAAAACTTTTCTAAACAAAAAAATACACAGAAAGGATGGGTTTACCGTATTTGCTGAACTGAATGGGTTACTCTCCCTAAATCAAAAAGTAAGAAAGAAAGGGATTGAACCCACCCTAAAAGCAGTGGGAAAAAGATAGTTAGTCTAGCGAGCATCGCTCACTGCACTCAACTCCTATTTTCCCTTCGCTTTTTGACGGGTTTAGTATCTTATATTATGTCTATCCATATTGCTGCTAAGCAGGGTGAAATTGCTGATAAAATTCTTCTTCCTGGTGATCCTCTTCGTGCGAAATTTATCGCTGAGAATTTTCTTGAAGATGCTGTTTGCTTTAACGAAGTGCGTAACATGTTTGGTTACACAGGTACTTACAAGGGTCATCGTGTATCTGTTATGGGTACTGGGATGGGAATGCCATCCATCTCTATCTATGCGCGTGAGTTGATCGTAGATTACGGAGTGAAAAATTAATCCGTGTGGAACAGCTGGTTCTTTGAATGAGGATGTTCACGTCCGTGAATTGGTCTTGGCTCAAGCAGCTGCAACCAACTCAAACATCATCCGCAACGATTGGCCACTGTATGACTTTCCACAAATTGCAAGTTTTTGACTTGCTAGATAAAACTTATCATATTGCTAAAGATTTTGGCATGACAACTCACGTTGGAAATGTCTTTGTCATCAGATGTTTTCTACTCAAACTACTTTGAAAAATATCGAGCTTGGCAAGTGGGGTGTGAAAGCTGTCGAAATGGAAGCAGCAGCTCTTTACTATCTTGCTGCTCAACACCATGTTGATGCTTTTAGCTATTATGACTATTTCTGATAGCTTGGTCAATCCAGAAGAGGACACTACAGCAGAAGAACGCCAAAAACACTTTCACTGATATGATGAAGGTTGGTTTGGAAACATTGATTGCTGACTAAGGCTCTTAGATTTGAAGCTAGTCTTCTTGCTTGCGATTTCTAATAGTTGTGAGTTTGATATCCCATAATCATCCAATAAAAGTTGAAAGCCCAGTTGGCAGTAGCCAAAGGTTTTCAACTTTTTCGAAACTAAAAACTTAGGAGGAGTAATATGGATAAAATAGAACAATTACAGGAACTGATAGATCAAAAGTCAAAAGAATTGTCTTTTTCGGTGGAGCAGGAGTTTCTACTGAGTCAAATATTCCAGATTTTTCGTAGTTCAGATGGCCTATATAGTCTTAAGTTAGGTAGACATTTTTCTGCGGAACAATTAGTCTCTCATACTATGTTTGTACGTTATCCAGAGGACTTTTTCGATTTTTATAAAAAACATCTAGTATATCCAAAAGCCAAGCCCAATGCAGCCCATTATTATCTGGTTTCATTAGAAAAGGCTGATAAGCTTAAGGCTGTTGTAACTCAAAATATCGATAGTCTTCACGAGATGGCAGGTTCGAAGAAGGTTTTTGAAACTGCATGGAAGTGTGGATCGTAATTACTGTCAGGGCTGTCATCGTTTTTATGATTTAGAAAGCTTTTTGGCTCTCGAAGGTCCTGTTCCATACTGCCAAGATTGTGGTCAGGTAGTTAAACCCGATGTGACTCTTTTATGAGGAGCCACTTGATATGGATGTTTTTAGCCAAGCGGCTCAGGTTATCCAGAAAGCTGATTTATTGATTATTGGTGGGACTTCTTTAGTTGTTTATCCTGCAGCTAGTTTGATTAATTACTTCTCAGGTTCAAAATTTGTTGTTATCAACAAGTCAAGCACTCCTCAAGACAGTAAAGCTGATTTAGTCATTGAAGGAAAAAAATTGGAGAAGTTTTTTCTAAATTGAGGCAATAACATATAGCTAAAGAAAAGAGTAGCCTATTTATTTCAGTTTTTCCTTATCAAATGAAGAAAAAAATATATAAAAGGAGGGCTCAATTTTTGAGTCCTCATTTTTGATTTAAAATTGATCTAGTTCTCTTTGATTATGAATAATTGTAATCTTTTTGAGCAAAATCGAGACAAATTTGTTTGTACTGTTCTTTATGTACAGAGCTACGTCCATCCCAGAGAATCCAACGAATAAATTCCCAGTTGAAATTGCTCAGGGCATCCCTTAACCATACTTTCTCTAACTTTTCCTCTGTATTTTAAATAGCGCTTTAAAAGGCTCTTAGCAAAACAATTCCAAGCAGAGAAGTTTAAAAAAAGATGATCTGGTCAGCTTGCTCCATTCTTTCCTCATAGCAGCACCAAGAGTAGTTGCCATCAATGACCCAGTTCTCGTTTTCTGCTAAAAAGTCTGCATTTCTTTTAGCATCCAATCTCGATTACTCTCTTGCCAACCTGGCTGAAATTGGAGAGTATCTATATGGAGTTTGGGAATAGAATAGTAATTGGCAAGTTTATCTGCTAGAGTTGATTTTTCCTGCCCCAGAGTATCAATTATGGAAATTTTCATAATGCTCCCTCTAAAATTTGGTACAAAAAGCTCCGTAGAGCTCATTTTGTATGCAGTTTTTGATTAACCAAGTTTAGCAACAAGACGTGCTTTGTCACGGTTAGCTTTGTTTTTGTGGATCAAACCTTTTAGTTTCTGCTTTATCGATAGCTGAGCTAGCAGCACGGTAAAGATTCTTCAGATGGGTTTTGCTTCAAAAGCTTTGATAGCAGTACGCATAGCTGATTTTTTGAGCTGAGTTTTTTCGTTTTTGTTTAACGTTCAATTCAGCGCGTTTGATAGCTGATTTAATGTTTGCCAATGTTCTTACCTCCATATTTACTAACTATACCATTATATCTGAAAACTTATCTTTTTGACAAAGGGAAATCATTTTTAAATAAATTTCATCAATTTCATGATTTTTTGACTTATGAAGAATGACTTCAGCCCGATTACGTGTAGGTTCTATATAGTTTTGAAGGTTAGTCAGATTAATACTAGTCCATACTTCATGAGCTAAATTTTTCACCTCGCCTAAGGGTAGTTGAGCGAAACTATAATAGTAACTATCAGGGTCGTCTTGGGCCATACTAAGTAATTTAAGGAAACGATCCAAGTACCAGCTTTCGATATCTTCGACAGAAAGCATCCACATAGATTGAAAAATCAAAGAAATCAGTGATATAAAGACGCTCATTTTGCGGGTTTTGGAAAACGTTGATTCCCTCCACAATGATAAAGTTTGCAGCTGCAACTCGTTGTTTCTCTCTAGGAACAATATCATAGATTTCATGAGAATAAACTGGAATATCAACATCTTGACCATTTTTAGTTGATCAAGGAAATTGATTAAGGCTTCCATGTCATAGCTTTCAGGAAAACCTTTGCGGTTTAAGATGCCTTGTTCAATTAAGGTATCATTTGGGTATAGGAAACCATCAGTCGTCACTAGTTCCACACTAGCGCCTGGAACGATACGTGAAAGCAAGATTTGAAGAAGGCGACTGGTTGTAGACTTACCAACTGCAACACTGCCTGAGACACCAATGATAAAGGGTTGGTTTTACTTTCTCGTTGGAGAAAGATACTTTTTAGAAAGCTAAATCTTCTTTAGCTCTCTTGTGAGATTTGAATCAAGTTGTGCAAGTGGTAAATAGATATCTGTTACGTCATCCAGGCTTACTTTGTCGTTAAAACTTTTGATAGAATCCAACTCTTCTTCAGTCAAAGGTGGAGTTGTTTTTACGATGTAAAGATTGCCAGGTTTTGCGGCTAATTTTTTTCAAAATGTAAAAATTCGTTAGTCATAATTTTTCCTCATTAACCCCCTAGTATAACATATTTCTAATTTAAAGGGGAATAAAAGATTTGAATCAGATCGCTTTCTTTGTTAAAATAAAGCTAAGGAATACCAATAAAAGAGTGTGGAGGTTATGGCAAAAATTTTTAACTGATAAAAAAATTGGCTGGCTCTATTTTTATTAGTCATCCTTTTTATGGATATCAGCAATTTTATGGAACTTTGATATTTCTATTGGAAAATTTAATATCAACTGGCTCTATTTTTGTATTTTTTAAGCTATTACCAGCTTTAGGCATTCTCTATATTTTCTTAGCATTTTTGTTAAAGAAATGGTGGCTGATTTTGATTGGTCTAGCTTGTCTATTTTTCATTTTTTTATTAGTATGTTCCTAGGTTATCTCTTCTTGGGTCCTTAGTTAGTATAGACCGTGTAAAACGATTTAAAATATCTAAATTTTATGGTAAAATAATCCTATGAGTAAAATGTATTATGCAGAAAACCCAGATGCAGCTCACGATATTCATGAGTTGAAAGTTGAGCTACTTGGGCAAAAAGATGACCTTTTGACAGATGCTGGTGTCTTTAGTAAAAATGATTGATTTCGGAAGTCAGCTGTTGTTAAGATGTCTAGATGTCGAAAAAGGTGAAAAAAATCTTGATGTTGGTTGTGGCTACGGTCCAATAAACTGTCTTTGGTTAAAAGCTATGGTATCCAAGCGACCATGGTGGATATCAATAATCGTGCTTTGGATTTAGCCCAGCAAAATGCTGTGAGAAACAAAGTTCAAAGCAAGCATCTTCCAGTCTAATATTTATGAGCAAGTTGAGGGTCAATTCGATCATGTCATTTCTAATCCACCCATTCGTGCAGGGCAAAGCAAGTCGTTCATGAAATCATTGAAAAAAAGTATTGATTTTTTTAGAAGACGGTGGAGATTTGACTATCGTTATTCAGAAAAAAACAAGGAGCCCCAAGTGCTAAAAACAAGATGGAAGATGTTTTTGGTAATTGTGTGGTCGTGAAGAAAGACAAGGGATACTATATCCTTAGAAGTGTGAAAGAATGAGAGCAGTAGATCTAATCCAAAAAAAAAGAGACGGACAAGAACTGAGTTCGAATGAAATCAAGTGGTTGATTGAAGATTATGTTGCAGGAACAGTTCCTGACTACCAGATGTCAGCTTTTGCTATGGCTGTTTATTTTAAAGGCATGACCACTAGAGAGATTTCTGACCTAACAATGAATATGGTTAAGACAGGTCAGGAATTTGACTTATCTGCTATAAATGGTGTGAAGGTAGATAAACATTCTACAGGTGGCGTTGGTGATAAGGTTACCTTGATTTTTAGCTCCCTTAGTTGCCAGTTTTGATGTCCCAGTAGCTAAGATGAGTGGTCGAGGTTTGGGACATACAGGTGGAACCATTGACAAATTAGAGTCCATCAAGGGATTTCAAGTAGAACGCAGTCAGGATGACTTTATCAAACAGGTTCAGGATATTGGTGTCTCAGTCATTGGTCAGTCAGAACATTTAGTTAAGGCGGATAAACTTCTTTATGCCCTTCGTGATGTGACAGCAACAGTTGATACCATTCCTTTGATTGCCAGCTCTGTCATGAGTAAAAAGATTGCTGCTGGAGCTGATGCTATCTTACTGGATGTTACAGTCGGTGAAGGTGCCTTTATGAAGACAGTTGACGAGGCGCGTGAATTAGCTCAAACCATGGTAAATCTTGGTAAGGCTGTGGGTAGAAAAACTGTAGCAGTTATTACTGATATGAGTCAACCTTTAGGACGTGCCATTGGGAATCGCTTGGAAATTCTAGAAGCTCTGGAAATTCTTCAAGGTAAAGGACGCGAGGATATTAGCCACTTTATCTGTGAGTTAGCCCAGATTATGCTATCTTTTGGCAAATGTTGAAAAACTGTCGAGGAAGTGAAAGAACATCTTGAGAATGGCAAGGCTCTTAAAAAATTTGAAGAGATGGTTCTTGCTCAGGGTGGTGATTTAGAAGATCTCTATCGCCCTGTGAATGTTTCTCATGTTATGAAATACCAGCACATGAGGAAGGTGTCATTGCAGAACTCCCAGCCATGGAATTTGGTCTCTATGCTATGAGATTAGGAGCTGGGCGAGCCGTGAAATCAGACCAACTTGACTATGAGACTGGCATTGTTTTCGACAAGAAAGTTGGAGATTCGGTCAAAAAGGTGAAATTGTCGCAAAAGTATATGCAAATGGCAAAATTTCTCCGGAACTAGTTACTGAATTTCCAAAAATATGTTAAAATTAAGGTAAGTGATGAAGCGATAACATTACGTGAAATCATTGAAATTATCTCCTAATTTAAGGAAAAATGATATGAAATTAAATAAATACATTGATCATACGCTTTTTGAAGCAAGATGCGACAGTAGAACAAATTGATTCTTTGTTATCTGAAGCAAGAGAGTATGATTTCGCCAGTGTCTGTGTGAATCCTTTCTGGGTTTCTTACGCACATTCTGGTCTTCAAGACACAGACGTTAAAGTCTGTACAGTTGTAGGTTTCCCTCTTGGAGCTACAACATCTGCAGTCAAGGCTTTTTGAAACTAAAGAAGCCATCCAGAATGGAGCTGATGAGATTGATATGGTTATCAATGTTGGAGCGCTTAAGTCTGGGAATACTGACTTGGTCGAATCAGATATTCGAGCAGTTGTTGAGGCTAGCGGTGAAAAGCTCGTTAAGGTTATCATCGAAGCATGCTTACTTACGAATGATGAAAAAGTGTTGGCTTGCCAGTTGGCTCAGAAAGCTGGCGCAGACTTTGTCAAGACTTCTACAGGCTTCTCAACTGGTGGGGCAACTTTAGCAGATGTGAAGTTAATGCGTCAGACTGTTGGTCCTGATATGGGGGTCAAAGCAGCTGGTGGAGCTCGTTCTTATGCAGATGCTGTAGCTTTTGTAGAAGCAGGTGCGACACGTATTGGAACTTCTGCTGGTGTAGCAATTTTAAAAGGAGAGTTAGCAGATGGCGACTACTGAGTTGATTGAATTAGCAATTGAAACTAGTAAAAACGCCTATGTGCCCTACTCACATTTCCCAATTGGTGCTGTTCTGGTTTGCTAAGGATGGAAGTGTTTATACAGGATGCAATATTGAAAATGCTAGCTACCCCTTGACCAACTGTGGTGAGCGAACAGCTATTTTTAAGGCTGTTTCTGAAGGACAACAGGAATTTTTCTGAATTGATTGTCTATGGTCAAACTGAAAAACCTATTTCTCCATGTGGAGCTTGTCGCCAAGTTATGGTCGAATTTTTTTGAACAAGATCTAAATGTGACTTTAGTCGCTAAAGATAAATCGACGGTCGAGATGACGGTCGAGGGAGTTACTTCCATACTCATTTACAGACTTGAAATAGTCTGTGTCACTCTCTGAGTGACAAGGGTCCTTGTGGCCAAAAATTTTTAACTTGCAACATCGTTGCGCATCTAATTTAGGAGGTTCAGGAATGAACAAGAAACAATGGCTAGGCCTTGGTCTAGTTGCAGTAGCAACATTAGGACTTGCTGCATGTGGTAATCGCTCTTCTCGTAACGCTGACTCAGCTTCAACTTCTGATGTGAAGACAAAAGCAGCTATCGTTACAGATACTGGTGGTGTTGATGACAAATCATTCAACCAATCAGCTTGGGAAGGTCTTCAAGCTTGGGGTTCTGAGCACGGTCTATCAAAAGACAAAGGGCTACATACTTCCAATCTACAACAGAAGCTGACTATGCTAACAACTTGAACCAAGCAGCTGGAAGCTACAACTTGATCTTCGGTATTGGTTTTGCACTTAAAAATGCAGTTGCTGATGCTGCCAAAGAACATACAGATTTAAACTATGTTCTGATTGACGATGTGATTAAAGATCAAAAATGTTGTAAGTGCTACTTTTGCTGATAACGAGCAGCATACCTTGCAGGTGTAGCAGCAGCTAAAACTACAAAAACAAAACAAGTTGGTTTTTGTAGGTGGTATGGAATCTGAAGTTATCACTCGTTTTGAAGCTGGTTTCAAAGCAGGTGTAGCATCTGTTGACTCTTCTATCAAAGTACAAGTAGACTACGCAGGATCATTTGCGGACGCTGCTAAAGGTAAAACTATCGCAGCTGCTCAATATGCAGCTGGTGCAGACGTTGTTTACCAAGTAGCTGGTGGTACTGGTGCTGGTGTCTTCTCAGAAGCTAAATCTATCAACGAAAGCAAAAAAATGAAAAACGAAAAAGTTTGGGTTATCGGTGTTGACCGTGACCAAGCAGAAGAAGGTAAATACACTTCTAAAGATGGTAAAGAAGCAAACTTTGTCCTTGCTTCAAGTTTGAAACAAGTTGGTACAGCTGTAAAAGACCTTGCTAACAAAGCTGAAAAAGGTGAATTCCCTGGCGGACAAGTCATCGTTTACTCTTTGAAAGATAAAGGTGTTGACTTGGCAGTGACAAACCTTTCTGAAGAAGGTAAAAAAAGCTGTTGAGGATGCAAAAGCTAAAATCCTTGATGGCAGCATTAAAGTTCCTGAAAAATAATTAAAGGAAGTCATTTCTTAGGAAGCGGCCATTGGCCGCTTCTTTAAGATTGAGGCATTTTTTGTCTCAATAGAGCTTGTTAAGTTATTTAGCAAGTTTTCTTGAAACAAAAAAACACTGAAAGGAAGAGTACATGGCACACGAAAATGTCATTGAGATGCGTGAGATTACCAAGGTTTTTGGTGAATTTGTCGCTAACGACAAGATTAACCTTCAACTACGTAAGGGTGAAATTCATGCACTTTTAGGAGAAAACGGAGCTGGTAAATCCACTCTGATGAACATGCTAGCAGGTCTTCTTGAACCAACTAGTGGTGAGATTGTGGTCAATGGTCAAGTTGTAAAACTGGACTCTCCATCTAAAGCTGCTAGTCTGGGAATTGGGATGGTCCACCAACACTTTATGTTGGTAGAGGCCTTTACTGTGGCTGAAAACATCATTTTGGGAAGTGAATTAACCAAAAATGGCGTTCTAGATATTGCGCGAGCAACTAAAGAAATCATGGACTTGTCAGAGCGCTATGGCTTGGCAGTTGATCCTTCAGCTAAGGTAGCCGATATTTCTGTCGGAGCTCAGCAACGTGTCGAGATTTTGAAGACACTCTATCGTGGTGCAGATATCCTCATCTTTGACGAGCCGACTGCCGTTTTAACACCGTCTGAAATTGATGAGTTAATGGCAATTATGAAGAACCTTGTAAAGGAAGGGAAGTCAATTATCCTAATCACCCACAAGTTGGATGAAATTCGTGCAGTTTCTGACCGTGTTACAGTCATTCGTCGTGGTAAATCCATCGAAACTGTCGAAATTGTAGGAGCCACTAATGCTGACTTGGCTGAGATGATGGTAGGACGTTCTGTTTCCTTTAAAACAGAGAAACAAGCTGCCCAACCTAAAAGAAGTTGTCCTATCTATCAAAGACTTGGTAGTTAATGAAAACCGTGGAGTACCTGCAGTAAAAAAATCTTTCTCTCGATGTTCGAGCTGGTGAGATTGTTGGTATTGCCGGAATTGATGGGAATGGTCAGTCAGAATTGATTCAAGCCATCACCGGTCTTCGTAAAAATTGAGTCTGGTAGTATCGAGTTGAAGGGACGTTCTATTTCAGGGCTCCATCCACGTCAGATTACAGAGATGAGTGTGGGGCATGTTCCAGAAGACCGTCATCGCGATGGTTTTGGTTTTGGACATGATGATTTCAGAAAACATTGCTCTTCAAACCTACTATAAAGAACCTTTAAGTAAAAATGGTATTTTTAAATTATGGCAATATCATCTCGCATGCTAAAAAAACTCATGCAAGAATTTGATGTTCGTGCGGCTAGTGAAATTGTTCCTGCCTCAGCACTCTCAGGGGTAATCAGCAAAAAGCGATTATCGCTCGCGAAATTAATCGCGACCCAGATCTCCTTATCGTCAGCCAACCAACTCGTGGTTTGGACGTCGGTGCTATTGAGTACATTCACAAACGCTTGATTGAAGCGCGTGATAACGGGAAAAGCTGTCCTTGTTGTCAGCTTTGAACTAGATGAGATTTTAAATGTCTCAGACCGTATCGCTGTTATCCACGATGGTAAGATTCAAGGAATTGTAACACCAGAAACAACTAACAAGCAAGAACTTGGTGTCTTGATGGCTGGTGGAAGCTTGGGAGAGGAGAAGAGTGATGTCTAAAAATTACAACAAATTTCGGTTCCCTTGATTTCTGTCTTTCTGGGAATCTTACTCAGAGCCATTGTCATGTGGGTTTTTGGCTACGATGCCATCTGGGGTTATGAAGAATTGTTCTACACAGCCTTTTGGTAGCCTACGAGGAATTGGTGAAAATCTTCCGTGCCATGGGTCCTTTAATCTTGATTGCCCTTGGATTTGCGGTAGCAAGTCGTGCTGGTTTCTTCAACGTTGGTCTTCCTGGGCAAGCCCTTGCCGGCTGGGTTTTTAGTGCTTGGTTTGCTCTTTCAAATCCAGACATGCCACGTCCCTTGATGATTATTTGTACAATTCTTATCGCCTTAGTTGCTGGTGGGATTGTCGGAGCGATTCCAGGAGTTTTAAGAGCTTATCTAGGAACATCTGAAGTTATCGTAACTATCATGATGAACTATATCGTTCTCTACGTGGGGAATGCTTTTATTCACTTGTTTCCTAAAGAAATCATGCAGAGTACAGATTCATCCATCCGTGTCGGAGCTAACGCTACCTACCAGACACCTTGGTTGGCTGAACTGACTGGTAATTCCCGGATGAACATTGGTATTTTCTTTGCCATCATAGCTGTTGGACTTATCTGGTTCTTGCTCAAGAAAACAACCCTTGGTTTTTGAAATTCGTGCAGTTGGACTAAACCCTAATGCTTCTGAATATGCAGGTATTTCTGCAAAACGTACCATTATCCTATCAATGATTATCTCTGGAGCTTTTAGCTGGTCTTGGTGGAGCAGTAGAAGGCCTTGGTACTTTCCAAAATGTTTACGTTCAAGGTTCATCATTGGCTGTCGGATTTAACGGTATGGCGGTTAGCTTGCTAGCTTCAAACTCACCAATTGGTATCCTCTTTGCAGCCTTCTTGTTTGCTGTGCTTCAAGTCGGTGCCCCAGGTATGAATGCGGCTCAAGTTCCTTCTGAACTTGTAAGTATCGTAACAGCCTCAATTATCTTCTTTGTCAGCGTTCACTATATCATCGAGCGCTTTGTCAAACCAAAAAACAAGCAAAAAGGAGGTAAGTAAGGATGTCAATTACAACAATGTTAACCCTCATGGTTTCGTCTATGTTGATTTATTCAGCTCCCCTCATTTTCACAAGTATCGGAGGTGTTTTCTCCGAACGTGGTGGAGTAGTTAACGTTGGACTAGAAGGAATCATGGTCATGGGTGCCTTTTCTGGAGTTGTCTTTAACCTTGAATTCGCTCAAGATTTAGGGTGCTGCGACACCTTGGCTAGCACTCTTAGTTGGTGGGCTTATTGGAGCTCTGTTTTCTGTCATTCACGCAGTCGCGACAGTACATTTCCGTGCTGATCACGTGGTTGAGTGGTACAGTTCTCAACTTGATGGCCCCTGCCTTAGCTGTTTTCTTGGTTAAGGTACTTTATAACAAAGGTCAAACAGATAACCTATCGCAAACCTTTGGACGTTTTGATTTTTCCAGTTTTTAGCCAATATTCCATTTATCGGAGACATTTTCTTCAAGTCAACAAGTTTACTTGGTTACCTTGCGATTGCCTTTTTCATTCTTGGCTTGGTTTATTCTCTTCAAGACACGCTTTGGTCTTCGCCTTCGTTCTGTTGGAGAGCATCCACAAGCGGCGGATACCTTGAGGGATCAACGTTTTACAAAGATGAGATACCTTGGAGTCATCATTTCCGGTTTCCTTGGAGGAATTGGTGGGGCCCTTTATGCTCAATCAATCTCAGTTAACTTCTCAGTGACAACAATCATCGGTCCAGGATTCATTGCTCTTGCAGCCATGATTTTTCGGAAATGGAATCCAGTTGGAGCTATGCTTTCAAGTCTATTCTTTGGACTATCACAAAGTTTAGCAGTTATCGGATCACAACTTCCTTTCTTGCAAGGTGTACCAACAGTATTCTTGCAAATTGCACCATATCTATTGACAATCGTTGTTCTAGCAGTCTTCTTTGGTAAAGCAGTTGCTCCAAAGGCTGACGGAATCAACTATATCAAATCAAAATAAACAAAAACGTCAGTTTCAACTGGCGTTTTTCTATTTTAGGATTTTTGATGAGTCAGATTTAAACCCCAAGGAACTAGGGTTCTCAGTTTTGTTTTTGAATACGACGGATATTATCTTTATGTCGTATAATTACAATACCAGCGAGTACTATAATAATAACAGTGAAGATGGGGTCATAACTATTTAGAATAAAACCGAATAGCGGAAAACTTAGAGCTCCAAATACTGCAGCAAGAGCAGCCGTAACACTAGAGAGGGAAATCATGCTTCCAAGATAGAGGGTTACAATGAAAATGACTGCTAAATATAAGCAAAAGAGAGGAGCGAACCCAAAAAAACTACACCAGCACTGGTTGCTACTGCCTTGCCACCCTTAAATTTGGCAAAAATCGGAAACGTATGCCCAATTACAGCTACCAGACCAAATAGCAATGGTGAAATTCCTTGAATCTGAAATAGAATAGGAAGAAAAGTAGCAATACTACCTTTGAAGAAATCAATCATAAAGGTTGTCATTCCGGCTTTTTACCTAAAATACGAAAAGGTATTGGTTGTACCTGTATTTCCAGAACCATGTTCACGGATATTAATGTTAAAGAAAGCTTGCCCAATCCAAAGCCCAGAAGGGATGGAACCCAATAAATAAGCTAAAATTAATAATACTATTGTCATCATACTCCTATTATACCATGAAATAGGATAGAACCGTAAGGAATCTTGTCTGGAATTGTGACATCTGAAATCTTGTTATAGAAAGATTTGACAATAGGAGCTTACAATTAGAAAAAAACTTTGCAAAAATCCCTAGAAAACCTGTAAAATAGAAAAAGATGAACAAACTCAGGAGGTTCCTTGTGTCGAAAAAGGAAATCAATATTAACAATTATAATGATGATGCCATTCAGGTGCTAGAAGGGTTGGATGCGGTCCGAAAACGTCCAGGGATGTATATCGGATCGACCGATGGTGCTGGTCTCCATCACCTGGTCTGGGAAATCGTCGACAATGCAGTCGATGAAGCCTTATCTGGATTTGGTGATCGTATTGATGTAACAATTAATAAAGATGGAAGTTTAACAGTTCAGGACCACGGACGTGGAATGCCGACTGGAATGCACGCTATGGGAATTCCAACGGTTGAGGTTATCTTTACCATACTTCACGCCGGAGGAAAATTCGGTCAGGGTGGTTATAAGACATCAGGAGGTCTCCACGGGGTTGGATCTTCTGTCGTCAATGCCCTCTCTAGTTGGCTCGAAGTAGAAATTACACGTGATGGGGCTAGTTACAAACAACGCTTTGAAAATGGTGGGAAGCCAGTAACAACTCTTGAAAAGGTTGGAACTGCACCTAAGTCTAAGACAGGTACCAAAGTGACCTTCATGCCGGATGCCAGTATCTTTTCTACGACAGATTTTAAGTACAATACCATTTCAGAGCGTCTCAATGAGTCAGCTTTTCTATTGAAGAATGTAACCTTGTCATTAACGGACAAGCGAACAGATGAAGCAATCGAGTTCCATTATGAGAACAGGGGTACAGGACTTTGTTTCTTACCTCAACGAAGACAAGGAAACATTGACACCAGTCCTTTACTTTGAAGGGGAAGACAATGGTTTTCAAGTAGAAGTAGCCCTCCAGTATAATGATGGCTTTTCAGATAACATCTTATCCTTTGTCAATAACGTCCGTACCAAAGACGGTGGAACGCATGAGACAGGACTCAAGTCAGCCATTACCAAGGTTATGAATGACTATGCACGTAAGACAGGGCTTCTCAAGGAAAAAGATAAAAATCTTGAAGGATCCGATTATCGTGAAGGGTTAGCAGCTGTTCTTTCTATCTTGGTTCCGGAAGAGCACTTGCAGTTTGAAGGACAGACTAAGGACAAACTTGGAAGTCCGCTAGCTCGTCCAATCGTTGATAGTATTGTTGCTGAAAAACTGACCTTCTTCCTTATGGAAAATGGGGAACTAGCTTCCAATCTGATTCGTAAAGCTATCAAGGCTCGTGATGCTCGTGAAGCGGCACGAAAAGCGCGTGATGAGAGCCGAAATGGAAAGAAAAATAAGAAAGATAAGGGTTTGCTTTCTGGGAAATTAACCCCAGCTCAGTCTAAAAATCCAGCTAAGAACGAACTCTATCTGGTCGAGGGAGACTCTGCCGGTGGCTCTGCCAAACAAGGTCGTGACCGCAAATTCCAGGCTATACTGCCTCTTCGTGGTAAGGTCATCAATACAGCCAAGGCCAAGATGGCAGATATCCTCAAAAACGAAGAAATCAACACCATGATTTATACCATCGGTGCTGGTGTTGGGGCAGATTTCTCCCTTGAAGATGCTAACTATGACAAGATCATTATCATGACCGATGCGGACACCGATGGTGCCCACATTCAAACTCTTCTCTTAACCTTCTTTTACCGCTATATGCGTCCACTAGTTGAGGCAGGCCATGTTTATATCGCCCTTCCTCCTCTTTACAAGATGTCTAAAGGCAAAGGCAAGAAAGAAGAAGTGGCCTACGCTTGGACGGATGGCGAGCTAGAAGAACTTCGCAAAGCAGTTTGGCAAAGGCGCAACACTCCAACGATATAAAGGTCTTGGTGAGATGAACGCGGACCAACTCTGGGAAACAACCATGAATCCAGAGACTCGAACTCTCATTCGTGTCACGATCGAAGACTTAGCACGAGCAGAACGCCGCGTCAATGTCCTCATGGGTGATAAGGTCGAACCACGTCGTAAAGTGGATTGAAGATAATGTCAAGTTTACGCTGGAAGAAGCGACTGTGTTTTAAAAACTATAAAGAAATACAAATGGAGGACAAATATGTCTGAAAATCTAAGTGAAGAGCAAGTGAAAAGAAGCCCTTGAAAGTGGTTATGCGCAATCTGAAGCATTATTAAATGATAAAAGATGAATTAGATGATTTTTGTACCGTTTGGAGCAAAAATTAACGATATGCCATTTGTTGGAAAAGAAATTTTCGATGATCCCAATCATGATTTCTTTAGTGAAAAATTATGTTCAAGGGAAGTATACCACAGTTCCCTATGGGACAATATTAGCTGTTTTGAGTGCACTTGTTTATTTCCTTTCTCCCATTGATATTATTCCAGATTTCATTCCCCTAGCAGGTTACTTAGATGACATGGCGGTTCTAGGACTTTGTATGAATATGGTCAGCATTGATATCGAAACTTATGAAAAAAATGGCGTCAAGCTCAAGAATTGATTTAAGCTAATCGTCCACTATTATTTTTAGTTTTTTTAGAAGAAGGGTAAAAATTATGTTCAGTATATTGTTTTGATTCTCCTTTTTCTTTTTGTAGTCTTTGCTTTAGGCGCGATTATGTTTTGCAATTGCCAAGCAAGAGAAACCAGAGACAAAGCCGTTATCTAAACTTTTTATTATTGCCCCTAGTGACTTTTGGTGTGATACTATTTGATAATCCATTTTAAATCATATCTTTATGCAGGATTGCTATTCTATGTTTATGTTGTCTATATTTTTCATACCTGCCAGTCTAGTTTTTGGTTTTATTTCTATTTATAAAAGCAAAAGACATCTACAATATTACCCTAGTAACTATTCAAAAATTCTAAAAACCAATGCATGGATCTTGATGATTTTATCAATCGTGAATCTTTTTAATGCTACTGATGCAATCAGAAATAGGAATTATTATTTTGGTACCAATTGTCGGCATCAGTTCAATTATTCAATTTATCTTTGGAGAACTTGAGAGTAAAAGAGTGCGGAATCTTCAACAACAAAAGCAAGAAGATGTTCCTATCTCTGACTCAATTTCAAACGACGGTGACATAGATGAGAACTGAAACAGAAATACTAAATTTGCTCTTACAAGTTGCGAAAACCTTAAAAGTCGAAGCCGTGGCTCTATCTGGTTCTAGAACCAATGGTCAAGCTCAAAAGATGAGTTTCAGGATTACGACGTGGTTTATGTCGTGGACGACTTAGATAATTTGACGAGTGACCTTGCTTGGTTGGACCAGTTTGGCACACGTATCATTGAGCAACATAATATCCTAGGCAACCGTCGTCTCTATCTCATGCTATTTGAAGATGGCAATCGGATTGATTTAACCCTCTGCCCCAAAGACCACATTCAAGAGTGGGTAGAAAGCGAAGCGGATTTCACGGTGCTAGAGGATCCTAAGGGCTTGTTTGTGCCTCATTCTCCCAGTCCAGAGCGCTTCTGGACAAGTCCAGCTAGTGAGATGGATTTTTGAAAAAAATCTTGTAATGAATTTTGGTGGGTTTCCGCTTACGTGGTCAAAGGGGATATGCCGTAAGCAAGTCATTTATTCGACTGACCATCTCTACGGTATTTGTCAGCAGGAATTGTTAAAAGTATTAGCCTGGCAGGTCGCAAGAGATAGAGGAGTAGTCGATATCGGTAAGAACTACAAGTACCTCTTTAATTACTTGCCTACTGAGAAAAGAAAGGAATTCTCAGATTTGCTTGATTTTTCAAGTATAGAAAAACTCACCCAATCTTTGTACGCTACAATGAAACTTTTTCCACCGAGAGCTCAGTCCCTTGCTCAAAAGATGGGCTTTAAGTATGAAAAAGAAGTGGCTGAGAAGATGATGAGGTATGCTAAGGAAAAACTTCTAAATCACTTAGAAAATAAAGAACACAATTCAAAACTTTAAACTACAGAAAGGATAGTTTGGTTATATAAAGTAACTGAAATCCTTTTCTATAAAATCTACTCTACATTCTTTGAAAGGAGTTGAACACGCCCTAAATGCTGTGTGAAAAAGATAAATTCTCTTGTGAGTATCGCTCCCTGCAAGAATTTCCTATTTTCACTTTGCATTTTACGGGCTTTGTATCCTATATGAGTAATATCCAAAATATGTCCTTGGAGGACATCATGGGAGAAAGCGCTTTGGTCGCTACTCCAAGTACATCATTCAAGACCGGGCTTTGCCAGACATTCGGGATGGATTGAAGCCGGTTCAACGCCGTATCCTTTATTCGATGAATAAGGATGGCAATACTTTTGACAAGAGCTACCGTAAGTCTGCCAAGTCTGTCGGGAACATCATGGGTAATTTCCACCCACACGGAGATTCTTCTATCTATGATGCCATGGTCCGTATGTCTCAGGACTGGAAAAACCGTGAGATTCTAGTTGAAATGCACGGAAACAACGGTTCAATGGACGGAGATCCACCCTGCGGCTATGCGTTATACGGAAGCTCGTTTATCAGAGATTGCAGGTTACCTTCTTCAAGATATCGATAAAAAGACAGTTCCCTTTGCTTGGAACTTTGACGATACCGAGAAAGAACCAACTGTCTTACCAGCAGCCTTTCCAAACCTCTTAGTCAATGGTTCAACAGGTATTTCAGCTGGTTATGCCACAGATATTCCACCGCATAATTTGGCTGAAGTTATCGATGCGACAGTCTATATGATTGATCACCCAACTGCTAAGGTTGATAAGCTCATGGAATTCTTACCTGGGCCAGACTTTCCTACAGGAGCTATTATCCAAGGTCGTGACGAGATCAAAAAGGCCTATGAAACTGGTAAGGGGCGCGTGGTTGTTCGTTCCAAGACTGAAATTGAGAAGTTAAAAGGCGGTAAGGAACAAATCGTTATCACTGAGATTCCTTATGAGATTAATAAGGCTAACTTAGTCAAGAAAATTGATGAAGTCCGTGTCAATAACAAGGTGGCAGGTATTGCTGAGGTTCGAGATGAGTCTGACCGTGACGGTCTTCGCATTGCTATCGAACTCAAGAAAGATGCGAACACAGAGCTTGTTCTCAACTATCTTTTCAAGTATACTGACTTGCAAATCAACTACAACTTCAACATGGTTGCGATTGACAATTTCACCCCTCGTCAGGTTGGAATTGTGCCTATCTTATCTAGCTATATTGCCCACCGTCGTGAGGTCATCTTGGCACGTTCTCGCTTTGACAAGGAAAAGGCTGAAAAACGTCTCCATATCGTGGAAGGTTTGATTCGTGTCATCTCTATTTTAGATGAAGTCATTGCTCTTATCCGTGCTTCTGAGAACAAGGCTGATGCCAAGGAGAACCTCAAGGTCAGTTATGATTTTACTGAAGAGCAGGCTGAAGCCATCGTTACCTTGCAACTATACCGTTTGACCAATACAGACGTAGTTGTCTTGCAGGAAGAAGAAGCAGAACTTCGCGAAAAAATTGCTATGCTGGCGGCTATCATTGGTGACGAACGGACTATGTACAATCTCATGAAAAAAGAACTTCGTGAGGTCAAGAGACAGTTTGCGACACCTCGTTTGAGTTCTTTAGAAGATACAGCAAAAGTGATCGAGATTGATACAGCTAGCCTTATCGCAGAGGAAGATACTTATGTCAGCGTGACCAAGGCTGGCTATATCAAGCGTACTAGCCCTCGTTCTTTCTCAGCTTCAACGTTAGAGGAAATTGGTAAACGGATGATGATCGATTGCTATTCGTTCAAAATGTGAAAACTACCCAGCATCTTTTAATCTTTACAACGCTTGGGAACGTCATTTATCGACCAGTCCATGAGTTGGCAGATATTCGTTGGAAGGATATCGGAGAGCACTTGAGTCAAACAATTACAAACTTTGAAACCAATGAAGAAGTGCTATACGTAGAAGTTGTGGATCAGTTTGATGATGCGACGACCTACTTTGCAGCGACTCGGCTTGGACAAATCAAGCGTGTCGAACGCAAAGAATTCTCTCCATGGAGAACCTATCGTTCAAAATCGGTCAAATATGCCAAGTTGAAAGATGAGACTGACCAGATTGTAGCAGTAGCTCCGATTAAATTGGATGATGTTCTTTTAATTAGCCGAAATGGATATGCCCTTCGCTTTAATATCGAAGAGGTTCCAGTTGTTGGAGCCAAGGCTGCAGGTGTTAAAGCTATGAATCTGAAAGCAGATGATGAGCTTAAAGCTGCCTTTATCTGCAATACTTCATCCTTCTATCTGTTAACGCAACGTGGAAGCTTGAAACGTGTATCAACAGAGGAAATTCCAGCAACCAGTCGTGCTAAGCGAGGTCTTCAAGTTCTGAGAGAATTGAAGAGTAAACCACATCGCGTCTTCTTGGCCGGTGCAGTTTCTGAACAAGGATTTGTTGGAGATCTCTTTAGCACCGAAGTAGAAGATGGCGAACAAACTCTTGTTATCCAATCAAATAATGGAACAATTTACGAAGCAATTCTGCAAGATTTGAATCTATTAGAACGTACTAGCAACGGAAGCTTTATCTCAGATACTATTTCAGACGAGGAAGTTTTCGATGCTTACCTCAAAGAAGTCTTTAAAGAAGAAAAAGATAATTAATAAGAAAATCAGTCCTAGTGACTGATTTTTATAAGTAAAAATTTTCAGAAAATTACAAATAAAGCTTGAATTTTTGGGAGAAAAGTGTAGAATAGAACACATAGTTTTGATTAGAATAAAAGGAGAAAAACATGACAGTTGCAATTGATTGGGAAAATCTTGGTTTTGCCTATATGAAATTACCTTATCGATATATTGCTCATTTTCAAAATGGCCAATGGAATCAGGGAGAATTAACCGAGGACTCAACTCTCCACATTTCTGAATCATCTCCAAGTCTTCACTATGGACAACAAGCATTCGAAGGATTGAAAGCCTATCGTACCAAGAACGGTAGTATTCAACTTTTTCCGTCCAGATGAGAATGCTAAAACGACTACAACGTACTTGTGACCGTCTCTTGATGCCTCAAGTTCCAACGGATATGTTTGTAGAGGCTTGTAAAGCAGTTGTTCGTGCAAATCAAGAATACGTACCACCCTATGGGACAGGAGGAACCCTTTATCTTCGTCCACTTTTAATTGGTGTGGGAGATATCATTGGGGTAAAAACCTGCTGAGGAGTATATTTTTACCATCTTTGCCATGCCAGTTGGAAACTACTTTAAGGGTGGGTTGACACCGACGAATTTTTGATTCAAGACGAATATGACCGTGCGGCACCTGAATGGAACAGGAGCTGCCAAGGTCGGTGGTAACTATGCAGCTAGTCTTTTGCCTGGAAAAATGGCTAAATCCCGTCATTTCTCAGATGTGATTTATCTAGATCCCTGCTACTCACACCAAGATTGAGGAAGTCGGATCAGCAAACTTCTTTGGGATTACAGCTGATAATGAGTTTGTAACCCTCACTAAGCCCATCAATCTTGCCATCTATTACTAAAGTATTCTTTGCTTTATTTGGCAGAACACTCGTTTGGGTATGAAACCTATTGAAGGAGATGTGCCAATTGATAACTTAGATCGATTTGTAGAAGCAGAGTGCTGTGGAACTGCAGCTGTTATTTCACCCATTGGAGGAATTCAGCATGGAGATAAACTTCATGTCTTTTTACAGTGAGACAGAGTCGGACCAGTAACTCGTAGATTATACGATGAATTGACAGGTATCCAATTTGGTGACGTTGAAGCACCGAAGGATGGATTGTAAAAGTTGACTAAAGAGTAAAAGTAAAAAGAAACTCTATAGCAGTTGTAACGGCTGATATGGAGTTTTTTTCTTCTAGTTTGGGGATTTTTCTTGTAAATA
>BNJV01000826.1_pt1 | contig 85266 bp, 111 predicted proteins | sample 8540591 | NCBI WGS metagenome assembly BNJV01 (sample SAMD00202457, study PRJDB9452) | human saliva metagenome | host: Homo sapiens
CCTCACACACCCTCATGTTTTCAACCCTAATGAACGACAAAAATGAAATGATGCAAATTGCCGTGTAAGATAATATCTAAAAATACAACTTATTGAAAAATAAAGAAGTTACCTTGTTGGTATAACTGAATAGGTAACGATTTGGAAACGAGCGAACTACTTGGTGTCGCTGTTTTCTGCCTAACAAAAGAACGCTTGTTATTCTGTTTGCAAAGATAATACTTTGTTACCGAATAACAAGCGTTTTCAAAGAAATATTCACATATCTGCATTTTTGGATTGTTGCTGTTGGAGTTGCTATAATCCTCTCCCTCGCTTCTTCTTTCTGTTAGCTTGGTTTCTGAGTTTGCGCTGCCATGCGGTTTCTGCGTAGTCCTCGCCATGTGTGGTTGGTGTAATCATTCCGCCTACTATCTCCACCAAATCATCGGCTGTGCTGATGGCTGCATCTGCCATATCTCTTATAGTTTGTGCGATTTTTGGCGTTTCCTTAGTTGGTGGTGGACTGTATGAACGGCTTGGGGGTACGAGTTGATAGCCAGCATCTTTAGTATCTGTATGCTTTGACGATTTGCGTATTACTTGGTCAGATATATTCGTTTCGGCTTTCTTACCTGCCTCGAAGTTCTTTTGCAAAGAACGGTAGCCAAACTCCCTACCGACTTCCGATGCCTTGAACGCATATTCTCCGTATGAGAACTTCAAGCCATAGACCTTGCTCTGCTTGTTCTTCATACGATCTATGGTTACTCCATGCTTGTTCAACTCATAGAGGAACATAGAATGCCCTGTGAAACCTGCTCTTTTGTACTTTTCAAGTAGGTCATAGCATATTCTTTGTAGTTCTCTCTTTGTTTCCTCTCTTGTGGGATTGGCTTTTGCTTTCTGATGTTTCCTTTTGATTTTGACTTCCTTTGCAATGGTTAAGCCTTTCTCCCTGCTGATTTCCTCTGTTATTCTTGCAGCCTTGTTGCTTACAAAGGTGGTATCATAAACTTCTCCGTATAGGCTGATGCGGTTGGCGATAATGTGGATATGCCTGTTGTCTGTATCCTTGTGCGTTACTGCCACCCACTGATGGTTGTCAAGCCCCATTTTTCTTGGCAAACAGATGGGCTATTTGGGCAAGTTCAGAAACTGATAGTTTCTTCTCGTCCTGTGGTGCAATGCCGATTTCGATGCGCAGGAATTTGTTTTTGCATCTGGTATTGTAATCGCTGACCAACTTCATTTCCTCGTAAATAGCCTTTGATTCTCTGCTACAAAAGGTTATGGAAGGCAAAGCCGATTACCCAGCTTGCCCTCTCTGAAGATATAGTCCAATGCAGTACTTCCGTGCGCTATCGCCTTACACTTTCCTATCATATCTCGGCAGATTTAAGACCTTATATATATCGTCACCAATGCGGAAGTGAGGGTCGAAAAAACGCTTAAATGCTTCTTTGGCACATATCGAAAGGTTCTTGGTTATCGGCACCCATGACTCGTCCTTTATCCTGATGAGGTTGGAAACCTGTGCGTAGTACATTCCCGTCCGATGAAGTACGGCAATGGCTTCCTTTTCATTGTCGGTCATTTGGGAACGGCTACCACTTTACCATTCAAAAAGTATCTCACGACAGTACTCGGAGAACTTCCGCCCTGTGCTTTCTGCCTTTGCCTTGATGCGCTGCTTCTCCTCCAAAGTACACCTAACCTTGATGAACTCCGTCTTGTTCATCTGTTTTTTTCTTCATTTTCCTTCTGCTGCCATTGGGTAGCTTTTTCTTCTGTATTTCTTCATATAAGTTTCTCTGAAAGTTAATCATTATGGATGATTCGTTGCTGCTTAATTCCTGAACGCTGACCGATGAGAACGGAGTGATTACGGTCTATTCTCCCCGATAATTTAACGTGGGGAGCAAGAGCAGTTTGTGGGTACAAACTGACGTCTTGCTAGTGCTACCCTAACAGACCGTTTACGCATAAGGTGTTTTGTTGCCAAAAAGTGAATGCACGGCATTCCGTGTCTGACTGCGTTCGTGGCATTCCCACCGTTCAGTATGCTTGACAAATGTCCGTTTTCATACTCCCGAAAAAGGGTTGAGGAGAAGTGAAAATGAAAAGAGATGTTCCTCCTCTTATCCCCCTCGTTCCTTTCTGTCGGTTTACAATCTTCTCCATTTCTCATATCCTCACCCATATTCCTCCAGATGAAGGCGCACGATGTTCTCCACAAAACTTGAAAGGTTGCTGCCCCTGTCGCCCAATCTTCGCACGATGAGGTCTGCACGTTCCTGTGTTTCCTTGCTCAGATAGACAGCCTTCCTATTACTGAGTTTGGCAGGTAAAAGATAGGCTTGCTTGTAGGCTTCGAGCGTCTCCTTTCTCATTTTGGCACTGATGCGTTTCTGAACAGGTGCGTTCTCTGTGTGCTGTGATGGCACTGCATCTTGTGATGATACAGTATGCTGCTCATATTCCATCTTTTCCGAAAGAATACCCGCCTGGTTCATGGGTGTTCTTTTTTCCTGCTTCCTGACCTCTTCCCGTTCAGGGATAAACTTGTCTTTTTGTTTGGTAGGCTTTGAATAGGTATCTTCTTCGTTACCACCCAAATAATATGAAAGGTCATACTCTTCTTCTGTTGTTTTCTTCTTTTCCATGTCTTTATCTCATTTTATGTTTAACTTGTTTTACTTTTATGGGATTGGTTTGTGTTTGTGACATCGTCAATGATAGGCTTTTTCTGCTGTTCACGCACCCTGTGGATGTGATATTCGTTGAGGTCTTTGAAGTTCCTGTAATGCACAGACATATCATCTACCTTGAAACCAGCCTCTATGAAATCCTCCGTAGCTCTCCGTCCAGCTTCGTCATTGTCAAGAAAGGTACGAATGGAGGATACTTGCCTGTCATTGAGAGAGCGAATGCTCCTTGCCACATTACTCACGGAGTTCATCACAAGGCAATGGCTGATGATTTCTTCTTTCATTGAAAGGAAGGATAGAAAGTCCATAAAACCTTCGAACACGCAGACCGGTTTCATTCTATCCGTTATCTTATCCGTGAACACGGGGGTAATATCCTTTCGGAGCAATCGTTCCCTTGAAAGAGCCGTTATCCCGAAGTTCATAACCGCCCGATTGGTTGGCAAAGCCGATGGCTTGATAGTGCAGCCCTCTTACCTCATAGCTGATACAACGCAGAAAGGGCATCGCCTTTTCTATGTTGATGCAGCGGTCTTCCTGAAGATACTTTAATAAGTGTGGAGGTAAGGTGTCTGATATTTCTATCAGTCTCCTTACTCCACTTGCGGATGCTATAGGTATGCTACTTCTTTTTCATTGCCATGTCTGCCTTTTGAGAACTGCAAGCAGTGCAATCGGGTGCGTTCCGTCCCAAAATGCGGATGGCTTCCGACAATGTGCAGCCTTCCAATCACATACAAAGGTCGATAATACTTCCACCTTTGCCTTCGGCATAGTCTATCCAAAGATTCTTCTCTGTGTCCACCTTGAAACTTGGATGTGTGTCTTCACGAAACGGTGAACGGTAGAGGGCATAAGATGGTGTCCTACGCACAGATTTGATACCTTTCCTTTCAAGATACTCCACTATGGGGTATCGCTTAATGCGTGATAATTCTTCTTCTTTCATTGTTATTATAATTATTTGTTGAAAATTTATTTATTTTGATTTTAATATCGGATTATATTTTTGATTATGCTGATAGGGCAAACTTCATTGATGCTTTTTCGTTTCCTAAAGTTTTTTTCCACAACAAACTTTTTCTTCTTTCTTCTTACTACATACTATTTTTGTGATAAGTGGTTGATTATCAGTATCGCATTGTAGTATATAACAATACTATTCATACTACTACATCAGGCTACTACAACTGTTAAGCAGGGGACATGGCAGAATTTTCCTAATCTTATACACATAGACAGGACTACAATCCTCACGCCTCTTGCTTACCTTTTCAAAGCCAGCTCTTTTGAGTGCTTCGCCCATACGTTTGAGTGTCAAAGGCTGATGGGTATAGATGCCTAAGTAGGCGAGTATTTCGGTAGTGGTCATATAAGCACAATGAGGATTGTCCTCTGTTGGCTTTTCAAAACAGCGTAATAGTAGTTCCATTTCTGCGGTCTGTACTTGGAAGTCCTCACTCTCCTTGTAGAGTTCCGTGATTTCTTCATCGTTAAACCAATATCTAAAGCCTGCGTTTAGCAAGGCTTTCGCTTCGGTATAGACGGCATCCATAGAAATACCTTTAGCTCGTTCAATGTCAATGGCAAGTACCTCAAAGGGCAGGAAGCGTCTGCTTCCTGTCGGGTCGGTCAAAAATCGTTGCCGTTCACCGATGCTACGAAACTCGCCAAATGGGGATATTCCTCCACATACTTGTCGTAGGGCATACGATATTTGACCATCGGGCAGGTGATGAGGTTCTTCAGTTCGTTCTCGTCACGTTTGTTAAGGGCTTTGAGCTGGTCGTCGATGTTCACGATAAGGTTCTGACCGATATAAGTACGTGTGTCCTTCTCCTGCGGATATATCTTACCTGTATAACTGTAACCTTTAAGTGCGGGCGGACAAAGCAAATCAAGAAAGGTAGTCTTGAACTTTCCTTGTTCCCCTGTTAGTACAAGACAGGTATGGTTACGGCATTCACGGTTGTCCATAGCGTTGGCAACCACTGCCACAAGCCATTTGGTAAGGTACGGCAGCCACTTCTCGGAGTTACGGACGGTAACGCACGATGCAAGATTGGCGATGGCGCATTGGTTTATCTCTATCTTGTACAGCACTTCTGAAGCATCAACCGTTGGCAAAGCCTTGAAATACTCCTGTATGGGATTGATACGGGGAGAAAAGCTGCTTTCAATGATGGAATAGAGATTATCAGCGGAAGTAATAATACCTTCCTCGCTATCAAGTTCCCTGCGAAAGGTATTGATGTCATAACGGCTAACCTTGCTATACACATTGGCATACTTGGGAGAAAAACTCTGTTCTGCCAAGTACGGTGTTGAACCTGAAGTCATAATGGGTGGAGAGGTAGCTTTCTATCTCCTTGTTTTTGGAAGTTTGCCTACTATGCTTCGGCTTGTCTTCTGCGTGTATATTGCTATTGTCTGCGCATTTCTTCATAATCATCCTAAAATGGTTTCTGAAAGTGAAGTTAAGGAGGATAATTCTGATAGCCAAGCATTCTCGGTGTGCTTGCATAATGTTGCATAAACCTGCTATAAAAATTCCTTTGTAGGAAATCATCAAACATCTTAGTTTTTAGTGGATTAAATGGAGAAATCAAAGGATAAAGGAAATGATACAAATACCAATAATTGATTGGCTTTGTAACAAACCACATTCAAATGCGGTATTCTGCACATTTGGGTAGTGAGCTATAAGTAAAGGAATAACAAAGAACGGATAAGGCGAAAATAACTACCTATTTAAACAAAAAGCAATCCACAAAAAGATGTAAGCAAAAATTAAGAGCTTATCTCTATGTTCTCTGAAATCTTAGAACAAGGCAGAATACTTATGTCAAATGGTAGGTTGTACCTTTATAGCTATAGGCTGTGAAAGAAGAAAAGTGGGCGTACCAGCGTTGATAACGACAAGGAATAAGGAAAAGAATTTCATCGTATTTCCTTTGTTTTCCTGCTGTTCCTTAGTGCTTTGAGCATAGAAACTATCCCTACTTTTTGCATCGTGCTGGGGCGCAAAACGCTGCAACACAAGAAAACAGTAACAACAAACAAAAACAATAGAAATATGGGATATTTGATAATTACAGACCAAAACTGGCAGAAACTAAGGGACGAGATATTAAGTCTTGCCGACTGCTGCCATAAGGCATTTGGAGAGAAGTGCAAACACACAGATTGGCTGCACAATGGTGATGTGTGCCAGCTGCTTAACATCAGCAAGCGTACCTTGCAGCATTACCGTGATATAGGCGTGCTGCCGTTTACACAGATCGGGCACAAGTGTTATTATAAACGTGAGGACGTGGAGAAGCTGCTCCTTGCGAAGACGGACAAAACTAAAAAGCAATAGAATATGGAAACAGCAAAAGATTTGAATTTTGGCTCGGACGATATGCAGGTGGTGCTTACCGCACTGCATGACGTGGTCAGAAGAATAAGGGAAGTGGCAGAGACGCACAAGCCTTTTGTTTGGCGGTGAGCATTTTTCTCACAGGCAAGGAAGTGTGTGAACGGCTGTATATCAGTCCTCGAACATTGCAAGATTATAGAGATAAGGGGATTATACCTTATACGCAATTTGCAGGGAAGATACTCTATAAGGCTTCGGACTTGGAGAGGTTACTGGAAGAGTATTACAAGATATAACAACAAAAACACCTAACGGAACATAGCCTGTTAGGTGTTTTTGCTTTAATCTTTCCTAATATTCTTATAATATATTTACTTCTATTTATCAAGAATAGACAACAAATCTAAGCTTTTGGAAGTAAAATGCAACTTGTAAAGTATATTATAACTTTCCATAGCAAAAACTCATTTCCATTACATTTGCAAAATTGCCATCTTTTATCTCTTGCAAAAAAATAGCCGAGCACACATTTCGGCATCATCGCCAGCACGGTGGTGTGTACCATACGATATAGAAAAATAGTCGCAAAGATAGTCGAGCGTATTACAACCGAAATCATAGATGTGTCGGGCAGCACGGAGCGAACAGTAATAATCAATGTCAGGACAGGGTAGATAGTGTAGTTGTAGGTATGGCGAATACAGCTCATATCAAAGGCTGCATTGTGGGCTACTAGTACTGGACAATCCCTGAGATACGTTGTTATTTCCTCCCATACCTTTGGAAATGTAGGTGCATAGGCTGTGTCTTGAGGACGTATGCCATGTATCTGTATATTCCAATAGCTATACCTGGTATCTGTATATTCCAATAGCTATACCTGTCATCTTCGGGACGCACCAACCACGACTTGGTTTCAACCACCTTTTCCTCCTTTTTGCCACACATATACCTGCTTCACAGATAGATGAACGTTTGGCTGTAGCGGTTTCAAAGTCGATAGCTATAAAGTTTATATTGTTCATTTTTATTTCTTATAATGTGACAGTTGTCTATCCCCTCTAGGGCCATCTGGAGAGAATGCTACAATATGAGCAATTTGAGCAGACATACAATCTTCTGTTGTAATTTCATCCTCGTATAGTACGCAATTACAGCCTCTGAACTCGCACCTTCCTGCCGATTTTGCCCAAAGCCTAGCATAAGCTGCATCTTTTAATTTTTACGAGGGTTGGAGACCTCCTGAACTGATATTTTTCTTTGTCATTATCCAAAAAAACATTTTATCTGGCTTCAACATAATGACATAGATGTCAGTAGTATTAGACAGAATTATTATACATTATTAAATACAAATACCGTGCCATTGCTATGATAAAAATCAGATATACATCACTTTAAACCTATAAATCTATAATTTTTACATAGTTAAGCCTTTTTGTATCACCAAAACATCTTCAATCGATACAAAGACCTCTCTGCCATAACGGCTTTCCTGGTGGTTGTAAGTGTTGAATTTTTGCGCCATTGTCAATATCAATATCCAGTACATTATTCCAGTATTGACCTTCTTGAAGAGGATACCCCGGATCAAGGCAGAAGAGACGCAAAATATGCTTTTTGTTCTTCGTAGCCAATCACCGTTATGGCATGACCACCTTTTCGTTTCCAAGAAAAAGCCAAGTTCTATTGGTGAATGTTCGTCTAACGAGGATTTGATAATAGCATATAATTCTTGCTTCTTTGCATTTTCAGTAGAATACCATGCGGTGGACACGCACTTTTTTTGAAGGCGTGCAACAATTCCCGTATTCAAGACTTCTAACTCGTAACCTTCTCTGACCAATCCTTTGGCGTTATTCAAGAATGTGTCCACTAAACGACCTTTAGAACTGCGGCCATCATGTTTTTTTGTCCAAATCTGTAACATCTAATCGTTTTTTATCGAGCGGTTGATTATTAAGCACATCATCAGACTATAAACAGCACAAGCTCCATCCATATCACCCTGATGAAGGTGAATGAGGTCTTTAGTTCCTGTGGCGACAAGACCATTGGACGTAAGGGAAACCTTATCGATTATATGTATCATAAGCCAAATTACATAAGTTCGACGGCTGTCAGCTCACTACTGGTTTTTATAATTGCCAATCAAGTCACCTCGAAAAACTTTTTTCCAGCCTCCAGTCTTTTACCTTTCTCAATCTTGTGAATATAGAGGAGGTCATTGGGTTGAAGGCTACTGTTTACAGCTTCAATTACCATCAATGCCTTTTTCTTTATGCTCAACGACTTTAAATTTGACTGTTCGATCCATGTACTTTACAAGTACCTCGGAGTCCAACTCTAATTCATGGATGTACACGGCGGAATCTTGAAATCCCCAAATACTATCTACGGAACGAGCCAAAAGATAATCATCCCATGTCGAGAAACCCAAGTATAAGGCTATGGTGTTAAGCGTATAAGAGTTGGTACGGTGGTCGTCATCGATATAACCCATTAATCGTTTGAGTAGTTACACCGATGGAACGCTGCGTTACGTCCAATATCAACTTGGTCAGCATGTCAAAATCCTTTTGCCTGATCAAAGAGCAAACCAGATTTATCTTTTTAGGTCGTCAATTACTATATTGCTTAATATCATTATACCGTTACTTTTATGAATGAATAATTATCATCCATGTCGAGAGCCATATCATCCAAACACTTCAGATTTACCTTGTCGCATGAAACTGCGTATTCTTCAACAGGGAGCTGCTTATGAAATCCATCAGAACATAAAAAGAAACGTATCTCCTTCTGCAATAGATAGGACTTCAATAGGTATCTCTTCCTTAATTTCATCACCCATGATGGCACGAGTTACAATCGCTGCATACTTCTCATAGATAGAAGAAGTAATGGCCATTTTGTTTGAGAGTTGCTGAACAATAGAATGGTCTGTTGTACAGAAATCCATTTTGCTCTTGCTAAATTTATACACTCTACTATCACCAAGCCATGTTATGTATGTATAGGTACCTTTAATAAAAAGCACCGCAATGACAGTTCCCATTTTTTTACCACCAATTTCCATCCGTTTAATCATAAGGGCATCATTAGCAAACACTATTGATTCCCTCAAAAGATTTTCAGGAGTATAATTGGTAGTATTCTGCTCCACATACTCCACAATACTTTCAGCCACAGTTTGTGAGGCTATCTCACCATGTGAGTAGCCCCCCATACCGTCAGCTAATACAAATATTGCAGAGTCTGCAGACAGTGAACGATGGATTACATAATCCTGGTTCACTGTTCTACTTCCTCTATTTGAATATTCTATTATGTTCATTCTTATTTTACAGCTTGTATAGTATCTCCACCGTGTTTGGTTACACGAGGACGAATGCTAATCTTTATCGGACGCTGAGTAATCGCTTTATCAGTCGCTTTGTTAGCCCATAGGTAGGCTTCACCCCGAGCCCAATGCAGCCATTTCAGTAGCCGTCAGCGTTTGAAGTGGAGTTATAGCCTTTTTGAACATGCTTCACCCATGCAGGTGAACTAAAGCGGTGCATCACTACCATCGAACTAAGTTCGATGATTTCTGTAGGCAAACTCATTGGATCCTGACTGGCTATCATGATTGAAACGCCCTTATGACGCATTTCACGAATCGCCGTAGTAATAGAATCTACTAGTTCCTTGTTGTTCATATACTTATGAGCTTCATCAAATACAATAAACTTATTGAATGCCTTACCATCCACAGTCATCACACTTGAGAATATATTGAGCATGACAACAAATAAGCCTAATGCTTCCTCTTTTTCGATAAACTCATCACGCAAGTCAACGATGACAAGTCTGCTCGGGCGAAGGTACTGCTGCAGCTTACAACCATCAGTAATATACTCTTCAGCAAAGTCCAATTTGGTATTGGCCAATGCTCTTTGAGAAGTAGAAAGGTGGTCACTATTAGCAACGCCAGAACGTATGTTGGCCAGTGACATATTGTGACGACAAGCCTTCATAATCTGTTTCAGTTCTTTGATATAAGCAGAATCATTGCCCATCGCAGCTAAGAGGAACAACCAGTCACGAACCGATAATTCGCCTGAATCAAAGCCAATTGAATGAACTTCCAAATCAGGATATTGAGCTTTGCGCAATTCGACCTGAGCTTCAGGAGCAAGAAGGACTACATCTTTTACTGAATTGGGCTCAGCACCATATTCAGCTTTCAACTTGGTCAACTGCCCAGCTTCATCATTAGGATATACCATTGATGTGAACTCAGGCGCATAATCCATACTTTCACTGAAATGGAATATCACACCTGCCATGGGTGCTGGCAACTTGTTCACGTTAGAGAACTGTTTGAGCACCATTTCTGTTACAGAACCAATCGTATAGCTCTTTCCTGCGCCTTGCACACCAAAGAGGCTGATGGTATTGCACTCATTGAGGTCCATACCAATAACACGACCATTGGATACCATCTTGCCCAGAACACCGAATTGAGGCGATTCGCTATTCTTACCAATGATAACATCCACTACAGGTTCTTTGTAGTTTGGATCAACCTCCGGAACAACGACTTCATCGTCATGAGATAGTTGCGACGGTATATCCTCTACAGGAGTATCTGTCACAGGAACATCTTTCTCCGGCTTTTCTTCCTTGGTCGGTTCTGTTTCCGAAGGCTGTTCTTCAGCTTCTGGAGTGACTGCAGGAGGCGTTTGAGGTTGCTCAACGTCCTCTTTAGGTTTATCGAATACCACAGAATCGTTATGTTCCTTCTTCTCAGATTTTACTGATTCAGCTGGATCATTATCCACCTTTTTAGGCACAATAACTTCATAGTCTGAATCATCAGTCGGAGCAACCACTGTAACAGACTTAACTGGCGATTCTTGAGTTGGGCTTGTTTGCTCGGCAGGAACGAAAGTGGGTTCGAAGAAGTTCACGAACTCATTGTCCTGAACCTCCAATACCTGTGTTTTTCAAGTTGCTATTCTCATCAAGAATTTGCTCGATAACAGGATTGCCCATCGTATAAAATCACCGTATCACCATAGAAATCTTTCTTTTTGGCGCTCAGCCTGCATAAAGTCGAAGATTACGCCAAGACGCTTAAATCGAATAGTATAGCCTTCGGAGAGTTTACTCAAGAACACCTTGTACTCATGAGCCTTGTCCGGATTTAGCTGGCCATATCTCAGTGAACGGTTAATATAGAACTCCAGAGAGACTTCAACTCAAGCACTTTCAGCTCTCGATCAAGTCTATCATTGCCATCCACTGCAATCTCGAAGTGAGAACGCAGGGCGAAGATGGTATTCTCAATTTGATTTACAATCTTTTTGATGAAGTTCGTCTGCTTGGTAATAAGCATTTCTGCATTTAATCTCAACCACATTGAAAAAGGATTTCCTTACGGCTAGTATCAATCTTAACCACCAAGTTGTCGGCTCGGTCTTGCTTATCACTATCCAAATCGACAAATAGTTCCTTATGAAGGTCAATAGGAATCATGAAGGATTCTGTTGTGATGCCCTTCTTCTCCAAAAAAACGCTTCGTCAACGTGGTACCAATCACCTCAAAGCCTTTTCTCGACGTTGTATTCACCTGCATGATGAGTGAACTACTAATTGAACGAACATCCTCAAGAATCTGCTTGAAATTCTTCTTGTCCTCAATGTTGATGCCATACTGCTTGAACAGAGGAACCATCAGTGCTGCGATTTCACTAGTAGGTTTCGTCGTCAAGTAAGATGAGATACCAGTAGCTTCGCTCGTTAGGGCACATAATCCAACAGATATGGAACGTCAGAATCGCCAAGACAAGGAAGGTCATAGAACTCAGGTCCCATATTCTTGTCAAACGTAACCACCCAGTCGCTGCTATCATGAATGAATGACAAGAGCATCATATCATTCTCCTTCAATCGCAACGTTGTGGCTGGCACAGACTCTTCAATGGTTGAAGACAACATCTTACCAATCACTTCCTGCAAGCGAGCAAACAAACTAACTTCAAGGTTGGCAGACTCTGAAACAGGATTAGGTAAGCTCTTGTTAGAATAGTATCTATTCCACACAAAGGTTTTTACCCACAGGCTTTGCTTCTACAATATCTCTGCAGATAGTGCCATTCAAGAAGAAAGAACGGCTTAGTTCGCTTGGACGAGCAGGCTCCGTGTTCACAACAAACGGATTCACTAAGAAAGAAAGATGAGCCTGATAGTTATCATGCTTTGTTGATAAAATCGCTTGTCTTATTCAAGGAGAAGCGAAGTTTAGGAACAAGCGATTAGCAGAAGCTTGTGAGAAAACCTCTGCATCGTTTGCAACTGCTGATTCAGGGTCGAGCAAATCCTTGAATGCTTCACCAGATTGCAACATATTCTCATCGGTAAACAGTCTGATTTCATAAGCCAATTCATGACCAATACCAATCTTCTCCAGTCTAACCAACGCCTCTGCAAACGTAGCCGCATCACCTGCATTAAACAGGTTGATAACCAACTTATCAGTATAAGGGTGAAAACGCTGTAATTAAAAAGATGGCGTACCACCAAATCCAAGTTCACATCGCTATCAATACGCTTTTTCTCTTGCTACATTCAGCAACATCGAAACGTATGACTTCAACTGACGACTACCTGAAGAGAATGCCTCCTCTGACTGCGTAGGTTGTGCATAAGCACCCCAACCAAAGGTAAGTTCACCAATGTACTGATATGCTTCCTTTAGAGGGTCATCGCTAAGCACTATCGGTGCCACGTTCATTGGTATTTGCCCTTGGAAAAGCTTATCCAGTTTACGATACCAGGCTTTTTCTATACTTAGTACTTCAATTGTACGATCTTCCCAATCTTGATAAAGTTCGTACAGATTCACCATCCAAGCTAAACGCAGCGGATGTAAAGGACTTACCAACTTAATTTGGTTCTTGCTGCCGTCAGGCATTTCTACGGATAAGAGAACCGTATCGATGTTCTGCAGCTTAACCACATCGTCTGTATTTAAATCCTTCTCCAATTCCTCATTGAGCCAAGTATTGTACTCAGCAAGATAGGCTTTAATCAGACCCAAATTGGTTGTGAAGTCCAAAGTGCTTGTTAAGCCACTTTCGTCCTCGGCCGATTCTCTAATGATAGCAAAGAGGTCTTCTCTTAAAGCAATTAATTCATTGGGAATATTGACATCTGAGGCAGGCACAAACAGCGGTTCACGATTAGCCGTATCGTTCGGATTCATCAAATAAGCATCTGTTGGATTTCCGCCTAACAGTGCCTCGACATGACCAAACACATTGGCATTCTTCAAGAAAGTAGATTCCAACTGAATTAACTTCTTTGACAGCTGTATCTGATAGGCGTAAGCAGCACCAAAGTCAAAATGATAGGTATTATTCAAGTTACCATCCACCCACAGATTACGGTCAACACCATCTGTAGGAATATCCAAGTCTTCATTCTTTTGCCAAATGGGCCGAACGATATAGAATAATAGCTTGTGTAAAGCTATTTACCTTAGCTCGTTTATCAATTTGACCTTCGGGCACATCACCATCGTTTACAATGGTGAATACAGCAGATTCGTTGCAATATGCCACGTGGTGTTCCAAACGATATTGTTCCATTTGGAGGTTCGGGTTCTTTTCCTTTGCCTCTTCCCAAGCTGCTTGTACGAGGTCTTCTTTAAACTCTTTCTTCTGTTCGAGTACAATGCCATTCTCATCAAGCGCACGAACACGCAGCAAGTAATCACCTTCATCAAACATGCCATCTGCAATGTTCACAGACATCTTACGTGACGCACGCTTATTCGTGCCAACTTTGGCTTTCTTTATAACACCAACTTCTGAAAAATCGCTGATGTCAACCAGTGCTATTTCAAAAGAAACAATCGCAGGATTATCCTTTGGAGCAGGATCAGTAGTAATGGTAAAAGATACCTTCGACTTCTTCTCGGTAATGATGTTTAACACAAAATTGCCTTCGTCGTCTCTAACCAATTCTTTCTTCGAATCCTTACCCGTGTTTAAGTCAACCATTACCTTTACTGGGCCTGAAGACCCAGTTTCAAGCCATGGAATATTGGCATAGTTAAACTCTGGATGATTGCGCAGAATAGATTCAAACAAAGAATTAGCATCTTCTACAGAATCATCAGAGGTAAGAAAGCTCATAAGGGCACGTTGAATTGTTCCTCTCTCGATAGGGAAGAGAAGAAATGCGATCAGCTGCAGTCAAAGAAAAAAATCAGAGATAATAACTGAAGCCTTTTTCTTTGTTCAGCATGAAACGTCTGCGCACAGCATTCTCATCCCTGAGAAGCGCCATGTCAGGCCACATGCCAAACACAAATAATCCATTACCCCATGCTTCATCTGAGAACTGGTTTAGTTCCAAATAAAGTATGTACGAGATTACATCATTCTTGTAGGCATGAACCTCGTCTCTAAGCAGTTCAAATATCTGTGCCCAGCTATATTTCTTTTCCTCCGGAATCTCGTCAATCAACTTTAGAATGAAGGAATCCTGTAGGTCTGATGCTGACAAATTTTGGAACGTAGCGTCACCATAAGAGTCTTCTGCTGACGTTCTGCTATTGGTCGGTACCAAGATGAGCACTGCCTTTGTGGGGTCATTTCTCAATTCAATAAGCTTGGTTGCATGGATAAATTCCTCTCCCTTTTTCTTCTTCAGAGAGAATGAACACCGACAAATCCTTATTGATGGAGCGCAACAAAGGAAGCAGAACACGAAGTTCTTTCAGCGCGAGGCCTGTAATCTTCATACAATGCCCCGGACGAACTTGCTTCAACTTTGGTGCATACGTTTCAACAACATGTTGTATGAAACGCTCGTAATATAGAGTTCTTATTTCTTCCATTGTTTACATTTTTATAGCGTGGGCGAATCTTCTGTAGGATGCAAGCGTCACTCATATCGGTATAGAAACCAATCTGACGTAGTTTATCCTTAAAAAGCTTCAACATTTTTTTACGGAATGCTTCATTCATTTCCACATCCGCATTGGCAAAACGCTTCTCGTTTACACCATTGATGATTAAGCCATACCGGTCACGAATTTCACTGATTAATTCGTCAATCGATAAAGAACGAGTTTCGTAACCACCAGTAGGCTTTTCCTTTAACACAAGGAGCTGCACCAATGTCTCTAAGAGCTTCGAGCCGAGTGCACCACGTGGTGGATGGCGGCGTGAGCGACTATTAGCCAAAAAGCATAGATGAAGAGTTCTTCATTGCCACTGCATCAAGAAACTCATGTAAGTAGCGATACTGATAGTTACCCAAGTTTGATTTTTCTAATACATGAACCAACATATCGAAGTAGTCATCTTCAGGAAACAGCTCAAGCATTTCTCTGAAGTCTTCTTTTATCAAACTCTTTCTCATCCGAGTTGGGAAGATTCTTCCGGATTCCATTCAAAACGGATTCATAGAAACCATCTGACTTATTGTTCTCTTCTTTCAGTATTCTCAGCGCTTCGTCAATAGAGCATGGTTTTCTGTCTTGAATGATGTCAGCCATGTAGGTAGAACGAATGTATTTGCCAATGCCATTCTGCATCCTTTCTACATCTTTACAGGCGTATGCAGAAACAATGCTGTTCAAATCGTCAGTCACATCAACGAGCATCGACCAGTCGTCTTCTACTTGACGTGAACCCTGCATCCACCATCTTCGGAAAGCAAGTAAATCAGTTTCATTGCATACAAAGCCAAATGAAAACCACAAAAGGATTCTCAGATAGTCGATGAATACGGCTCTTGGGAGCTTATCCTTGTAAAGAAGCAACCGACGAATATCGTCATTGAACAACGTAGCCTGGTCACGGAGGAACGGCTGTGGAATAGCCTCTGCCACTTTATTTAATGTCTTACGCTCACGCAAAGGCTTGGTGATATAAAGAATACCTGTAGTATCTACATCCAGATCTTCACTTGATACGATTTCTCCCGTCTGCTTATCCCAACCCTTACTAAGGTAGCGTACCAATCCATGCATTACTTCCGGATTGCTTCGCAACATGAGATAAAGTTGATCTGAGGCACGGTAGTCACGACAGAATTTACTGTTCTGAACACGAAAAACTTAGCAAATGAAGCGGCTTTAATGTTGAGACATGCTCTTTTCACCACGTTGCCGCGATTCACCAACTCAATAGCGAACTGCGGAGCCAGTCTTCCACGCCATCAGGGTTGTCGCTTACACCATGCATCACACCTTGATTTTCCAAGGTCGCTAAGTTCTCTTTTAGTATGTCAATGGTATATTCTTTACGGAAAGCCATTGATACCGGAGCACCGTCAGCATACATCTTAATAAAAAGATTGGTCAGCACACGGTCTAGCTTTACCGACTTAACATCGACATAGAATATTTCCTTATTCAGGAAGGCCTGTACGCCTGTTCCTTTCTTTAGTTTTAATATCATATCATTGCACGTTAAGAGGTTCAATTACTATATGCTTTTGAACATCCAATCGTATAGCAGTGAACTTGCGATTATTCTTTGTCACAAGTATCTCCGAATACGTTTTTGCCTCCAGCAAATTCTTAAATATCTGAAGTTCTATGAAGCGACCACGCAAGTCGTTCACAGAAGGGCTAAAGCCTGCGTGAATGTATTCCAGCATTTCATACAAGTCGAGACTTACCGTCAGTTGGATAAACTTATCCTTTTTATGGCGGAATATCAAACTGTCGCTTTCATACTCGATGTACTTTGTCAAGTGTTCAGTCTTATTCACATAGAGCTCGAACTCATCCAATGAGAAACGACGGTAGCTCTTTGAAATGGGGTCTGCCACATTTGAACTTGCCAAAAGAAGATAACCCTTAGTTAGCATTTCATTAGAACAGCCCTCACTGGCAGAAATTGCACTCGCAAGGTCTTGCATAGTTTTGGTCAATTCCCTTTTGGATCTTCAAGGCGCAACTGCTTTTTCAAAAGCACTGGCATATCGATAAGGTAATCTTCTTCTGAAATCAATGGCTCCTTCAAAATATTGATGACGCACGAACGACTTATGACGACTTGTAACAGCCATACGAACATCATCCGACTTCACTTCGTATGCAGGGATAATTTGATTGCAATCATTGAAATCCTTCAGCAAAGAGCGTGTACGGTCGCTGAAGATAATATAATCGTTCGGACGTTTCGTGCGATAGTACAAATCACGGTCGAATGCCGGCAAAGCCACACCTGCAACGTCTGTTTCACGAAGTAACTTTACCAAACGGTCGTTCGATTCCAGTGTCGGCAGCTCGAAGTATTCTACCTTGTTGGGGTCCGGATATGTAACAGGCGCAGTCAGGTTGAAATAGTAATATGCCAATAGTACTCAGGTACATTGTCGGCATTTACCAATTCAATCAGTGCCTTTACTTCCCCACACGAATAGTCGCGAGTCAACATCCACGCAATCATCGAGCGCAAGTCGCGCATGGTGATATGGAGTTCACGTTTATAAACGATGGTGCGCACCAACCATTCCAAACGGTTGATGACCTCATCACCAGCGCTGGTATCTTGGAAGGTGTCCACATTGTATTTGATAAAGCAACGGTCGGCCACAGGACAGTTTTGACACTTACCCCACAATTCAGGGCGTGTCAACTTCTTCATCTGTTGAGCCAACAAGCTCGGAGTCTTTGTTTCAGCATCGCGAGCTGTTACAGAGCGAAGGTTCAAGTTTATCACCATCAAACCCGGCAATAACTCAGCATGACCTTCTTTATAGAAGTACTCCTCGATGTTGTCCTGCAGCACACGCAATTCAGGACGCATTGACAAAAAGTCCACCAAGCGACCCTCGTTGATAGCAATCACACGTCCTTCTTGAGCTTGCGTATAATCATTCAGACCATAGAAAGGAGAAAGGAACTCAGCCAATACATCATCATTAGCTTTGTCGTCTTCATCCTGTGAACCATCATAATTTGACTCGAATCGAACACCAGAAATATAGAATTGCGAACCATTGTTCGTGTCAAATTGCTGCTTATCCACGCCCTTATCTTCTATGCGATGAATAAAGGCAGTCTTACCATCACCTGCATTACCAGTAATGATAATCAATTTGTACTTCAAAGCTTCAATATCGGCAATTAACTCTCTGTCCAAGCGAGTTTCAGAATAAGTTAACGTATCAAACGCATGTTGAGCTACGCCAGCACGTGTACCTCCATTGCCATGGCGACTTTGGCTATATAATGAGTTAATGTAGTCCACAGGATTCCCAACATCTTCTCCATTGTGAGTAACAGAAATGACAGATGAATCCTTTTGCATACCATCCAATCCGATAGCGTTCAGTGCATCCAGCATCTCTTGTGCTGTTTTTGAAACGATTATTCTTATCGGTAATGATCGACTTCATCACAAAATCAGCCATCTCATTGGATAGTTTATCATTATAGTTTCGAATATCAGTAGGCAACTTGTGAATGTTTGGACGCAAGTTTCCACCAGGCCATGGATAAGCATGGGCAAGCAGTTCGTAAAGCGTGATGCCAAGCGCGAATGTGTCTGGCAGAGCAATCCCAGTCAATCTTATTGCCTGAAACGATAAGGTCAGGAGCCATATAAGGGAAGGTTCCTCCAAACGACTTATCATCTGTCGTAGCCGAAATATTGAAATCAATCAACTAGTACAGCTGGCGTTTGTGCCACATAATGTTGCTGGGCTTGATGTCGCGGTGGTACACAGGAGGCTCTTTGCTTTGCATATAGACCAAAGCATTAAGAATCTGTGTTGCCATCTTGAAAATTTCATCAGCAGGAAGGCGCAAATCACCCTTTGTGTATTCTTGAAGGTTTTCGCCATCAAGCAATTCCATCAAAGTAAAGAACAAACCACCGGGAACGGTTCTGTCGTTATGTTTGAACTCTACAATGTTGGGATGATGTAATTCTTTAAGCGCATTAAACTCATTGATGGCATTATCAATAGAGGCATCCTTCTCGAATATCTTGATGGCCAAGAACTGCTTCTGCATGTCGTGCCATACCTTAAATACTCGTCCAAAGCCACCACGTCCTAATATTTCATGAAGTGTCATGCTGGGAGAAACTTTCATACCAGGCTTCATATCCTTCAGGTACAACGCCTTCTCCGCATGTTGGGTCGAAGTCGTATGAGAAGTTGCAATCGTTTTTATGTACTTCTTCATCAATCGCCGCATTGAGGAAGTCAAGCACTTCATCCGCTGTTTGCCAACGTTTATCTGCATCAGCCACAATCGTCTTCTTTACAAACTCATCCATCCATGCAGGTAGCTCTTTTCAGCACATGGCTGGGTAGATGGTCTTCAGGAAGTTCACCACCCAAAGCGGTCATAAATGTCAAGACGCTATCAAAAGGTAATTTGCCCACCATCAGTTGGTAGAATACCACACCTAAAGAGTAGATGTCGCTGGCAGACGTTACATCGCCATCCAATAGTTCTGGAGCAGTGAAAGGAGACGACTGATCGCCCGCTGAATTTACTGAGAAACTCAAGTCGATATGCTCTACAAAACCATGACATTCTAAAGTTAGCCAAGGCTGCTCTGCCGCCTTCATACACATAAATATTCTCAGGACACACATTACGATGATATACCTGCACCTTATGGGCTGCCTTCAAGGCGTTCGCCACATCCATGATGATGCTAAGCTTATCGGTCTGCTTAAAAGTCTTTTTGATTGAGCTTTGCACGCAGAGAACTCTCATCTTGATAGCGACTTATCTCATAGTAGTAAGTCTGCTCTTCGTTCATCTGGCACTTTGTATTGACAATATAAGGAGAGTCGCCAATCTTCTCCTGTGCCATATAAGCATTTTGCACAGACAAGTTGAGCTGCTGTAGTTCCTTCGGGCTCTTATCGGCTACATCCAGAGGATATTCGCGCACACGGTAACGAGCCGTAGCGATAAACTGCGGAACACAGAGGTACTCCGTAAACTCTTCCGTTTCTTGAAGTTTCTCTTCGATGGTGTAGTTGAAAATGGTGGTGCGTTCTGCACGTCTTCTTTCCACAGATTCTCCTGTAAGGAAATCGGTAAGTTGCGCCATCAATGGCTGAATGCCGTTTTCCGAACGTGCCACGAGTTCATGATTGGAGATAAAATCAACAAGCGCATCCCCAAGTGTGAACGTCTGCTTGTAAGTGTCATAAGTTGGATCCAAACCAAACTTTGATTGCTGAGGATGGCTCAACGTAACCAAAGTAATGATTTGGCCAAAGTTCCAATCGGGATGTTGATTCTTAATTTTAGAAGCGAGGATGCGGCTCTTTAGTCCGGCTGTCTTATGTGGGTTTGCCACTTCTTGACCATTACGGAACCAAGCATAGTCGCTCGCCTTCGAGATTTCCTGCCCAATCCTTATTTTTCAATATGGTAGAGGGCATGAGGAGTCACCACAATACAGTCATACTCCCAATACTTCATGATACGGTTTGGTCCCGTAATGGCAATGTTGCAGTTGGGAATGATGAAATAATTGTTGGGCAACTTCACAGACAGATAATCGAGCAAACGCTGTTCACCGGCGTTTACAGGTCCATCATCATGAGGAGGTCTTTTGATTATTGCCATAATTATTCTGTTTTTATTTGTTGTTATCAAGTATATTCTTTAGCCTGTCAATGAGACGGTCAGCTCGCTGCGGTATTTCTTCTTCGCAGAAGTCTAAGTACTCATCAACAGCCTTCAAATAGGTTTCTCTGTTTAGGTCTTTATCCATGCTACCTAAGCCTGCAAAGCGCTTTAATGGATGCCCCATTTCGTCCAGATAATCTTCAAGTAGAAGTTCCTTCATCAGGCGATTGAACCCTTCTTCCGATTTGCAATGAACGTATATCTTTCGGTTTTTTATAAAACTCCGATTGGAGATACTTGTTGCGATGTGTTTCATCCACGAACTCTTCTCTGAGCTCTTTAATGAATGAGTCGGGATAGTTGCGCCACAAGCGTTTCGCTCTTGATAGGCTGAGCTCTACCGAATTTTGTGTGAGCATAGCAGGAAGGAGAATAATGTTACCAATACTTTGCTGCAACTTCCAGAACGCAGGAGGCGGTCACTCAATATTTGTCTCCGAAGTTCGGGATCGAGGTCCACATTCACCGATTCCCAAAGGTCAAACTCACCTTTATGATGACAGTGCGGACACTCTATTTGTTCTTTATGATACCTTGACATGGGCTATATGTTTTATATTAGGTGGAAGATGTTAAACAATCCGTTATCTTATCTCAGCAAATGACCAGCAAATAGAATCTACGTTATAAAGCATTGATACTCAATGTTAGCCTTAGTACATGGTGCACTTCAGCAAATGGCCAGCAAATAGAATCTACGTTATAAAGCATTGATACTCAATGTTAGCCTTAGTACATAGTGCACTTCAGCAAATGGCCAACAAATAGAAATCGGAATATAACCGAATTATAACCGAATTATAACCGAATTATAACCGAATTATAACCGAATTATAACCGAATTATAACCGAATTATAACCGAATTTCAATGTAATATGCTTGATAATGAACTACTTTGCAAATTCATCCATGAATTATAGCCGAATTATAACCGCAGTTTAGTCAATCCTATTTCGGTTATTCTCCATGTTCTTCCTTCTATTTGAAGTAAGTCTGATACCCCCATCTTAGAGAGCAGACGACTTAAATACCTTTTTCTTTGAAGTAGCATTCATTGAAGCAGGAAGGTTCTTGTGTAAGGCTTCATAAACATCAGCCAACTTAAACCCTTCATTACCAGCATCCCTTGCTAATTGCAGAATGGTTTGCTCAAGCAGTTTTTTTCCTCAAGCCCCTTTTTCCTTGGTGTAATGTCCAATTTGATGCGTCAACTTAGCGACAGTTAGCGAAATAATATAGTTGGGCGAACGTCCTTCTATGAGTCCTTTCTCCTTCAAATGCTTGATGGCATCTTTGGTGACAGGACGATGCTTTTTGAATGGCATCCAACCAAACACATTCTTTTAGCGTCAAGTCTGTGTTTGTTTTCAGTAGAGAACTATACTTTTCATCAAGCATCTTACCGTAAATGGTCACGCCAACGCTACGCTTATTATTATCGATGTCATAGTCAGGCATCGGGAAATAGCGATTACGTTGCTCAGCAAATATCTTTTTTTGATGCCACGTCCCACGGTATCAATCATATTGAAGTTTACCATACCCGTGCAGAGACATTCATTGCGATAATGGCGCTGAGGTCCTTTATGCTCCAGTGCATTTTCGATGGTGCCTGGAATGAAGCTACCACCATTGCCATAATACAGTTTGTCGTCGCCTTCCACAAACGAGATGCGTTCTTGAAGCGTATAGTCCTGGTGAGCAATACAATTGTGGAGAGCTTCGCGTATGGTATAGTCGTCATACTGCTTCATGGTGTCAGGAAAGAGCGTACCACCAGGCAATTCACGCATGGTTTTGTTACGTATCTTGGCCAAAAACTTTATCCACGGTCAAAATAAAGGGAATCGTGAAGTGTTCGTAGTCAATCACAGTCTCATCTTTATCTTCCCATGTCCATGTAATCTGCGCCACAGCGGGATGTATCTTCTGGAGTGAGAGAGGTTTGCCAAGTAGCAAGATGGCAGCACGTGTGAGTTGTCCGTCACGCATTACGCCACTATTAGAGAGAAATTCGTCTACTGTCCAACCATCTATTTCTTCAGCAGGAATCGAAGATTTATGTACCTTCTTATACATGATACGAGCGGTAGCAATAGCCAACTCATCAAGATCATCTATCGTTGCGTTAGGCACCAATTGTGCTGTCCAATCAGGATTTGGTGGCTGTTGGCGTATCTCGTCTTGTTTGGCTTGGTTGAGTGGTTTCAAACTCTCACCATCACGTCCGTATGCAATGCCCTTCCACTTCATTACGATGTTGCGAGGTGTGGCAGGAACTTTGAAAAGGAGTACACGTTTGCCTTCCACCTCCAACGGAATAATCTCACGAAAGATTAATCCGTCCGTGGTGTGTTGCGACATATCTTGCTTTAATCTGTTAAGTGCCACTTCTCCATCTTTGAAGGAGGTACCAACAATCTCATGCTTCTTATCCCACACGCCAAATACAATCCAGCCAAACTCGCGTTCACGCAAGTTGGCTTCTGTTGATGAGCAGAAAAGTACTTGCCCAACTCATCTACATCGAAGTTGGTTTCAGCCTTCTTAAATTCTACCACCTCATTTTCGGCATGTTCCCATAGGCGAGTGAATATTTCTAAGTTTTCGTCCATACGCTAATTCTTTTTAGAGGTGGTCCAACTTTCTATTTCTGTTTCAACCATTGAGATGGCTTTTGCGCTCTTTCTCTTTTGCTATTTCATTATAAGACACATATTGCATACACAGTGCATCTATACTATTCATAGTCTCATCGTCCAGTATAGGTACAGGAATCAATTCAAGATGATGTGCTTCAATTTGAGGAATAACAGAACCAAAAGCAAAGAGATTAATCAACTTCTTACCAATCTCAGAAGATAAAAATGCATATAAATAGCCGTTATGAACCTCTCCATTAGGAACAAGTCTCATAACATGCTGAGATACGGCACATGTTGCTAACTGATTGTCGACATATACTGTATTACCTATAGTACCACCACAAGTTACTAAAAATGGTTCCTTGTTTCGGCATCAATTCTGGCATTCTTTTAACCTGCGGCTTTGATAGCTGTTTATAGCTAGAAGGAATTGCATTGAGAATATCAGCGCCACCTAAGAAAGTAATACCACCTTCTGTTACATATTGCCTCTTAAAAATACCAGGTCTAAAAAAATCTTTGTGCACAAATCTTTTAGACGCATAAACTCAACCTCTTCAACAATTGAGTCATAAATATTTCTATTATTACTTACATAATAAGAAGCTTCAAATCTTTGATTATGCGCTGCATAGATTTTTGATTGAAACGGATTTAATATTAGTGTCTTTATTATTAAAAGCAGAATGCAACAAAGTATGAGCTTTATCCAATGCGTCTGTAGCTTCTTCTCGCAATCTTGCAGACTTTTTGAATCAAATCATCGACTTCTTGCTGAAAAAGATACACGCGTATTAGGTATTAGTACTTTCTTTATGCCTGGTGCCTCAATATAACGCACAACAGAACCCGATGCATTTTTATTAAGCTGAGCAGAACCATATTTAGAAGCCATGAAGGCATAGATATAGCCATTAAGAACTTCACCTTTGGTTCGTATTCTTGCTACATTATTGGCATAACAGACTCCATCTTGATGTCTTGAAATGAGGCGTGCATTACCAATAGTTCCAAAACCTGTCACAAGAATGTCTCCTTTATGAACAATTGCTTTTTATTCGCTCGGCTTGAGGGTTTATAAACGAACACAGAACTGCTCTCAGAGGCTATGTTTACGTCCGAACTTTGGAAGTATTGTACAGCCCTTTCTGTTGGTGAACAGAATTGACGTTTGAACACAGGAGGATTCATCACATCAGCAACAGTTTCTAATGTGACACACTTATCGGCATTTCTCTCCAATGGCATACATAACAGAGAAGTCTCGTTAAGGAAGAACTTCCCTTCCATACGCATCTGCCCCTTGGAAATCATCGAATTGTTAATGGTTGCAACTCTCATCTTTGCTCCTCCACAAATTTAGCATAAGCCGCAGCCACTTCGGGCAGATCGTCAGCCAAACGCTTGATGCGTTCACGGCGGCTGCGTACAATTTCGCGTCCGTTGTCGGCATAGGTTAGCCATTTCTTTTTCGTGGGAAAAGAGAATCTCTGCACCATCTTCATCCTTCTTATAGATGGGTACACCACGACGGTCTTTACCCACTTGCTCTACAATGGCCATAAACACATCGTAGTCTTCTTTATCCAAAGGAATTAGTAGTTCTTCGGCAGTCTTCTTTTGAAGGAATAGCAACGATGCCTGTACACCCACCTGAGGCAAGAAGGTCTCAACGGGAAGGTCCACTGATGCCAAGAGCTTGAAGTGCTCTAAAATCCATTTGCGCACGCTTTCGGTGTTGGGGTTACCCAAAATGCCATCAGGTAGCACAATACCCATCTTGCCGCCGGGCTTCAAGAAGTTGTAGCAGGCTTCAATGAAGAGCACTTCAGGAGCATTGCTATTCAGGGCATAGCGACGAGCAATCTCCACATCCACTTCCACCTTGGCACCAAATGGCGGGTTGGTGAAAATCATGTCAAACTTGCCTTGTGCGTTGTCTGCAGACGTGCTAAACGGGAAGTCCTTATCCTTGCTGTATTTGATGCTCTCATTGACAGCTTCTGCAATAAGTGGACGGTCGGGCTTATCACCTTGCGGATAATCCAGTGAATTGATGTTGAAGATATTGCTATGGCCATCACCTGCCATCACCATGTTCATGCGCGCTGCCTTCTTCAAGTCTGGATCGAAGTCGAAGCCAAAAATCATCTTCTCGGCATAGTTGCGTACCAAATCATCTACTTCGGGTGTGTTGACACGTGCAGCCAAGCGTACCTCGTCCAATTCAGGATAAAGGTTGCGTGTAATCTTGTGACGAACATGGTCGAGCACGGTCACTAAGAAACCGCCCGAACCACAAGCGGGGTCGAGCACACGGGTGTTCTGGTCGGGGTCGAGCATCTCCACCATACACTTGATAATGTTGCGAGGGGTGAAGAACTGACCAGCCTCCTGTTTTTAGAGTGTTGCTCACAATGGTTTCGTAAGCCGTACCCTTTACATCAACCGTAGCATCAAGGAAAGAATACTTTGCCAACTCAGCTGCCACGAAAGCAAGGCCACGGTCGGAAAGCATAATCTGCTCCGAACCGTCAAAGACATCACGGAACACTTGGCTTTCTTTCAATTCTTCAAAAAGGCCTCTGATACGGTCAGCCACAGCCTTACGACCTTCTTCGGTAAACTGCTCCTTCACACCCACCCAAAAACGACGGCGATAACTGATACCTTCTTTGGCATCCATATTGCGAGCGCTTTTTCATCGTAGAGTTTGCAGAAAATGAGGTTCAACAGTTCCCCAAAAGGCCGTCTTCTTCATACCCTCATTGCCATAGATGTAGTCGTGGCAGCGCTTAAAAAGTCTTGATAAGCGACTCATTGGCCGGCTTACGCGGCATGGCACGGTCGCCCTGAGCTTCAAGGTCAGCAAGTGTTTGTCCGTTGGCAGGAAAGTCCGAAATGTCTTGGGTCTCAGCTTGACCAAAGTCATCTTCCGTATAATAGCGATAATGCAAGTCCTCACCATTGGTCCAGCAGCCAAACTCACAGTCTGTGAAAGTAAGGATGTTGTCGAGCATAGCATCCACGCCCTTCTTTGCATCGGTGGGTTTCACCTTTGCATCCTTAGCCACCACCACAAAGCGAATCAGATTCTCTACCACATGAGCCATGCCTGCCTCAAAGATAGCCAAATCAACCGCTTGAGCCCGACTCTTATCTGAATCAGGCTCTTTGTATGTCACTCTGAAGTCACGTTCCATGTCTTCAGGTGCAAATCCATATTCTTCAGCCATCATATCAATCATTGACTGAAGTGTGAGTTCTTTATCTGTCGCTTTCACGACCTTATTGGTGAGTGCACAAACTAACTGGTTATCTTCCAATACCAGCTCGTCTTTTTTTCTTGTGCATTATCTACCGAAGTTGTCTTCTCTGCCATAATTTACAAAAATTACTGTCTTTTGTTCCACATAACCATATCCAAGTTTGTCCATCTGCTGATTTGCAGAAGATTAGTCTAGATTGGTCTTTATCTCACTCTTCGCAAGATGGAGCGCTCGCTGAGCCACACTGTCTGACTCGTCCTTTGTGACATTGATGATTTTATCTGCCGTCCACAAGGAGCGCAGTTCATCCTCATCAACCTTGAGTATCTTCGCCATAGGCTCAATATACTCATCTCGGAAAGGTCGAATACCTCTCTATCCTGCTATACATCGGTGCATCCACACCAATTGCGTCTGCCATTTGACGCTGCTGTACATTCAGCTCTTCTCGGAGCTGCTTAATACGTGCGAGTAACATGTTTGAGTTTACCATGTGACCAAATTATATCATTAGTACTCTACAAAGATAATACATAATTGTCAAAAACAGACAAGTTTTATCCAAAATCTTCATTTTCAGCTTTATTTTCCTTCATAAACATGCTATTCAGCATATATCTATGGCTATAACCTTATTATATAGCATTTTATCCATGTTAGTCCATGTTATATAGATTCCATGGTTATACGAAATGTTTGCTATAATTTTTGCTTCCAAAAAGAACAAATAACCCCTGGAAAAAGCCACACTAATTTGACCCACCCTGTCAAAGTATTTTTAGACCCAGTAAAACGATTTATTATTGACCCACTAAATGCCCTGGTCGGGTGGGTCATTTTTATTAGCTCTTCCGTTAAATGCGTAGATGCTTTTCGTACAGCTTTAACAGAAGGCCCAAAATAATTCATCAAACAAAAAAACATGGGCAAGGCAGTCAACTGTCCATTCTATCATCACCCTCCGATGCAAAACAACCTTTTTCATATTAATACGTTCAAAATACAGACAAGAGTTTGAAAAAGTCATTACATAATTTCAGACATATCATCTGCAAATATAAAAAACAAATGCAAAAATGTAAGTTTATAACCAGCAGCCAATCAACTGGTTATCAAGTCATTCTTAAAAGGTGCTTAATTGGACTTCAAAAGGGCGTTAGTAACACGCTAAAAGAGCATCTATTGCAAGGTAATCAGGCGTCTTTTAGAAGCCAGAAGAGTATGTGTCTGTTTTGAACTGAGTAAAAATATTTACAGACACCGATATTATGGTAATAATTTGTATGTATTGGCAGAAAGAGATGCTCATGAACAGACACAGCATCAATTTGCCTTTTCTGCATCTTATCTCGTAGTTTTTCTTCCGATATAAGACCATGTGATTTTGGACAGGCATACCTTGCAAGTGCATAAGCCTTTATTCTATTTCCAATCTACGCATTTAACGGAAGAACCAATAATAAAGCAAAAATTCAATCAACAAAAGAATTTCTGAGAATAAAAGAATGATATTACAGCATAAATAACTACATTTGCAGTTGTGCACTTTCGTTTTGACAACGTACAAAAATGAGCAAAAATCCTCAAACCTCTGCCCGAAATCGGCACACCTCACATCTATCTTTGCAACGAAACGTCAAGAGCACGTATGGCAACGAATCAAATTAACAAGTATGTCTGGCTGGTGGACACTATCCATCGGGCTAAACGGATTTCCTTTGAGGACATCAACCGCCGATGGCTAGCCAACGACATGAGCGAAGGGCTGGAAATCCCCAAGCGTACCTTCCACAAGTGGCGCATTGCGATTGAGGAGATATTTGGGCTACTCATTGAGAATGAGAACTGCGGTGAATACCGATACTACATTCTCAACGATGATGAGATAAGCCGTGGAGGTCTGCGCACATGGCTGGTCAACACGATTGCTGTCAGCAACCTGATTACAAACAATCAGAGCATTAAGGGGCCGCATCGTGTTGGAAGACATCCCGTCTGGACGGCTGTTCCTTCCATCTATCTTGGAGGCACTGAAAGAGGAAACTCTCCTGAGGATTACCTATCAAAGTTTTTTTGGAAGAATGAAGCATTCACTTTTGACGTGGAACCATATTGTGTAAAGCTGTTCCGCCAACGGTGGTACTTGGTAGCACGCAGCACCTATTATGATAAGGTAATGATTTATGCGGTTGACCGCATGTCGGAGGTGCATAAGACATCCACTCCATTCGACTATCCCAAGGATTTTACACCCGAAGAGTTCTTCTACGGTTGCTTCGGTGTGATAGCCGGTGACGGAACGAAAAATCGAGCGTGTAGAACTGCAAGTGTCGGCGGGACAAGCCAACTACTTGCGCTCGCTGCCTTTACACCAATCACAGATTGAGTCTTATCGTGGCGACGAGTACAGTATCTTTGAGTATCAGATACGTCCAACGTTTGATTTCCAGTTGGAGATACTGGCACACACGACTGACATCGAAGTGCTTTCTCCGATATGGCTTAGGGAAGAGATAGCTGGTAAAATCGCATACATGAACAAGAAATATAGGTCAGCCAAATGAGAGACTTTGCAGCAATAGATTTTTGAAACCGCCAACAACGAGCGCAGCTCGGTGTGCAGTGTGAGCATCGTGATTGTTCGCGATGGAGAGATTGTGGATAGCTTCTATTCTCTCATCAATCCCGAACCGAACTATTACAACTACTGGTGCAGTCAGGTACATGGACTGACACGTAAAGACACTGATACAGCTCCAATCTTCCCCGAAGTGTGGAAGCAGATAGAACCGTTGATTGAGGATCTGCCTCTCGTGGCACACAACCGTCCATTCGACGAGAGCTGTCTGAAGGCTGTGTTCCGCGTCTATCAGATGGACTATCCCGACTATGAGTTTTACGACACTCTGTGTCTCCCGTCGGGTTCTGCCAGACTTGGAGAACCACCAGTTACACACCGTGGCAGCTGCCTGTGGCTATCAGTTGGAGAATCACCACCACGCACTGGCTGATGCTGAAGCCTGTGCTTGGATTGCAAGAGAAATTCTATAATGCACAATATCAGAAACTATGAGTACATATTCAGTTAAAGTAAAAAGGATGGACGTAACGGAGCGCGTCTATAAGTGTAGGTATGGAAGTGAATGTTGTTAGCAACCTTTCAGCATCTAACATCACAGCCACAAGAGATGGACAAAAATGCCATCGTTGCTGCTTTCAAAAGTAAGTATGGTATTGATGTCCTTAATTTCACAGATGGAAGTGGGCGTGCCAATTTATATTTTGAGGTAAAAACAACTTTAATACTATCACATATGGCTTGGATAGATCAAGACCTTGCAAATTTCATAAGTAGACAATTCCCTGATAGGAAAGTCTATGCTCACCACGAACCAAGAACCTGGCAGTCAAACCGCTATATTTGGGTAACTACAACCCTGACCAAAGAGGAAGACCTTCATTATGAGTACTACAGAGAACATGTGGAGTTACATCTCGAAGGTAAATTCCAAAGTGGAGATTATCGTTTTCTGGCTAAGGAACTCAGAATGAAAACTGCTAGGATTCCGAACCTTATCTGGTCAAGGTGGCAGGGACACAGCCAATGTCGATGCACACTTTTTCACCCTACGGGCACGCCTGAAGAGCTCCTTTCCGCGTTCCATTGTATTATGAGCATATTTGACCCTATTATAAAGGACTTCTTTGAAAAAGAAACACCAAGACACGAGCACAGATGCCTATAACGGTGTCATTGAATTTCATGAATGTGAGCTTGAAAGTGAGCATGTTAGTTTGGAAACATGCTCTTTAGGACAATTGTTTTCTAATCATCTTGTCATACCTGACTATCAGCGTAACTACTGTTGGGAAGAGAAACAGGTTAAAGACCTGTGGCATAGTCTTAAAGAAATACCCGCGAATGGGAAATATCATCTAGGGACAATTATCTTGCAAAAAGGACATAACTGGCAACTATGCTGTCATTGATGGGCAACAGCGGTTAGTAACGCTTACCCTCATCTGTCGGCAGCTTGGATATAAGGGAGAAATGTCTCTGCTTAAACAATCGTTCCGTTCTACAGCTTCACGTCAACATGTAGCTAATAATCGCTTTCAAATCGAACAATACTGCAAACGCTCACATGATGAAAAGCTTTGTGGTAAACTAATAAACAACCTCATCTTCTCTGTCCTTATTTTGACAGATAGCCGCCTTGATTTGGCCTATACATTTTTCTCCAATGAGAACTCGAAGGGCGTTCCTCTGACAGACTACGACCTATTGAAGGCTCATCATCTGCGTTTTGTCTTCAATGAAAAACAGGCAGAGCACTTGGCAGGCAAGTGGAATTCCTTGACTAATCAGAAATATAGACTGCTGGATACCACTCTTTCATCTCATTTATTCCGCTTAAGGAAATGGATGCGTAAACGCGATTACGATTCGTCGCAAAAATTGCGCACTAAAGAAGAATTTTCAGCTGCTCTTATAATACCTGAGATACCACCTTTCGGTGAGCAATTTGAATACTACGAAAAAAATACAAGGGGAACTCACTTTTTCGCCTATGCTGAACATTTCGTAGGTCTGTTTGATAGATTTGAACATGCAAATTCAGTTGAAGCTCTCCGCAGACATCTTAAATGGGAAAGTCATTCAAGATACGCAGATGTTATTGAGACTTTACTTTTCGGTTACTTTCTGAAATTTGGAACCCAATATCTGGCTGAAGCTCTGTTTTGCATTGCCGGATACATTGCCCAACACCGATACACCTCGCGCCGCGCTCTTTCATATAAAATTCGAGAATTTGCAAAAACAGCGAAATTGTTATGATGATAGATCAAAGCCTCTTCGCCTACATTCTTCCTTGCAGAGTGTTTAGCGGGAATTAAAATTAGCGGCAAGGATATTGATGAGCAAGGTATCGAACTTCGATTCTACCACCGACTTCAAGATTTGTTCTTGGAACTGAATGAAGAATTCACAGATAGCACAATAATTGAACATTACAACAATGAATACGCATAGATATACTCCGCAACTTATAGTTGAAAACAAAGATTATTTGTGCTTCAACATTCCACTATACCAACGTCTCTTTGCGTGGGGAGAGTCTCAAGTATATGGCCTTCTATACGATATGAAAGAGCATTTCAGCAAAACAGGCAAAGAAGAGCCATATTACCTGGGAATGCTATCTTGTATTGCCCGAGGCAATGTATATGACCTCATCGATGGCCAGCAACGTTTCACGGTAATGACTTTACTTGCGTTAGCGTTGCGCAAATACGATGAGCGTTGGAATAAGTTCCTTGATGAAGGCAAGAGACTTCATTTTGTGGCCAGACCCAAAGACCGAGAATACCTACTGGCTTCTATAGGGAATGTAGATGGACAGGTGGATGAACCAAACAAAAATGCAGTCCGCCATCAACCTGGCAGAGGAGTTCGTTAAAAAGATTTCCAATCCGATGAGGACAGACTGGTTTTTGCAACAAATGTTTTTGAACGTCTATCATTCTTTTTCTCTGTCCTTCCTAATGAATACTTGAACGACCCGATGTCGCTTAACAAGTATTTTTGAAGCAATGAATGCTGGAGGAAAGGGGCTGGAGCAGCACGAAATTTTGAAAGTTCAACTTATGCGGGGAGAGTCCAATCAGGAAAAACTTACTCGCATTTGGAATAGCATCAGCGACATGGGGCATTTCATCATAAAAGAAACGCGATGACTGCCGTGAACACGAATATCGCCAAAGTTACATGAATGCTATAAATCGCTGTCGTGAAGGGCGATTTGAAGAAGCCTTTACCTTATGTGAGTCTTCCTTTGACGCTGAGGATGATGTAGAAATTGGCATGATAGCCGCGTCCGAACGCAAAGATGAAAACTCTCAAAGAGAAGAGCCTGCCGATCAGTCCATACTAACATTCCCAGAATTTTTTTGATGCTTGCCCTTGACATACATCTTCATCTGAAAGGTTCATATACGTTCTATCGAACTGACCTTCTCGTTGCCTTTGAAAACAACCCAATTTCAGATGTACATTCGTTCTACAATACAATGTTGTTCTATCGTCTGCTCTTTTGATTATTATATAATCACTAAAGAAGATAGTCCAAACGGAAACAAATATGAGATCATTGCACGAACTGGCAGCGATTTTGAGGTGGACTGTGTACGTCAGTATCAGTCGATGCTTTATGTATCTAACACACCTTTTTATAATTGGCTGAAACCACTTCTCATAAAACTTGCTTCCATCCCCATACAGAATGCAAAGGAGTTGCTATCGCTATTGAAGAATATCGACAATGCTTTTACGTAGTCTCCCAGTGTCTGTAGAGGAAATGTCATACGACAAATCGCCTGATAGGTATTGGTTTTTGGAGGCTTGACTACTACTTGTAGGGAACAGAAAGAGCAATTCTTTAAGAACGCCAAAGAGCTTGAAATCGTTGGTGACTATGTGTTCCGTGCAAATCGTTCCTTAGAACATTTACACCCACAGCATCAGGACAATAATGATGAGTGGCCAACAGAGTGCATACACTCGTTTGGAAACTTGGCTATGATTTCGCAAAGTTTCAATTCACAACAAAGTGATGACCCCGTTACGGTTAAATTTGCTAGAATTTCAGACCAAGCCAATAACCATGCCCTCCAAAGTATCAAGCTATATCGAATGTATCTTGATGCACAAGGAACGCCAGACAGGGTGGACACCCCAAAAAAATGGATGCTCATAAAACAGAAATGTTTAAATTCTTGTCCGAAACATTCCCCGCAAAAAACGTAGACGATAATGCTTGACTTCATATCCGACACCGAACACTTCACCAAGGTGCTTGACCTTGCGGCAAAGGCCAAAGAGACGCTTTGGATTGGCACGGCTGACATCAAAGATCTGTACGTGGTGCAAGGCAAGATGGCAAAGCCGTTCCTCGGTGTATTGTCGGACTTGATAGGCAAAGGGGTGGAGGTACGGCTTATCCATGCCAAAGAACCTGGCCCGAACTTTCGGGAGGATTTTCGACCGCTACCCACGACTGGCCACTATGCTGGAACGTGTCATGTGTCCGCGCGTCCACTTCAAGATTATTGTCATTGACCAAGCAGTGTGCTATGTTGGCAGTGCCAACTTAACTGGTGCCGGCATGGGCATGAAGTCGGCTACACGGCGCAACTTTGAGGCTGGTGTCCTTACGGATATACCGTCCATCGTGGACAATGCCGCCAACGAGTTTGATAGGGTGTGGCGCGGTAGCGAGTGCCGCAATTGCCAACGGAAAAATGTTTGTCCTGACCCCATCGTAATAAAATAGCCGTATGAAGAATCTGTTTTTGACCATCGCCCTTATGCTGGCAACCGTCAGCATAAGGGCACAGAAAGATAAGCCATATTGAAACCACAAAGTCGTGGTATTATGTCTATGATGACAATGGCAAGAAGATAAAGACCATCAGCACCTCTGCAGGAGAACTGAAAGGGTACAGTGCCAACTTCTATATCATCCAGCAAGGCTCATGGGTTTACACCTATGACCCAAAGGGAAAGAAACTCCATACCTTCTCTACTTCCACCGTTGGCGCCATCCTTTCTGTAACTGGTGATACCTTCACCACAAGGAAAGGCGCATGGATATACACTTGGAGCAAGGAGGGGAAGAAACTGAATACCCGTGCCGCCCAACAATGACGAGAAACGGATGACCAAGATAATCTTCCTCGACTTCGACGGTGTATTGAACACCGAACACTACCAAAGGCTTGCTCATGTATCAAAGGCAAACCTTGGCAGGACAGGCATGGGGCATTCTTCGACCCTGCTTCTGTGAGACAGTTGCAGCGAATCATTGATGCAACCCACGCGGATATTGTTGTCGAATCGTCGTGGAAGTACTTGGGGCTGGAAGCCATGCAGGAGATGTGGGAACAACGGCATCTTCCTGGCCGTGTGATAGACATCACTCCATCTTCTGTCAGTGATGAATGGCTGCTTACCGCCGATCTTTCGGACATTGATCCTGCTATGGGACACTGCAAAGGGATGGAAATTGCATCTTGGCTTACAGACAATGCCAAGTCTGATACCCGATACGTCATCGTTGACGATGAATATGTGATACTTGACTCGCAACAGCCGCACTTCATCCTTACCAATCCCTATGCTGGTATAACGGAAGAAGACGCTGACCGTGCAATATCCATCCTCAACAACTGAAAATCTTAATTTTTCTCCAACATTTTTCAAGGGTGTGCCTCGTCGGCACACCTGCTTCTATCTTTGCCCCCGTAATCTCATAGAAGTATTGTATGGAAGCAAAGAAAGTGAAAAAGGATTTGCTCTACATGGAGAAAGTGGTGGAGGAGTTGAAGGATTCCCAACTCAGCAAGGAGTTCTTCAAGAAAGCTGCTCCGCATATAAGATATGTGTCCAAGAAACTGGACATGACACAGGAGCAGAGCGTGCTGATGTCGCTGTTCATTGACAAGAGCGATCACAACCCCATATACATCAGCGAACTGACTGAGTATATGAAGTGCCGCACTGTCCGCATCATCCGTTATATGCCTGACATTGACGAGCTGGAACGTAGGGGGCTTGTGCGCTGCAGCCGCTCCGAACGCAGACTGTCGTATCGTGTTCCCATTGAGGTTATCAATGCGTTCAAGAACAATGAGAACTACATACCTCGGAACATTCACGACTTGACCTGTTCCGACTTGTTCGCCGAGTTGCAGGACATCTTCATGGAACGGGACGACTGCGAACTGACCTATGAAGGAACGGTTGAGAAAGTCAAGTATCTGCTGGAGTGTAACCGACACCTGGTATTCACAAGCAGAATACTCAGCTATCGCTTTGATGATGACGACCTTTGTCTGCTGATACTGTTCTGTCATCTGTTTGTGAACAATACGGATGACCGTATCCGCTTCCACGATATTGAGTTCCTCTATAAAGACACACGTCGTTTTTCAAGACTGAAGTGTAGACTTCAATGTGAAGAACACATCCTTCAGGAAGAAAAGTTGATTGAATTCAGCGGAGAAGACGGTTTCAAAGACCGCGATACGTTCAAAATGACATCGGAGGCCAAGTCATTTTTGTTCCCCGAGTTGAAAAATTCCGTCGATGGACAACGACAAGAAACGCGGCGACATGATTCGCCACGAAGACATTTCCCCAAACAACTGTTCTACGACAAATCCATAACTGCGCAGATTCAGGAATTAGGGAGGCTTGCTCGATGAGAAGCACTATAAGGATGTTTGCTCACGTCTGAAAGCAAACGGTTTTCCGCAGCAGCTTCACTTGTCTGTTCTATGGTGCCCCTGGTACTGGAAAGACGGAAACGGTTCTCCAACTGGCACGGCAGACAGGACGGGACATAGTACAAGTGAATGTCTCTGAAATCAAAAAGCATGTGGGTCGGAGAGAGCGAGAAGAATATCAAGAATCTCTTTGACCTCTATCGTCAGAAGGTGAAAGAGATGGCGATTGCACCAATCTTGCTTTTCAACGAGGCTGATGCGATCATTGGCAAACGGCAGGAGGGAGCGGAGCGTGCCGTGGATAAAATGGAGAACTCCATTCAGAACATTATCCTGCAAGAGATGGAATCACTTGAAGGCATCCTCATAGCCACCACAAACCTCGCACAGAACATGGATAAGGCTTTTTGAGCGTCGCTTCCTCTATAAAATAAAATTCACCAAACCGACCTTGAGGCACGCACAGCCATCTGGAAGTCGATGATACCGTCTCTCTCGGAAGAAATAGCCCACGCATTGGCAAACAAATACGACTTTAGCGGTGGACAGATAGAGAACATCGCACGGCACTATGCTATTGACAATATCCTGCATGGTGCCAAGGCTGGGGAACTCACCACTCTCACCGAACACTGCGACAACGAACGATTGGAGAAGGACGGAATCAAGCGTCGCATAGGTTTCGTGTAATTTTTCTCTGAAAAAGATTGGGGATGTGCCTCTATTCGGCACACTCCCTCTTTTATTTGCACCATTCATATTGTACACATTTCATTTACACAAAGAGACACATGGAACAGGACAAAAGATATTTTAATGGATGAGGAACTGACCGCACGCATCCATGACATCGTGTGGCAGGTGAACAAGAGTTGGAACACAACAGATATATTGAAGGCCTTGTCACTGAAATTATTGACACGCATGGGGCGGTCATCAATTTGGACATCAAGACATCAAGGCGATGAAGAAGAGTGGCGGTGAGATTGTCGGTATTGAGAGTTGTGTGCCAGCCGACAGTCCAAAACCGAATAGCTACCCTCATTGAGCAGATTCAACTGGACGGAGCGTTTGAAAGAGACTTCAACCGCATTATCCTCAAATTCTTCTACCCCGAAGACAATCCTCTGATGATGGAGGAACAGGCCCCGCTTTACCGAATGGATGGAATCGTTAAGCAACGAAGATAGGGTTTTCATCTGGGGACTTGCCTCAGAAGAAAACTCGAACCTCTTACGATGCTATTTATTGGGACAAAAAGCAAACAGAAACGACCATACAGAATGAAAAAGTCTGAAATCCATAGTAAACCGCTCATCCGCGAGAGGATGGCAAATCTGATAAAGTACATGTCGGAAGGTATCTTTGAAAAGGAAGACATCCTCTCCATGACACTACTCTGTGCCATCGCAGGAGAGAGCATCTTCCTTCTTGGGCCTCCGGGAACGGCAAAGAGTTTAGCGGCACAGCGGCTGAAAATGGTGTTCAAAGGGGCAAAAGTCCTTTGAATACCTGATGTCACGTTTCAGTACGCCTGACGAGATATTCGGCCCTGTATCTATCTCGAAACTGAAGAATGAAGACAAGTACGAGCGTCTGACCGATGGTTATCTGCCTGACGCTTCCGTGATCTTCCTTGACGAGATATGGAAAGCCGGACCTGCCATACAGAATGCTTTGCTGACGGTCATCAATGAGCGCATATACCAAAATGGCTCTGCTACGATTAAGTTGCCCATGAAAGCTCTTATTGCTGCCAGCAACGAGTTACCTGCCGAGGACGAAGGACTGGAAGCCTTGTGGACAGGTTCCTCGTGCGCATGGTGTCGAACTGCATCAGCAACGAAGACTTTCTTCAAGATGATACGCCAGCAGACTCCTTCCACCATTGACATTCCCGACAGCTTGTTGATTACGGAGGATGAATATGAAGCATGGCACTCGGCTTTTTGAGAATGTCCTGATTCCCGCGATGTGTGCCAAGTCGTTTCCAACGTCCGAACATGTCTTAGGGAAGAGGGGAAGAAAGAGGGAGCCAACCCTATGGACTACTATATTTCAGACCGGCGTTGGAAAAAGGTGTTTCATCTGATGCAGGCATCAGCATGGCTGAATGGGCGCAACACGTTAGACCTTTCTGATTGCCATATCCTCATCCACTGCCTTTGGAACAAGGCTGAAACCATACCGAATACGTTGGATTGTGTTTGCCGTGGCTTCACATTTGACATAGAATCGAGCATCACACAGGTTCAGACGAAGATAGACAAAGCCTTGAAGTCGGCTTCTACCGGCATGTCACAGCAAAGGGTCAACATAACAGATGAAGCTGATGATTACGAGGTGGTGAGGTTCTTCTATTACAAGATGCAGAACTTTCCCAAAGGGCTTTTGCCTGTTTGCGAAGGCTGACCTCAACCATATCTCCACGGATAGAGACCAGCCTGGTATTCTGTACTACGATGACAAGAGCAAATATTGGATTATCCATGCCATCTATACTGGCGCACCGTTTGATTACAAGATGAACTCGCAAGAAAATGTGGAGAAGATACAACTGCGGAAGTGCCAGGGTGGTATCGTGATGAACGGCATCCCTTATGGCTTCAAACGCAAACTGGGCGTGGTACGGACGGCCAGCGACTTGTTCGGCGGCGACTATACGGGCGACTCAGTATATCAGTCTTTTGCAAAACGACTATGACGGTATCTGCCGTAGATGGGACATTCTAACAAAAGCCTCGAAGATACCGGCAACTTGTTTGTCTCTGCGGATGACAGGAAATTGGTAGGACGACAGGTGAAGAAAGTGGCGAAGCAACTGGAGGAACTGAATGTGAAACTCATTAACGCTAAACAGCTGCTATGACCGTACAGGAATATGTTGAGCAGAAGATGGAACAATATAGCGAGGCATTTGACTTCTACATGGATGTAGGAGAAATGCCCGAAGACATGCCCATGTCTGATACGCTCTGCGGCTACATGAAGGCTGTAATTGATGACAACCCGCAGTTGAATAGTCAAGACCCACTGTGGAAGGAACTGCTGAAAGATGACTTGATGAAATTCTTAGAGGCTATGCTGTCGCTGTTTATCCCCATCGAGCAGGAGTACAGGAAGCAATGGAGTATGATTGCGACATTTGCCAATGCCGACATGGGTGGGAAACGTGCGCAGTGGGGAGAGGTGTATCAAGTCATTTACAGAAAAATTATCCTTCGCAGGATGTCAATATCAATGGCTATGCGGAGCAGATTAAAGAAAAACAAGCAGAACCCCGAAGTGGTGGATGCCGCATTGACTTCACTCACCAAGGACTGGGCCAAAAGCCAACCGTGAGCAGAAATTGGAGAAAGAGCAACAACTGCTTGAACGGCACAAGGACAAATGGGAAAGGTTGGTCAAGGAGCATGGACTGAGCGACTACCGTCAGGCCAAGAAAGTGGATAATGTCTATCACTGCTATCCAGCCTTGAAGGAGATTGTAACGATAATGGGCAGGAGCAACCCTCAGAATAAGGAGGAACAGGATGATATTGTGCTGAAATATCAACCCATACTGCTGTCTGCGCACACCTCATGCGAAGAGGTGGAGCAGATTTCTGTGGTAAAGACCTTAACCATCTTATTCCATCGGAAACGGCCTTGCTGTCTGAGAAGGCTACGGAAACGCTCTTCTATCAGAAATATGCCACAGGACAACTCCAACTCTTTGCCAACCGCCTGCCTATGAAGGCGCAGAAGAAGTCGGAGCAACAAAGGAAAGAGAAACCGCGCTTGCAGATGGGACCAATCATTGTTGGTGTGGACACCAGCGGTTCCATGTCGGGCCGGCCTGAGCAACTGGCGAAGACCTTGTTGTTGCAACTTCTTCGCATGGCAAAGAAGAAGAAACGTAAGTGCTTCCTGATTACATTCTCTGTCCGTGCACAGGCCATCGACTTGGCGCACCCAGCCAACTGGCGCAAACTGAATGATTTCATGACGCATGGTTTTTACGGGCGGCACGGATGGCGAAGATATGCTGCGTATCGCCTTGGAGCAACTGCGAAAGGAGGACTACGCACTGGCTGACGTGCTTATCATCAGCGACTTCTATTTTGCCCTTCCCATGAAGCACACCTGGAGAGCCTTCAATGGGAACACGATAAGGGAGCACGTTTCTATGGGCTGCAAATAGGTAAGCAAGTTGCATCTATGAGAAAGTCCTTGATAAAGTGTGGAGGGTATGAAAAAGTCGCCAACATTTCGTATTAACCCGAACTTTCGCCTGCAGTCCAACTACCTGCATGTAGCATGGTACAGGGTAGATGCTCATACGCTTAAACGGAGATAGCCTTTGCTGTTCCTGGCCGACAGGTATTCAACAAGAACAAAAGGCTGTTTGATGATGGCGGAGGGGATGCCAATGCCTTGACATTTGTTTATGCGGACATCACAGACTGGGATAACCGCTCATTACAGAAATGGCTTCGTGAGTGTACTGAGGGTATATCTTTGAACAGGCAGCACTGATACTCCCACAGAAACTTCATGTATTGGAGCAGAAGCACAACCTCTATGCAAAAGGTGTATGTGTAAAGAAGCTGCGTAGCCATATTCTTGGGCAATGTTCGCACGACGGCATGATTTCACTCTCTCCCCAAAATACTCTTGCTCCCTGAAGAATATACCGACAGCGTTCTTCTGCATGAAATGGCTCACTTGCGCTTTCCTCACCACCGAAAATCGTTCTGGAGTTTTCTATCCACGCTATTGGGGAAGATGCCAAAGCGCAAAAGCTGAGGATGGATGTACTGATGAGTCGCTTCTACGCTTACAGTGCCCTATCTACTGAAATAATTTCATTACAGCCGCTATTTTTTTCTTGAAGGTATGCCACAATTCGGCATAGGTCTGAGTTTTCTTTGCATCCGTAAACTGAGACCTCTGCAAAACCTACCATCCTCTCAATTCTCACCCCATACACTCTTAAAAGAATAAATATTTTTTTGATCAAAAGATGCCGTTGGAGGTTATTTTTTTGAGTAGATAACAATCTTTTATCGGTGTATTTTTCATATTATGTGATAGAATTTGACACAATAATCCCAGATGTTCGGTATAAGTTGTAGGCAATGGATTCCATAATATGCTGCGCATGTGTTTTTGAAAGCCCAAATGGGTAAAGGGGCAGAGTGGTGCATAACTCTCCACGTTATCCCCTGCTTACTTACGCTACTGATGGCATTAGCTGCTTTTATCTCATAATGCTTCAAGCACATAGTCTGTTTTATAAGCCTGACCTTATGATTAATTTTCTGCCAACTAACATTGAAAAACCTTGCCAGTTCGCCCTCCGTCATAGCAACCTCTCCCTTTCCTTGACGAATAACACGCATACCATCGCTCCACTCAAAAACTTCGCACGATAGCTTTACTTATATTGTCATTGGACTGCTTTTTCCTCTACCTTTCTCTGGTCGTCCTTTTGATGATGCTTTGCTTTCATATTTACACCTCTTTCATTGATTATCTGTTATCATTTTATGATGCCCGAAAGTTCATTTTCCCCTCTGACCTTACACCACTGTTTTTATATGGTTCCTTTTCCATTATCTCATTAGTACACTTATGCTTGGCGATGAGCCTATCCATATCCTCCGAAATCTTGCAGTCGGTTACCTCCGCATAAATCTGCGTACTTACAATTGATGCGTGTCCCATCATCTTGGCGATGCTCTCTATGAGAATACCTGCACCTAGACACATCGTTCCGAAGGTATGTCTTCCCATGTGATAGGACAGACGTTGTTTGATACCACAAGCCTTGCCTACGATGCTTAACTTCGCTGCTAACACACTTCTGCTGCAATAAGGTTGAAAAAAATAAAGCGATTATCCATATCCGTGTTATTGCCTTCTTCTTTTCACCGCTTGTAGCTGCCTTTGCTGCTCGATAATCGTCTTGGCAATGGGGTGTAACGGCACAATGAACTCCACCTTGGTCTTCTGACGCTCCTTTCTTATATACATCTGTCCGTCCGCTGCACTCTTGATATGCCCAAACGTCAAGTGTTCCATATCCGTAATGGCTAAACCTGTGAAGCAGGAGAAGATGAACATCCGTCTGGCAAGCTCGGCATCACTATCACATATCTTCATAGCCATCAGTTTTTTCACATCCCTCTTACTAAGAAAACGAATTGCCTTTTCTACCTTTTCATATTCTGCATGCTCAAATGGGTTATAACGAATGATGCGCTGACTTACCGCACGGAACATTAAACGGCTCAGCCAACAAAGATAGTTGTTGATAGAAGAACCTCTCAACCCTTTCTTTTTAAGAAAGAAGCGGTATTCCTCAAACAATTCCTCTGTTACGCTTCGGATTTCTATATCCTTACCGCCTAAGTCCTTTATAAACTCGCACAGCATTCTATTTGCATAGCAAAGGTTAGTGTATGTACCTTCTGCCTTTGATTTGCCCACACCTTCCTTTACCGATTGTAATTCTGCATTGCTAAGCTCCAACAAAGTGGTAGGAGAAGTTGCAATGCCCTGCAATCTGTTTTTAAGCAGTTCAGCACTTACCACTCCGTCTTTTTAGGAGCAGTTCCTGATAGGTCTTTTTCTACAAGTTCCCTGAATGATTGCAGGCGAAGATTGGTTTTTCTTGTCCGTTGTTATTCCTTGTTTTTGAGTTCCACTCCGCAGCCTTACATTCTTCGTTTTGTGGTAATAACAGAGTTCTTGCCATCTATCGTGATACGGCAGAGTATAGAGGTCTGGCCGTTTGCTTTAGTCTTTTGTCTATTGATATAAAACAGTGTTTTGAATGTACTTCTCATAATGATTTTAGTTTTAATATGCCTATTGCTAAATACTCATCTGTATATCCTCCGTGAAAGAAAGAAACGCTCAAACTCCACAAACAGCTTTTTGTGGCGTAACCTTTGCATACCGTTCGGTCATACTCACGTTACTATGCCCCAACATCTTGCTCACCGTTTCTATCGGTACTCCTTGTTCAAGGGTAATGAGCGTGGCAAAGGTATGCCTTGCCGTATGCGTGGTAAAGGGAAAGGCTATGCCTGCTCTTAGGCGCAATGCTTTTAAGATACGATTGATAGGTGGCATACTTCATCTGTGGCAGCAGCCTTTCCCTTTCATCGCTCTTGTATTTCTCTATTATCCTGATGGCTTCGGGTAGCAACTTGATACGGCAAAGTACTCCTGTCTTCTGCCTGTTGAACTTCAGCCAAAGACTTCCCTCATTATCACGGACAAGATGCAACCTGCTTAACTCCATCAAATCGCAATAGGCAGCACCCGTATGGCAGGCAAAGACAAACAAGTCCCTTGCGGTTTCCATTTCCTCCTCTAACTCTTCAAACTGTATCTTCATTAGTTTGTCAAGCGAACACCTGTCAAGAGCTTTGGGTAGTTTCTTGTCGCCTTTGCTTACCTTGACTTTGTCAAACAATAAAATATCGGCTAATCCTTCACGATAAGCCAATCTGCATACCGTTTTTCAGATGGGTAGCGGCATTATAGAACGTACTTTCCTGAAACCCGCAAATACCCATAAAGTATTGTTGGAAGTCGTAGATGAACTGCTCAGTAAGCTGTGAGAAAGCCAAATCAGCAACCTTATACTTCTTTTGTATAAAGTTCTGCAAATGGGTACGAGTGGAATAGTAGCCAAATATACTTCCCTCCTTGATGTCAATGCCGATATGGTTTTCTTTCTCTTTGATGAGTCTATCCATTCTTTCAATAAGCATACATTTAGATTGAACGCTTCCTTGAAATTCCTCTTTTATATCAGTTGCATCAAATGGGCAACCTTTGGATAGCAGAGATTGATAGGCTGCTTGGACGGATAGCAGAAGGCTTTCCAATCTGCCGTTCACTTCCACCGCCTCACGGCTCTTGCCGCCCATTCTACTTTCACGGGGATTCCACAAATCGGGGTTACAGGACAGCTTGCAGCTGAACTGCGCAATGGAACGACCGATAGTAATGCGCCCCATAATCGGAGCCTTACCCGACTTGTCCAGACCGCTCTTTTTGAGGTAGAGCAACACCTTCATCTTTTCTGTTTTCATACGCTTTAATTTTTATGGGCAAAGACAGTGCAAACGAGTTCCATAAGAGCTTGCTCTTAAATGGACGAGTGCAGCTTGTCTTATGCAAAGTTACCCGAATTAAAGCGTTCCTCACTTATGCAGAAAACTGCCGACCAAAGCAACAAACACACGAGAGAAACAATTTCAGTTACCTACATCTGCATTTCGTTACCTACTTCAAATCTTGGTAATGATTTAGTAACTGAACTTCTGCTTAAATCCGCACTTTCCTGCCTTTTACAAATAGAGTAGTTTTATGCAAATCATTTCATATCCTGTTCATTATCAGTCAGTTTGCACAAACTTCGATTTTTCTTTATTTTCAAGGATTAGTTGCAAGTCAATCTGTATCATTTTACACGATAAAGTGCCATGTTTTACACCATAATCTGCCTCAACTTATTTTTATCAGTCATTAGGGACGAAATGATAATCTATGCAAAAACAAATAACCACAACATTGATTTTTATCCGCTGAAATGGGTTGTAAACATTGTCAACGCAGCAGGTATCATTGTATTTTCTCCATGAAATTAACCAAAAATAATGAATGTTACCAATGTGTAACTCAGCATGATTTATGCTTTTAATCGTCAAGAATTGGCGAAGAACTCCCCTACCCTAACTAAACCGTCACACGCGAAAGTAATGCAATATGCGTTGAACCCTTTCTAAAAATGCAAGGAGATGATGAGGACATTATAGATGAATCAAGTAAAAACAGGTCGTTAACGATTCACCAATTCTATTTAATCAAAAACATAAAAAGTTGCAGAAGTATTACACTTGAATTTATGTCATGTTTTAATTTGATGTTAATTCATTGAATTATAAATTGATTTTGCGAAATAAAAACACTTATTTCTTCGGATTGTTACACTGTGTATTTTAACACTTTTAAATGTCTTTTATTGTTATAAAACTAACGTTTTTATTCTAAATATATACGCTTTATTGTTTATGTTTGTTAAATGTTGTATATAGTTGATAAGCTATTAAGAGTAATGTATTATATTTGCATCCGAAACCTAAAATTAAGCAAATAATAATAACTATACACAAATAACACGATGCCCCTTGCCTACATTGGCGAGGGGTTATCACTGCTTTAAGTGTTACTAAATTTACAAAAATCTAATGAAAAAGGAAAGATTCTCCCAGTAAGTATCCTCTTGTCTTGCTGTTGTTTGGAAGCCTTTGCCGGAACTCATGGTTCTTCTGCTGAAGCCATCAGCAAGAATCTGATTGCTCCAATGGTAAAGACTACAACATCAAAGACGCTGGAAGCACAGTAATCTAATGGTGATGTAAAGGTAAACGGAACAGTTGTTGACGACGCAGGTGAGCCTGTTATCGGTGCAACGATACGCGTTAAAGACAACAAGACCGGTGTCAATGGAACCACTACAGACATTGATGGCAAGTTCATTTTAAGCGTACCCAAAGGTGCAACGCTTCAAATTAGCTACATTGGTATGGCTACTCAGGAGGTGAAAGTTACGGGAACAGGTGACCTAAACATTGCTTTAAAGCCCGAATCTCACACGATTGACCAGGTGGTTGTTACCGCTTTGGGTATCAAACGCTCTGAAAAGGCCTTGAGTTATAACGTTCAGAAGGTTGGCGCAGACCAGCTTTCACGAACGTGAAGAACGTCAACTTTGTCAATAGTTTGAATGGAGCCGTAGCGGGAGTTAACATTAATGCCTCAACAACGGGTGTCGGAGGACCGACTCGTGTCGTAATGCGCGGTACGAAATCTATTACTGGTGGCAACAACGTTCTTTTATGTTATTGATGGTGTTCCAATGCTAAATAAGAACGGAGGTGACATTGGTGGAGGTCGCTATTCAAGTCAACCCAGCGGAGAAGGAATAGCAGATATCAACCCCGATGATATTGAAAGTATCAACGTTTTTGACTGGTCCTTCATCAGCAGCCCCATATGGTTCGGCTGCAGCCAATGGTGTTATCATGATCAATACCAAGCGCGGTACTGAAGGAAAGGTAAAGGTTGCTGTTTCAAGTAGCTTGGAATTTTCTAATCCTTTCATTATGCCCTAAATTCCAAAATACCTATGGAAATAAGGCAGGTTCATTCTATAGCTGGGGCGATCGCTTGGCAACACCAACATCATTCCAGCCAAAAGACTTCTTCAACACTGGTCACAATTTCATCAATTCGTTGACTTTGACGACAGGAACAAAGACAAACAAGACCTATATCTCTGTCGCAACAACGAATGCAACGGGTATCTTACCCAACAATGAATATAACCGTTACAACTTCACCGTACGCAATACGAGTGACTTTCTCAATGATAAGCTGCACTTAGACATTAATGGTAGCTACATCATTCAAAACACTCAGAACATGTATCGCCCCGGAGAATATTATAATCCGTTGACATCTGTTTATCTTTTCCCACGTGGAAACGATTGGTCGGCAGTCGAATTGTACAAGCGTTACGATGCTTCTCGCAAACTGCTACCCAATATTGGCCCTATGGTGACCAGGGAATGCAACTTCAGAACCCTTATTTCATCGTTAATGACATGATGACTCCCGTACAACGCAAGCGTTATATGTTCATGAGTAGCTTGAAATATGACATCCTTCCATGGTTAAACGTGACAGGACGTGTGCGTGTTGACAACACCAACAGCGAGTCAGAGAGTCGTTTTTCACGCGAGTGGTCAGGGCCTTCTTTATGCCGGAACACATGGCAATGGCATTTATAACCATTCACAAGGAAGCGACCAACAGACCTATTTGGATGTGATGTTTAATCTTGATAAGAGTTTCGGCAAGGACTATCGCCTAACAGCTAACGTCGGCGCGAGCCTTGAAGACTATCGTTCAAGCAGTGTAGGTTTCGGCGGACCGATATTAAAAAGTGCCAAACTTATTCTCTTCTGCAGCGCTTGATCCCATTAATACAAGGGCAACAGATGGTGAGTTCCGCAAACGTAATACAGCCATCTTTGCCAGTGCAGAGCTTTCATGGAAGGACATGTTGTATCTTTCTATGACAGGAAGAAACGACTGGAGTTCACTCCTTGTGCATGCAAAGAGCCTTCATTCTTCTATCCTTCAGTGAGGTCTTTCGGCTATCGTTACAAAGATGGCAAAGCTTCCTGAGTTTGTCTCTTTCATGAAAGTGAGAGGTTCTTACACAGAAGTTGGTTCACCAATTCCTGATCGCTATCGTGGTGTAACGCGTGGAACCATTACCTATCCTATCGTAGATGGTATACCTTCTACACGTACAATATTACCTTTCTACGACTTTAAGGCAGAACGAACACGTTCATTTGAGTTAGGTTTAGACTTGAGAATGTTTGAAAACAAGCTTAACTTTGACCTCACATGGTACCACTCAAATACTTATAATCAGACGTTCCTTGCTGAACTTTTCAGCAACATCTCATATACAGGAATGTACATTCAAGCTGGTGATATCGCTAACTCGGGTGTAGAAATGTCATTAGCTTACAACAACAACTTTGGCGGAGTAGACTTTGAATCACGTCTTATCTACAGCCGAAATGTGAATAAAGTAAAGAAGCTGGTACATAATTATCACACCGGAATTGACGGAAAAGTTATCAACTTTACAGAGACTTCAGCTGGTGGTGGCTATATCCGCGAGGGCGACAGCATGGGAGATGTTTACATCACTAAAGTGTTGAAGCGCGATGCAACAGGTGCCATTGCTGTTGGTGCAGATGGTAGTCTGTCTTCAATGGACCTTCCAAATGGAGAACGTTTGAGGATTGGCAATACCAACCCAGACTTTAATATGGGCTGGAGAAATAGCGTTTCATGGAAAGGTTTGAACCTTTCATTCTTGATTAACGCACGCTTTGGTGGTATTGTTACTTCTGCTACACAAGCCGTTCTCGACCAGTTTGGAGTATCTGGCTACTGCTGATGCTCGCGACCGTGGCTATGTAGAAGTTGCTGGCGGCGTAAAAGTTGACCCACAGAAATATTATGAGGTGGTTGCTAATCAGCAATTGATGGGTTACTATTATTATAATGCAACGAATGTACGCTTACAAAACATCAGCCTTAGCTACACCTTGCCTCGTACCTTGCTTGGACAAGGCTGGCCAAGTGTTACCGTTGGCTTTCTATCGCTAACAACCTTTGGATGATTTACAACAAGGCTCCATTCGACCCAGAAATTGCATCTTCAACAGGAACCTATGGTCAAGGAAGCGATTACTTTAGTGCACCAAGCTTGAGAAACCTTGGTTTCAGCTTGAAACTTAACTTCTAACAAACTTTGATTATGAAACGAAAAATCAATTCAATTCTATATGTATCGGCACTAACTACTATGCTTTTTAAGTTCGTGCCAGGCAGACTTTGTTGATATTAACCGCGATCATCGTCAGCCAACAGAGAAGCAATTGGAACAAGACAACCTCAATGTGGGTGGCTTTGTAACCTCATTTGAGAAGACAATCTTCCTGTGGGATCATCTGGTACGAATTATGTTAACGACTATCAGATACCATATACCCTCGGCGGTGCATGCTGGATAGGCTATATGGCGCCAGCACAAAACAAGTGGGTGAGGCAGAGGTTTCCCAAGCTTTGCATTTGAAACCATGGAGCCAATACACCTTTAATGTTATGGCGAGTAATGCTTTCCGTAATTGGCTTGATGTGAAAAAGCGCACCACAACAGACCCCGAGAGGCTTCGCAGTTGCCCAAATTATAAAGGTAGCTGCAGTGCACAAGGCAGCTGATACGTATGGTCCTATTCCTTATTCTAAGGCAGGTCAAGAAGGTTCTACTGATGCAGAATACGATTCACAAGAGGATGTTTACAAGGCAGTGCTAAAGGAGTTAGACGAAGCCGTACACACTTTAGCCAATGGTGGCCATGATGTCTTCTCTAAATACGACATCATTTATGAAGGCAACTACACTAAATGGATGTAAGTTTGCGAACTCTTTGATGCTGCGTTTAGCTATGCGTATAGTCTATGCCAACCCCACATTGGCCAAAGCAATATGCAGAAAAAGCCCTCACAAATCCTTATGGTGTGATTGAAAATACAAAAAGAAGCTGCAAAAATTATCTAAGGGAGCTGGCGTCTCACTCCGTAATCGCTTTGGTGATTATCAATGGCAGTTATAACGATGTTCGCATGGGTGCTGAGATCTCATCTTACCTCAAAGGATATAATGATCCACGTATCGCCAGCTATTTTGTAAAGGCAAAGAATAATGGCATTGAAGACTATTATGCTGTCCGAACGAATATCCCTAGCATAGATGATTACTTGAGTAAGGAGAAATCTTCATCCTTAAATGTAGAAGATGCAACACCCTATTTATATTATGAAGGCTTCAGAAGTCTACTTCCTTCGTGCTGAAGGTGCGCTTCGTGGATGGAATATGGGAGGTGGAACAGCTCAGTCTTATTATGAGAAAGGAATCACAACTTCGTTTGAAGAAAATGATTTGAGTGCTTCACAAGCAGCAACATACATTGCAAATAGCACAAATGTACCTGCTAATTTCGTTGATGCGCTGCACCCAGAATACGATACTCCTGCTACGTCTACTATCACTATCAAGTGGGAAACAGGTGCAAGCAACTTCGAACGCAACCTTGAACGTATCATCACTCAGAAATACTTAGCCATCTATCCTGATGGACAAGAAGCATGGTCTGAGTATCGTCGTACAGGCTATCCTCACATTTTCCCAGCTGTATTGACAGCAACCGATTGTGATGTTGATGGTAATCTTCGTCCAACACGTATCCCATATTCTAACGATGAGTATGTAAAGAACTTGGAGAACGTAAAGAAAGCCGTTCAATTACTCAATGGTGCGAACAATGGTGCTACACGTGTTTGGTGGGATAAAAAGATTAAGTAACCTAAAAAGAAAATTCAAATGAAGAAATATTTTATTTTCGGTTGTCTCGCATTATTGTTCACTGCAACAAGTTGTAGCGACTGGACTGAGGTAGAAAACAAGAATATTGATAAGCTATTGGCTAATGCAGATAGTGCTCAATCACGTGCGTATAAAGACTATTTTAATCAACCTTCGCGCATATAAGAATACCGATCATCAAGTCACCTTCGGGTGGTTTGGTGGCTGGAATAGTGAGAGTCCGGCATCACGTTGCCTCTACAATCTACCTGACAGCACAGATTTTGTCTCGTTGTGGGATGGCTTTTTCAAACCTGACTGCAGCCCAACAAGCAGACTTGAAACGTGCAAAGAGGAGAAAGGCATACGCGCTTTGGCTTGCGCTTTGCTTTTTGATATTGGTAAAGGTGTTACCCCTGCCCAACCAGAATCATCGAAAAAGCCGGTGAGTCTTGGGAAACCTATAACAAAAAGTATTGGGGTTGGGTTGATGGTGATGAGCAAAAGATCAATGCTTCCATTGTAAAGTATGCCAATGCCATTTGTGATACCATCTACAAATATAACTTAGATGGCTTCGATCTCGATGCAGAGCCTAACATTCCTCAGCCTTTCCGCACGAATAAAGAAATGTGGAAGAATGACCAGTATGAATCTCTTTATCCGTACAATGGGTAGGCGTATAGGGTCGAAAGCCGAGACTGAAGAAGGTCGTGAAAAACTTCCGTCGTTGATGGTGAGCCTTGGTTCTCTGCTGATATGGCTTTATATTTCAACTACTATATTCTTCAGGCCTACGACTGCAGATTCTTATGCAGACTTAGATAATCGTTTCTCTCAACTTGTACTTCAATTCTCTTCTAAACAAACTGAAGAAGAGATTGCCAAAAAGCTTATTGTAACTGAGAATTTCGAAGCCCATTCAGGTACAGGTGGCGTTACTTTCACAACACGTGATGGTCAATCTGTTCCTTCTTACCTTGGAATGGCTACATGGCAACCTTTGAAAGGACGTAAAGGGAGGTATCAGAAGCTATCACATGGAGAAGGATTATGCAGCCAATCCTGTATATAAATACCTGCGTAAAGGCATTCAGTTGATGAACCCAGCTGTAAAATAATAAAACACAAACAACATGAAACATATATTTAAGATCTTCGGAATCGCTTCAATAGCATGCCTTACTTGGTCGTGTTCTAATGTCGATTATGACAATGTGAGCGATGAGAATAGTTACCCTAATGCCGCATATATTGAAGGAGCTGATGTCACTCCACTAAGTAAACTCACAGTAGATGGCAATGGCGGAAAAGGCACTTTCACTGTCTCGTGTGGCTAATAGCTAAGCAATGAAGCTGTATTAAAGTTTGCAATCGATGAGCAAGCACTCGCTGATTACAATGCTGCCAATGGCACAAACTATAAACTCCTGCCGGCAAAATATTTACAGCTTGTCTGCCAGAAACGCTTACGATTGGTGCTGGTAACGTGGCAAATGGTGCGATAGACATCAATGTCAAGCCCCTCAGGAGCGACCTGATGCCTCTACAAAAATATGCAATCCCCGTGAGTTAGTATCTACTGAGGGTGCGCGTCTATTGAGTTCAAGCGCAACAAAGATATTCGCCATCGACCGAGTACTTTATACTACCTCAATGCGTCAGCAAAGGATTCTATCTTAAACAACCTTCCCAACACCATACACGGGGTTGAAAAGAATGGACAATGTCATACGCAATTAAACTTGATCGCAATAAAAGATAACGAGGCTGTACTGTCACCGACTTCTACTCTCGTGTCACTGCAGAGCGGTGCTTTGCAAATGAAAGTGGGTGAAACTGATGACCCTAAAGGCTTTCGCCAAGACTAAGTGCAACCAGGAAAATGGTACTACATTGCATGGGTATATAACCGTCAACACGTAAGCTGCTATATTAATGGCGTCTTAGACAATGAGTTTGACGTGCCAAAAAGGTTGAGACTTTCACCAAGTTAAATATGAGTTGGGGTGCGCTTTGAAGGCTATGTATCGTGAGATTCGCCTTTACGACAAAGCGCTTTCTGCCTTCAAGTGATGGACAACTTATACATAGAGACTCCTGATAACCCTAATCTCTTGTTCTATGCTCCATTGAACAAAAAGGTTGGTGTTAAGGATGTATCGAAAAACCACTACCCTATCAAGGTTTATGTAGCTGGTACTAACGATACAGAATATAACCAAAACCTAATCAATTGGAACGATGAAAAGTTCCCGGAATAAGCTCATTATTAAACGAAATAATATGAAAAATAACATATATATTATCGCATTAGCACTCGCAGCTACAGCCTTCACGGGCTGTAGTCACGACTATAACTACGATGGTGAATACGATATAGCTGGTTATTTCCATGGTTCAGACCCACGCAACAACCTCGTTAGCTTCGCTTCTACTACGCAGAAGTATGATAACGATTTTGCGGCTGGTATCTCTACGGGCCAAGATAGCCACACATTTACATTCACAGCAAACATCAGTCGCAATCTAAAGAATGCTACAACAGTACAGGTTGCCTTCGCTGCCGATGCTCCGTTGTTGACTACTACCTATAAGGATTACAAGGTAGCCACAGCTGATCAGGTGACACTCCCTAATAAAGGAATCTTTGAAATTAGCAAAGAGTTGACTCAACTCAACATCCCTATCACTGTAGAATGGCCTCAAGAAGATGGATAGTCCCACAGTAGTTCCAGTACGCATCACACCTACAAACGATGAGTTAAAAAGCCCAACAGGCACTCATCAAGACTATGCTTACATCCTCATCAACCCAAAGGGCAGTGGATAGTAGCCTTAGAAGGTGATGGAGCTTCGGTAAAGATGGCTTCATCTGGCAATACTTATTCCTCAACCAACACTCTCTATGTGGATTTTTGCCATAGAGAAAGCAATCGATCAAGACTGCAAAGTAGGACTGGAACGCGACAATTCAATCTTCAAGAGCGATGGCAATAAGGAGTTAGCTCCTGAAGGTATTACTGTCACTACAAAGGAAAATGCCAAGGACAGCAAGAAATTCAGGCTACAATAGAATTGCAACACGCTGAGAAATTCACCAGAAAGCAGGTGAATATGTGCTACCAATGCGCGCCATATTCTATGATAAAGAGGGTAGAAACACTACATTTCAGGCGAGAAATACTGATTCCTATCAATGTAGTTGACATTGCTTTCGCTCATTCTTCAACCAGTCCATCTGGTACAGAGATTCCAAGTGAAGACTTCACCCTGTCACTTTCAAATCCATTGCAATATGGTTCGATTGATAATCTCACTGATGGTGTAACCAATCAATATGGCTATATGCCTGAAGGAACAACCACCTTGTCTATTGATTTGAAACATGCCACAACCGTAAAAAGGCTTAAAAGATTGGTATGTATATCCTCACCGGATTCGAATATTACACGAAATCTGTTAAGATATTCGGTAGTACAGATGGTAAAAAGTGGTTGCCATTGTCTGAAGAAATCAATTTCAAGAACAGACATGGAATAATATCAACGCAACAAAAGAACGTCAAGGTGCGTTATTTGAAGCTTGAGTTTAACGTACAAGATTACCTTGGTTCGCTGAGTGAAATCAAAGATTTTTCAAATAGAAACAAGCTGTGGGCATAACCCTACACACTTGAAAATAAACGTCTAATTCATAAGAGGACGCGTGAGACGATAAGTTTCATGCGTCCTCTTTTTCGATCAAAAAGGATAGAAAAACCTTAGCAACCTCCCTCTTTCAAAGCCATGAAAAGATATACTGATCTCTCAATCTAAACAGAAACGGAAAATCGCTGTAACACTTTAAAGTTAGCAACGATTTTTCCAATGTAATTAAAAGCTCATCAACTCACATTGAGCATACTTTTAGTGGAGCTGGTGGTAAATGAACTTACCTATTTTGGTCCTTTGATAATCAGGAAATTTAGCCTAATCTCAATTTTTACTGTAGCCAATCTGTAGCCATTTCAGATATTCTTGAGAACACGTATAGAAAGCCGCATGTACTTTTGTTTTCGAGTTCAAAGTTACAAAAAGATGATACATCTTCCAAATGTTTTGATTAAAAACATTTTAGGAAAGATTGTGGTTATATATTTCAGTGCATGATGCAGAGTCTATATATAGATATAGCTTGCACCATGCACTGAAGTCCCTGTTGTCTGTTTATATTCAATACATTCGTATCGTAAATTGGTATTATAACACCATACAATGGTATTTTAATATTCCATAAGTAGGTTCTCGCAGTCAGAACTTTGCAGTCATATAAAATTACAAATCGAAAATTATGACTACAACACATTACAAATCGACAAACAGGGCACCCTATACATTGTAGGTCCTACAGTTTGAAATTTTAGCTTTATCTTGTACCAACCTAGAAGCTGCATATACAAAAGCGGTATTGAGTACTCAAATTTCAACAAAAGCATGCAAAATGGAAAATGACATAAGAATAAGTACTTATCAAAATATGCAGCGGGTGGAGGTAAAGATGTTCTTGTATTATTCACCTCCTCATGGAATCATAGATTCATTGGCCAGCACCTAAAAGCTCATAAAATCGATATGAAAACCATAGAGCAGAGAGAATTGCAACATTATTTCCGAGAACTCAAGTTAGATGAGAAAATACAAATAGAAGAATTTATGAAACTTTCTTCATAAGTTATCTATCAAAACAAAAGATCGAGACCATTTGATGAAACCATATCTGCAATAGAAGAACTTTGCCATAAACTACTCAATAGAAAATGAAGAAAACTGTGAAATGTACTCTTTGCTGCATGAGCTTCAGATGCTTCGTGAAGAACTTAAGCAAATTTCATCGTTTTATCATGAACTCAAAGCAAGACTCTTTCATCTTGGAAGAAAACATGAAATTAAATACTTTGATGTTCTGCATTTTGCTTGGAATTTCAGAAAAGCATCACTTGCCAGATGGAGAGAATCCGACTCTATCCCTCATCCGGTATGTATCAAGCCAATCATACGTGTCTATCCTTTTAAAAGGAGCTGTATATATCCATAAAAGTGGACGTGCAACGTCACAGGGATTCGGAGGTTAGAATTACAGAGATTAAATGCCAGTATACAAAGACGGCGTATTAAAAGGCTATATGGGTGAGAATAATGTACTTTATTTGAAGAATTATGAATTTAAAGGAAGAGATGCTGCAGCAGACCAATCGAGGATTAGAAGTCTTCTGTTTTCTGCTCTGCCAAATTGAGTTTGCCTCCAAAGTCGTACTTTCAGGAGATACTCTGTATGAGGATAAGCGTGCTTCATGCAACATTTACCTTGACGCAAAAATCCCAAAACGTTATCGTATGAAAGATTTTGCAATGAGGCTTTGTCTGAAGGTGATTGTTTTGGTTTGCTGCAGAGTATGCTGGGACGTGATGTCCGTACAGATTTCCAAAAAGGTACTGCGCAACTATCGTCGAAGACGAATTTGAATATCACAATGAAAGTTTAAGGTTCACTGAAAAGAAATGTGTACACAGATAAAATTGCGTTGTTTCCACCCTTGACAAAGAGTGCTAGCAACAAACGTGGCAGAAAAAGAAAAGAGTTTTCAGACTATACGAACAACCCTTTAAGTCAGAGGAGTTATCCTTTTTGGCTGCATTATGGAATAACGGATAAGATATTACAGCAGTATCACGTTAAGTCTCTGGTTCGCTATGAAACAACAAATAATCAGGGAAAAACTTTATAGTTTGACTTCTACTATAGAAGAACCGATATTCTGTTATGTGATGGGAGACTTTGTAGCCAGTATCGTCCATCAAAGTAAATTACGGTTTCTCTACGGAGGAGAGAGAAATCGAAGGATTATATCTTCGGATTCGAGCAGCTACCAAATAAGGGCGATGTCTTATTTATTACAGGAGGAGTAGACGTACTATCACTTTCTTCTCACGTTTCAATGCTATTTGCTCAAATAGTGAGACAGCATCTATCGGAGAGTAATCTCATCGAAAGTCTACAATTACGTTTCCGACATATTGTACTACTCTGTGATACTGATGATACTTATTTACGTGAAGCACGACTATCAGACAAAACTCTTAGAGCAATCTAATGTTATTAATCAGCATTGCCACTTTCAAGGTATTAAGACAGAAAAGGATATTTCCGATTTCTTTGCTTTAGGACGGACGGAAGAGGAGCTCACATCTTTATTGACAGAAGTTGGCAGATATATATTCAAACTATAATGATGTTGCAATCGTGCGAAATAGACTATGAAAATACACCTGATGCATCTAAATCGGTTGTGACTGTCAATGGTGTTCCACCGGAACACAGGATAACTATTTTGTATCACAGGTGGTGAAGGACTGGGAAAAGTAACTATATTGGTGCCATTCTTGCAGGTACATTAGGAACAAGGCCGCTACCTGCAGAAAAGACCTTAGGGTTGGATGTTATAGCCAATCCTAAAAGTTTAACTTCTTACATTATGATACGGAACAATCAGAAGCACAGTTACATAAGAATTTGGGTAAAACTTTAATTAGGGCGTCCTTGACACATGTTCCAAGGTTTTATCACTCTTTTCCTTGCTCCTCTCTCACGTAAGGACAGGCTGAAAATCATTCGTGAAAGACGTGGACTTATTCCATCACAAAGCATGGTGGCATCCATCTGGTGGCAATTGACGGTCTTTGCTGACTTGATACGCTCAGCCAACACTGATGAAACGGAAGTATAGCCATTGTTGATGAACTCTACCGATTGGCAGGGAATATACAATACTTGCATCATCTATATTGCTTCATTTTGTACTAATGGTATAAAGCTACGATGGGCATATTGGTTCGAACTTCAACGCAAAAGGCGGCAGGCATTCTCTCCATAGAAAAGACGACAATCCCGAATATTCGGTCGTAAAGGCATTGAAAGTCCGCTGACGGAAGCCCATTAGATGTTCCAATGATGCTCTTCGGTTGGGACGCGACTGAAGACATGCATGTCTATCGTGGCGAGAGTCGAAGGAAGATAGAGAAAAGCGCGAAGACCGATGAACTTATTGCCGTCATCAAAGAAGCGCTTTCGACATTCTTTCAAACTGCACTTATCAAGAACTTTGTGACGTTCTGATGCTGAAATGGTAATTAAGGATAGAACAACAAAAAGTACATCGCCTATATGAGAGAACAAACATATTTTGGCACAAGATACTAATGGTAACTATCAGAAAGAGGAAATTATGCCGTACTTAAACGATATTTCAGAAACAGATTGGTGCAAACAATTGTTTGATAAACTAAGAACTGTCGAGAACAAACTCGATCAGACTACTTGATATCCTGCAAGAGCAATCCGTCGATACAACTATCCGTCCACCTTTGAAACCGAATATCTGGACATCCTAGATGTTTCTAAAGAAATCTTGAAGTTGAGCAAAAACTATCTATGGCTGGGTTTGGGCAGGAAAATTCCTTACCTCAAAGCTAATGGTCGGTGCTTTTTCCTTCGGGAAGAAATAGATGAAAATGGTACGAGAGCGAGATGGTTGGTAGAAGTCTCCTTATACTAAATTCTTGTTGTTTTGTTGTGTAAATACTTGCATTTACACAACAAAATACTCTTTCTACCAAAAGAACAATTTGTATGACAAGCAAAAGTAGTAAAAATAAAATTTCTAAATTTTGAGACAGGGAGTTTTCGATTGGAAGACTTAGGGCTTTCTCGCAGTGAGCAAAAATGCTGCCGTAGTCACTTTGGGAAGACTGGTTCGAGGAGGGTGAAATAGAGCGCCTTGGTCGGGTAGGTACTGCAATATAAACCAAAACTGAACAAGATTTGGTGTTGTTGAGTCCGTCCATGGAAGAACGATTCCGTGACTTACTCTATGACAACGACACCCACTAGGCTATCTGACCGGGTTTTCATGCATTCAACTTGTTTGGATTGACAACGCAACGATCTTCAACTCTTGAGATGGCTCCAATTTCCCTAAAACGGAACGAAGCGTGGAATATATACGATTCGTTTTTGTATTGCAGAAAAGAAATCCCATCAACAGAGATAATATCGAAATGCTGCGTATATTAGACTGCTTGAAAGTGGATTAAGAAGATACCTGATACAGCTACTGACAGATCACTATATTCTCTTAAAGGCAAAAGTCAATGACTACTCTAAGGATGAGCAGACGCAACTGGTCCAATCTTGCCTTAAAAATACTCTCCGCTTACGCGAGGCCTTATTGGGCTCAATGCTAACCAATGATTCTCTTGCGGCTACATTATTTCAAACATTGAAGTCCACTTACACGATTTAAGTGAGGACTCTCACCAACTGGTTTCTAGTCAATGGAACATACAATAAAAGATTCTCTATATTTAGACACTGAGTTATTCATGGAATTGGTACAAACTTCGTCGAAGATTTGAAAAATCCCTATACAGTTAATAGAGAAAGACTACCACATTTCAGAATACTTCGTGCATTGTCAAGAAGTTCTTATGACCCAAAAATCGTATTTAAGGGAGGAACTTCTTTATCAAAAGGCATATCAACTGATAGATAGGTTTTCAGAGGATGTGGACTTTTGCTGTCATCAGTGGGAGATATGAGTGGCAATCAGGTTAAAATGCTTTTTATCAAATTTGATGAAAGAGGTTACTATGGAAGCTTGACAGAGGACAAAACTTTTTCAGATATATCCAAGGAGCTCAAAATATAGAAACAAGCCTTCTCCTATACAGCCCATACAGGTTTTGATACTTCTGTAAATCCTGTTCCTGCAAGAATTATTGTAGAGATTAGTGCATTTGCCAATCCTTTTCCATATGAGAAAGGACGATAGAGCCTTTTTGTAACTACATATCTGAAAAAGCAAAAGATGGAAGATATGATAGAGATGTATCACCTTGAACCTTTTGAGACTAGAATGTCTTATCTCTTAAAACAAACCTTGTGCGAGAAAATAGTGTCTCTCATTTCGCTTTTTCAATGAGCGAGCACCAACAACATCATTATCATCTAAAAATACGCCACTTCTATGACTTGAATGCTGCTATTGAATATCAAAAGATTTAGCAGATTATGTATGCAGACAAAGAATTTGTTCGAGACATAAAAGACTTTTGGTGGAACACTGATCAACAAGCTTTTGACAGAGCCTTTGAGGCTGGAAAGACCTAAAAAGACATAAATCAGTCTCCATTGGTGGTGGTTTTGACCATTTATGGGAGATTTTGACTCCCCAAATACGTAGAGAATTTATCTCGCTATAGCTTATCAGAGATATTCCATCTTCAAATACCATAAAAAGCATCATTTCTGAAAATACTGAAAGTCTTTGAGAGAAATTGACCTCACGAAATGAATAGGGATTATCTTCTATAGATTCTTAAAAGCAAATATCAAAGGGAGGAGATAGATGAGGTAGTACGAAAGCGAGATGATTGATGACAAAGAGCATCAAACCTAACAGTTAGATTTTGGCAAAATATTTAGTTTTATTGCCAAAGTCTAACTATCACATAGATATATATTGGCAGATTTTCCTTCTTGAGAATAGTTCGGAAATTTCCTCATAAGTCAACTATTAGTTTACTTGCAGGAAAGAGAAAAACAACCATTCTTTTTAACGTCTCCACTTGGGTCTGAAACTCTGCAAACGACTATCTTCCTCTTTGTCTTGGACAGGATTGTTTCTCATTTTTTATTTTGGCAGATAGTTGTTATCGGGTAAACCCTCTCTTTGCTTTCATTTTCCTCTTTCTCCTCCTCCGGTGGTGCAAGCGTAAAGTAGCAATCTTTCTGTCAATTCCGCAGCTTCACTTTTGAGTGAGCAAGCTCGTCCTCTTTCTTCCAAGAACTGTTGGCAATGTTGGTGTAAACGTCTTTATTGGCACAACCTTTGCCATTTCCTTCTCATGCGATTCTATCACCTTTGGGAATACGCTCCAAGGCATTAACGAAGTTCTGACACAGCAAGTTTCGGGTCAGTTGCCAACTTTCCATTATTATAGGTATAGTAGATGACTCTCCTGCCCTTTCACAAAGAAGCGGTTCACCGAACAGTCGAAACAAGTCCTTGGAAGTGCTCTCCGTCTTGACCATGATGGAGAAACCCATAAATTTCGCCAGATTTTGTTGTACTCTCCTTTGGTTCGTAGCTTTTCGTCTATCTCCTGCAGACGTGCAGCAATAGCCTTGATATCGGTACTGTCTTCCACACCTTTGATAGTCAGTTTATTTGATAGGTGTACCTTCATCATCACGCTCCACGCTTCTCAAAGAGCCAAGTCAGACTGTGCCTCCTTGATTTTTATCCGTATGGAAGGACACGGAACTGTCAATCTCTGCCAACTTGCCCTGTTGCGGCATCACGCTCACGAAGGAAGTTCTTGCGCTCTGATTCCAAGGTGGTAATCTTCTTATCCAATCTTGCTTTCTCTAAAAAGGTCGGTATTGCTGAAAGCACTGCTACGTATTCGGAGAAGTTCATACCGCTGTCCTCATCCATCGAACCCTCATCAATGGTACGACTGCCGAGCGTGTTTCGTCTTTCAGCTGATTGATGAAAAGCTGCTTATTATGCAGCAGATTGAACTTATAACTGTCCAAAGAACGTTCTACAGCATAGATAATCACATCGACCTTGTTGTCCGCAAATTCTTTTGGCGATAAGTTTCCCTTGCGCACGGCTCGTCCGTTGCGCTGCTCCAAGTCCGATGGGTCGCCAAGGCGTGTCAAATGATGGACCGCAACGGCACGTTGCTGGGCATTCACACCAGTACCCAACATAGAGGTAGAACCGAAGATAATGCGGATGTCCCCACGGTTCATCGCATCTACCATCGCCTTTCTTTGCCTTTCTCGTTCTTGCACTCCTGAATGAAAGCGTATCTCGTAGGACGGGATATGATAGTCTTCTACCAACTTTACGCTTTGATTTCCGAATAGACATTCCATCTCGCCGGGCTTGTAAGTACCTAAATCAGAGAAAACAAACTGCGTCCCTTTCTGTGCATCGTACTTTTGGTAATAGTCATTGAGCATCTTGGCACAGTGACTTGCCTTGTTGTCGATATGATCTGAGTAAGCATTTTTCATCTATCATGCGTGAAGTCAAGGCTCATCTTGTGGGCGTAGTCTGTTGCAATCAGCATCTTTGCCCTTTCCTCGCTCTCACTCAGAGGTGCACGTCCCAAAAAGCGTGGCATCGCCACTCTTGGCAAACTCCATCAGCTTTGCCGATAAAAACTCCCTGCTCGGTGTGGGCGGTATGTTATGCAGTATCTCATTCTTTCTCAGGGCGGTCGATACCGATGTCTTTGGCAGTGCGAAAATCGCAAATCTCCGCATAAAAATCATTTCACGAATAGTAAAAAAACCTGATTTTTAGAAGTTTGAGAAGGATATATGTCAAAGGGTGAACGAATAAGAAACGAGCGAGTTTCTTTCCAATTCTTTATTCTGCAATGTCTCAAAGAACCTTCTATTAATGCTGCAAAGATAGCAATTTTCTCGTAGAAAACAAAGTGGATGGGAATAAATTGGACTATAAACTTTGAATTTATTATCTAAAGTTTCCCCACCCCTTAAAACATTGTCTTTTCTCATTCACCTTTGCTTGTCGTCCCCCATATTCATTGACTTTTTAACACATGACTAATAGAAGTTATGTAGTCTGTCCATATGCTTCATTCCATTTTTCCAATGCTTCATCCATTACAGGATTTTGCTCAACTCTTTGTCGTTGCCGCTGATTGTAGCCATAAGATGTTGGGACGCTCAACCTCGGCGAAGTGGTGGTTACTGCTGCCATGAAGGAGGTGGAGATAAAGGGCGATACCACGGTTATCAATGCCAATGCTTTCTATACTCCCGAAGGAGCATACCTCGAAGAACTCTTGAAGCGAGTGCCTGGATTGGAATACGAAAAGCAGAACAAGACGATGACCCTACAACGGTCTTCCCATCCATGAAATCAATGTCAATGGCGAGAGTTTCTTTGGCGGCAACAGCACCCTCGCCCTCGAAAACTTGCCCTGCCAGGTTGGTGAGCAAAATCAAAGTGTATGACAAGCGAAGCGAATTGGAGAAGATTACCAAGGTGCGCAAAGGAGGCGAGAACTATGTGCTCGACTTGCAGACCAAGCGAGAGTTCAACGGCACGCTGATTACTTCGGCAGGCATCGGCATAGGCAACAACGACAAGAAGGAGACAGAGTTGATTTCCAACTTGTTCCGTCAGAAAGGCGACACATCTCCGTGATAGCTCGAAGTGGCAACCGATATAAAAACTTCTCGCTATCCCGACAACCGACAGGACAACGTGGCGATGAACTTTGTCAAGAAGTTCTCCAAGCGATTCACCCTCTATGGCAACATGATGTACAACCATTATGCCAGTGGCAACGAGAGCACCCTGTATAGTGAGCAATATCTCACCACAGGCAACCGTTACCAGAACTCGGCATCCACCAGCACCAATCGCAACACGATGGGCAATGGTTCGTTGGGCATGAGGTGGAGCTTGGATGACAAGACCTATTTTAATATAGGTGGAAACTTCAGCAAGTCGAAGAGCGACAACACCAGCGACAGCCAGCAATCCACCTCTTCAGAAGGCGATGAGCGTATCAACAGCATCACGAGAAACTCGGATTCGAAGAGCGACAGCCATTCGTTCTCCGTCAATGCCGACATCACCCGAGTGTTCAACGACAAGGGTACGAGCATCAGCCTCACGGGTAGTTACTCCGACAGCAAGAGTACCAACGAGTCACATTCCCTTTCCGAGACCACTTACTATCAGTTGGAGAGCAGTCTGGGTGGCGATTCCGTGCTTTATCGCAACCAATACCAGCACTCCCCTCCACCAATCGTGCCTATTCCGTAGGCATCAACTTGACGCAACCCTTGGCTGAGAACTTGCGCCTGCAACTCGGTTATCGCTATTCTGCCAACCGACAGGTGAGCGACAGGAGTACTTACGAGAGCGAAGTATATCAAGACAGTTTGAGCAACTATACCCAGAGTCGGACTTATTCCACGAACTCAGCCTTTTATTTCAATTATAATGGCAAGCGATGGCAGGTGAATACGGGTGTGCAGATGCATCCAGAGCGGAGAAGTCTTGACCAGAAGACTGGGCTGCTCTATGCCGATACGGTGAGGACGAGCGTGAATTGGAACCCACAGTTGAATGTGTCATGGCATCAAGGCAAGACTCGCTTCGAACTGAATTATGATGGCAGCAGCCGACAGCCAGACCTTGGCAGTTTGGTTTCGCTGACCGACAATAGCGACCCATTGCACGTTACTCATGGCAATCCTTCGCTCAAAGCGGCTTATAGCCAGAACTTTCGGTTGATGGGAAGGAACACTCGCCTCGGTCTTTCGGGCGATGTTAATTTCAGCAACACTCTATAACAGTCAGACGCAAGCCGTCTTTACAACCTTGCCACTGGTAGCACGGAGACTTATCCTGTGAATGTGAATGGCAACTGGAATATGCGTGCCAGTCTTCGTTATCAGAAGCGATGGAAGAAGCGGTTCAATCTCTCTGCTCGCACAGGAGCCAGCTTTGCCCAAAGTGTAGCTCTTGTGAATGAGGGAAAGAGCGAGGAGCCAGACCGCAGCGTCACCCACAATACGTCGTATAATGCCAACCTTCGCTTGGGTTATCAGCCGAAATGGGGTGGCTTCGACTTGCAGGGCGATTGGCGTTACCGCCATGCCACCAACCAGCTTCGTAGTACGTCCAACTATACCCGAAGTTACAACTTTTCGCTGAATACCTATGCAGAGCTTCCTCTTGGTTTCCTGGTCAAGAGCGATGCTGCATACTCTTTCCGTAACGGCACCAACATCAAAAAAGGCGAAGACGATCAAGTGGTTTGGAACTTGGGGGCATCTTGGCGATTCCTCAAAAAGAAGCAAGCCGAACTTTCGCTCTATTGGTCAGATATTCTCAGCGACAAGAAAAACTATTATCGCAATGTTACGGCGACAGGATTGACGGAAAAGCCGTACCTCACAAATTGGCAGCTACTTCATCATCAGCTTTAAGTATCGGCTGAATAAGCAACTGTAAAAACATATTGAAAAATCTTAGATATGTTATGATTTCTCAACAAGACAGATGAGAAACCCCTATAAATCATAACAAATTACTATTGCAAATTTCATTATTTTTAAGTATTGCACATTATTTAATAAATATGTACCTTTTGCAGCCACAAATTAAGGGTAATATTTTTGATTAATTATAAACATTTAAAAAGAATAATAAAACAATGAAAAATTTTTAAAAGAATTTCATCGGCCTCGCTGCAATAGCTTTCTGCCTCGGCTTCGCTTCTTGCAGCAGCGATGATGATGCGCCTTCTTATAGTGAGGTGGCAGTTGACAATTCTCAGCTCAAAACCCTTCTCGAAAGCAAAGGATATACATTCGACGAGAACGGCAAGTTGCTCCTTGACGACAAAGCAACCAGCACTACTTCACTCGACCTTTCAGGTACACAGGTTGATACCGCCGCCCTGAAAGAACTTTCTGTTTTCCCTAATTTGAAAGAGTTGAACCTTAGTAACAATGGCTATGGTCCACTTTTTCCATATCGCTTCACTTCCTTCACAGATTACAGGTCTTGACTTGCAAGGCAATGACATCTATGACTTCGACGGCTTGGTAACAGCCAAGGTTGAGAATGATGAGGTGAAAGCTACTATCCTTCATGAGTTTACAAAACTTTATCTCCCTGCTTCCTGCAAGTATAATGTAGAGGACTTGATGCCTTTCTATACTCAGAATGAGGCAGAGAACAAGACTGTTGACATGCAAATGGTAAAATGATAAGGGCTCTTTGGAGAAGTATAACACTTTGAGAGAAATTCCTGATACATATTTTTGCTGCTTATTTGAAGAATTTGTTTTGCAAGCATCTTTGTGGATGATACACATATTGATATTAGCAAGCCATTGGCTCCTACTGAAGTGAATGTAATGATTGCATTGGAGACAAACACTTCAGTACAAAGACATCGCTCAGATTCAGTCTATAAGCGGTATAGAATACTTTATCAACAACCCTTATTATCCAGACTTTTCTGTATTAATGCGTTACGCAAAGAATACAGAGCCATATACCATTGCATATATTGCTCCACGTGGCAATATTAAAGGACTCCATTTGTTAAACACCAACACGCTTAATGGAATAGACTTGTCTGGAGCAACTAACTTGGCTGCAATACAATTGAGCAATAACGAATCTTTGAAAACCTTAGATTTATCAAAGACTTTGATTGCAAATCAAAACTTTGAAGAATGGGATGCAACATTAAAGAATGGTCTTTATATTTTGAATTGCCAAAATTTGGAAGATTTAGTGTTGCCTACTCCAAATAAAAGATATATTAGTAATCTGCAATTAATGCAGTTGCCAAATCTTAAAACTGTAAACTTACAAGATTTTGATGGTTTTGAATTCTTGGTTTTGATAGGCTTAGACAATTGTAAGATTACATACCCTGCAAACATGCTGTATGCTTATGGCAAAGAGAATTTGGAAACATCAACAATACCAGTAGAACTTGCTGTTTCCGAAAATGTATTCAACATGGAAGAAACCAAAGCATTTATAACAAAATATAGAGCGCATCTTCGAGACACATATACATCATATAGAAAATTTGGTGCTTATAAATGGAGTAAATATCTTTAAATATTTTAATAATTAATTTTAATTTAAACAAGAATGAAAAACTATTTTAATGATGGTATTTGCTATTGTTGGTGTAGGACTGATGGTTGCATCTTGTTCTTCCGATGAAGAAATTACACAAGGTAATGCAGACAAACACTCTTGTATCTGAGGCAAAGAGTTATCTAAAAGACGAAATAATTCTTAGTACAAAAGCAACATTAAGCGGTGTTGACAAAACTCTTTTGCCAGAGGGATGTCCAACGAAGTTTAAGTTTGACTGGAGCCAGACCGATGACCAAACCTTCACAATTTCTTTGCTTGATTTTACAGTCGGCAACATGGGAATGATTATCAGTTTCAAATGTGATGTAAAGTGCATGGAACTTAATTCTTGGGAAAAGAAGGAATACACAGGTGATGGTTGGGTGAAATTTAAAGGTGTAGATGGTTCTGTATGGGGTACAGATACTGATGGTTCTGCTTCAAATGCCAAAGGCAGTAGCGTGCAAGGTTATTACAATGCCAAAACTCACCAAATTCAGTTTATCGTCAACTACAACATGATGAATGTACGTTCAGAATGTTTCCTTCAAACAATAGACAAGTCTCGTCTTGCAACATATGACGAAGACAAAGCTAAATATGAGGAAGATTTGAAAGCGTATAAAAAGGAGCACGGAATCAAATAAGAGACTGTAGCTTATATCTATAAACGGAAAGAGGGATATGCCCAGACATGTCTCTCTTTCTTTTTGCAAGTAAAAAATGAAGGGAAGAGAAACAAGCCATAGCGAGGCTGAAATCGTGTAAGGATTTGGAAAAAATAGAATGACAATATAAATGAAGACAATTAGAAATGTAATGCTCATCGGCTTGCTGCTGATACTCGCCCTCCCTGTCGCTGCACAGCGAAAGGTGAAGTTCGGTATCTTCGACAAAGCCACTGAGCAGCCAATCATCGGTGCAGTCATCACCTACGCCGACAACGAGAAATTGAAATCGCCACAGCGTGTTGTTACCAACATGGATGGTGAGGCTACCATCTCGGTGCCTCAGAGTGACAAGTGTTATTACCAGGTGGTATCCGTGGGCTATAACCCTCTGAGGGGAACCATCGGAAGCGACAACTCCCTCAAGCTCTTCATGACCGAGGACGTGATGAAGATGAACGAGGTGGTGGTTACTGGTTCCCCGTACCGCCCGCCCTATCAAGCTCTCGCCAGTGAGCACGCAGGTGATCGGCGGTAAGGAACTGGTAGATGCAGGCTATGCCGACCTCACCAAGGCTCTGCAACAGGAGACACCGGGTATGAACATCCAGAAGGTGGGTTTCGGCAACGAAATCTCCATGCAGGGCTTGGATGCCCGCCACGTGCTCTTCCTGCAGGATGGTGAGCGATTGACGGGCGACATGGCGGGTAACCTCGACTATGAGCGATTCAACCTCCATGCCATCGACCGCATCGAAATCGTGAAGGGTGCCAGCAGTACCCTCTATGGAAGCCGTGCATCGGGTGCCGTCATCAACCTCATCACCAAGAAGACCACCAAACCTGTGGATATTCAGGCTGGTGTACGCTGGGGACAGATGAACGAGCGCAACTACAAGAATCCTTCCAAGAAGGACTTCCTGTATATGTTTGAGAAGAACGCCGATCGCCCGAACCTGCAGAGCTGGGTGTCGGCAGGATTCAATGCGAGCAAGGTGACCTCGCAGACCGACGTGTGGTACTCTTCGAGCGATGCCTTCTACATGTATCAGGCTGAGAATGACAAGAAGGTATATACCCAAGAGGCGAATCCTTGGCTCGACCACGATGTGACCATTACCAGCGTGGCTTCCCGTCCGCCAATGGGCATCGAGGGTACAGAGCATATCTCGGTATCGCAGAAGGTATTCTACGACCCTTTCAAGAACCTGGAGATTCTTGCCTACGGTAGTGCGTTCTATATGAACACCTACGACCTCATTCAGGACATGACCTTCAGTCAGGCGCGTGACTGGACAGCTGGTACCAAGATTAAAGTACTACATTTCAAGGATTGGTTCAAGATTACCGCCTCCCTTCATGGCGACTTCTACGACCGCTTCAAGCGATCACGAGCGCATCGACGAGCGTACCAAAGTGTATAAAGAGCCGTATCTTCCAGCCTCGCCTCTCCATCACCTCGCAGAAGTTCGAGGGGCTACGACCTCATCCTCGGTATCGAGCACCTGAGCGATGACCTGACGAGCGACCGATTCAACGGCGATGCCTCCCACATAATGCGCACCCGTTCATTAAAAAGAGACGGAGGCTTTCCTGCAGGACGAGTGGACGATGAACGACCACTGGATGGTTTCGGCAGGTGTGAGAACCAACTTCAGCCGTGCTTTCGGTACTGATGGCGATGCCTAAGATTGCTTTCAAGTGGAGTCCTTCGGATCACTGGGCATGGAGAGCCAACTACTCGATGGGCTATCGTTCGCCAAGCATCAAGGAGCTGTTCTTCAACTGGGACCACCTCGGCATGTTCATGATTAAGGGTAACGAGGACCCTGAAGCCTGAGAAGAACAACTACGTGAGCCTGGGCACAGAGTACTCGAATGATAACTTCTTCATCTCGGGCAATGTGTATGGCAACTTCTTCCGCAAGAAGATAGAGGGAGTATGGCGCATCTACGACATGCAGTATAACTTTGAATACACCAACCTCGCCAAGCAGAACCTCATCGGACTGGAGACCATCATGCGCTGGCACTTCCTCAACCACTTCACGATGAATGCCACCTACAGCTACGTGAACGTGAGCAAGACGGATGGCATCCAGGTGAATACCACTTCGCCTCATGCTGCTACGGCGAGCCTCGACTATAAATACAACAAGAAGAACTACCGATTGGGCGCCACCTTCTCGGCAAGCTACATGGGTGAGAAGAAGTTTGATGTGCAGGACCGACTCTCTGTAAACGGCGAGAGCCACGATGCCTACTTCCGCTGCCAGTTGCCTCAGTATGTATTGTGCAACCTGTCGGTGATTCAGACCTTCTATAATAAGGTAAAGGTAACGGTGGGTGTGGATAACATCTTTAATTACGTGCCAAAAGACCCTGGGTTCGGGCATCACCATGTTTAACGTGCCAGCCACGGCAGGAGCCAAGGCGCATGTGCAGGTGGAAGTGTTGGTAGATGAATTGGTAAAAGCATTTAGAAAGAAAAATAATGAAGAAAGCATTACTATATATAATAGGTGTGGCAGCCGCAATGACGAGCTGCGTATCTTATGAGGCTGAGGACTTTACAGGGGTCATACCTCTGCCCCGAAAAACAGGTTATAGCACGGGTGTTTACCAACGACTGGCTCTATTTTTGACCTGAAGACGGGACATCGCTATAATGTGCTGAATCCTAACCAGAGTGTCATCGCCTATATTGATGGAAAAGCCGATAGAGGAATATTTTCCATTATAAAAGGTACAGCCAAACTCGTAAAGTATTGGAGCGAGGGCGTACAGAAGAACATCTTCGAGGATGCAGAGCGTGATGCAGAACGAGCGATACCATCTTCACCAAGAATCAAGCTACAGGCAAGTTAACCTATAAGACGGTGAAGAGACAAGCCAACAGCATCTTAGTGATGGAGAACAAGGAGGATGACCCCAACACGATGGCTTATCCTGCTACGGAGTGGGACCTCGCCTTTCGATGGTTACCAGCTGCGAACCAACAGCGGAACAAGCGGACCAGGCAAGGGGCGGTGCTGCCGACCTGGGCTATGGCGAATATGACAAGTGGACGAGCAAGGCGCAGGTGGATGCTTATCTGGCAGAACACAACATGATCTTCGCCGTGGATGATTCAGCAAGCGTCTATGTCACCATGTCGCAGAACGACTGGAACAAGTATTGCATCGCCAACAAACTGGATATGAACAGAGAACCCTTGGTTCGACCCGAACAACGGACCTGCCAAGCAGTTGGTAGCGGCAATCCGGTGCTCGAAAAAGGCAATGAGTCTTCTCAGGGTCCACCTCCAGTATATACTCCTTCTTTCCATACCTACGTAATCCGTTCATGGGATGGCGAGAGATATTACAAGCTCCAGATCATCTCCTGGTATGATGCCAATGTGCAGATAGGTGATGAAGGAGGAAGAATCAGTTATTACTTAGATGAATTAAAATAAATATTAAACATTATGAAACAATTGAATTGGTGGAAATCCATCGCTTCGTTCCTCGTGGTACTCTTTACCATGCCGTTGGGACATGCGCTGATGATGATAATGGATAAGACGATGACTCCTGAAGCTGTGCATTACTCAGCCTTCTTCATGGGGTTGGCAGGTCTTATCATGGTAGTAATCGGTGTCTTCGTAAAGGGAGACACCAAACAAACTCTTTGAGGGACTTTTTCGGAGGTCTGCTCTTCTGGACCGGTTGGATAGAATTCTGTTCCAGTACTATGCTACCCGCTGGGGTACACAGCCGGAGATGGAGAATGGCGAAGTTGTGACTCGCCCTGAATACCCTCATCCTCCCTGCCACCTTCGGCATGTGGATGATGATAATGGTGCTCTACATCTTCTCAACCAAAAACGGATGTAACTTCATCAACTGGTGGCAGCGTGTTCTTTTTCCGTTCCCGCAAGAATAAGATTGCCGCCCGTCCGATGACACATCATACAAGTATCGTTACTTTCATGGAACTGAACATGATTTTGTGGACAAAGCTATCTCCTGTTGATGTTCTGCTACGACAAGAATTTCCTCGGCGACCATCATCCTGTAACTTCGGTTGTTGCCGCAGCTTGTCTGATAGGTAGTTTCTTCATCTTCCGAAAGCAGTTGCGTTTTGAGCACATGGGGAGCCAATATCCGTATGGCTATCGCAACGGTTGTCGTGTTCTGGGTACCTGTGGAAGTGCTTTTGGTCGCCTTGACTTTTTCAAGGAGATTTGGATTGAGCCGGAGAAGTATACTACCCAGATGATTTGCATCCTCGTGTCATTCGTGGCATTGCTCGTCTATATCATGTTTGCAGCTCACAAGAAGAAAAGCCATGAGTAACAAGAAACTATATTGGTGGAAATCCATCGTGTCGATGGGCGTGATATTGGGAAGCATGCCCATGGTTCACTTGGTGGCACGAGTATTGAAGGACAACTACGACGGCACGCAACTGTTGGGTGCTGGCATGGCTGTGGGATTCGTGGGCTTGGTGATGGTGGTGGTCGGTGTTTTTCGTCAAGGACAGACTCGCCAAACCTTGCTCGGACTTATCGGTGGCATGTTCTCACTGGACGGGTTGGGTGGATTTCTCTTCATGTATTATGCCCATCGTTGGGGCACACATGCTGAGATTGACCCAGTGACAGGAGAAGTGTTGAGCCGCCCTGAATATCTTCTGCTCCCCTGCCACCTTTGGCTTGTGGGCAATGGTGATGTTGCTCTACATCTTCTGTTCCCCGAAATGCCTGCAACTTCCTCAACTGGTGGCAGACGCTCTTCTTGGGGAAGAACAAGCGACTCATCGCCGCTCGCCCGATGACACGCCACACCAGCATTGTTACCTTCATGGAAATCAACACAATGCTCTGGACTTGCTATCTCCTGCTGATGAACCTCTACGATCCTCAATTGTTTGGTCGTGAGAGTCCAGTCACCTTCGGTGTAGCCTTCGGTGCCTTTGCTTTCCGCCCCATACGTATTTCGCAAAGCAACTCCACTTGCAATCGTGGGAGCAAACATCAGAATGGGTACGGCAACGGTCATCGTGTTCTGGATAGCGGTAGAGGCATTTAATCGCACGGGCATCATCGGGAAGCTCATTGCACATCCGAGCGAATATCCTTGGCATTGGGTGGTAATGGTGATAGAACTTTGTTTCTTGGCAGGAAAGATTGTCAAGGATGCAAGGGCGAAGAAAGAAAAGAAATAAGATAGATAATCAGATAAGGAAATCAATGAAGAAAGGAACTTGGAGAAAACAACATAAATGGCTTGGTATCGGCTTGAGCTTCTTCATGCTGATGTTCTGCGTGTCAGGCATCCTGTCTCAATCATCGTTCACTCATCAAGGAGGTGAACGTGAGCAGGAAAGTACCTGCCAAGTCGTTATGAGTTTCGGAATTGGAATGGTGGATTGCTACGAGGCACGCTTGACATTGGCAAGGATTTAATGGTAGATTCCATGAGGAATGTGGATTCTTGTCGCCAACTGTTGCTTTATGGCAATGGTGGCATCTGGCTTACTGACTCCAAGGCTTCCTACTTCAAGGATTTCAATGAGGGGTTGCTAGAAGGTGCAGACTATCGTCAAATCAAAAATGTCATAAGGCTTGATAATGGAAGGATATTTGCTGTCTCACCTTTCGGGCTTTATCGCTATGGAGTGCATAACAAATGGCATGAGGTGAATATGTCACTGGAGGATGAGGAGAAATTTACGGACATCGCTTCGCATGGCGACACCCTTGTAGTGCTCAGTCGTTCCTTTGTCTATACCTCGCTTCCTCCTTATAAGACTTTTTAAGCGCATTCAACTTCATGCGCCAAAGGATTATGACGGTAAAAGTAACTGCCTTTCGTACCGTTTGGCTACTCCATAGTGGAGAACTTTTTCGGAATAACAGGAAAGATTGTGGTTGATGCCATAGCCATTATTCTTGTGGTTCTCTGTATTACGGGTATCGTCTTTTTGGCTGAGACCGAAGCGAAAGGCATTACTGCAAACCTCGCTTCATCTGCATGACAGAATCGGGCGATATACTATCATACTTGCGCTCTTGATTGCACTGACGGGTTGGTGTCTCCGCCCTCCTGTGATGATAGCATTAGTGTTAAGCAAGATTCCGTCTATCCCAGGCACAACACTCAGAAGCAAGAATCCTTGGAACGATAAGCTCCGCATAATTCGTTATGATGAGAGCTGCCATGATTGGCTATTATCCTCATCGGAAGGATTCTATTCATTGAACATCAAAAAAATGCTACAGTGAAAGTTATTACTTCTGTTCCACCTGTCAGCGTGATGGGATTGAATGTATTACAGAAAGATGCAAATGGTAGATGGCTTTTGCGGTTCATTTAGCGGCTTGTTTGTTTGGGAACAGACGACAAGGAACTGCTACCGATTACTTTACGAACAAACCTGCACCGAATGAAGCAGGAGCACCATTCGGAAAAGAAAGCTGTCGCAGGTATGAGCCAAGACTTTTCCACCCCTGTCGTAGCGGAATATTACGAGGAACAAACTTTGCCCCTCAACCTTCGAGCATGAACCAACTTCCGATGTCGCTTTGGAATGTGGCATTAGAGGTGCATAGTGGCAGAATTTTCATTGGAACGATAGCCACATACATATTCATCTTTGTTATGGGCATTCTTGCGTTTTGGTGCTTGTGGTCGGGCTATAAAATTAGGTTAAAAAGAAATAACATTGCGCAAAAATCCAATTCCCATTAAATGCGAAAACAAACTGATGGTGGCGAGGTAATATTTTTTGCCACTATCAGTTTTTTTATATAGTGTTCCACCTGCTACAATGGTGCAAACACAAGAAACAACATCTTATTATTTCTTGATAAGCCTTTTTGATTTCATTTGATTCGTTTGTCAACTTTTCTTGCCAAGCTATCTTTTGTATGCTGCTATCTCCACCATTTTATGATAACGAAAGATTGAATCTTCATAAACAGCAACACGACTTCTTACATCATCAATAACTTTCTCATCTCGGCAAACAGAGAAATGCTTTTTCGATGTAGCGAATATTCAGGGTCGTCAGATGGAAGAACCATTTTTAAGGCTCTATACTTCAAGTCTGCCTCCTCCCAATTTTTGTGCTCTCGCCATTGGGTGAGATTACCCCAAATGGAGATAACAAGAGATAAAAGCCAAGCCACCAATGAAAAAGAAGAACATACTTTGAAGTAGGCTCGAAACGATGGGTGACAACCTTCTTTTGAGGAATGCTACCCATTGCGTGAAGTTTGTCCTGCACAACTTTTGATGTAGTATTCAGCTCTTGTTTCATCTGATTAATGGTATCAAACAAGAGTTTGCACCGCTGTTCATCTTTGCTTGTTTCTTTTTTGGTAAGGTCGATATAGATGCATATAGCCTCTCTTAATTTTGCCAGTTTGCCAATAGTTTCCTCTTCTTTTGTAGAAACGGAAAGAATGGCTTTTTCAAGTTTACTTGTGTTAACACTTACAGGGACGGAACTGTTTGAATGTTGCTCAAACAAAGTTTGAAATACCTTACCTATCTTTTCCTCCGTCTGAGATTGACTTTGCTTTGCCTGCGGAGTTTACGCTGCCATGCCGCTTCCTTCCAATCATCGTTACCCGTAGACAGGAAAGAACCATCTGCCATATCCTCGATAAGTTCATCGACAAGGTTGTCGCTTTCCTCCGTATTTAGCTGCGAAGGGTGAACGGTTGCAGATTGATCCAAATGGACAGACGGACTGCCGTACAGCGTTTCGTCCAAGAATGGGTTGTCCGTTGGATTGGAGAAATAACTATTGAATATATTGGCAGTATATCCTTTGCCCAAGCGTGAGCCATTGAGCAGCAACGCCCTCTTTATCGTCAATGAAGGTAATGCCATAGATACGTCCACTTTCGTTCTTTCGGATTAACACACGCAAGCTCTGTTCCTCCAATCGTTGTCGAAGTTCTTCCTCTGTCTTTTGGAGAGGTACGCATTGTTTGTAACACCTTGTTCCTGATGCTTGATATCAGTGGTTTGATAGCTTTGTTTGGATTTCTGCATCTCTGTTCTGCACGGCTGTATAGCTCACACCACGCCAATGTCCGAGGCGTTAATGGGAGTGCTTATTTTGTAGCCCTTGTCGTCAGTCGGAACATAGACCAGTCCGTCATACTTTCTTTCCCCGAAACCCTGTTTTGATTTCCTCTACGGTAAGGTTGTATGCAGAAAGGATGGCGTTCAGTTCGCCCAAGGAACAGAAACAATAATGCTTCAGCACCGTGCGGACAACACTTGCGACCCTGCTCTTTGATATTTCCTTTTGTGGTATCCACCTTGGGCGTTTCTGTTACCGCTTTCTCACTAACCTTTGAACTCGGAATAAGGTTATACTTCCTTTCCGAAGCATCGGTAATCTTCTTGCTCCTTCGCTTTTCAAACCTGTCGTTGATTTTTTTTCCCTCTCCGTCCACTCGAAGCGACACGATGTGTATATGCTCACGGGCGATGTCGTTGTGCTTGAACACGATATAAGGCTGTTTGCCATAACCAAGTGCTCCATATACTCCTTGGCAATCTGCATAAGCGTTTCATCGGATAGTTTTTCGTCCGGGTGCGGATTGAGCGAACAATGGAACACCGTCTTCTTCGTTCGGCATTTTTTAGGTATCAAAGCCCTGCATATCGGCCAGTACATCCTCCATCGTGTAATTACCATCGTTGCTTTGATACAGTTCAGCTGCAAGAAGGATGCTCGCTTCTCCTTTCTCCACTTTCTTGAAGTTGTAGCCGAGTGCCCTCCAAGGTTCTCTGTTGCTGAAATCTTGGCTAATCATTTTTTTGCGGTAGTCAATGGTAAGATTGATTGCCTGCTCCTGCAAAGTGATGATTTGAGCAGACAGTTTCTCCAACTTCTCAGCATAATCTGTGCAGTCTTCACGCTGTGATAACTGTTGATGGCACGCACGGCTTGGTTATACAGCACGCCAATCTTATGGATTTGTGCCGTCAATTCCGAGAGTTTTCGGTAATATTCCACAGCGGATTTATCCACCGTTATTACCTTGAAATGCTCTCCAAGAATACGAGCGCGTACGAAATCTGACTTCGTTTCTGCCCCTGAACGCTGAAACAAAATCAATCGCCCTTTGCTGGTCTTTTGGGGTTGGGCAACCGCACATGCCAGTTGTCCCAACGAGGCTTTTTCTGCCTTTTTTCGTTCTAAACGATATTCTGTACCTTTATTCATATTCATTTGGTCTTCTAATTACGACTTTGGAGTAATTCATCTCCCCTTCGGGGCAAGGGTCTTTGTGGTACAAACGGCGGTTTGTGTTACAAAGACACACCTTGCTGATGTAGAAAATGGGATTATAAGCCCCATGCTGTGTTACTGCATTCATTGAATACAGTAACTCGGCGTGGCTTGCATTCGAGGAATGCAGTAATTCAGAGTTTCCTGCCATCTTTCCACATCTTCCTTTGTATTGGTCGAGATGTTCTCGAAGTACCTGTTCGACATATCCCGAAACGCTTGCTCCATGCTCACCGATTTCTCCTTACCACGAAGTCTAACTTTCGTTGAGTTTCCTCTGATACATACACGGCTTTGCGGTGGCTGTTGCGAAAGGGCTGGAGATATTTCCCCTGAAACTCGGATAATTGCTTTCTGTCCTTTGTTTTTCCCATTCTTTGATGAAATTCTTCGGTAGAAGTAGCCCTTTCTGTTGGCGACAACGCTGTTTTCTTTGATAGGACGGTTGAGAAAAGTCCTTGTTACTCTCCTCGTCATTTTGTTCCTCAACTTTATCAACAGGCTCAAACCTTCTCTTTTTCCTCTTCATAATCGAAGGGCTGGTCAAAATCGGGCAAACTCTTCGGGCTTGCGGAGCTTAACGCCATAATTTCCCATATCTCTAATGGCTTGTTCCAAGCGTTGTTTCCTTTTTTCATCTATTCTTGCCATAATTTCTTGGGTATCGGGTTATAGTGTTTTTCAAGCATGGCTTGTATGTCGCTCTGTTTGTAGAGTATCTTCCCTCCGATTTTGTAGAAAAGGAAGCGTTCCTGCAGTTTCTGTACTCTTGGAGCGTGCGTGTGCTGAGCCGTAATTGCCTGCACACTTCCTCGCTCGAAAGGTAAACCTCGCCCATCTAACATCGGACGAGCGGTAGCATATACCGCTCCAACTTTCTTCAAAGTGCCTTCCATCAGTTGTGCAAAACAACTGCATCTGAGGGTCTTCCCGCGTAATGATTTCATTCTCTGCCATAATTCATTCATTCTTTGATTTCAATCCTTGACTGCATTCAGCATTTCACGGGATGTCGCTCTGTTTGTAATAGCACTTGTGTCCAATCATGGAGAAAGGGATTTTTGCCCCGTATCTCGGTATGATTGCAGGGTACGCTGCTGATGCCCAAACGCTTGCACACGGCTTCGTTGTCGAGCCATTCGCTCGGTCTCAGGAGGATTACCGATGAGTTGTCTCCATACTGATGGATAAAGTTCTGCAAATTCGGAGCGATGTCGCCCCCACGCTTTGCGGTCGATGATAATGAGTTTCATTGCCTTAATTTTGTTTTGATTACTTTATTGTTACTCGGCAAACGAACTGTATGCAGTCCATTGCCGTACTTATCGAGTGCAAAAAGTAAACCCTCAGAAGCATCGCTGCAAGAAATGAGGATAAGCAGGAAATGAGGAAAAGCAAGAGAAAAACCAAAAGGAAATCCGTCTGTGTTATTGCGGTAATGAGATGAGGTGCCGGCTCGTTCCTTTTTATTACATATTTGTTGTTTTCTATCGATAGTTCGATAGTTCGACAAAATCGAGATGTCGAAGTGTCGATAGATAGTTTTATCGATAGATTATTTTGACGATATATAGTTTTGACAACAGATAGTCATGACAACAAATTGTACAAACAATAGATAGTCCGTATTATCGTCAGTCCTATCTGTTGTTAGTTGTTACGCCTTGCGTCCAAAGAGCCCTGAGTATGCCGTATTCTTGTCGTGCCTATCTCTCACGGCAGCCCAGCCCTGCAAGGTTGGGAGAGATGAATACGACCGCATGGATATAGAAAATGGCAATACCACCTTGAAACAGAAAAATCCTGCGGTGGAGATTCTTCTCTCCATCCGCAGGACTCGACCTTTCAGGGCAGACAGGCTGCCGTTGTACCTTTGCACGATAAGAAACGGCATCAGGAACTTTGCGTGCGCCTTTGCCTACAACGCCTTTCGGGCTTACTTCCTCCGTCTGTTTGACCGTTGGTAGGTTGATTGCTCTCGATGAGCAGCACTATTGTGCCTGTCAGTTCGGTGTAAAGACGGTCGTATTGTCCGCTTGCGGCAAATGCGTCCGTCAGTTCATACCCAGCGAATGTGGCTTGAACAGCCTTGTTCGCCAACAATAAAAGCGAAAGCCTCTCGGGGAGCGGTGCAGGAAGTTCCCTCTCAAACTCGTCCTCCAAGACAGAAACAAGGGTATCGTACTTTGAGAAATGCAGTCCACTGAAAAGCACTTCACTTGCTATTCTTTCTGCTTCTAAATGAGTTAAAACCCTTGCGCCACAGCATCGCAGTGGAGCGGTCAGTGCCATATCGGCTCTTACCGTGATAAACTCCTTGTCTCCCAATCGCTCGAGTGATGTTCACTCATATAACTTTTCAACTTTCAATCGGAAGAAGGAAACTCCTGTTTGTTCTTCTGTTTCATTGTTCTTCTTGTTAAAAGTTAGACTTCTTTTTATGATTCATTCATTACGGCTGTTACAGCCCAAATCATTTGGGACTTGACTTTCTTTCGGTGTTCTTGACGGACACAGCACGTAAGGCTTTACGCAGTACCCTTTGTATGCTCACTACCCATCAGGGGTTGCATTTCGTGCAATCTTGCTCTTGGTCACCCGTGCATAAATCTCGGTCGTGGAGATGAAAGCGATGTCCCCGAGCATCTTGCTCACCGTCTCTATCGGAAGTCCGTTCTCCAGACAGATGGTCGTGGCAAAGGTATGCCGTGCGGTGTGCGAGGTCGCTTTTGGTATGCGGTGGCAGTCCTGCCTTAATGCATATCTCCTGAATAGTGCTGTTGAAATTACTGTTGCTGGGGAAACTCGAAAGAAAAGCCCCTCCCTTTCGTCCGTGGCTCACAATGGCGAGTATTTTCTCGGCAACGGGCAACAACGGACAATACTTCTGTTCTGAGTCTTTGTTCGACAGAGCGATATGTACCTGCGCCCATCTCGAATGTATAAACATCGTCCATTCGGAGTTTCTTTAAGTCTGAGAATGCCAGCCCCGTAAAACATCCCAGGAGGAAAGATGAGTCTGCAATGGTTGTCTGTCGAGCGGTGCGGACGGTAAGCTAAGAAGTTTTGCAGGTCGTCCGCCGTAGAGTGCATTGCGCTCGTAGGTAGGGCGTTTCTATGTCTATGAGTTCAAAAAGGGTCTGCAGAACGTATACCGCTCCTGCTATACCTTTTGCGAATGACCTGATGCAGGTGGCGCAGACGGTTGCCGACAGTGCTTTCCTTGTTTCCCAAGTCCCGAAGCATGAACAGACGATAGTCTCTCAAGGAGAGTCTTGTCGACTTCTTTGGAAGACAGTCTGCTCATTCCCTTGTTTTCAGAAATTGAACAAAAGCTCTTGCTAGCTGTCCCTAAAAGCCCTGACGGTCGCCTTTTCCTATAGTGTTCTGCCCTGCAAATCCTCCTTTTCTTTACAGACAGTTTGGTAAAAAGCTCCGTAGTGAGTGGCATGGGCGACTTTGCATGCATGTAACGCTCCTTGAGGTATTCCGCCGTGATGTAGTTTTCTTCCTTAACGTACGTTCATAGAGTGCGTGAAGCACGTTTATCGATTGAGTTCAGTTGATGATTGATGCAGCTTGAATTACCTGCTGTCGCCACTTTTGATGCGTCCCTATCTTTTGGGCATAGCCACTCGTCGGGAACGGATTGTGCAATCGTGTGGAGAATGAAGCAGGATGCACCATTACAGGTGATACGGCAGCGGATAATCGCATCATTCCTTCACTTTGGTCTTGCTTCTGTCTATGTAGAATAGTATAGAAAATGTACTTTTCATTGTTCTGCGACTTTTAGTTGATTAGATCGATATTGTGCGAGTTGAGAAGAATCTTTCTCCATGTCCAGAAAGACACGCTCTGGAGAAGTCTCCGCATACACCTGTGTGGTCTGATTTGACTGTGTCCGAGCATTTTTCGATACGCTTTCGATGGACACGCCCTTCCGACAGCGTCATCTGCGATGCGAAGGTATGCCGTGCCATGTGAAAAGGTCAGCGTTTTTCTGAATACCGCAAAGCCGTGCTATCTTTTTGAGGTGTATGTTTCACCGTGTCGCATCCGGGTATGGGCAGCAGATACCCCTTGGGCGGTTCGTGTACGGAACGCCCTCGTAGTGAATGCCCCTGATACCGCTCGATGATGGCGGACGCTTCGGGCAGTAGCGGAATGTGGCATACGTTGCCCTGTCTTCACTCTCGGCTTGCGTATCCAAGTCATATCGGACTCGTGGATGATATGCTCTGCCGTCAGGTGATACACATCCGTATAGGAAAGACCGTATAGCACGAGAAAAGAAACATATCCCTCGACACCTGTTTCATAGCCTTGCAGTTCGTTATCGCTTAATGCTGCTATTCTGTTTACTTCCTCCCTTGTGATGTATCGTGGAGTACCCACGTCCCAGCGGATAGAGTGAGTCGATGAAAGGATAGGTGTCTATGATGTGCCGTTTGTGCAGGTCTTTGAGTAGGGATGCCAGCATAGTAGAGATAACCAGCCGAAGTGTTGAGTTTAAAACCCTTTTCTTTGGCGAAATACTCCTCCAAGTCTTTGATAAGGGCAGTATCGGCTTTTGCACGGGAATATCGTCCACATGGTAGCGATGTCTGACGAAAGTTTGCACAGATGCTTACGGAAGAGCAGCAGACATTTTCAGTCTGCGTTTCACTGCGGTCTCATACCCACCCGCTCACGGAAGCGGTCGATATACTCGTCCGTATGATGAAAGCAGTCCTTGCGATCCACTGTTCAGTCTGAAAACAAGCTCTCTGTATCGCTCTGCCGTATGTGTTGTTCAACTTGCCCAAAAAGCGATTCTGTAAACTTGATGGACGCTCACTTTGCAGTCGGTCAAGTTCGTTGTTTACCGATACGGCTTCGGCACTCTTGCCCTACCAGTCTTTGTTTGCGACTGTCCCACAGATTGGATGTACAGGCAGCATTTGCAACTGAACTGAACCATTGAGCTACCGATGCTGATGCGTCCCATGATGGGACTTTTTCCCATTTTTGTCCTGCGTACCTCTCTTGAGGTAGAAAAGCAGCTTGATTTTTCTTTTTTTCCATTGTTTTTTTGCTTGCAAAATTACATTTCTTAGAGGAACTTTGAGTGATGCAAAACATTGATAATGAAAGAGAAAATCACCGTTTTAGTTACCACTTTTCAGCTGTTCTTTTCCTTTCATCGTTTTCTCGAACGATTTGGTAACTGAACTCTTGCTTTTCACTCCTTTCTTAGCCTATTTCCTTTTGATGCAACTCAATGAGTAAGCAGGCAATATATCTGTATTTCAATCAGATATGCATTTTTCTCCTTTTCTGCTTTCCAACCCCATACTTCCGCATAAAAAGCCGCCAGCTCAGGCACCTTGATAAATGTTCTGAAGCGTTCCTTCTGTATGATGTCATTCGTGATGGAGAACTCGTAGTCGGTCGACTTCTTGGCAAAGACCGCTGCCCAAGCATCAAAACTGTTGATACCCTGCTTTTCCAAAGCCTGCGGGCGGAGATACTTGAACAGAAGATACAGTTCCGTCAGCTATTGAAATGGTCGTTCCAGAAAAGGAAAGTCGCTCCCAAGTCCTTTCCGGACCGTTCTTGTATGGTACGAATAGCAAAGAGCATGTTTAAGGCACGCTGTGAGCCATCGGGATTGCCCAAGCCCGACACACGGTCATGGCGAGTGTTGAACATTAGGTTCTTGAATTGGTGGCTCTCATCCACGAACAAATGGTCAATACCCATCATCTTGAAATCTACGGAATCATCCTTGCGCTCAGCGATGTTATCCTGTATGTTCTGTAACTTGGCTTCAAGCGTCTGCTTGCGCTTCTCCAAGCCTTTGAGCATACCACGGGAGATGTCTCTTCCTTGTTGCCGCAACACTTCGAGATTTTCTTCCACGGAGTCCAGTTCCTTTTGCATAATCGCCTCCTGTATCTCCAAGGCCTAGCGGTATCATGCCGAACTGTTCGTGCGTAAGTATGATACAGTCCCAGTTGTTGTTCTTGATATCGTTAAAAATACGTTGGCGGTTCTGCTTATTAAAATCGTTCTTGCCCGGATAGAGCACCTTAGCATTAGGATAAGCTTTCCGGAACGTGTCGGCAATATCGAAATACGTTTGCCTTCAGACCGATAATCATCGGTTTGTTTGCCAGTCCCAAGCGTTTCATCTCGTAAGCTGCCGTACACATGATGAGTGTCTTTCCCGCTCCCACCTCGTGGTCGCAGATGCCGCCACCGTTGGTTTTGAGCATCCACACGGCATCCTTCTGGCTCTTGTAAAGGTCATCAATAGCCAATCGTTTGAGGTCAAGGTCGGGAAACGTCTGGTGCTTGCCGTCGAAGTTGGGTCGTACAAAACAGTTGAAAAAGACGATTATAACGGTCAGAGGTTGTTGTGAACGTGTCAGGTGTACGTCCGAGCCAATCGACAAAGCCTGCCTGATTTCCTCAATCTGGCATTTGCCATCTGGATAGCATGTCCGTCCCTTTACTTTGATTGTCTTAGTCTCTCCTGTAACCTTGTCCGTCACCTCCTTTACTCTTGTTGATGTCGGAATGGTATTGTGTCAGGGCATGCTTTAAGAGATTGATGCCGTCATAACGGCGGAACTCTCCCTGTACGGCATACTTGTGCCAGATATTGGCATTCTTTCGGTCGCAGACAATGGAATACTCGTCCATGTTGGAATGGTAGGATACGCTAATGTCCGTCCTGAAGAACTCGAGGCGAACCTGTCATAGACCTTTGAGGGTATCCAGCGTTCACCGAGGTTGAAAAGTCAAGGTCTGCAAATGGAATGGGTGTTGGCGTGGCTGCACGCGAGGGCAGCAAAGGCTCTGTTTGCCTCTTCGTGGTTCGGGATGGTCTAAGAGCCACGACTCGATACGCTCCGCCTTTTCTATTACATTGCCCGAAATGAACTTGTCCGCAACCTCAGCAAGCATTCTCTTCGTTGAAATAGATACGACCTTCCAAGGAAGAAATGATGTCGCTTTCTCCATATCAGGTAAAAGCGAACCCATGTAGTCAAGTTCCACCGTGCCGTACTTGTTGAGCGATGCGCCCAGTGCCTCCATCGGGTCTGCGGCAACGGTCAGTTCCGTGATGGAAAAAGACTGTAGGATGGTCAAAGATGTCCGCCTTGGACGTACCTGCCGTTTCTCGGAGCGTTCCAAGAAGAGCATTTCCAGCCTGTAGCATCCATCTTGATGATGTCGGTGTTAGCCTTCTGGTTAAAAGTAGCCCCAGCGTGCAACATAGTCATCATACAGGTGGTTGAGCTCGCTACGGTCTTCCCTGTCTTCTGCATGGTTCTCTGCCTCGTAGTCATAGAGACGTGATGATAGCACTCCCCGTATCTCGATATAGCTTTTTAGACGGAAAAGCTGCGCATACGGCAAGTCCATCGGGTTAAAGGTGGGATGTCGCTTCAGATCGAAAGAAACCCCACCTGCCCTTTCTGCACGACAATGGAACCGTCCCTCAGGTGAGAGTCCGGCGAAGAGAGAAAAAGGGCGTGGGAAGCGTCAAACTCCTTTCGACTTCCGCTATCGGCTGCGGGCTTGCGCCCTCGGCTTCGTTCCGCGAAGTCGAAAAAGGATGGCTCACGTGAAGAGGAAGCCACTTTTTCTGCTGCCACGGGTACGCTGTTGAGGAGAGGTGACTGACTTTGTATCTTGGACTCCGATGGTTTCTGGGGAGCAGTTTGTGTTATAGAACGCGCGCCTGTGAAGTTCCTGAATTATCCTTGAGTTTCATTGTTTACACGGCTTACCTCTTTGTCCAAAGGCTGTATTCTCCGGGGCAAACAGTGACAGTTGCTCCGGTTGTCCGATGTCTTCCATGCGTTGTTGTCCACCACTGGATGATGATCGTCGTCAAGAACACCGTCTGTCCGTTCATCTCTCTTGGGGCTTCAATATCCGTACGGATTTCCTGTGGTTCCTGCTCGTATTGATGATGAAGTGTCAAGGCGGGTACGCCTTCGGGAGCAGATTCTATAATCATGGAAGGCTGTTCTGATACTAATTGTTGTGGGTCAGATTTTGATGATGACGGCTGTAATGGAAATGTCTCGCTGTTAGAAACGGTATTTTCCATTATCTGCGTATCGTTCTCAGATGCAATGGTTACAGTCTCCTTAACCTTATTTCTGTTTCTGCCTTTGTTATCACTTCTTCCTTGATTTCCTCTGCTACCACTTCTTCTTTGGTATATTGTCCCCTGACTATTTCTTCCAGTTCGGCTATCTCGTGCAATTTCTTAGGAGAGAAGTACAGGTCACGTTCAATGCCCAGTCCTCTTACTTTTACGCCTTCCATCTCATCGAGGGACATATTGCCAAGCTCCCAGCCAGTACCCCATCGTGACAGCACCGAAGCCAATGCGGCTCTTAGGGTCATATTCCAGAAGGTAGGCTGTGTATGCTCCCATAGGGAAGAAATAGCGTGCATAGGCAACCTTATCGCCAATGAGTTCTTTCAGTCGTAAAGTTTAGGCAGTTGCTTTCGATACGGCCGGGCATGAGGTTATAGGCATCGTTTATTCCCTTGTCTTCAGTCTTTGTCTTCTCTGTTTCTTCTTCCGACTTATGGTAATACCCAACTTGCGAAGCTGTTTCTCCGCTTCTGCCTCTCGCTCTGCCTCTGTCATTGGTATACCTGTTTCATATAGTTTACGGTCGATACGTTGTCCCATTTCAAGAGAGAGTTGTGTTCGGAGACTTTCTGCCATTTCCTCAACTCCTCCTGTGAACCGATACTCCCATGCAGGTCTTCCATAAGGGTCTGTACCCATTATGCGCTCTGTAGCAATGAGTGCGATGAGATATGTGCCTTTTCCAATCTCCTACAAAAAGAGAGTTATGTTTGAAGACGACCGAAGAACCTTCTTCCTTGGGAACGGAAACGGTTTCCACGAACTGCTGTTCAATGCCTTCGCTGATTTCTTTACCTGTTTGCTCTCTGCAGGACAATGAGGTCACCGCCTACGTCCGTTCCTGCATTGTCTCGGAAAAACATGACCCGATGGTAGTCGGAGAGCGGAGATAAGGCGATCTGTTCTGCATGAGGTAACGGCGTATGGCTTCATTGCGAGGACTATCCAATACACCCTGTGAGGTGATGAATGCCGCAAGCCACCTTCCTGATGCAGTCCAGACCTTTCACGAAGGCAGTACATGTAGGGATGGCACGTGAGACTCACGTTTAGAGTGTCCTTTCTTTGCTGTATTCTCGGTCATAGACCACGAAATCACCGGAAAGGAATGTTACTTGTAACAAGGTCGCATTTATCCTTGTCTTCCGAGCCTCCAATAGCTTCAAAAGGCTCGTTTTGAACGAATATGTCGCTCTTTTCCATAGGGGTGCAGAGCTTGGCTAATGCGGGCAGTGAGCAGGTCCTTTTTCCATTGCATCTACAACTCCCGCTTGCTCTTGCAAAGATCTCGGCAAAGGCACCCATACCCATAGAAGGGTGTCTAAACATCGTCTTATCTGCAGGTTTGTGGAGGCAAGTGCGTCTGAGATAGCAGAGACGACACGAGTATCGGTATAGAAGG
>BNJV01001202.1_pt1 | contig 85256 bp, 124 predicted proteins | sample 8540591 | NCBI WGS metagenome assembly BNJV01 (sample SAMD00202457, study PRJDB9452) | human saliva metagenome | host: Homo sapiens
ATTACGTATTGCTCAAGGGCATATGATGTAACATTTACAGATATGATAATAGTATAAAATATGCACATCAGACATCCTGGGGGTGTTAGTACAAGAATGATAGGTGTTTCATACGGTGCACGGAGATGATAATACCTTGTACTTCCGCCAAGAATCGCTCCTACTCAGGTAATGATAGCAACAATCATGCAGAATAAGGAAGGTGCTTGAAAGGCTAATGAACTCAAAAAAGGCTTATGGCAGACTTTAGAGTGAAGCTTGATAGTGACAAGACACTGACGAGTTCGCAGACCAGGAAATGCGTGGTATTCCGTACGAGTGGGAAATAGGACAAAGAGAGGCGAGGTTCGGACCTGCCCGGTTGATATCACCAGAGCCTTTATTGAAATGTGTCACTCTCAGACCTGCGGAAAATGTGTACCCTGCCGCGTGGGGCTTCTCCATTTGAAGCATATGATGACTTCAGTTTTCATGGAAATGCAACTATGGACATTATTAATCTCATAGAAGAAACCGCCAAGTCCATATCTGAAACAGCCGACTGTGCCATAGGCTATGAAGCTGCAAATATGGTGTACAAGGCTGCAACAACCTGCCGTGATGATTTTGAAGAACATATAAGAAACGGCCGCTGCAACTGCATGACTCGTCAGCCTGTTCCTGTGTGGCTCTCTGCCCGGCTCATCGTAGATGTGCCAGGCTATCTTGCCCTTGTGAAAGAAGAACGCTGTGCAGATGCCATAAGACTTATAAGGAAGGACAATCCATTCCCAACTACCTGCGATTTATCTGCGAGCATCCTTGTGAAGAAAAATGTAGGGAGAAATATGGTAGACGATGCCATAAATATCAGAGGTATCAAGCGTGTTGCTGCCGATATGGCGGGACAGGTTCCACCTCCTTGTGCTCCTTCTACCGGTAAAAAGATAGCGGTTATAGGCGGAGGCCCTTCAGGACTTTTCTGCAGCCTACTATTTACAGCTTATGGGACATCAAACCACTGTATTTGAAATGCTTCCCTAAACTTGGAGGTATGCTTAGATACGGTATCCCTAATTACCGTCTGCCAAAGGACAGACTTGAGGAAGATACAGATGCTATCCTTGCTACAGGTGTAGAAGTAAAATACGGTCTTAAACTTGGTGTTGACCTCTATTGCCTGACTTAAAGAAAGAATACGATGCAGTTCTTATAACTATAGGTGCCTCTACCGATAAAAAGCTTGGGCTTGAAGACGAAGATGCTGAAGGAGTTATGTCTGCAGTTAAGTTCCTTAGAAATGTGGGTGTTGAGCAGTATGACGACCTTACGGGACAGAATGTAGCCATTATCGGTGGTGGTAATGTAGCTATGGATGCCATAGAACAGCTGTAAGACTCGGAGCTAAAAAGGTTAGCTGTGTCTACAGGCGTAGAATAGCTGATATGACTGCTCTACCGGCGGAAATAGAAGGAGCTCTTGCTGAGGGAGTGGAAATGGTTACTCTTATGGCTCCTTCAAGGCTTGAGATAGAAAATGGCCATATCAAGGGATCTGGGTAACTCCTCAAATGATATCCAGAATAAAGGATGGAAGAGCCTCCGTAATTCCTACCGGTGAGCCTGATGAATTCATCCCTTGTGAGACTCTCATCGTAGCCATGGCCAGAATATCGAAACCAAATATTATGAAGAAGAAGGTATTCCGGTACAGAAGGGCAAGATGTTTACCATGCCTAACGGCGGTTACAGGACTTCCCGGTATATTTGCAGGAGGCGACTGTGCTTCAGGCACATGCTACAGTAATAAAGGCTATAGCTGCTGCTAAGGTTATGGCTGCCAACATTGATGAATTCTTGGGCTACAAGACATGATATAACCTGCGATGTAAGTATTCCTATTCCAAGCAAGGATGACCATTCTGCCTGTGGAAGGGTTGAGCTTACTGAAAGAGAAGCCTCTGAAAGAGTTAAGATTTTGACGGTGTAGAAAACTGCATGAACAAGAAGGAAGCCTGTCAGGAATCCGGACGCTGTCTCAGATGTGATCACTTCGGCTTTGGAATATTTAAGGGAGGTCGTGAGAAGATATGGTAAATTTAATAATAGACGGACGAAATATAACTGTACCTGAAGGCACTTCCATAATGGACGCAGCTTACAGTGCAGGCATTCCTGTTCCACACCTTTGTTTCTTAAAGGAAATCAACGAAATAGCTGCCTGTCGTGTCTGTATAGTCGAAATAGAGGCAAGGATAAGTTTATAACAGCCTGCAACAATGAAGTTGAAGAGGGCATGGTAGTCTATACCAATAGTCCAAAGGTAAGGCTTGCAAGAAGAAGAACAGTTCAGATGATACTTTCAACACGACTGTAGTGTGCCACCTGTGCGAAGCAGGAATTGTTCCCTCCAAACCCTCGCAAATGATTTAAATATAACAGATACTCTTTATGAAGAGCGTCTTGAAGTTCAGGAATGGGACAAAACCTTCCCTCTAATTAGGGATTCCAAAAAATGTATAAAATGTATGCGCTGTGTACAGGTTTGCGACAAGATAGCAGGTCTTGGGATTTGGACTCTTGAAGGAACCGGTGCAAGGTCAACAATAAATGTTTCCGGTTCAAGAAAAATCACAGAGGCTGACTGTTCACTCTGTGGTCAGTGTATAACACATTGCCCTGTAGGTGCTCTTAAAGAAAGAGACGATACCGAAGAATTTTTAAGGGCTATAGCTGATCCTAAGAAGGTTGTTGTTGTTCAAGTTGCTCCCGCAGTAAGAGCAGCCTGGGGTGAAGGACTTGGCTTAGATCTTAATGGAAAGCAACTGTTGGCAAGATATTTGACTCACTGAAAAGAATAGGCGCAGACTAGTATTTGATACTGCATTTTCAGCTGACCTTACTATAATGGAAGAAGCAAGCGAATTTATCGCAAGGTTTTTCAAATGGTGAACTTGCTGACAAGCCTATGTTTACCTCCTGCTGCCCTGGCTGGGTACGCTTCCTTAAGAGCAACTACCCTCATCTTACAAGCCAGCTTTCATCAGCTAAGTCTCCTATGCAGATGTTTGGTGCAGTGATGAAGACTCACTTTGCTAAGGAAATCGGAGTTGATCCTGAAAATATATATTCAGTTGCTATAATGCCTTGTGTTGCTAAGAAGGGTGAGCGTATCATGAATTCTTCCATGAAGAATATGCCAGCTATGACACAGACTGCGTACTTACTTCAAGAGAGCTTGTAAGAATGATTAAATCTTTCCACATCCTGCCTGAAACTCTTAACGATATTGAACCGGATCACCTCTTCCACGATGTCACCGGAGCAGGCATCATCTTCGGTGCTACCGGAGGTGTTATGGAGGCCGCTCTTAGAACTGCTTACCACTCTCTTATGGGTGAAAACTGTCCTCCGGATGCTTTTAAGGTTATTAGGGCGGAGTCGCAAAAAACCGGTCTTACAGAGGCAACATTTAGTCTTAAAGACACAAATCTTCGTATTGCCGTTGTAAATGGTCTTGCCAATACAAGGAAGCTCATCGAAGAGATAGACAGCGGAGAAAAAGAAATATGATTTCGTAGAAGTCATAGGCCTGCCCTGGCGGCTGTGTTGGCGGCGGCGGCCAGCCTATACTATGATGGTGAGGAGCTTGCATTTGCCAGAGGAAAGAATCTCTACTTCCTTGATAAAATGCCAAAAATTCGTTATTCACACTGAAAAATCCTGATATTAAAACACTTTATGAGAACTATTTTTAACACACCGAACTCTCATAAGGCTCACCAGGGTACTTCACACCGACCATTTCGCCTGGGAAATGCCCTAAATGCCCTACAAAGGGACAGGGATGGATATATAATAAGAGAAAGATACCTATAAAGCACATCATTTAATAGAAATTTGTGTAGAATTTTCCTATACAAAAATGCCCCTTAGTGACATTGTATTACTCTATATTTTTGAGTAAATACCTTCACTAAGGGGCATTTTATTTCTCTTATTCAGTACAAAGTTTAAGCTGGACATCCTTTGTAAGAATGTCTTGTATAAGTATAAGAAACTGTCTTCGCCATGTATCATCTTCGCTGTCATTTATTTCAATCACTAAACACATGAGGGTAAACCTCCTTAATCACTCCCTCATTTACATCAAATCGATGCCTTCCTCTGTTGGCCTTGACTAAAACCCTACTTCCAATGGCACGGTATGCTGCATTACGGACTGCCTTTACATCAACTTTTTCCCATGACTAAGCCTCAAACTATTAAGTTATCAACCTAACCCCGATATATCGGGATATGCAATACTTTGTATACAAGTGTACTTGCATACCTATCTATTAATCATACCATGTTTGTAGGTAAAAGTCAAATTTGATGTAGTTATGCCTGCTACAACAACACTTATAACCACTCTGCCCTTTTTAATTCTTAGGTGGATGTAAAATCCCATTCCGGAAAACAGCTGGCAAAATCCGTCAAGATTCTGCTTCAATACCACTTTTTCGCTCTGTGCTGTGCTTTCATCTTCTTCACCAAATAATTCTTCAAGCTCATCCATTAAATTATCTTCCATTATTTTTCCTCCCTATGCTACAAGATATTTCTGCTTACTATCAAATTCACTTACCTTAGAGTTGATATGCTTCCACTCTCCAAGACAATTATCTATATATTATAACCTTCATTGAGTTGATTGTTGTACATCTCATTTATACCATTCAGATACTTAGCAGGGTTATTCTGATTTGATACCATTGATATCCATAGTAAGCAGCTCCCCGCAAGAAGAACCATCCTATATAGAACCATACCGTCAACAGTCCTACCACCCCAAGAACTAAAGCATATGTAAGATTTTTCTTAGTCTGTTCAGCCTGATAAACACTAACTTCTTGATTTCTCTTATTAACCAGATAATTCTTGTACTCATTCTTCAAAGCATTCACATCTGAATTTGTATTAGCCTTCATCTTATATCCATTCACATCTATACTTATTTCTTCAGGGAATAATGATTTATGTTCATTGATATAATCATTATATCGCTTGTTTATATATGGATGCAAAATAGATATAGCAGTCCTTCTTTCAGAGGTGATGAACTCTTTTTATCTGTAATAGCCTTCATCATTTGCTCTACAAAGTTTATCTTTTTCCTGCTGTTTCTTTGCTCTTTGCTGCAGGAGATCCTTCATTACTTCTTCAAATCTAATTCTGCCGTTACTTTCCTTCACTCTTTGGAAACAAATTTCTTCGTCTCTAAGCTTTATTTTCCTCTACTGCATAGTTACTAATAACCTCTACAAGATTCTCATCTACCCTTGCTTTGATTTTATCAATATCAACATCACTCTAGCGTATCTCTTCAAACTCCTGCATAAGGTCATCTACACTATAAACTCTGTCTGTATAAGCCATAATATTATCAAAATCTGCTGAGTGGCCTTTCAGTGTAGGATACATATCCTGACAGGAACTTGTTCTCTGGACACAGTATTCCTTCCACTGCTGTTCCTGTTTTTGTTTCAAATTCCTTATCTTCTTCTTTGATCTGGCTTAACCATCTGGCTATGTAATCACTGCATACATCTTTTCATCGATCCAAATACCCCGTTTATATATGCATCTACAAAGGTATAGCCTCCTTCAGAGAAGTTGCCTGCATTTAGATGAGAAAAATATATGTTCAACCACTCATAACAAGCTGTAGTTCTTCCATTTCTCCTGCAGATAAGCGCCATTGTGAGGGCTGTTCTTTCTTCATCTCGTCTCAAGGCTTCTTTAATAGCTCTCTGCGAGATCCCTATCATTATTAATCCAACCCGAAACTGCAATAAGACAAGGTGACAGCCAGTATTTAGGGAGTGGAGATCATCAGCTCTTCTGATACTGAAGATATCGTTGTCTTCTTAACCAGAGCCAAATCTGTAGCCTGTAAAATACCTATATGGTTTCTCTTACAAGTCCGTAACTTCCAAATTCTTTTTCGATTTCCTGTCTTACTCTGACAAGTTCGGTTGTAGCCTGAGATAAAGCTTCAGCTCTCTTCCTGTCTTCCATCAGTTCCATAAATCTCTTATTTAAACTTGCCAGTTCCTGATTTACTTTGGCCACATCCTCGCCAACCTGAATCATCTTTTACACCTAGTACATCAACATCCCTTCTAATGTTGTCCACCGTATTTATCAACGGCCTAATATCCACATACCTAACAACTTCCTCAGCCATAATGCCCCTCCCTTTTAATAGCCTGCATCCATCTTAAATTTATTAACCTTTTGCTCGTAAGCCATAATTAATTTCCCTTTGTAGTCTGATTCCTTCCATACTATTTAGAAATACTGCCTACGGCTAAAACAAAGTTCTCATAAAAATATGTTGTCTTAGATTGAAGAAAAATGTATTTCTGCATATGGAGAATCCGGATTTTCATCTATAGACTTTACAGAGTGCAAAACAGGGTCTTGGGTATATTTTAACCTGTTTGCCAGTTCTGTATAATAAGACGCACCTTCACCCTTTAAGAAGTCTGAAGACAGCCTGTTCTTTATAAAATACGGACAAATCTTATCTATGAAACTTTCCAGTTCTTTTATATCATCTACAGACTGCATATTCTAGCTGATACTTCAATGACTTCCTTTTTCATAATCATCTAAAACCCTTGCACTTGCAATGAATAATTCCTGCAAATCTCTTATTTCATCATATTCCAGTGCTATCTCTTTTGATAGAATCGAAGAAATTTTTATGCTTGAGTTTCTGGCATTTTCACTTCATCATAATAACTCACTATGTATTTGTGGAACATTATCCAAAAATATGTTTAATACTTCCAGAGCATAATGCTTGGCATTATCCATATCTCCACTCATAAAAACTTTTTGCATTATCTTTTGCAAATATTACCTTACCATTTTTGTTAAGTGTAGCTCTGGAATAATATTCTTCCTTTCCACATTGATGGCAGATTAATTTTCTCGTCTGCGGTATAAATTCCACATCACTGCTGCCAGCAGCCTGAACAGTTCAAACCACTGAATTCCATCTTTTTATATTGATTTTTATAGTATTCCTGTATTTGACATCTACTATAATATCTTCTATCCTTTCTAAAATCTTATCCTTATCTTCACCCTGTATCAACATATTTTTCCAAAAGAACTTAATTTGTTGTACAATACATCCTCAACATCTTCACTCATATTGGTCGTAAGAGCATTGCTATAATCAGATAATTCTTTTTAGTTTTTAAAAGTTTGGCTTTTAACCTCACCGTCATTAGATAGAGCCAGTGCTTTTCCTATTTTCTGAGATATAAGCCTGTACATGCTTTGCTTATTTTTCAATAATGTGACTGTTCTCTCAGTTCCTCTCACATAATTATTTGAAAAGATATTCCCACCAACAGCTATACATATACAGAATATATTAAAAATACTATCATACCAAGTTTAGCTATAGGAAAACTAAAAGCAAAATTTGCAGCCAGCGCTAACTACAAGATAACCTGTACTTATAAGTGATGGAATATGCTTTTATTTCATTTCTCTCTGAACTCTCTTTTTCCTAAAGTAAATAATGGGAATTATATTTACTACGAAAGCCAGAGTGCCAAATGCCAGTGCCATGAAAAAAACGTGCCGAAACGAAGTAATTTTTCCCCAAAAAGCAAACGACAGCCGCAAGCCATATAACAAATAACAAGCCTGAAACTATAGCCGCTCCCTTATCTCTTAGATTAACCATATCTCCTCCTATAATTTATATCCACATTCAACACAGAATTTTGCTCCGTCTGAAAGCGGATGATTACAATTAGGACAATTAAGCAATAATTTTTCTTCCACATTCAACACAGAACTTTGCTCCTTCGGCAATCTCCGCACCACAGTCCGGGCAGACTCTTTTTACTTCCACCGAGTTTTTCTCCACAATTCAGACAGAACTTTGCTCCTGCCTTATTGACATTGTTACAAGCTTTGCAGACAACACCCTCTTCTTTTTAACTGTAGGCTCCATCATATTACCGCTTTGAAGAGTATCTCCTGGCTATGGTTCCCATACCGGCACCGAAAGCCTGTACCCAACATAGTACCCATGCTGAAGTCCCATGCCGGCACCCATGAGATGTAGATGACATACCTTCATTTTCAGCCGCTGATTTCATAACCTTAAAAGCTTCTTCCTGCTGATATGAATATCCTTCCCTCTCTCATCCTTGCCCTTGCTTCGGATTCAATGTCCATTCTCTTAGCATTGCCTTCAGCATCCAGCTGATCTCTTTTTCTCTTGATTTTTCATTTCATTGATTGCTTCCAAATCTTCATCCGGAGCATCTATGGAATGAAATGAAAAATTATCCAGTACCAGACCGAATTCTTTCAAAATATGGCTTTAATTTCTCAAACATAATGTCGGAAAAATTCTGATAGATACCCTGCTTATTTTTAAGTATTCCTACATTTTTTTATCTATCATTGTTTTTAGTCAATAAGTCCGGAACAAATTCAAAGTATCTTTGCCCTCATATAGGCTATAAGTTCATTTCTTGAATAATCTGCCCTTGTACCGACAACTTTTTGTAAAAACTTTCTTGTCCAGGCCGCTGCTATGCTTGTATCCGTTTGTTCTATATGAACGCCAAACATTCCCATTGCCCTCACATAGAATGTTCACTTCTTCTTCAGGATCCTGGGTTTTATGGGATTCTGTGTGCTCCCACTTCAGTTCATTCATATAATTGGTATTTACGAAGTATACTGTTGAATGAAACTCTGATTCTCCACCAGTTAAAGCATGGGATATATTCCTAAATGGAGCAAATCTGGAATCACCGGTTTCCAGCTTTATCTTGCAAGGGCTACAAAATACCGAAACCTGAGAGTTTCCCTCCTTCTTCCCTTGAACTTCCGGCTGACATATTATTGGTAAAACCGCCATTTGGCTGGCTGCCACAATAAAGAGATGAGCCATTTTGGGAAATCCTCGTACTCAAACTTATGAACAATTAGAGATGCCTGTTCATCATCTTCAGGCTCCCATTTAATGACATCATTAGCAAACGCACCTAATATGCCCTTATGCTGTTTTTCTTTAACATTATCACTATGAAACAGTCCCATTTTTCTTCCTCTCTTTTTGTTATTTTTATTAATTTTATCTCAATATTATAACATTTTTAAAAGCAATTTTACAACAATGATTTTGATTTTTCTATATTTATCTCTACATATTTATTACTTTTCCTTCACCATTTCCGGAAAGCTAAATACCACATCTTCCATCATCCTCAATATCCACTGTATAGGTCTGAGTTTCGTATCCATCCTTCCTAAGAGTAATATCGTGTTCACCTGTGACCTTTTACCATTTCGCAGGAACATCCCCTATTACTTTGCCATCAAAAAGAAACAGTTGCTCCCTCTGGTTTTCTAAACGAAATATTCTTTGTGCTGTCAGTACGCACCTTTTATTTCCTTATCCTCCTTATCTTCGTCATCTTCTGACGGAGTATTCGCTACTCCTGTCTCTTCATTATCATCTTCATCATTGCTGTCTTTTTTTCTACTTTTGTAGAAGGCTCAGCCATTCCATCGTCTTTTTCTTCCTCTTCCTGTTTCTCGTTCTTTAAAGCCAGAGCAATGCTCATAACCGTCTTAGGCTTTGATATAGACACTACCCTCTCCCAGTCCACATATCCATCTGCCATTACCTTCACAAGGTATTCTCCATAGTCAAGCGTGAGTTTTGCTCCATCCACTTCCTTTCCATCTATGTAAATGGCTGTTGCTGGTGAAAGGCTGAAAATAACCTTAGAACTTTTTGTCCATCTCCTTAGTAAAATCAGAAATTCTCAAGACTTCTGTCCTATCTCTTTTTATATTCACAACCTTATTAACTGAAAGATTGCCATTTTTCATAGATTACCTTGTATTTACCCTCACGAAGTACATATTTTAAGTTATCCGTAATATCATCAAATACATCATATCCAATTTCTATGGTTCCTCCAATGAAGTCATCATATCCGTCAAATCCAACATTCCATGCCCTGTTGTAATGTCGATGGAAAGTATTTTTCACCTATTCCACGCACCTCCAAAGGTATCTTTGGAAACATCTATATTACTTAGGCTCACATTATCTTTTCCGCTTATGACTGTGAGCCCTGCATCATATCTGTATTTACTGTCACCGATTTCCATCCTTGACATCACTTCATCTATAACCAGATTTCTCACTCCCTGATAGTCCCAAGCTTCTTTATTTACATAAACCTTAGATAATATATCTCCCCTCTCTAAGTTCAAGATTTAATATACTTCCAAGCTTAAGCTCAGGCATAACCAGTTCTTGGTCATTCACGCTCTTAACCGAAGTTGCAAGGTCATAGGCAAAGCTGGTTTCCTTCATTTTATTTACCAGATACACGCCTATCCTTCCACCTTCTTTGTCTATCCCCCTTAGCACTGCAGTTTTCTCGTTTTTATTTCGCCATTCACAGCCTCCTGTGTTGTTATAACATTATTTGGCTTAGAACTGACAAAAGGCTTAGTGTGTTTGGTATTTAAAGATTGTACTCATACCTACAAACACACCTAAGCCTGTTAAGGATAACATTATAATTATAGGCAGCCATCTGTTACTCTTCATTCCTCTCACCTCCAAAAAGAAGGCTCTCCTTAGTATTTAATTCAGGATGCTCTATTACTAATTCCAAAAAGCCTAAGCAGGGTATCGCCTATTTCAACCCCTTAGGATTCCTGCTTTTATTAAATCCCTGCCATTTATTTTAAGTTCAGAAATTGCAGTACATTCACCTCTTTCCAAAACTCCCCTATAAAGCTGCGAATTATCCTTCAACCCCTTTGCCCTTCTTATCTCAAGAAGGAGCGGCATTATTTCATGTCCGGCATCCTTAACCGTCCTTCTCATCTCAAGACCCGAATTTTCTACATCTCTTTGCAGTAAAAATTATGAGTTTCTTCACTGTATTTATTGTGTCATTATCAAGTTTAAGATGTTTAAGAAGATTAGCTGCCTTAACCTCTCCCAGTCCCTCTAGCAAAAGAGCCATTCTTATCTGATAGAGTGCCTTTTTCAGGAAAGTAAACTTCAGTCATAGCTTTTTATCTGCTTATAAATAAATCCGCCCTCAAAAAGTTCCGATATCTCCGGTGCAATAACTTCAAATATCCCTGCCTCATATACGAGAACTATATATTCAGGATTAGAGGATAATAGCAATTTTTCGAGTTCCTTTGCAATTCTTTCGACACTCACCTTTGAGATATTAGAAGACAGCTTCTTTATGGCATCAAATGTCTCTTCCTCTATTTCAAAGTTTAACTGTCCTGCAAAACGAATCGCCCTAAGCATTCTAAGGGCATCTTCGGTGAATCTTTCTTCTGCATTCCCTACTGCTCTTATTATACCATTTTCAAGGTCTTGTAACCCGTCAAATCTATCTACCAGTCCCGTTTTTACGCTGTAAGCCATGGCATTTATAGTGAAATCACGCCGTTTTAAGTCCTCTGTTAAAGATGATGTAAAGGCAACCCTATCGGGATGCCTTCCATCTGTATAATCTCCATCCAGCCTGAAAGTAGTCACCTCATAGCCTTCTTTATCAACTATAACTGTTACTGTTCCATGCTGCAAGCCTGTGCTATTGTAGCCTGAAAGAGTCTCTTTACTTCCTCCGGTTTTGCAGATGTGGTTATGTCCCAGTCCTCCGGAATCCTGTTAAGAACCGAATCTCTCACACAGCCACCTACTGCATAAGCTTCATATCCATTATCTTCAAGTTTTGATATTATATATTTTACCTTTTGCAGGCAGTTCAATCTGCATTAATATGCCTTTCCCCAGTAAACAAGCTTCTTGGCAAAGAGCTACCACAGCATACGCATACACCTTCTGAATTTCCGTCTTCAAAAAGGGATACACCTTGCTGTAGCTGAAGTATCTTCCTTAATCTTATCTTCATTCTCTGTTTTCACACCAATGTGCCGTTTTATAAAGCCGGTTTACCGGCAATTATTTCCTTAAATTCATCTATGTTACTGCACTGTAGTGTATGACTATCCCTGTGGTTTCTTGCTCTTCAAGCATGTCTTTCTGCATAGCGGCCAGAATTTCAGTTATCTTATCCTCAAGCTCATCTAAAGATACTTCTATCTTTTCTCTATTATCTCTTCACAACTATGCACTTATTTGCTTCCAATATCCTTAGATCCTATTTCCACTCGTACAGGAATACCACGCATTTCCTGGTCTGCGAACTTAAATCCCGGTGTCTTGTCACTATCATCAAGCTTTCACTCTAAAGTCTGCCGCAAGCCTAAGTTCATTAGCCTTTTTCAAGCACGCCTTCCTTATTCTGCATGAGTTGGTACTATCATTACCTGGTAGGAGCGATTCTTGGCGGAAGTACAAGGCATTATCATCTCCGTGCACCCATTATAAAGAGCACCTATCATTCTTGTACTAACACCCCAGGATGTCTGATGTCATATTTTTATACTATTATCCTTATCTGTAAATGTTACATCATATGCCCTTGCAAATCCGTCACCGAAGTTGTGGCTTGTACCCTGACTGAAGGCCTTACCATCATCGTCATCATAGCCTCAATAGTATAGGTAGAGACTGCTCCCGCAAACTTCTCCTCTCGTCTTCTGTCCCTTAATTACAGGAATTGCAAGTTCATTTTCAAAAGAAAATCCACTATACATTCAACATCTGAATTGTTCTTTCCGTGCTTCCTCTTCAGTAGCGTGGGCTGTATGTCCTTCCTGCCAGAGGAACTCCTTGTACGAAGGAAGGCCTTGTCTCCTTTTTCCCATCTACAACTGAACACCACTGATTGTACACCTTGGTAAATCTCTATACGAACGGATGTCCTTTGAATAAAAATCACAGAAAAGAGTCTCCGAGGTGGGACGCACACAAAGAGCGCTCCTGAGCTTTTCAGAGCCTCCATGAGGTTACCCAAGCTGCCTCAGGTGCAAAGCCTTCAACATCAGTCCTTTTTCCTTATTTATAAGACTTTCGGGAATCAAAAAGCGGCATACATACATTTTTCTACACCTGTCTCCTTAAACTTCTTGTCAAGAATTCTCTGTATATTCTCCCAAATACCAAAGCCATAAGGCTTCAACACTACAAAAGCCTTTCACACTTGAATAATCTGCAAGTTCAGCCTTCTTAACTACATCGGTGTACCACTGTGCGAAATCCTCGTTCATAGAAGTGATTTCTTCTACCATTTTCTTATCTTTTGCCATTTTGTTCCCTCTTTCCATATGTTTTATTTATCAAATACCATAACTATTCACAGACAAATATTATCATTTTACCATTATCTAAATAAAGTAGCTAGTGAAATGCCTCATAAACGCAGATATTTTTAGTAATTCTTTAACTTTTTAATTTTAATACAGAGCCTGGATTTTTGTCCAAACTATTCACCCTAATAATGACACCCATATGCTAAATCGCTATAATGAAGTGATCAAGGGTAGTTTTTCCTATCCTGTACCTTAAAAAGACCTAGCAAAGGGGTTAAGATGAATGAATTTGTAATTAAGGGCGGCAAACCGCTCGTTGGTGAGGTTTCTATAAGCGGTGCTAAAAATGCGGCTCTTGGAATTTTGGCTGCAGCAGTTATGTGTAATGAGCCTGTAAAATAGAGAACCTTCCTTATGTAAGTGATATACAGGTACTTTTAAGTGCCATTGAAGAGATAGGCGCCATAGTTGAAAGAATTGACCATCATACCGTTAGGATAAATGGTGGTACTATTACCAATTTCTGTGTCGACAATGAATATATCAGGAAAATAAGGGCTTCTTACTCACTTACTCGGAGCACTCCTTAGCAAGAATAAAGATGCTAAGGTTGCCTTTTCCCGGAGGCTGTAATATAGGCAGCCGTCCTATAGACCAGCATATCAAAGGTTTTTGAAGCTCTTGATGCAGAAATTGACATTAAACACAGCCTTATAGCTGTAAGAGCTGATGAATTGGCCGGTAATCATATCTGCTGATGTGTCCAGCGTAGGTGCTACTATCAACACCATGCTTGCCGCTACCCTTGCAAAGGGTAAGACCATAATGGAAAATGTGGCTAAGGAGCCTCATGTGGTAGATGTGGCTAACTTCCTCAATAGTATGGGTGCTGACATAAAGGGAGCCGGTACTGATGTAATAAGGATAGTTGAGTAGAAAAGCTCGATGGAAGCGAGTATTCCATCATACCCGATATGATAGAAGCAGGAACTTATATGGTTGCTGCCGCTGCTACCAGAGGTGATGTACTTGTTAAAAATCTCATCCCAAAGCACATGGAGGCAATCAGTGCAAAACTTATAGAAACAGGTGCAGAAATCTATGAGTTTGACGATTCTATCAGAGTTCTGTGCAAAAGACAGGCTTACACATACCCATGTTAAGACCTTGCCATATCCCGGATTTCCTACTGATATGCAGCCTCAGATAACTACCCTCCTTGCTATGGCAAGTGGTACCAGTGTAGTTACTGAGAGTATATTTGAAAACCGCTTTAAATTCACAGATGAACTTGCCCAAAATGGGTGCTTCTATCAAGGTTGAAGGAAATAATGCCATTATAGACGGTGTTGATAAGCTTTCAGGTGCGAAGCTCAGTTCTCCTGACCTTAGAGCAGGTGCGGCTCTCGTAATAGCCGGTCTTTGTTCAGAAGATGTCAGCGAAGTGACCAGATAGAGTTTATCGAAAGAGGCTATGAACATTTTGAAGAAAAAGCTTCGAGGAACTTGGTGCAGATATTGCCAAAATACCTGTAGATGATGAAAAGAATTGATGAAATTTAAGTTAAGAGTTGGATAATATTATTTAGGAAAAATTTGTTATTACAATAAAGAGCTGTTTCGCTAAAATAGTGTTACAGCTCTTTTATTAACTTTCACATAATTATTTTTTATCGATCTTATATACATTATCTCTAACTTCCATACTCTATAGACTCCTATTCCATAGTTTTTGCCTGCTTTCCATAGTTATTCATACAGTCTTTACCGGCTTTATAGACATCCTTTCACCTTTTTATAATAATTAAAGGTCATTTGTCTTATTTTTAGTTTATTTTTCTTAAAAAGTATGATAATCTTTTTATTAAGAGAGGACTTAAGCAAGAGGAAATTAGAAATGAATTATATCGGTTCAAAATATTCTTTAATTGATTTTATAGATTATGGTATATCTAGGATAAGCGGCTATAAAAGATGGAGACAGCTATATTTTTGCAGACCCTTTTTGCAGGAACAGGAGTAGTCGGAAGCACTTATAAGGCTAAGGGCTGCTTCGTTATAGCAAACGATATTCAATACTACAGCTATGTGCTGAATAAACATTACATCGAAAATATCCCTCCTCTCAGTTCTGATCTGCTTTGAGGAGTTAAATTCTCTAAACCTATTGATCGGCTTTATTTTTAATAGCTTTTGCCCAGGTTCAAATTCAGGCAGAAATTATTTTACAGATGAAAATGGTAAAAATGCGATGCAATAAGGACTTATCTCGAAAACCTTCGTAATACCTGCAAGATAACTGACAATGACTATTTCTACTATCTGGCAAGTCTTATCAATTCAATTGATAAATATGCAAAATACCGCCTCAGTCTACGCTGCCTTCTTAAAGCATATCACTGCCGCAAAGAAATTTGAACTTTCACTCTTGCCTATTATTCCCGGACAAAAGGCAAAAGTATTTAATGAAGATGCCAATGTTTTTGATAAAAATCAGTGGTGATGTACTCTACCTGGATCCTCCCTACAACACAAGACAGTATTCCGCAAACTACCATATACTTGAAACCATAGCCAGGTATGACAGTCCCACTGCGTGGCATAACCGGACTTCGTGATTACGGAAATCAAAAAGTGCCTTCTGTTCAAGCCGCATAGTCCGTGAAACCTTTAACGATTTAATTAAAAATGCTGATTTTAAATACATTTTTAAGCTACAATAATGAAGGACTTATTCCTGCCGATGTAATCGGTGATATTATGTCGAGCTATGGGAAATACAGCGTTTTTACAAAAAGCATATAAGCGTTTTAAGGCTCGATAAAGATAAAAATAGAAAGATTGCCGGCAGTGAAGTTACTGAGCATCTTCATTGTCTGGTAATATTAAGGCTCCTCTGCACTTTGCAAAGAAGCCTTATTCTTATTTTTGTATTTTTCTGCAATCTTCCGGTATTTCTCTCCCAAAATACTCCATCTGTGTATCCCTGAATAGTCCTATCATACTCAGCCATATGCAGGCGTTTTTCAGCCCATACACAGTATTGTTTGTTTTGTTCAATTTCTATATAATGTCTGCCAAGTTTCTTTGCGGTTACAGATGTGGAACCTGAGCCTAAGAAAGGATCAAGTACAACATCTCCTTCGTTTGAACTTGCCAGGATGAGCTTGGCCAAAAGCTTCTCAGGCTTTTGTGTAGGATGTGCTGTATTTTCTGGCATCGACCAATAAGGTATGGAAATATCATCCCAGAAATTAGATGGGTAGGTATTGCGGAATCTTCCGTTTCCGGTTTCTTCCCAATCTTTTGGTTTACCCTCTTCTTTGTAAGGAGCAATTACACTCCGCCTTACTTTTACTGCTTCCACATTAAATGTGTATGCTTTCGAATTGGTTGCAAACCATATATCTTCCATTCCATTTTTCCAGTTGGTAAGAGCACCTCTTCCCTTTTCTCTCTGCCAGGTTATACGGTTTTTGTACATGAAAATATTTTTAAGCACCGCAAAATTGTCTGGCTTGAAATCCAATCACAACATATGTAAATAGTTGCATTTTTCTTTAAGCAGCGGTTTTACAAGCTTTTATCCAATTTTCAGTATATTCTTCATACACCTCATCGCTGGTTTTTCTTAAATTTATTTCCATTAAAATCCTTGTCCAGATTATAGGGTGGATCCACTATTAGTAAATCCACGCTGTTTTCAGGCAAAAACCTAAGTACATCCATCGTATTTCAATTATAGTCTTATCAAGGATTTTCGAAATTTCTGCACTTTTTTTCTAAAAACCATGCATTTTTGCAGGTATTCCTGCCTTCTTCCACCGATATGTCAATTGTTTTTATTTCTACCTGCCTTCATTTCAATCTTCCTTGATTTCTTTATCTTCTAAAGAGTAAATTTAGATACCTCTGACTGCAATTGAGTAGCGATATCTGCAAGGTTCTCAGATGCCTGAGAAATATCATTTATTGCCTGAACCTGTGTATCTACAGATGCTGCAGCCTCCTCAGTTGTTGCCGCATTCTCCTCTGCTATTGCTGAGAGATCCTCAACTACCCTTATTACATTGCTGTTTTTCTTTCTGTATCTTTATTGAGGATCTCATTAATACCAACTACAATTCTCTCACTGTCTTCAAGCTCCTTTGATATCTCTACAAACTTTTTCTCCTGTCTCCTTTACCTTGTCTTCCTGTTTGTTTATCATTTCATTTGACATCTTTATATCATCAACAGCTTCTTTGGACTTTCTTCTAAGTTCATCTATAATAGCTCTTATTTCGCCTGTAAACTTAGCTGATTCTTCAGCAAGTGACCTTACCTCATCTGCAACTACCGCAAAGCCCTTACCCATCTCACCTGCTCTGGCAGCCTCAATAGCCGCATTAAGCGAGAGGAGGTTTGTCTGGTCTGAGATTGACTGTATCATCTCACTTGCCTTTGCTATAGTTTCAGTAGCACTGTTTGTTTCAAGTATTACATCCTCAACTTTTTCAGATATATCCTTATTCTCGTTAGTTATCTTAACAAGTTCATCCATAATCTGATTACTGTCATTCTTCAGGCTGTCTATACTTTCCATAGACTTTGAAAGTGATTCAATTTCAGTTATCATGTTGTCGAGGAGATTACCCGATTCTTCTACAGAACCTGCTGCACTCTGAGTATCGTTTGCCTGACTTGTTGCACCCTCTGCTATATTATTAACAGCCTGTGATACCTCTCCTGAAGACTCAGCCGCCGACTGTGAGGTCGCTGTAAGTTCCTCTGCCATAGCCGCTGTATTCTGTGCGTGTGATGATATATCTTCAACTATTCCTATAAGATTCCTTACCAGAGCATCAATTGAACGGATAAGACCGCCAACTTCATCCTTATTATCCCTGTGCTTAGCTACAAGTCCTGCTTCTTCCTGCACAGCAAGGTTGAAGTTGGACATCTTATACATAACCTTTTCAATTACAGAAAGTGGCCTTCAACCCTCTTTATAAGCAGGTAGATGATTACAATTCCCATACCCAATATAACTGCTATACTGAATAGAATATTGATTATTGTTGTAGTTCTTACATCCTTAAGCATATAGTTTATTGATGTCACAGACTCAAAACACCACTTATTATCTACTCCTTTAAGATTAACAGGAACATGTATAAACTGCCCTGCTTCACCTGAACCCGCGATATATCCCGTTGATATGTCACATCCATTCTGTATTGCCTTATCAATACCCTCTTAGCCGAAGGTACAAGTTCAAAAAGATTGGTTAACAGCATCTTGTCATCCATTGCATTAGCCACATAGACACCTGTATCTGTCAGAAGGCTCTTAAAATCATCAGTACCAACAGAGTTGTCCTTTAATTCCTGCTGTACTCCATCGACTAAGAGGGTCTATGACAAGAACTCCAATGGCATCTGATTTTGACATCAAAGGAAAACAATATGAAGTTTTCATCTTGTTATCCGCATCTATATATGGATTTAACAACATAACCTCCTGTAAAGGTTTGGTATACCACTCAACATCGGTATCACTTTCTTCAGCAACTGAAATTTTTCCATCTTCCTTTGTTATATATTTAGCAAATCTTCCCTTTTCAGCGTCTTTATTGTCAAATTTGTTGGGTTCAAAATACACTCCAATGCCGGATATATTATCATTATGATCCATAATAACTGAAGCATTACTGATAATTAAGTCTCTATTTCTGTTCTCTGTAGGTATGTTTTGCAATTGTATTCTGAATAATCACCCTGTAAATCATATCCAAATCTGGTGAGGCAGAAGCAAACAAAGTTTCTAATTTACTTGCAAATTTCTTTGACTCTTCTAATTTAAGTTCTCTTGCCATTGAAGTTGTTTCATTATACTGACTGTAGATATCATATGCTGATTTACCTCCAATACTACCAGCAGTATGACTGAGATTAAAAAGTCCTACTTTAACCCCCAAACTGTTTAACTTTTGCTTTTTCTTTGAGTTCATTGTGATACTCCTTCCAAAAAAATTAAAATTCACTTTTTATATGATGAACTTCGCAATCTCGCTTTGCAACTCTGTAGCGATTTCAGCTAAGTTTTCACTCGCTTCGGATATATCCTGTATAGACTGTACCGTGTATCCACTGAAGCTGATACTTCCTCTGTAGTTGCCGCATTTTCTTCTGCTATAGCTGAAAGATTCTCCACAACCCTCGTTATGGTTTCATTATCTTTTCTACAATAGTCTTAACTCTTCTGAAAGTTCTCCAACTATTCCCTTACTCTTCTCCACTGCATCAGATATCTGACTGAACTTATCTCCTGTCTCTTTTAACTTCTGCTCCTGTTCAGATACAGCCACTTTAGCAACATCCATAGTTTCTACGGCATTCTTGGTCTGCTCCTGCAAGCCGTTAATTGTCTCCTTAATCTCGCCTGTAAATCCGGCTGACTGTTCTGCAAGTTTCCTTATTTCTTCTGCTACAACCGCAAATCCCTTGCCTGCTTCACCTGCTCTGGCAGCCTCTATAGCCGCATTTAATGCAAGCAGGTTGGTCTGATCGAGATTGACTGAATCATATCACTGCAGATGATATCTTATCCGCACTTTCATCTGTCTGAGCTATTATATCCGCTATCTTCTGTGAAGATGCTGTTACCTTTATCTGTGGCATTTGACAGTTCTCTAAGGCTTCTGCTGCCCTCTTCCTTAGTCTTATTGATATCCTCAGTTGAACTGTTTTAATTCATCCAATACTGATACCATCTTATTTAACATTCTGTTTGTATTTTCTACATTCTTTGTAGCATTCTGAGTATCTTCAGCCTGGCTTGTAGCACCCTGGGCTATATTGCTTACCGCTGTTGCAACCTCGTTAGCTGTTGCTGAGGTAGACTGTGCAGTTGCTGATAATTCTTCTGCTGTCGCAGCCGTGTTTTTGTGCATTGGCTGATATTCCTGTAATTATCTGGACAATATTTCCCTTGAGTGTAGTAATTGTCCCTGTATATATCCCCTACCTCGTCTGCTCTCCTTGAATAGTCTTTCACAGGCTCTTTTGTCAAAGTCATAGTTAGCTATATGCAATAAATCTGTCTTGAAATGGTTGAACACTCTGGATAAAGGTACGGCAAAGGCAAAAGTAAAGGATTATAATTCCAACTACAATCAGGCTTATTATTGCAAAAATGAGTTTAGCCTGAAGTTCATTTAAGTGTGCAAATATCTCTTCTTCATTTATTGCAATGAGAGTAACAAAATCCCTGCCTTCTATATTGTTGATAGCTCCAAGCTATCCTTGCCAGACCACTTGTAAGTACCTATACCGTTTGTACCCTTATCAATATTCTCTTTAAAGAAATCTGCTACAGACTGGTATTCCGGATCACTGGCTGCTTTTTCTATAAGGTTGAGTCCGCTTTCCACAATTTCCGGTTTAGTGTGTCCTACTATATTGGTTTGTTTTGTCATATACGGCAACATTTCCTGTTTCACTCCCATTTAAATTCAGCACATAGCTTTGAAATGAAATCAGTATTTTTAATACCTGCAAATACTCCTAAAATCTCATTAGTTTTAGGATCATAGTATGGTGTCGCAATAACTATGATTTTACCCACCGGTTACCACATCATCAATAATAGAACTTGTATGTCTTTCCTGTATTGCCTCTTTCGAAATCTCTGTAGATGACACATCAAAGCTCTCCCTTTTGAGTAGAGTTCAAACCTTTACCCTTTTGATCTACCTTGAAAAACAGGTTGAATCCTGTCTCGGCAGCTCTTTTTCAAAAATGCCGCAAGCTTTTTCTTATCTATTTCTTATCCGGCAGTAAAGGATTGGCCGCAAGCTCCTTCACAAGCCCTTCCGCATTTACAATTTCCTGTACAAGTTTTTCCGAGGTTTCTTCAGCTAGCACCTGCATCGTCCTCCTCAACCTGCACTCTAAACGCCTGTTTAGAAAAACATAGAACTCATTATTAAAATTATGGCCAGATTAAGCTTTATCATAGCAAATCCGCTAACTAACATAAGGTTCTTTATGCTCCTAAATCCCTATCTTTTTCCTAGCCTCAACATCCTCCTCAAATTTAATATAATAATTTAAGATATTTAGAGCCTGACAACTGATAATCTGTATATGTAAAAACCATTAATATTATCGGACAAATCCAACCTGTAGTTAACCTGATTAATAGAAAGTCTTAAAATTTTATTAGTACTTTTATGTCATATGCCGCTATTTATTCACTGCCTTACTATATTCCTTATCCGGATTTTACAAGCACATCTCCATGTTTCCCTATTCTTATTAAACCAGCTTACTGCATAGGAACAGGTGAGTTCCAGCTTTCTATTTTCCCTTTTCATCTTTTTCCACCAGTGCCGTCATAAGCTTTCCAGCAATTCCCTGTCCTCGAAGTGAATCGTCTACAACTGTATGCATGACATTTGCCACTCCGTTTTATCTCCGGGAACTCTACATAAGCGGTTACCCTGCCTGCTTCATCTTCCAGCCAAATCTTTTTCTGCATTTTCGTTAAAATCCATTCTCACCTCCTGATCCTTTCTATAACTATACCTCTTTTGCTAAAAATAAATCTCTGTTTTTATTTTTCTTAAAATGTATCTTAATTGTAACCCATTCTAACAAAAATAGTCTATGGAAATTTATATTAATTTTATATATTATTATTTATAATTTTTCTTATTAGCTGTTTTTAATGTAAATCCCTCGTCTTTCAAATTTTCCTAATTGCTTATTTATATTTTCAAATTTTTGTAAATATTGCCTATTTTAAGACTTTCTTTGCAATTTTTCTAACTGTATTTTATCACTTTAAACACTTGTTTTCGACCTCTAAAAATATGCTACAATCATAGGTAGATTATGCCCCACCCCCTAAAAATTTTTAGAGTGCCCTTATAAGGCACTTTACACAAGGATGAAATATAGCTCAGCTATCGGGGATTATTGTGAAATACCGGGAGGTTATATGAAAAAGCTAAGTTAATGGAAATTAAAAAGCATCAGGCTTTCTGCTTTTATTTGCCGGACTTATAACAGGGCTTTTTAATACTTTACTTCATCTTTTGATATACTCGGAAAGGTTTCTCCCAACAGTTATAGGCCGCTTACAAATATTACCGTGGATGTTGCACATAAGGATGGGACTGTTGATTATTTTAACAGCCATCTATTTAACTTTACACATCTAAAGATGATGTAATTACCATTCATTTGCATTTAGATGAAGAATCGAAGCAAAAACACCAGTCCGTAAATTTCTTTTTCTATAACAGCGTTGTTAAGGCTTATTACAAAGACAGGCTTTTGGCTTCTTATGGAGAGAATCTCAAAAGACATATGATTGGAAAAACTTAAGATATCTATCCCTATTCCTTCAGATGCCTTTTGGTGATGAAAATCCGCATTGTAATCCACCCTACACTTGATATTCTTGAAGATACTTTCAAACCGCCTTTACTAATGTCAGAGGCAGATGCTTCGTTTTATCCCATCATTGGGTTAGAAGCCAGTTATGCATTATTTATTGTAATACTGATATTTTCCTTCCTTGGAATTGTAGTTTTCACATTTTTTATATAGGACTTTTGATTTTGCAAGAGAAGGTACCTAGCTAATGCTCTTATTTTCGCTACCCTTTGGTTTGTGAGCAATTCAGGCATGATATACTTATTGACTGCCAATGAAGATTTGAATGCTCCAAGCGAATATATCGGAATGTATCTGTTGTTTACCACAGCTCCGCTCTATGCAAGCTTTGAAACAGAGCGTCCTTTATTAAAAGAAATACCTTAAGATTTCGGGAAGCATACTTTTAGGATTTTTCCTTCCATAGCTTCGTTTTATACATTCTTCAACAGGCTTCACCCTATGTGGGCTCTAGGCAGGTGCAGACTTTACAGATTGTGATGGTATTCTCTTCCCTTGTGAGCCTTCTTTTCCCAGGCAAGAAACATATGAACCTGGAAGATTATGTTATGAGGATAGGACTTACTACGGTAGCTCTTTTCGGCTTTTAGAGCAGATTCGAATCATAATCTCAGCACTAGGGTTACTGAAACTTGGCCTGCTTTTATGCAGATGTTTATTAAGATGCATTTTTCAATAGCACTTATTCTGGCAATGGTTGTGACCTTATATTCTTCTTATTTTATAAAGGTAAAATATATTTTCAGAAGAACTTAAGAGAGAAGCATCTTGAAATACTGGCTTACGCCGATAATCTCACAACCCTCGGCAACAGACAGTACCTGCAGAGAAAGCTGAATATCTTAGACTCAAAGAATAACAAGAATTACGCAGTAATCTTTATTGATATCAACGACTTAAAATATGCAAATGACACCTTTCGGACATAAAGCCGGCGACCAGCTTATCAAAATGGTTGCTTCATCAATAAAAAGATGCTATGGAGGATAGTTCGGACGGATTTGTCGGTAGAAATGGCGGTGATGAATTCATCTGCGTTGTCATTCCTTCAATTGATGCTGACTCCATTGCTATTCAAGGATAATCTTATACTGGCGAGGAACATGAGAAACCTCCATTCCCTGTAAGCATTTCTTTAGGAATTGCTAATTATAGTGAACTAGCCGGCGGAGAACAAGGTTCTATTGATTCCAGCGATGTAATTAAGTTGGCTGACGAGAGAATGTATGCTGATAAGTGTATTCAAAAGAAAAACCGTAAATTACCGTTACAATGTTAGAATTAGCGGATGCCGTATATTTCGGCATCCACATTGTTTTCAATAGAAAAGTTTATATATTTACTGTCAAATAATAAGAGTTCCTATAGAAAGTTGTTCTACAGGAACTTACTATTTTCTGAGTTATATCTCTTACCTTTAATTTTTCTAAAATTCTTCATGTTCAAAAATCATATTTAATGGTATGCTCAGTATAAGCATTATTAAACAATTAATTGCAAAAGATAAACTAAATCCACCCAAAAATACCATATTCACTAGCATGTTCAACTCAGTAGTTCCCTGCCTAAAAGATATATACCCAAAATTAATGTCCTGATGTAATACTCCATAAGCTTCCACCTATGACAGCTTTTAAGTCTCTGCCTTATTTAATCCCTTATTAACAATATATAGCAAAATAAGGGTTATAACTGATTGCAGTAAATGACCAATTACATTGGACATCAGCATCTGTGCCATTACTATAAATAAACATATAAACAATATTAAATAACAAATTATTGCATTAATTACTGTCCTTGCTACAAATCTCATACTCACCCTCAGCTTACTTAAATCAACGGTATTAGTAATTTCAGTATGTGGTTCCTGTTATAAATATTTTTATTGGCTATTATTATCCGCCAAATTTAACATCATAACTTGTCATTTTAACTATTACATCCGATTATATCTTAAATCAAATATAATTAAACAAGATTTTTGCTTTCATTTCTTTACTTTCAAAAGGGAACAGCAAGCTTAGCCATTCCCCTAAGTACATTTCATAGGTAGATTCTAGCTTCTAAACACTTCTTACTTTCAATATTGTATTTGACCTTATATTTTCTAAGTATAATGTTTAACGGTATACTTAATATAAACATTATTAAACAGTCAACCGCCAAAGATTATCAATATCCTTTTCAATAACACTGGCTACAATGCCATTATGATAAAAATAATCCGAAAATACCTTGCCAAAAATATAAACCCTAAAAATTAAAAACACCTAATGTAATGCTCCATAAATTTTTAGTATCAGTTGATAACTTCAAAAATGCTATTTTATAAAAACAGATTAACTATATATGCAAAAACAAAATTCTGAAAATAGCATATAAGAAAACACCAAACATTCCACTAACTAGTTCTCTTGTTATACCTGCACACAATATCATCAAAAGGTATAGCTCAACATTCATACCTATCTTGGTTATAAATTTCATACTTACACCCTCAACTTACTTAAATCAACGGTATTAGTAATTTCCAGTATTGGTTCCTGTTATAAATATTTTATTGGCTATTATTATGCGTTGAATTTAACATCACTAACCTGTTATTGTAACTGTGCCATTTGGAGCATATATTATACCGTTAAAGTCAAATTTTTATTTGCTATTGTGCTTATATCTCCCTTTTTCTGCAAGTCAAAATTACAGGCTTTTTAGTGACAAATTAAAACTGCCATCAAAACCCAAGTAACATTGAATTGATGGCAGGATATAAAATCAATATTAACAAATTCAAATTAAGCAAGCTTGGCTTAGCTGCATCTGCAAACTGTGAAGCCTGCTGCATCATTTACAGCGACCCAAATGGAGCATCTTACAGTTGATGTCGATGTTAGCAAGCTTAAGACCAGTATGGACATCTGTGAAATGAAAGTCCGTTAAGTCTTGCTGCTGCTGCGTTGATTCTTACTATCAGAGCTTTCTGAAGTCGCCCTTTCTCTTTCTTCTGCCGCATATGCAGATGCAAGAGTTCGCAACTCTGACTGCTTAGCAATTCTATACTGCTTACTTGCTTTCCTCTATAACCCCTTAGCGAGTTTCAATACTCTATTATGTCTCTTCTTGGCACCTAAGCCACCTTTAATTCTTGCCATTTTATTTCCTCCTTAACAGTTTAACTTTTATTTAGCTATACGGAGTATTCTCTTCATTGAGCTAAATTTGACTTATCGATTTCAGTTGCTTTACGAAGATTTCTCTTTTCTCTTTGTAGTCTTCTTGGTAGAGATGCATAAGGGCTCTGTAAGCTTTCATCTCTCATTAACACCTGTTCCTGTTACCTTAAAGCGCTTCTTAGCTGCGCTCTTTGTCTTCATCTTTGGCATAATTCTTTCCTCCTATAATCTAAGTATTATTCTCACTAAGTATGTGAAAATAGCATTACTTCCTGCCTGTTACAACCATGGACTGTCTTCTGCCCTCAAGCTTAGCCTGTTTTTCTACCGACGCTGCGTCTCCAAGCTTCTCTAGGAATACATCTAAAAATCTGCTTATTTTGAAGAAATGTGTGCCATTTCCCTTCCTCTGAAACGGAGGTTACCTTAACCTTGTCTCCCTTATCAAGGAATTTTCCTCGCCTGATTAGCTTTAGTGTTAAGGTCGTTGTCATCAATATTTGGTGAAAGACGAATTTCCTTTACTTCATGCTAACCTTCTGTTCCTTCTTTGCTCTCTCTTAGCCTGTTCATAACGATGCTTTTCTGTAGTCGATAATCTTACAAACCGGCGGTTTTGCAGTCGGTGCAATTTTTACCAAATCAAGCTCTGCTTCAACAGCCATTTTCATTGCATCCCTTGATGACATAATTCCTAACTGTTCACCATTTTTCTCCAATCAGACGGTTCTTTGCTCCTAATCTGCTCGTGATCATTAATTCGCTAATAGAAAAACACCTCCAAACTTATAATAAAAATAGAGTGAATACACATAGTATCCACTCTGAGACAGACAACACAAAGCTGTAATAATTCATTCTAGAGACCACGGTACACTGTTGCACTTAGGTGGAAGCGGATACTTCACTTGTTTCTGCTGTGCCACTTTATCTCACAGCTTTATCAGTTTATCACCTTTATCTTGATGTGTCAAGTAAATTTTTCGAAACTTTCTTCAGAAGCTCTTTATCTTATTCGCTAGAAATTTCCCAACTCTTTCTCTGTACTCAGTAGGATTAACTCAAAATTGATTCAGCATAATGAGCCTTGGATATAAAAATATAATTCTTTTTCTCCTTTGTCCTTTCAGCCATATCCTCTGAGTTCTTTGGAACAATAAACCCATCCTCTTTTTACCATGTATAAAAATAATTGGTATTATGTTTTCATTCAATGATTCAATTGGACGCATTTCCCTGAGTGAATAATGATATGAAGCTTACCCATAAAATCAGCTATGTCAAATAAAAATTCCGGCAATCCTGCACTCTTATATCCGGTTCTTAAAAACATTTTCAATATCTGAAAACCACAGTCTGCTACAACAAAGTCAACTTCTGGCTTATATTTTAAAGTTGTTATTGTTGTAGCTGCTCCTAATGACTCTCCATACGGTCCCAAAACATCAATTCTTTCATATCTGGATCTGTATCTTCTATAAGGCATTTAAGGTCTTTTCCTTCCCTTATTCCATATGTGGTAAAGGTTGGCTCATTTTCTCCATCCTCTTTAAATCATATATTATGCAGTTAAATCCAAAATCCAAATACATTGATATATATTTCAAAGGAACCCATCGATTATCTGTATAACCATCTTGAAAGTATAATATATTTATCAGTTTGAACCGGATTTTTAAGTAATTCAACATAAAGCTCATAGTCTTCAAAGCCCTTTATTATGTATTCTGTCTTATCTAACTTCTTATAAAATGATGTGTCATAGCGTTCACTCTGCCAACTAAAAAGCCTCCTCCAAAGTCTGTCTTTTTGCCTGTCATAATAAACGAAGGAAGCCAAAATGGCAAAATGCAATAACGGCAATAATCAGAATACTAATCATAATTAACACTATTTTTATCACCATCTTTTTCCCTTTCATTTTATTCCTCCACCAATGATCTCATTTTGATATAAGACATTAACAGCAATTTGAAAGACCGGTCGGTTTCTATCCGACCGGTTAGAATCAGACTTAAATCTGCCTGTTCTTTGCTCTCCGCTTTTCAATCTGTTTTTCATTTACATATTTACTGAGTTCTTCATTGATGGCAAGAAACTTACAGCCTATAGTCCTTTTATTTATAGTGTCTACCACTCTCACCACTACTGCCTTTATGATAAACTCTACTTTCTGATTGACCTTTTTCCGTCCTGTCAATGTATTTTGCCGTTCATAGCCTCTAATAAAGATATCTGTTTCTTGAATCTCGCAATATCCTTTTCCATCCTGCTTCCCGGCAAATTGCTGCCGGACTTAACCTTAAACATTCTTAAATAATCAGAAAAGGTTATCAATACAGAATCTCCGGGTTCTACTAACAGATGTTTAGGAATAACAATTCAATTCCAACGGAACTTAAATCCTTAAGAACAGCCTTGTTCAGTGAATCCTCATTCCTAAGTTTAAGATAACACTCGTTCGATAAGGATACCCTAAAACTATTCCTTCTGTTAAATGACTGTACATCATCATCAGAAATAATTATATGTGCCAGATATACTTACCCAAATTTATTCTATATACCTGCACTTTTAACCATTCATAAGGTTTTGACTCATAGATTCCCATAATATTACAGGTAATTTCATCGTTATCAAAACTAAGCGGCCTTCCATCAAGGTAAACATTTCTGCTACTATGTAATGTGAAAATCTGATTTTATTTTTCTAAAAACAGAAATTTCTTCTTTATCACTAGGATAGTATATTCCTGCTGTCTTTGACATAAAAGCAGCAGAACTTGAGCAAAACTAGCTGTAAAGTCAGCTCCAGCCTTCAATTAGCTGATTAATAACACCTTAGCCCCTCATCTCATCCCATTGATTGTTATTCTGCGTCTTCTTCAGTTTCTACTGTAAGCATCGGAAGCACAACGCTATCCGCATCATAATCATAAAGTTCCGCCAATTTGTTGAGCACCTCCTCACGCTCTTCCTCCGACTTATTAAGCTCCTGCATAGCTTTCATCAGTATGCTGACATTATATTGTTAAGCTCCTGTATCTACAAGGTTAAAGTAAATCCGACAGGCTCTTGCCGTTCATAGCCTTACAAGCTTCAAGAAGTTCAGTAATACGCTTTTTACCAGCCTCTGTATCCTCCTCTGCAAGTTTCTTCTCATATTCTCCTATAAGAAATTCCAAATCTAATTCAAAACTCTCTGCTCCTATTTCTCACTATAACTAATATCCTCCTAAAATTATTAACATTACCATTCTAGCATACACTTATGTCAAAAGATATTACAAGTATAAGTATTTTTGTATCATCTAATTATGAAAAAGGTTTTTGTCTGATACTTTGGTTCACAGGGTCAAATTTACTCCAAGTTTTGCCAGTGTACGCTGATCTTCACTAGATAAAAATAACGGATGAATGTGCCTCACAACCCTTTAGTTCATCCAGCTTTGCCACTACCTTTGCAGTTTTTCATCTGTACCTGCACAAATAGTTAGGGCAATCAGCATTTTCTGCTATATGTAAGTTTGGATTATGATTTCCAAGATGCTTTACCTTGAGCTGTTGGATAGAGCTCGAGTTACACTTGGTGAGATGAGCCTGAGTTCTTCAGGTATGCCTGCTAAATACTTAAGTGCATTAAGAAGCATAGCTGAGTAGCTCCCATAAGTTCAGAGGTCTTACCTGTGATTACGCTCCCATCCTCAAGTTCTATTGCACTGGCCGGCTCTCCTGTAACTTCAGCCTTGGTATTGGCTGCTGCACACTTTCTATCCTGTACTCGGTTCCTGCCTTCTTCATCAGCAGTTTCAGTTTCTCTACAATCTCTTCTCTGCTGTTTCCCTTTTCTTAACTCACATTTTTCCTTAAAAATAACGCCTATTATCTCTTGGCTTGCCGCAGCTCTTACTGCCTCATCATCAAATATGCGGTTTTCAGCCATATTTACTCCCATGATCTGTGGGCGATTTGTATGGGGATGAACCGTATATCTTTTCAAACATGGCGTTAGCACGGGAAGATTGCTACATCCCTATTGTAATTAACTATAGTAAGGCCATAAGCCTCAAGGTGGTGAGATCTATCATATTTATGTCATTTAAATCAGCTGTACCGCCTCATAGGCAAGGTTTACAGGGTGTGACAGGGATAGATTCCATACAGGGAAGGTCTCAAACTTTTGCATAGCCTGCTTTTAATTCCGTGTTTATGCTCCTCAGGTGGAGGCTGTGAGGAGAGACTGCCATCTTGCCGCTTCCGATTGGGTGCTGTAACCACTACAAGAGGTGCTTTGTCTCTATATAATCATTTTTACCGTAGCCTTCATCACTTATGATTGTAGGCATCATTTGGATAACCTGCTATGGGGTAATGTCTGTACACCTTTATTCCCAGTGCTTCAAGCTTTTTCTGATACTGAACAGCACATTCCTGTCCTTCAAATCTTGTAAGAACTACGCTTCCGACATGAGAGGCCATAGCTTCTAAAGGCGTCTATAAGCCTCAGTACATCGAGGTCATAGGTTATGCCAGGTCTCCACGCACCTTATTCTTCTCTATGTCCAGCAGGTTAATAACTACTACTACCTCCATCTTCCCTAATCTGTGTAAGCATCCTTATCTTACTGTCAGGCTTAAACCCTGGAAGTACCCTTGAGGCATGGTGGTCATCAAAAAGCTTGCCCCAAATTCCATATATAGCTTGCCGCCAAAACTCTCGATACGCTCCATTATCTTTTCTGACTGCATTTTTCAGATACTTATCATTGTCAAAACCCATCTTAAACATAACTTTTCCCTTTCTGGTTGTCTAACAACACTATTCATTACAAGCATATCCCCTCATTTAAAGACTATATTTCCATTTGGAATTATAACATCATCACCTCTCTTTATAAGTATAATCAATGTATCCTCGTCTGTAGGTATCTCTGAAATAGCCTTTCCTATGTAGCTGCTTGTTTTTATTGATATGTATTTCACTTAGCATTGTGACCTGTCATATGCTCCGGAACAACAACCGATAGTATGACCTTATCCCCTATATTTAGAACTGTCTGACCATTTGGAACCTTCGTCCCCGACTCATTTTGTACTGAAACTATGATGGTTTCGGGAGGGGTTTCTATATCCATAAGTGTCCTTCCATCAGAATGGCCTTCAGGTATGGTAAACTGAATAAACTGAACAGGAACCTCTTCCCGTATAGTCGGTAAATGTCTTCATAACATCTCCCTGATGGTCTATCATGTCAAGATGCTTAGCCACCTTTGGCAAAAATGCTCCCTGGAAGATGATTGAAAGCAGTACTATAAAAAATGTAATGTGGAGAGATTTTCGTCAAGTTCTGAACCAAGCACAACCATAATAGCAAACACTATTGATGCCCACTCCTCTAAGCCCTGCAAAATGACACAAGAGCTATCTGGTTTGCCTTACTCTTAAAAGGCTGAAGTATCGCAATTACTGCAAGAGGCCTTGCAACAAATGTCATAAATAAAAAATATAAATATAGCAGGGAACTGCCACTCCGGGCAGTTTTGACGGAGCGATAAGAGTCCCAGGAGAAAGAAGATGACCATCTGCATAAGGCTTGTAGTTCCGTCAAAGAAATGTACGAGATTCTTCTTATCCCTGATACGGCTGTTTCCCATTATAATCCCGGTTATATATGCACTTAAATAGCCGTTTCCACCTATTCACCTGCTCCTGCGTAGGAAAGCAGAGTACTCCAAATACTAAATATTGTATCAAAACCATCTGCCTCTGTAAGTATGTTGTGCAGAATCAAATAGCAATAACGGCTGCAAATATTCCCACGATAACGCTAAAGTCCAGCTGTCCAAGTATTAGAAACACAGGATTTGATGCCTTATCGTTACTTTGCAGCAACTGAATGAAGAGTATTGTAAGCATATAGAGCAATAGGATCATTACTTCACTCTCAAGCTCCAACATGGATGCAGTATTATATCTTAAGTTTAATTTTTCTGGAACGAAGTATTGAAAATACCGAAGCCGCATCTGTAGAGCCTAAAAATCGAGACCCGATATAGGGATACAGTCCAACTAAGTTCAAGCACATAGTGGCAAAATACAGCTGTTATAAAAGGCCGTGAGGCTACTCAAAAGTGGACAAAAGTCCTGATTTGAGAGCCACCAGCCTAGCCTCGTCCCAGTCCGTACCAAAGCCTCCGTAAAATATAATAAATATAAGTGCAATCGAGCGAGATATTTTCCGCAAATTTATAGTCTTCAAAGGAATCCTTAATATTCCGTCTGAACCAAGCAGCATACCTAGGGAAAATAAATGCAAGGAGAACAGGCATACCTATCTTGGCGGATATTCTGTCAAAAGACACAGAGCAAAAATGATTATGGAAAACATCAACAACAGATTTCCCATAAGGTCCCCCTTTCTTATAGCAAAACCGACACAGGCTTTACCTGTATCGGTTAGATTTATATTTTACTTATTGTTTGGCTTCTTACCACTTTCTATAGCTGATTCTGTAGCTTGAGGCTTTTTATGGCTGCCAGATACAAAATTAGCAGAGCCTCCTTGTTTGCAGCTGCATCAAAAAGTAACTACGGCTGGCGATTTATCTTGGCTCCCTGATATGAACCGTCTATAGGAGTCGCAAATTATCAGAGGCACTCCATCTAAGCTAAGTTCCATCCTTCTGCAAGATATGAACTTGCGTTGCTACTTGATATCAGTCTGAACCTGAGAGATACTGCTATCAAGCAGTTTCACAAGGGTTATAGGATTGCTCTTCTTTACCTCTTTAAATATGGCTCCCATTACCCTTCTATGTCTTGAAGTCCTTCCAGAATCATCAACAGAACCATCAAAAGTAGCTCTATATCTTACCCTTGCATAACCAAATTTGCCTGATTGCCATTCATATGATTCATTCCCGGTTTCAAAGGTACGGTTAGATTTCTTAGAAACTATAGTTTGTAGTATTTAAGTACTGAGCCTCAGCCGGTGTAATTTCTATGTCAATTCACCAAGTTCATCTATCACCTCTTTGGAAAGTCTTAAAGCTTACTATTGCCGGAACCGTCAGAGTCTTAGATTGTAATTATAAGCTATAGTTCATACAAAAGCTCAATTCCACCATATCCAAGGCTGCATTTATTTTAGTATCATAATAGCCGGGGATGAGTTATAACTGTCCCTCATAATAGAATCAGTCCAAGTGTTTTTCTGACTTTGTGTTTTATTGTTTGCTATCTCATAGAGTCTGTGCGCTGAAAGCTGCACTTGTTTCCTATAGCCTCTACCCCGACCAGCAGAGATATTGTACACTCCATCTTCATCAGAGGGCATTCTTGAAGGTATCTGACATCTGGAGAGGTCTATATTCTCAGTGATTTCACTGACTTTAAGTCCTTCTTCCTCTTCCTCTGCCGCTACAGCTGAACCAGATGCATTTTAGCCAGCTTATCGGCATTTTCGTATTTTTACCCATTCTCCAGTATGCCCATTCTACTGCAAGATTTGATATTATCTTCCTGCGGTGTGTAAATACCGAGAAAGGATCCTCCACGAGAATAATGATCAATGAAATATTAATATTTTTACAAAAACTTTTGCTTTTTCTTCTCTTCTTTTATTTTTGTCTGTCATCTTATGTTCATCATCCTTTTGTTTCTCTTCCATTTCTTCTTTCACCCCTGCTCACGCAAATAGATTACTTATTTCTTTTAAAAATCTTCTTCATTACTCATAATGATTACTCGCTGCACTACAAAAATACACGGTTTTTATTATATAACATTATATCTATAAATTACAAGTAATATATATTTAATCTTTTCTTGACATTTTACTTTAAGACTTATCAGACTGCTCATGCATCTGCTTGTTATGAAGAACTGTTTGTGATATCCTGAAATAAATTAATTTTATTTAAAGGAGAATATATGACAAACTATTCACTCATATCTAAAGAAATAGAAGCTTTAACATCGGATGTTGCCAACCTGAGTTTAATCTTTCTAATGTATCAGCACTATTAAGCATGGAACTTGATAATATCAACTGGGTTTGGTTTTTATCTGCAATGAAAATGGTCAGTTACTTGGTGAGTTTCAGGGTAAACCTGCCTGCGTAACTATACCAATAGGGAAGGGAGTGTGCGGAACTGCTGTATCACCGACAGTCTTCAGTTAGTCAAAAGATGTTCACGATTTTTCCGGGACATATCGCTGCCGACTCCTCATCACGCTCAGAACTCGTAATGCCTTTGCAAGTGAGGTCGGGCGGGGTGATTTGCAGTTCTTGATTAGACAGCCCCACTGGGACGATTTACCGATGCTGACGGTGAAGGTATCTTACTTTTGCAGCCGGTTCTTGAGAACATTTTTAATCGTTAGTACAGCCTGAAATTATAAGTTCCATATTTCCAACAAGTTCATAGCCACCAAATCCATTAGGGAGGATGAAATGTTCTCGCTTTTCGATTTCATATATCTCCACTCCCACTAATAAGCATTCCTTCTCCCTCAAGTACACTCACAAGCGTGAAGTCTGTCTCCTGTTGGAGTTTTACCTGTTTCTCTACTTTAATACAGCTTACTTCAAATAAATCACAAACAACAAGATTTCTATCTACTGAACCATCTGCAAATCTCTTCTCAGCTCTGTGTACAGGCTCTTTTTCTTCAAACGGGCAGGTTATCACATCAAAGCACTTATCAATGTGAAGTTCACGGGGTTTACCGTCCTGAAGCCTGTCATAATCATATAATCTATAAGTAATGTCACTATTCTGCTGAGTTTCAAGGATTACAGAGTTCCACCTTGTATAGCGTGTACGCCCGGCTCTATAAAGAAGAAATCACCCTTCCTTACCGGAATTTCCCTGATTAATCCCTAAAGTTCTTTTCATCCATATATTTTTATGGAGTTCTTCTTTATTTTTAGCATTATGTCAATGACTATCGTTGCACCCTCTTTAGCCGCAGCCACATACCAGCACTCAGTCTTGCCAGAGAACCTCCTCCTTTTGCCTTGGCATACTCATCATCCGGATGAACCTGAATAGACAGGTCTGTCTCAGCAGAAATAAAGCTTGGTTAAAAGAGGAAACACCTCTGCCCTTTTCGGACTTTCCCAGGTTCCTTGTTATTCTTCCAGAGTTCACTAAGCATCTTGCCGGAATATTCAGACTTCTCTCTCGTTTCTACTATACAGTCACCACTTTTTATGTGCACTAATTGCCCAGCATTCTCCGTTTTATCACTTGGAATATCATAATAGAAACAGCTCTCTTAAAGCAGTACCACCCATATCATTTCCTTAAATACTGGTTTTTTAAAAATAATGGCTGCATATTTTTCTCTATTTATCAATATTGCACCTGAGGGTTTTGTTTCTATGTGATCAGTCTATTCATCAATATGTATTTCCTGTTGCTTCTGCAATTGCGACTGTCTTCTTCTTCTGCAGTTCATCTGCCAGTCCATCCGTTGATTTTTAGACATGTGTAGGTGCCTGCTGTGGTACTATGCTGGGGTTAATAAGAAACCGTTATTCTTCTCATCAAGCATAACAATAACAGAACTGAGCTGGCCGCCCATATCTGCCATAGAGTCATCTCTGTAGACTGCGGATTTTTGATAAAGTCTTCTTAGCTTTCTAAATATCATCTCGATATCACCGCTATTCTTACTCTGTATCTCTTTAAGTTCAGTAATCTGTGCGAACTTCTCTGCTATCTTATCTTCAAGGCTTCCTTCACTTCCTTCTGTCAGGTCTGCAATCCTTCTAACTTTTAAGATTAGCTATCTTTACAAATTGAATTATGTCAGATATTAATAATAACAGTAAAAGCCTGCAAACCGCAAATTATATACTCTGTTATAAAATCAAAGCCAAATAAATTCATATCCCTACCTCTTGTGATTTATTTCTTTATAGTGGAAAGCAGCTCTGCTATCCTCATCCAACTCTTCTATGGAATAATAGTCTATTTCTATCTTTCCTTGCCATTATTCCGTCCCTTAATAACTACCTTCCTAAATGCCTATCTCAAACTCTCTTCCAGCTTTTTATAAACGAGTTTTTCAAGTTTCCCTATCCTGTTCAGGCTCTTTATTCTCTAAATTTGTTTACTAGGGTTTTTCAGTTTCCTCTCACACTGAGCTTTTTCGTCAAATATCTTGGTTGCTGGGATATGCTACTTGTTCTTGTCTTCAACTGTAAGACGCCCTTGCGTGCCTGGTGATATAAGACCTTCTGCAAGCATTGACAACCCTGTCATCCAGTTTTAGAAGCCTTAATGCATTTTGTAATTGCTGAACGGCTCTTTGACACTCTCTGCAGGTCATCCTGCTTTCATCTTATACTCATCTATCAGATTCTTGATGCTTTCAGCCTCTTCTACAGGATTTAAAATCCTGACGCTGGATGTTTTTCAATGAGAATGCCTCCATTGTTTCCTTATTGGTATATTCTCTGATTACCGCAGGAATCTTGTTAGGCCTGCAAGTTTTGAAGCTCTCCACCGTCTTTCTCCCTGCTATTATCTCATATCTCTTTTCCCCTTTTTGGCAAGAATGATTGGTACTGAATAACTCCATCTTGCAGCAATCGATTCTGAAAGTTCCAAAGTTCATCTTCGTCAAACCTTTTTCTTGGCTGCCCCTAGTTGGGATCTGTTTCAGATATTTTTGTTTCTAAAAGATCTATCGTCAGCTTCTTTCAGTTCTGCCTTGGTCTTTTTCGGGAGATCGTTGAATCAAGTCCATACCTAATCCTTTTTCATTGCCATTTCCATCCTCTTTCTGCTGTATCCGTTGCATCACTCTCTAACCTCGTCAGCTATGCCCTATAGCCCTCTCACCTGCTGATTTGGAGTCATAGATATTGATTGGCTCCTCATGGCTGGAGATTCTGCCAGTCTTACATTTCTGGGAATTATCAGTTTTTGTAAATATTCTGCCTCAGTGTATCCTTTACATTTTCAACTACTTGAAGTGAGAAGGTTAGTGCGTGCATCATACATGGTAAAACTCACGCCTTCTATGTAAAGTTTCTCATTCATTCTAGCCCTTTCACAAGTTCTATAGTATGTATGAGCTGGCTAAGACCCCTCAAGTGCATAGTATTCGCATTGAATTAGGTGCAAGCACTGAATCTGCCGCTGACATAGCATTTACGGTAAAGGTATTCAACGATGGCGGACAGTCTACAATGATAAATCATATTTTTCACTCTAACCACCTCAATATGCTTTTCAGAATATAATGCTGATCGGGTATTCCTATAAGTTCTATCTCAGCTCCGGCAAGATTTGCATTTGCAGGCACAATTGACAATCCATCATATGCATTCTCAATAATACAACCGTTAAGTTCACATTCTCCTAGAGCAGCTCGTACACTGTATTTTTCAACATTGTTTTATCTCTACTCCCAGCCCGCTTGAAGTATTCCCTGCGGATCCATCTATAACCAGAACTTTTTGCCCTTTTTCACGCAAGGCAGGCTGACGTTGTTACAGTTGTTGTCTTGCCCACTCCGCCTTTTGATTTGCACTACCGCAATTACTCTCTCTCATCTTCCTCCGAGGTTGAATCTATGCTTTTAATTATTTTAATATACTACTAATCATAATAATATCAATTTCACTAATAATCTATGAGACACTGAGAATCTCCTTACTACTCCACGGACGGATAGTCACTGTTGCTTCCGGATATTTCTTAGCATCCCAAGTATGGTTTTGCCTAGTGTTGCATCACTCTTAAGATAATAGTCCTTCTTGCGAAATATTCATACTCACCCGTTCCATCCTCATGTCCCCTGTTCCAGGTAACATCAACATGATACCAGTTTCCATCCACCTTTACCATGTTTCAAAGCATGGATATTCCTCCTGCAAACCCTGTTATATATATAACCTTAATTCCTGCCTTCTTTGCAAGTCTGTAAAACATCTTGGCCTTAGCATCACTTACACTCCTCCTTTACCATCGTAAAGGGAAAAACAGGTATACACGGAATATTTCCCAAGCTTTCCCGTCAGGGTATGGTGTCTTACTGCTTACGTCGCCGGTGCATTATCTCCAAATGTATCTGTACTCGTTTACCATAAAATCATTGATTGCCCTCACCTTTTTGTTCCTCTGTCTCATCGGGCCTTATATTCTCTGATACCCGATTGTGCAACAAAACTGTTTAACTCTTGATTTCAGCTTTTGTGATATTATATTTTACGTAATTCTTAATTTATAATAATTTTTATACTTCATATATCTATCATCAAATTTTTAATCTATAATTGCTTATATCACTAACTTCAGGCACCACATATAAATCATCCCAAAACTTTGTATAAGCCTTTTAGTATCTATTGCTAAAACCCTTTTTGCTAACATTTGTACATATTCCTTATCAAGATTCTTAATATGTTTTTGTTACCTGTTTTTATAAGCTCCTTCCTTGTCTTTATTACCGGTTTAATCTTTACTATGTAACCTTTTAGCTCATAACCTTCGATATGGTATACTTGGGCAAATTCCCACATATAGTAGTTATTATTGTAATTGTAGCTGTCTATGTCCCAATGCGAGATATGTTCCATTACTCGTTATATTTCTGATTTTCTGACAAATCATATAGCAGTTTCTTTGTATTCGTTAAAGAATACTTCATCCTTCTGTTTATCAAAAGCCTTATTTTCGGATTAAGTTTAATAACCTGTCTGATAACTGCCTTTTTAACTGTTTTCTTGCATTAACTATCTCCAGGCTGTATCTGCTCTCTTACTCCTTCTTGTGGCGGCGGCTACTATATTCTCATTTGCATATTCTGCATTGTCCGGTACAAATGACGGGCTTATCATTATAAGGCAAAATAATAACATCTTTAGATAAATTTTTCATTTTTTCCTCAAAAGTTCTTAATGTCAATCACAATATAGTACCATATATGATATTTTTAAATAAGGTTAGTACCATAAAAATAATTTTAAACATCAAATCCCCAGCTTAGCCGGGGGATTACAATATTCATAGGATATTGCAAACTTTCTGCATATATGTCCCAATATTTTATTTGCTTCTTCTGTACATACTTTAAGCAGTCCAAGAGTTACAACTACAAGTATGATGATACCTTCAAAATACGAACTGTAAGTTAGTGTCGATACCAAGGATTGTGAGGGGAATAAGTAAGTGCTGTAAAGATAAGTACACCCACAACTACACCTGAAATCTTACCGATACCGCAGTAAAGGAAATACCACCAACTACGCAGGCTGCAATAGCGTCCATTTCCCAGCCCTGACCATGGACTGCTGAACCTGAACCCACCATTCGTGCACACTCAAGCCAAGCACCGAAGCCATAGAGGATACCTGCAAGGATAAATGCTCCAAGTGTTACTGCAAATACTGATATACCTGATGCAGAAGCTGCCTCAGGTTCCACCCACTGCATAAAGGTTCTTTCCAAACGGAGTCTTGTTCCAAATAAACCAAACTACTGCAATTGCTGCAACAGCCCAAGAATGATGGTTGGGAAGCCATTAAGCTTAGGAATTATCATATCAGGAATATTTGACTCAATCGCACCAAAGGATACACCCTTTGTCGCATATGTAGCTAAACCAAAGATAACAAGCATATTTGCCATTGTTGAAATGAAAGGATGCATCTTAAATTTAGCTGTGAAGAAACCTGCGATGGCTGTGAAGAAGGTACAAAGCACTATACATACAACAAGTGCAAGTATTACTCTCTCACAACCGGCATACCTGTAAAGTCAAATGCGTGTCCAAATACCTGACCTGTATTTATACCCTGGTGCATGATTATGGTTGCAACTGTCATACCCATACCTATCATACGACCAATGGAAAGGTCGGTACCTGTAAGAAGGATAAGGCCAGCCACACCGAGTGCAAGATACATCTTTGGAGATGCCTGCTGTAAAATGTTAAGTACATTGTTATAGGTAAGAAGAGGTGAACCCTTAATAATAGGGTTATTATACTGAGGTCCTATAAATATTAAGATAATTGCCAGATACAGACCATTCTGCAAAAGGAACTTCTTAATATTGAAACTGTATTTATAATTCTCCCACTTAATCTTCTGATTCTGCATAAAGGTGAACTTTGACATTCTGAGCAGGTCAATAAGATGATACTTGTGGCTGAATGCCTCCTGCTTTCTATCCTTTATATCCTGAATATTCTTCTCATATTCAAGTTTTGCATCAAAAAGACGGTTTTTATAAACATAATTCTCGTCTTTGATTTCCTGATGATCTGAAAGACCTGAAAGATTTGCCTTGTGGTCTACAGCAAGTTTGCTAAGTTTTTGCCTGATATTCATCCTTAGCTTTCTTCTTGGCCTCTTCGCAGGCGGCGGTCACAGGAGCATAATATTCTTTGTCAAAAATGTGCTTCTATATAAGACTCAGCCTCACTTATGTGTTTAGCAATCTGGTCTTTATTGGCATTCTCAATTGCCTCAGCTTTTTAAGTTCCGTCTGAAGTTCACCAATTTCCTTGTTTCTTTCTTCTACCGACAGAGTTTTTATCCTTGCATACTTTCAATCAAGCTCTGAAAGAGAAATAACCTTATCTGTTCCATCAGCCCTCAGTGCATCGATTTTTTTCCTGAATCTTACCCACATAATCATCTATTGGCTTACGCAGCTTATTCTCTTCTTCCACTGTTAATATTTTTACTCATAACCTTTATCTCCCTCATTATAGGTATTTTGCACTTAGTCTAAGCAGTTCTTCCTGATTAGTTTCCTTAGTATTTACTATACCTGAAAGCCTGCCGTTAGACATAACTCCGATGCGGTTAGTAATACCTAGGATTTCCGGCATTTCCGAAGAAACACTATTACAGTTTTACCCTCTTTAGCCATTTTTATAATAAGCTCATATATCTCATGTTTGCACCAACATCGATACCTCTGGTAGGCTCATCCATCATAAATACCTGTGGCTGGCGCTCAAGCCATTTTCCAAAAATAACCTTCTGCTGGTTTTCCCCTGAAAGGCTTGAAATAAGATCTGCCGGTCCCATGCACTGGTACTCATTATCTTAATTTCCTTGGAGGTTGCCTTTACCATCTTCTGATCGGAAAAATTGCTCCTGCCTTATACTGATGTAAATTTGCTATGGTTGTGTTAAAAAGTCAAGTCTCCTTTTAAAAATAAACCATTCGCCTTTTCTCCTCAGTTATCATAGCAAAGCCGCTCTCCATAGCCTCTATTGGACTGTTAAAATTGCATAAACTTATTTTTCAAAATCAAACCCTTCCTGAGGCTCTGGTCCATACACCGAAAAATAGTTTCCAGCAGTTCTGTTCTTCCTGCACCAACAAGTCCATATAGCTCGAATATTTCACCTTTTCTAACATCAAAACTTATGTCCTGCAGCTGAGGCTTAAACTTTGTGGAAAGATTTTTGATAGAAAGTACAGGTTCTCCCGGCTCATTGTCTACAGGTGGAAAGCGGTTCTCAAGAACTCGTCCTACCATCGCAGTAATAAGCTCATTCATATTGGTCTCTGAGACGAGCTAGTCATAACCAGATTACCATCTCTAAGTGCGGAAATTTCATCACAGATTTCAAAGATTTCATCCATCTTGTGAAATATAAATGAGAGCAATACCTTTTTCTTTAAGCATTCTCATCATTTCAAACAATTTATTTACTTCCTGAACATTCAGCGAAGAAGTAGGTTCGTCAAGTACAATTACCTTTTGAATTATAAGAAATTGCCTTTTGCAATTTCACACATCTGACGCTGTGAAACTGACATTTTACCCATTGGCTGAGTCAGGTTTATTGTCATACCTAATTTACGAAAAGAGCTCAGAAGCCTCTTTCTTCATCCTTGTTTCATCTACTATTCCTAACGAATTTACAGGGCATCTGCCTAAAAATAAGTTATCTACAACACTTCTTTTCCAGACACTGATTAAGTTCTGATGAACCATTGCTATTCCATTTTCAAGTGCATCCTTTGGCCCATGAAAAAAATTAACTTCTTTCCCATCTAAAATAACTACTCCATCATCCTTTTTGGTAAGTACCAAAAGGCACTTCATCATAGTTGACTTACCGGCTCCATTCTCGCCCATAAGTCCCATAACTGTACCGCGTTTTACATCCAGATTGATATGCTGTAAAACCCTGTTTCTACCAAAAGACTTACTCATACCCTGCGTATCGATAAGATAGTTTCATTGTTTTTATCTTCCATATTCATACCCCTGTTATATCTTATTCAAATACTTGTTTAAAATTATCTGTATTATCCACTCTTTTGCCATCCAAAAAGTAAATTGATTATATATTTTTATTCCAATAACTTAATTGCTTTTTATTATACTGAAAACCGTAAAAGCCTACAGGTATTAAAAATGGCGGCGGCATAGCCTACCAAATCTTTTTAAGCTTTTTATAGACTTTGATTACTTAAAGTGCGGTATGAAGCTGCATTATCTGTCTTAACCATATTGATTGCGAATGCATCATACTCACTTGAGGTTACCAAGTCTGTTTGTGATATTGAGACTCTGTCTGTCCATCACCTGCGATATACTCAACATTAGGTTTAATAACTTGTCATACTTCTGAAGAAGTGGCTGATATGTAGCACCTAAGAAGTTATCAGCTGAGTTGTAGATATTGAGCCATACCTTCTTCTCTGGGCTCTTAGCAGCATCAAGCTGGTTAGCAACAGCTGGGAAAGGAACTGTAGCATCAAGGAAGTTCTTGTAGTTATCAGCTGTAACAGCAAGGTTTAATGCATAGTAAGATCTCTGATCTGCTTTGTATACATAATCCTCACCTTCTTTAAGTACATTTCCTGCCTCATCAGCAGTAGCAATACCTGTATTAACATCTACGCCGTCTAATGCGTTACGAAGTACACGAAGTGTTAAATAAGCCTGAACATCTGCATGCTGGCTGATAGTTCCGCCGTAACCGTCTGCGATTGCAGCAACTGCATCACTGTTAGCATCATAACCGAATGTAGGAACCTTGTTCTCTTTTGACCAAGCATTGAACATTGCCATACCCATACCATCATTGTTAGAAGCTACAACATCAATCTGATCGCCGAAAGAAGATGACCATCTTGCCAATTGCGTTACCTGCTGTAGGAGCATCCCAGGTAGCACCTGCTGCTGTCTTCATTTCCTGAAGCAAGTTCACGAACCTATATTTCTTTCCGCCTGCCTCAATCTCGTCTTTAACCACTGCAGCCTTACCGTCAGCATTGGTACAACAGGATCACTTTCTACATTACCATCCTTTTCTACTGCAGTACCAAAGTGCGCTGCGGACACCTCTTGTGCGGGCGTTGAATCATTGTGCCCTACATCACCGATAGCAAGTACGCAGCCGATAATACCATCACTCATTACGGTCAATCTTATCTGCATTCTTCTCAATATATTCTTTTAATCATCTTGCCCTGTCAATTCAGCACCCTGCATAGCATCAAAACCTACATAATAGGTGTTATCATTGAAGCTAAGTGCTGCCATATCAAGCTCACCTGTAGTACTGTTAGATGGCTGACGATTGAACCAAACTAAGGCTTCTTAGCGTTCTCAACTGTACCTGTATTCTGAGCTGATGCTGCCGTAGAAGCTGCCGCACTGCTCTTTGCTGCGCTTGAAGTCTTGGTGCTTGAAGTTGTCTTAGCTCCATTACCGCCATCAAGCTGATAATGAAAGTGCTGTAACAACAACTAACATAAAGTGATAATGCTCTTTTTCATAGTAAATTTTTCCTCCTTTTTTTAATAAACCCTATATATTTAGGGCTTAACAATTTACAATAACAGAGTATAACAAAGCCGATAAAGTAAATATATAAATTTTTCTGTTTTTATAAGATGAACTATTTTCCACAACCAACTCAATAATTATTTTATTTTTCTATAAATTAAAGCCTGTATTTCCCATTAAACAGGGCATTAGTGGTTAATTTTTGACAGACTCTCTACAGTAACTATGTACTGGCTTACACTGTAATACTTACCATCCACCGCTTTTTGTTTAATATCTTCCGGAAGAGGCCTTCCTGTCGCCTTTGATATTGCAAATTCAATGATAGCCCTAGCATACTCAGGTTTATCACTTGATACACTTCCAAAAAGTTCCCCTTTTTGGATTGCCTCAAGTGCAGGTGCTGTTGCATCCACGCCTACTACCTTAACATTTTTAAAGATTTTTCATTTTTATTATATCTATTGCTCCAAGTGCCATATCATCATTGTTGATAGAACCAGTTCTAGTTTCACTACCGTACTCTTTCACCCAGCCTTCCATAAGGGCTGCTGCCTGATTTCTATCCCAATTTGCTATGTCTCCAGTCAGTTTCTTTATAGGAACTCCACCATCTTTTAATGTTTTAACGGACTACTCTGTCCTCACTATGGAATCCTGGTGGCTCGCCTCTCCTTTCAAAGTATATATCTGACCTCACCATCCCATTTAGAGTCTAAGATAGATTTATCTTTCCTTATATGCATTCATGAAATCTCCTTCAAGCATCCTTTGATTCCTTTGCATCTGCTCCCATAGCAAAATTTGTCCGAGACGCTTCATATCATCTTCAACAGGTTCTCTATGAAGAACACAACGCAGTATATCTGCTGCCAGAGCCTTATCTATAATTACAGATGCATCTCACGCTCTACCGGATTGATACAGATAACATCGTAATTTAGCGAAATAAACCTATCTACCTGTTTTGTTCTGTGTGAACTGGCTTCCATCTAGCATCTGAATTTCAGATTTAGTTTCACATTTCATTTCATAATACTTAACATAATTTTCCATTTCTGTTTTTATCCTTGCAGATAAAAGGTATCATTAAAACGATATAAAGCTTTCAATTCTCTATATCCAGTTGTTCCTTCTTCATTTTTTGAATATTAGAACAGCAATAATTACCGCATCATCATTATGCCCTGAGAGATACAAATAATTTGTTTTCGTAACTTCCTCTCAACCGTTTATAGGATAAAGCTTTTATATAATCTTCATTTTTAAGTCCTCTGCCGTAATATAAAATGTTCTATCTCATCCCTTGTATTTTCCTTTCGCGTGAGCATCTGCTATCTTTTCTACTGTAAAATACCCCATATCATATTCGTTCCAGTGATCATTTACTATTTCTCCATCCTCAAGTTTGCAAGCAGGTGATCAGTTACTCCTACCATAGATGCCATTCACAAAATTATTGTCGTCGGCATATTTAACAAGCCTTGTCGTACTATCCTTGTCTGAAAAATAAATATAACTCTGAGTTTTTACAAGCCCCTTTCAGCATGTTTTTCCAACTTCGGTTACGTTCCTCAACAAAAGCTTAATTTATATCCCATATTTTCAGTTTTAATTTTAGCTCCTTACCAAGGGCTGTCTGATGTCTTCATCTGAAAAGTCCTCTGCGGCTATGCATATCTCATTCTCACACTGACGAGTGGCTCTTATATTTTCTGATGAGTTTAACGATTTCGTAGATTCAGAGAAACACTCGCCCTTTTCTTTTCATCTTCTGTATCTCAACAATTAATGGAATTTCGAATGTTTTCTTGATCTCTGCAATCTTTCATCAGTCTTACTATATAATGGCTTTTAGCCCTGCCTCTATCTCTTCTTCGGCGGTTTTTCAAGCTTTCATCCATGGTTACTATATCCATAATTGGAAATACTGCATATATGCTTACGCATCTGTCCTTTTTCATATTTTCGATTTTCACTAAAATACCATCCATCAATATTGATATGGAATAAATCTCTGCCTCATTTTCTGCTATTATAAGGTCTGTTGCTGAAAGAATATATAAAATCTAGACGTATATCCGAAAGTGCAGTTTGCTCATAGGATGCCTCCTGCAGGTTTCATTATACTATAACATGGTTTAAAAATGTCTGGACATTTAAAACGTGTATATCTATTCATAATATTGTTATCATACTAAGCCAGTTATTTACTTCATTATAACCTGAATAATATCTTTGTGTCAGAACAATCCGTTTTATCACCTCGTTTCAAAAACCTCCCAGATAACTTCCTTTCTGCCTTCAGGCATAAAGACTTCAACAGTCCATCTTCGAGTATACACTTCACCGTTGCATCAGAATACGACATATCGTAACTTCCATAAATTATCATCTGCAAAGTTTGTATAGTCTACAACTCCATATTTCGAATACTTTAGTAGAATTTAAATCATAATAGTAGCCGTTTCAGGATATAGCTATCTGTATCATCCACATCAAATTACTATGATATGAATCATCTCTTTCTGCATACCAAACATAAACTTGCTTTGTTGCAGAACTTGAGATTCCGGTATATCTTTCTGTGCAAACAGATGTGATCAATCAGATGATTACTCCTAGATCAACTGTGTAACCTCTCCTTCTCTGAGTTTTTGGTGCATGAATAGGTATTTTTCAGAAGACTTTGTCTTCACTATAGAATTATCTACATAATTTCATAGCCTTCCTTATTTATTTCTGCCGTATAAATACCCGGCAGTAAAGTTTATCCTGATATTCCCATCTTAATCAGCATTCAGGTGATAACGTCTCATACTATGGCCTTCTCTTATTTGATTTCTGCTCCATCTAACGGTATCATACCAGAGTTATCCATTTTTCAACTGCATCACCCTATTTTATATTTACATCAGACTTAACATCTGTATTGGCAAAAAGATAAACTGCATCCTGATAAGCATTTGGTATATTATCATTAATGTAACTTCATATCTTACTTCTTTCATTCCATCTTTAAACTCGGCTAGTCATATCTTCACTTGGCAAATAAATTTTGTATCTTCATCATTTCCGTCTTTGTCTTATACAGTACATCGCCATTATATAGTGCAAGTTCTAAAATCAACATTTCCTATTCCATCGCTCTCTCTCATCTACAAGCCTTCAACCATTGAGAATCCATCCTCGTTCATTGCTGCTTTAAATATTAGCAGCAGCATTCAACCTCTTTTCTACCTGCTGGTGCATGCTGACCTATGAGCTTCCTCTGAACAACTTGTTTACCAGGTTTCTTTTATCATTATATTTGGAAGACATATAATTTGCCTGTGAACATTATTACTACTACTCTCTTGCAGTATTCAAGTTATTATTTCTAAAATAATATCTGGTTCCCGGATATTCTGTGCAATAAAGCTGTTCACATATTCGTCCACAGATCCTTCTTATGCATTTTCTTATCAGCCTAGCCTGTATTAGTACTCTGTGATTTCAATTGCCTCTGAGATATTCAATGGATGTAATTTTATGTTTGCCATCTCTGTCTCAGGGTTATAGTATTTCAAGTTCAATAATATTGTCTGACTCTGAATTCACAAATTGTTTTCTGATTAATTACAATCATTTTATTTTTATATACATATTCGTCTTCTGCATCCTCAGGCAATATCTCGCCTTCAAGCCTTCTGAAAGAAGAAATGGTTCATCTCTCCACCAGATCGTGTTTCCTTTATTTACCTTAACTATAAATATTCAGCCTTGGTTATTATTATCCTGGATTGAGGTCTCAGTCTGAATTCTCCTGCTTTTCCATAAAGCCACTGCCTTTGCATCATCATTTTTCAACTAGTAATCCTTCCCCAGGCTGATTATCTATATTCTCTGAATTGCTTTTGTATTTGGTCTTCCGAGACTTTCTGATTTTCTGTTTTATCGTTTTAACAGATGAAACCACTCGGAATCAATCTTTTCAGTAGTTTTTCCACCCCTTAGGCATAACCATGCATGACCGCTCCACCGCCCTACCACTCCGGCCAAAAGAATCCCATAATCTTTACTATACTATCACGGTTCATCTTCCCCTCCTAGTCATATTACAACTCTCCCAAGATATTATAACATCTTGGCCTGTCTAATTCAATTGCAGATAAGCCTTGTAGTAACCTGCTTATATTCATACATTTTCTTCCTTATACTCCTTTGACAGGCAAATGTATAATAATAGTAGTTCTCACATCCGCTCAGAATCTATTCTAAGTCCATATTTATCACCGAAGTAGAGCTTTATCCTCCTGTTCACATTTTTAACTCCTATACCTGAACCTCTGCCATTTCGGAGTTTCCCTTACCCAAAATCACCATAGCTGCCTTATCTTCCGTCATTCCAGGCCATTGTCAGATGCTGACAGATACAGTTCATCACCTTCACTCCAGGCTTTAATTCTAATAAGTCCGTCTCCATCCGCAGATTCCATTCCATGATAAATAGCATTTTCAACAAGCGGCTGTAACATAAGGTTTCAATGAAGAAAGTTCTAAAACAGAGTCATCTATATCAAATTCATAGTCAAACTTATTCTTAAAACGCATATGCTGAATCATCAGATAATTTTTCACATGGTCTGTCTCAGCTCTTACCGTAACTATATTTTTACCCTTCCCCAATGAAAGCCTGAAAACCTTGCAAGAGCAGTAACCGTATGTACCGCCTCCGACTGCTTTTCATTTTCTATCTGCCAGACTATAACATCGAGGGTATTGTAAAGGAAGTGTGGATTTATCTGTGCCTGAAGTGAATCAAATTCGCTCTTTCTCTTCTCCCTCATGTCCAGTTACAATGTCCTGCATCAGCCCCTTTATTCTATATTTCATATCCTGCACAGACTTTCCCAAATGTTGAATCTCGTAAGAACCGCCCATATATATGTCATGCGTCCAAGTTTCCCTCTTCAAGTCACAGACTTTTTCAAGTTCCTAATAGGATCCGTCACCCTAAAAGAAATATATGAATTTATGAGTACTACTATTAAAATAATCAGAGATTACAAATACAATGAATAACCTTGTTTTTAATTGTATTTAATGAAATTCCGTCTTTTTATTACTCCAACTAACTTCCAGCCTGTGTAACCAACTGTCTTAATCACTACAGTCTGCGTGGGGTTGTTAAATTCTTCTTCTACACTTCCATCACTATGTTGCTGCAAGTAAATTATTCTCCCTGATCCTGCCGGATGCAATGAGTTCAAATTTTGGATGCCAAATTATTTCTCCACCTGAATCAATAAGATAAATGTATCCGCTGTTTCCAAGTGATACCTCATCAAGTACCCTGTTCAGCCCCTGATATGCTATATCAATGAGTAAAACTGCCTGTTCCGTACTTCCGCCCATTGTTATTTCTACAGCCCTTGACATACTTATAACCCATCTATAGCCATTATTTTCTTTTTCAAAAAGTTTTTGTATATGCAGGGCGGGTGAAATGTATATTTTCTGTTTTGTTTAAGTATTAACAAACCATTCCTCCTGCTTACATCAAATTTTTTTCTAAACCTTGCTGCAGGTACCACACTAATTGGCTTTCCATCTTTGGAAATAAGGGCGATATTTCGAAACCCTGCTCCCTATTGCTGTTATATAGTAAGGTGATTTCTTCATTGATAGATGCTTCATGAAAGGTTTTACATTTTTAATTATTTCCATAATATATTGTATCCGACAATTTCATTATGTTCCTAAGATAAACCTCTATGGAAGAATTGAGCTCGATTAATAAAGGCTTATATTCTCCTGTTTCACTGTGTCTGAAAGCTGAGAAGAAAGCCTTGAATAAATTGAGTTACAATGTAGCACCGCTATAAGCGAAGATATTGTAAAATAAATAAATATCGAGTTTCTGATACTTCTATTATAGATAATTTTCTTTTTCAGCCTGCATATTTTTATTTCCCTGTCCTGTACTTAGTTGGTGATACTCCCAAATTTTTCTTAAATACATAACTAAAATAATTTTGCTCCAAATAGCCTACTTTTTCAGCTATCATATAAGTTTTTCATCTGTCGTGCTTATCAGTTCTACTGCCTTATTTAACCTTATATCCGTAAGATAATTGATATAAGTCTGCCCTGTTTCTTTCTTAAAAAGACTCGAAAATAAGCAGGACTTAGGTGCAGATGCCTGCAAAATAACCTCAAGTGACAGTTCTGCATTTGTATAGTTTTTCTAAGATATACTCCTTAGCTTCTTTAATTATCTGCTTTGAAGTGGTTTCTCTTTTTGCTGCATACCAAGATTGATATTATTGCATATCCCTAAGAGCCATTCTTTAAGACCATCTCCATCTTTTATTTTTGTACACTGTCTCCATATAATTCTCAAGACCTGAAAGACTTATTTCATACTGCTGCATAAGATCCATAATACAGGTTAATATCCTTAGCATATATGCCTGATATTGCCTTGAATGTACCTTTACTTCGTCAAGTTTAACTGCAAGACTTCTTACAATCTCTTCTATCCTTTCCTCACCGCCAAATTTGATAGCAGAAATAAAGCTCTTCCTCTTCCTTCTCTTCAAATCTAAGTACTCCGGTACTTACAGGTTCCACATCATGAATATATACTACATCCCCAGCACCCACTATCTTCTTGTAACCAACTGCATCGAGTGCTGTCTTATACGAAGCTGATATTTCTGAAAGTGTCTGGCTGCTTCTGCCTATTCCTACAGTTATTCCCACTCCAAGAACTCTTTTTGCACTTTTACATACATCCCTCATCACATTGGTAAGCCCTGTCTGACTGTTTTCATCGTCTATTGCCACTATGATTACAGGTTCTGCATCCTGCACAGAATCAAAAGACCACATTTCTGTAATGTGGAGAAAGCTTTTCTTCTATAAATACATAAATAGGGATTAATTCCTGCTCTTTCAAAAGTTCTCCATTAATATTTGCATTTTCAAGTTCTATATTCACAGTACATACTACCCATTTATTAGCATTTCCTATATTCATTCCATATTTTTTAAGATATTCATCTATGAAATTTCATCACTACAGTCCTCTTTTAATGATGAGTTTATTTAAGAACTGTTCTCCTAAGCACAGAGCAGGCTCGCCCTATAGCTTTCCCTAAGTGTGTTCTATATTTCTCGCAGACTCAATTTCTTCATCAAGTTTCGCTCTGACATTTTTAAGTATTTCAGTAAGTTCATCTACATTTACAGGCTTTTGAAATGTACTCTGCCACCCCCAGCCCTAATTGCCTCTTTTGCATAGGTAAAGTCATCAAATCCTGAAAAATGATAACTTTTAATAGACGGAAATCTCTGCCTAATGCTTTCCGTAGTGCCAATCCGTCCATATATGGCATCCTTATATCGGTGATTATCACATTTGGCTCTAAGTTCTCAATCTTTTCAGGGGCATCTCTTCCATTTTCCGCATCTCCAACCACTTCAGTCCCACTTGCTTCCCAGTTGATTTTCTTTATGATGCTTGTACGGACTTCTTCCTCATCATCTACTAACATTATTTTATATAAATCCATGTTTTACCAGCCTTCTAATTTGTATTCAAAGTGTTATTATAATTCTAACTTTGTTTGTAGTGATAGTCAATGAGTACAGGTACAAAGAAAAAGAGCTGTTATCAATTAAACAGCTCCTTTTATCAAGTGCACAGTACTTAACCTTTATATCTTTTTATTATCCTGTCTTTTTACTTGATATGCTTAGTCTGATTTTTATTTTTAGGATTCTTCTTAAACCCTAAATATAATTACCTTATCATTTTTAGTCAGCTTACTTTAATCCTCTTACCGCAAGTTTTAGCTTATAATCCTTAAATTGCAATACTATATACTTGGCTTTATTGATTGTAGCTCTTTTCAAAAACCTTTGAATGTATCTTTAATACACCGACATCATTAATACTTAGATTCTTTAAATTTATAATGCCGTTAAAGCCTGAAAGCCTGATAGTTTTTATACTCTTGTTTACACCACTTTATAGCTGCTTTAGATGAGGCGGTATCTTTTCAGTAGCAATATCAAGCTTTATTATCGTTTTCTCTATCTACCCTTTTTATCCTGTAATGTATCATTACTTTTCTTTTTCTTGATGAATTATCACACTAACAGCAGTAGTTATGATGAGGTACGAGGGAGCAGCCGGATTTGATTTGTACTTCAAATTATCTGCCGCATCTTTTGCTGCATCCTTTACTGCGTGGATATGCTTTCTGCGTGATATTTATATATGTCTTCATACCGTATCTGACTAAAATCACCTATATTTTTGGTAACAATATCATTAACATTTAAGCCTTCGTGCCATCGCTAAGGTTGCTAATGCTCCTTCATGGTAACCTTGATTGTCCTCATCTACATTTTTCAATTTCCTTACCATATTCATTTTTCTGCCCTCACCCTATGGTGTAACTCATATCAAATACATATATAATTTTCCCTGCCTGTCATAATATAGATTTGCTGCCATATATATTCGGTATAGGAAGTGGGTATGCAGTAAATATACGCAGCCATCCATGCTTATCCTTTGATATTTCTCCAATGTTGTTGCACAAATCACCTAAGTATATAGCTCTTTCTCTATTCTCTTTAATTTGTACCGACAACTGCAGAATTATTATGACGGTTTCTCCATATGTTAATCTTAGCCTCTAACTTTTAGATCTGACTTGTTGCTGTCTTTGGTGATTGTAAAGTGTTAGCTGCATATTTTAATGCCTTATCAAGCGGTATTGCTTGTAAAGAACCAGCAGCATCATTTCTATTTTAAGCTTCTTAGACACTGTAAGTTTCCCCTGATTTAAGATATCAATCAGGGTTTCACCTTCTTGAGCATATCCTCATACTGCTTCACGGTGCTTTCCCTTAGTGCTGTCTTATCAGTGCCTTGATTTCATTGTTAACCTTTATTAAATCTCCACTTTTATCGGTGATAATTATGAGGGATCAATATGTGTCCGTCACCGTCGGAAGATTGTTTTGGATTTTTGCCATTTTAGCGTGTACAACTACCTTATCAGGATTTCCTGTAAAACTGTTGAGTCAATATAGGCAAACCTGTCTTTCAGCAAGTTTATTTCATTTAATCTGTTTTTGAAAAAGCTTCTTCTTTTAGTTGTTTTTAAGTTTCTTGGTAAGTTAACTTCTGTTAGTTTATTATCTGCAAATGCTTGTACAGGTATAAATGTTATTCCATCGGAATCGTAACGCTTTCTAAGGCATTTTGACAAAAATGCCATTTCTCCAGAGAGGAAAGATTTGACGCCTTCCTCAAATATAACAGTTGTTGCTTCACATTCTCTAAAAAGCTGAAGAACCTATCTTTTTCAACGCTCTGCAGGATTATTAGCATTTAACTTATTGATGTAAATGCTGCGTTGTCTATAACTTTCAGACCTTTGTTTTAACTCGAGAGTGTCTATTTTATTGTTCATAGCACCCTTGCCTATTTGTATCAGTTCTTCACACTCTCCAAGTTCTACATCCGTTATATTGTTGACTGAAATGCAAAATCTCCAATAGTTTTAAGTGATTTTGGCAGTGTTACAGCCTCTATATCAAGCTTATTTAGGCTTTGTCCCTCAAAGTCAACATTTTCGAGAAATGCTGAATCTGAAATCTCGAGTTATAGGCTCATTATTGTTGTTAAACCCCGAATAACTACCTTTCTTGTTTACCTTTACTTTTAGAAGTCCCGTTCCAGAAAATCCTGTAACCGCTGTCCCTTCAAACTTAAAATCCCCGTTCTCCCACTTCTTGTAGTTTAATTCTATCTTAGAAACCCTTTTGTCCAGCAGAGGATTTATAAAATAATTTTTCCTTCTCAGGTAGATTAGTATTTTCCCCATTTGTCTTTAAGACGACAAATAAAGCATACTCCGCCTCTCCATCGTTACCGTTAAACGCCGCCCTCTTCTATCCTGTTTTATACCGTCAGGGATATTTATCGGTCTTTAAGTTGCTTATCCTCAAAAGCCTGCTCGCTTACACACTCTATCTTATTTCCTCAATATAACATCTGTAAGCCCATTTCCTTAAAAGCACGCAGTGATGAAAGGTTTCTCAGGTAATATCAATGTACCCTGTATATTAGAATCAAAAATCCTGTATCACCTATGCGCTCAAGTCTTTAGGCAATGTCAAATTGGCTATATTGCAATGACCAAATGCGTATACCTAATGGTGGTTGTGTACTGTGCACTTATGAGCTCACTTTTACATTGTAAATGAAAGCATCCTGACCCACATAAGTATAACCTTCCGGTATAATCAATGAAGTATACTGTCTTTGCAAATTCTCACCTATATCTTCTATTTTTGTTTCCATCAACATCTTTCTTCCCATACTCCCTCAATTGCGATGTTTATTATAGGCAAAAGCAAAGCTTCCTACCTTGTATACTTTTCCTCTGCATCCTTAGACGGAAGTTCAACGGAATGATTTGAGGCAAGTTTTTCTATACCTGCCTCTAGAAAACCATAAACAACCCCTCTTTCACCATGCTTCACCCCAAGTAGCCTCTGCGTTTACCATCAGTAAGTATTTACCAAACAATATAAAATGCAGCAACAAAAGAACAATAAAAACACGTTTTGACATAACTCACCTCCCATAATATAATAGTATCCCCATAATTAAACAGATATGTGGTTATTATACAATTGTTAGATGGAACTAACTGATAGATTTTATCATACTTTGGTGTTGCAGTCAATTAGATTTATTGGGTACATATCCTGATAAAAAGCTCTAATCCGTGGATATTAGGGAGGTTAGTAAATACAAGCGAAAAACTAGAGTTTTTTACACCATAATTATTATTGATTTCAACTTTTTATATTTAAGAGGTCTAACCCAAAATATTTTTAACATACAAGTCATAGTAATAAATCAAGTTTTTTAACTTGCAAGTCAAAAACTTGATTTCGCAGTACTTTTGCAAAAATGAGCGGATTACGAATATTTTTGCAAGGATTTGCGGTAAGCGTAGCTGTAGCAATCCTGTATCAATGGTGTCAAATACTTTTGACACCCATCATATATTATAAGTACATAATTCATTGTCTGACCACCTCTTTTTACCAATATGTACGCGATAAGATGGATAATACAAGCAAAACTTATCTTCTTTTTTGACGAACTTCAGGTCGTATCCGATTGGGGAAAAAGCATAGAATCTTTTTAGGGTTAGACTATGATGTTGATATATACATTACAGGTTCGAATGCCCTATTTATTATCTTCAGAGTTCGCTACACTGCTTTCCGGCAGGTAGTTGAGATAAAAATGTGCCACTGTCCTTCAAGGAATTTCTGGACTTTTTATGACTTTAATGATAGTACCAGCCTGGAAGAAAAGTTCATTTACTATCTTTCAAGTTCAGAGCATCACGGTGCTCAGTGAATACAACTTTTAATGAACTTAGGATAGACCAGGCATTGGAGGGATATATTCTACTGTAATTCTTGGGACATCTTGCAGAGGCATAACTGAGTGACCAGCTTGCATTAAACAAAAATAGTGCATTTTTCTCGCTTCAAATATTGAAGTATAACTTCTCCGAATAATATCGGGAAATGCTCTCTAACAATGGTAACATAGAAAACAAAGGTTTCAAGCATTGCAAGCAAAAACTGTTGATAAATATGTTCACTGTTAAATAATGCTTTTATTTTTATAAGATTGGAGGTATGATATAAAGGAAAACAGCTGTAAAACTCTTAAAAACTACATTGTTGATTTAGGTTTTAGAAATATGCTTCTTGGATACAGAGATTCAGATAGAGGACATATCTTGGAAAATATTGTATTTTCTAGAGCTTATAAGGAGACATTACAGGGTTTTTATTGGAAAAATAGGAGATACTGAAATAGACTTTCTGGCTGAAAAGCCTAACGAAAGAATCTATATTCAGGTTACAGAGAGCCTTGCCTCCCAAAAACAAGGGAAAGAGAACTCCGCCCTCTCTTAGCATCAAATGATAACTATGAAAAAATCATACTGACTTTTGATAGAGATTTCATTACCTCCGAAAATGGAATTAAAATAATCAATGTGATCTGATTGGTTGATAGAAGATATTTAATTAGAGTAAGTTCAACTGCTGTATTCAAGTATTTATTTGAACAGCGGGTTGAACTTACTTCTCCTATCTCCCCACATCCTCATCGAGACATTTATCAGCATCTTATAGCTTACAACAAAACCCGTTTTCATGAATCCCTGTAAATTCGTTCATCTACCCTTTCTCTCCTACATCCTCCTGCAAACCTGGATGTACTGACAGACCTTGCAGGATTCAGGAGAGATGGGCTGTTCATGAGTTTACTCTTAAGCCTGTTTTCATTTATTACATCAGGTTATCCGTATTGAAATTGCCCTATTTATATATTCATCAGGGCATGAAATCACGGATAGACACTTCCATCAGCCTCAACCGTATTCTGTACGTCCACAGACTCCACGCTGTTCGCAAGCCTCCAGCATCTTGTCCCATCAATATCCCTACATAGTTTTCAAAAGCTTCTGATATAGGGCTGTCTTCCTTTTTCAGTCCTCAAACCAGAGGTCAAAAGAGTTTTTATGGGAAATTCGCCGTAAACTTCAGGGTAAGTGCAGAATTCACCATCATAGCCTCCTCTGTAAATGCTTCAAGGCAGGGAATATACTGCTGGTACTTAAAAGCCCTTTTCGGAATAATCCCTGTATATTTCTTCAATGTTCTTTTGCCACACTCTGCAGTTACAACGGTTAATACGGTGTATTCCACTCCAAACTTGTCAAATAGTTTGGCGGTTTCATGCCTTGCCGCCATGGCTGATTCCATTCAAATGCCCGTATTTATCGTGGGTCCATTTATTTCTGTCAATGGAAAGTCCGACAAGAAAATTATTTTCCCCTTAAAAGAAAAGTACACAAGCCTCATCAATGAGGTTTGCCATTTTATCTGAAATGCATTTGTTCACTCCCTCATTGTTCTTATTATACTGTTTTTGAAACTCTACTGCCTTCTTATCAAGCCCACGAAGAGAGGCTCTGCCTTGACTACATAGCTTGCCACCCTTCAGCCCTAAGCAGAGTCTTCCTTATTACATTTTTAAGTGTTTCCTCCGTCATCAAAAGCCAAAGGATGCATCGGTGCGGTTTTCCATCGTCCTTGTAAAGCAATAGTCACAATGACATATTGACAGCCCGAAGCGGGCTTTATAAGTACTACTTTATAGCGGGCATTTAATTCTCCTGTCTGTATCTCCTTAAAAACTATCTATCAACATAAATGTCAAAATGAATTTATCATCCTTTTGACACCTTGTAGTTTATTCCATTCGATTATAAATATTTATCCGTTATTTCAATTGTCTTTTGACGCATAAAATAACCAGAAAAAAGGACGACTAATATCCTATGCCTTTACACTTTAGAATCTAGTCATAAAAGTCAATCTTTTAATTTTTAATCTCTGCCTTTCCCTGCCCTGCTGCCTCTCTATCTTCTGCACAGCTCGCCAGCATTTTTCTTATCTCCAGAGTAGGTTTGTCATTTACAAGGTTGTTTAACTCATGAGGATCATCTTAAAATCGTGAAGAATTCTCTCGTAGACATCGCTCCTATCTTCATCCCAGCCGTTACTCTGAGGGGCAAATACGCTGTAAAAGATAGTCTTGTTTTATACATCTTCCAAGCCTGCTCACAATCTGGGCATAGAATTTATCCTCGTCTCATAGGCTATCTATAAGGGTTTTCAAGGTTTTTCACCTATCATATCATCTCACATCAACTCAGCCATGGCTAGGATTGTCTTTGGAAGAGAGCAGGTGAAACAACCTCCCGGACTACCTTTCCCCACCTAAATGCGCCGCCTGCAATTATTAAGTTTACCTTAAGTGAGAACTGTGGCAGGGTTCTCTTGTGAGTCATCAGAGCCTTTTCAGGTAAGTCTCTCTATTTCTTGTCTTAAAATGCTGAGCTATGGTCTGAGGAGATATATTATTATCGTGTTATCCTTTACAAGCCTCTTTTAGCTTATCAACTAATTTTCCAAAGATTATCGTCTAAGCTCTTTGCAACAGTAGATAATCAGGGTACATCTGTCTTGCATCTCTCCAAGCACCTCAAATCCTTAGGCAACTTACAATCCTTAAACCTCTCCTTAGAGCCGTCTCTGTTTCCTTCTCGTCAGCCTATCATTTTTGATGATGTGGCTCAATGTGCGAAACAGTGAGGAAAATGGCTACCATCATATATCAAAGGGAATTCGGTGCAAAATCATTAATCCTGTCAACCCCTGTAGCCCTTAAAGTCAATCCTGTTTATATTCTCATCAAATCACATAGCCGTCCAGCCATGGATGTCGCTGCCAGCACATCCGACACCCCCTCCAAAGCCGTATATCCGCCTCTTCTCTCCTTAGGGTATCGCCTGTGTCTCATAGTCAGGATTTTGCAGGCACGCTGTAGCTTGCCCTGTCACTCTCGAGATCGCCATTTCCCAACATAAGCATTTTCATATCCTGCCTCTTCCATATAGTTGTGAGGTTTTGATGTCTCTTGGGAGGACTGTCCATTTCTGGCAGCCTATTTCTGTAGGATGTTTGCCACTTTGAAATATTGCGTGCCCGTACATCTGCGCAGCGGCTGCAAATGCATCTCTAAAAGCACTCCTCATCTGCCAGCCTGTCAAGGTTGAGGTGTTATATCAAGCTCAGCCATAACAGCCCATGATGTATCAGCCTCTGCTGAGTGCGAAAACATGATTATATTTGGCTTCCCCATAATTACCTCATAAAAATCTCTATGACGATAAATGGCTAATAATAACTATGCCCGGTTAGATTTAGCATTAAATATATTTTGCTAAACTTTAACTTTCGTCGAAGTTATCTCTATCTTCAGACATTGTATTATTAAGCTATGTGGACTGAAGCCGGAAGATTATGTTAAATGGTGCGGGATTAGGCTGATTTTACCTTTATTTTTACCATAGGTTAACCAACCATTGCGAAGTTGATAGTGGCAAAAATCAAAGAATATGCAGGCATAATAGCTATGCCGATTTTCTGATGAAGAGTCCGAATATCATAGGCATAAAATTACTTCCGACTTAGGCTGCTGCCATCGAAGCCCCTATAACATGCACTGTATTTCTTCCCAAAATTGGCAGGTGCCATCGCCTGGATAATAGCCGGATAGACGAGGCATACCGGTTCCAGTCGAAAACAAAGCCTGCAGCCCGCCACCGCATAGTTTTCTAGCAGGTAAAAATACCATTAGTCGATTCCTCACGAATTCCACGAAAATGCCATACGTATGAGCCTCTGTTCCCCAAGTTTATTTTGGAAATAAATCCCTGAAAATCAGCCCTTCCAAGCATAAGTCCGCCAAAGAATAAGCGAGCCATACGAAGCAATGGTTTCCCAGCACTGAGCCCACTCTGTGCCTGCAAAATAGCCTCAGGTCCAGGCAGTAGCAGGTAGCCTCTCCCGCGCAGTAAGCGTAGCAAACGTCAAAGTGAAAATAACCGCAGACACCTTAAGTGCCTCCTTAATTCCAACACTGTCTCTCTATGGTCTTCTTCCACTTCTTTTCGCTTTAGCTCACAGCGAAGAGGAAATAATACACAAAGAGAATGAACGTCTGTACTATAGGATGTCCAGCTATAGCCCTCATTCCACCTTGCGTATCAAGTGCGAGTGCCATAATATGCAGGAGCTTATCACCGCTCCTACACCGTAAAGCAGTGTAGAAAGTTCCTATCGAGCCCTGAATAATTGTTGCCACATGGTGGTTTTACCGAAGCATCTATAGCTCCTGCTCCAAGTCCATAGGAACAGCAAATATAAAAGCATCCAGTACCGGCTGCATTGAAAATCCTAAAAGCCCGGCTAGTAGTAAGTCCTATTGACACTATCGTAATCCATTTTGTATGGGAGCACTTTATCATACGAGGACTTTAGAAGTGCTGATATGATTGTCTATAAATGATATAGTCATTGATACATAACCTGCATCAAGATGATGGCACTGACACTGCTCATCTTGGGCCAGCCTGAACCAGGAGTGAGATCAGGGCCCCAGGCTTATGACGAAATTAAAATAGATGACAGCTAAAAGTGAGTGAAGACATAAATTTTCCTCAAGTTTGAATTAACGCTCAACAAACAAATAGCTGAGGCTGGTCTTGTAGTTTTGAGGCGATAATTTTAATAAATGTTTAGGAAGATACTTATTTTGCAGTTTACCACTTGTGGGGGTAGTCTTTGCGTTGAACCATGTCCGCCACCATACTTTACTCAAAATTATTATACTTCTGCGAGCATTGTTAAGAAAAATAAAAATGGCTGACTTATTGTGATGTTGTTGTTAATTCTCTTTTAATAGTCCTTCGCAGCCTTCAAATCGTCTCTATATGTAGCGTCAAAGTCACCGGTATACCGAGGGTCAGCTATGTCACCATCTTTTGCAGCAAAGAAAGCAGCTTTTCTTATCTTCTTTTTCGGATCACCACTTAGAATTCTGTCCAGATTTCTAGAGGTTGTTTTGTATCCATAGCGATAATGTGAGTCAAAATCCTGTAATCTTTGCTTGGTTATCTGGTGGAGGGATGTGGCAGAACAGGCACCCCCACTTCTCTAAGCTTTTTCACTGTCCATAGTGGGTGGATTCTCCAAGCGCCTCTGTGCACTGGTTGCCTTGGAGTCAATGAGGAACTCGTCTGCAAGACCTGCTTTGATTAATCATGTCTTGGAATACAAAGTGTGCCATAGGTGCTGCGGCAGATGTTGCCGTGGCAGATAAAAAGTACGCTCTGTTTTTCATTTTTATCCTCCTAAAAATGCCTTATTTTGCCCCTGTTTTTGCGTGGGTTTGCCTGGTCTGTAAAATGGAGTTAAACCTACAGATATTTTGGGGAAACTGCAAAAACAAAAGGCAAGTGTAAACAAATATAGTAGTCATTAGTAGTCAAATAGTAGTCAACGATAGGGGTTGGCTCACCTCCTTTAACAGTAGTATCGTCTATGGGGGTTTCAAATTAAAACTATCGTTATAAGGTCTGAACCAATGCTTTTAGTTTTTCACCAAATAAATATAGATTTGACTGAGATCATACAGACAGGCGGCATTTGCTTCCACCCTGCTATAAAGGATATGTGAAAATGTAGTTGTCGTTGATTGAGAAACGATGATGATTAGGGCATCATACTAAATTCCTGGTCCGATAAAGGTTGTATTGAGTAGGTTTACAAATTTTATTTGTTTCTATTACATAATCAGAAAATATATTCCAGTCTTTTAATTCATTTTATTTTCATAGTCTTGCAACTCATGAAAAATATTGTCCACATATACAGTATCGTTTTCAATACGATATAACATAAAAATATCGATGAGACAAAAATTGATTCTTCGGTATCCTAGTTTTTCCTCTAAGTTTTGGGATTATCACAAAGTTTCAGACTCCCGGCAACATTTGACAGACTTGTTTTTGTTGCTTCAAAATCATTTAATAAATTTCTTGCTGCCTGATCACTTTTCTTTTCAAACAAAAGATATGTGACAAATCTATCAAAGATCCTCCTCTGCATCCCTCATTAAAAACAATCTTATAATCCATACTTTGACCTCATATCTGAAATCACATCATCTGCATCCCTAAACAATTCCTCTTCTCTGGACTTTTTCAGTTTTTGCAAGTATCTCTTTCTCGGTCATCAGTGCATATGGATTTGATTCTACCTGTCTTTTTATTTCAAAGGGGAATCCATTTGCTGCAATAGCCTGTGTTAAAAACATTCTGATTGCAGTTGTTGTATCTGTACCCAAGTCCTTAAATAAAGCATCTGATTTACTCTTTAACTCATCTTCTACTCTTATCTGAATTGTACTCACTATGTCTTACACCTCACTTCCATCTTTTTATTTAAGTATAACGCTAAATCATTTCTATTTCAATGCATTTGTATTGTTTTATCATAACATATCACCCAGTACTTTTTCTATCACAAAAATAACCCCGGCAGCATATTACCACCGAGGTCATCATCATTTCTTTGTTAAATTACCTTGAAACATTTTTCTGACTTACAGGTCTTTTCCTCCTACTACCTTTTCAACTTCTTTCTTTGCTGCATTAAGTTCCTCAAGCCTTACCATCTCATCCTTTGCATCGTCAAATCTAAGGTGGGTATAAACATTCATTGTGACGGAGATGTCTGAATGTCCCATAAGGTACTGGAGTGTTTTAGGATTCATCTCAGCTCTTTGCTTGATTCAAGCAGTAGGTATGTCTAAATGCATGAGGCGTGATGTTTTGACATCTGCACTCTGCGGATGTCGTTATACCTTATAACAGAAAGTGCCATGTTCATTGCAAATTATCCGTTTTTCTTATTTCTCTACCTGAATACTAAACATTTCCTTCTGTGTTTCAATCTCAGCTGCGTAATTCTTCTTCCGTTGGAAGATATAACTTATATTTTCGATGCAAATAACTGCTCGTTTCCATGAAGAATTGAATACTTGGCTATATCTTCATCTGTATCCGCACATAGCACAATTCCAAGAGTGGGATTATCTCCTTCCCCACGTTTGAGATCATCATACATGTCGGATATACATATCCATCTGTCCTACATCCTGATGTCGTAATTTTTTGTGGTTTTCAAATCAATTAAGACGAAACACTTTCAAAATATAGTTATAGAAAACAAGATCAATATAATAATCTTCCTTCTCTGTATGAATATGCTGCTGCCTTGCTACAAAAGCATAGCCTTTTTCCAAGTTCCATCAGAAACTTCTGAAGATTACCTATAATGCATTGCTCTAGGTCAGACTCCAGATAGGACGTATCCTCTCTCATACCCAGAAATTCAGCAATGATAGGTTCTTGATGAATTCCAGCTTTTGTCTGGTATTCGGAAGTCAATTCCTTCATTTCAGCTTTCTACTGCTGATTTTATCCTGTGTTTTTAAGTATTCTATAGTAGTATTGCGAGTAATATTTCTTTGAAGTGTCTTTACACTCCCATACCTTCTCTTAATGCTTCATTTCTCATACCATTTCCTCGCTTCTGGAGTCTTCTACTTGCATCAATACTCTATAGTGTGTCCATGATAACAATCCAGATTGTGGACTCGCTGAGTCCACAATCTTTGGATACATCTGATAGAATCGAGCAAACTTATATAGAGAACTCTTATCAAATCCTTTTTCCATATTCCTTAGTCAATTCTTCAGACAGTGATACAATTATCTCTTTTTCCATATCGCTCCGAGCGCTTTCCTTCCAGTTCTTCTTCGACAATTCTCTTGCCAGAAGCCAATTTCTGTGAACAAGAGTTAGATTAACCGCAGAGTATGCAACTTTCTGAGCAGTTTCAATAATGTTGCAAGCATCTTCAAAAATGCTGCCTGTTTTTACATATTTCAATAATTCGTTTGCCATAAATCACTCCATTTTGTGTCACCACCAGTAACATAAATACAATTATTTAATATACTTCTTATGCACAATCTCAACTCCACATATACTCAAAAATTCTTCCTATCTTCTCAGCCACTTAATTTAATTATAGTACTTAGTGATTATACTTTTCAATCCATTTTGGGCTTTAGAAAGAGTGCTTAGGACTTTATATTCATTGAATAAAATCTCTTTCAAGCACAAAAGAAGCCCTCTTCGAAGCTTTCTACACCCTCATAACTATTCATTTTTTTATCGTGGGCAGTCAAAATGTTAATTAACATTTTTCAAAAACAGGGGGACAAATCACTCTACAAGACCCCCAAACCCTTGATTTTATGAATTCTTAGAAGAAAATATGCATTTTGCCGTGGCGGATGAATAGATTTGTAATAATGTTATTCCTCCTAAAATGCCTTATTTTCTCCCTATTTTACAAGGTTTTCCCATTCTGTAGAAATTGGTTAAACCCATATATAATAAGAATATACTTATCTTTGGTTAAGATTTACTAGTTATCAAACATCATACTATCCAATTCCTTGTTTTACTTAAATTCTGGATAAAACAATATAGAGTAGATTTACAAACTGGAAGTTATCAGTTTGTAAATCTCAATAAAAGTATCCATTGGGATCTTGAATCAAGAACTCCATCTGTATTTCTTCTATTCCGTTAACCAGATATACACTTTTGGTCAGTTTTTGTAAATCTCTAATTTTTGCTTTTTCACTAATGTATATAGGTTTTCAATATCATCAACTGCTATGGAAAAATTTATTTCCTCTTCCTAAAGGATAGATTAATTCCCTGTGTTCCACCCCTCATCATGAATTTGTTCAAACATAAACTGACTATCTTGAAAAGACATAAAAACAAATTTCTCTTCCCTGTCGTTCGTACTCTATTTTTAAATCCTAATTCTTCGTAAAAAAATTTTTAGTTTGAAGAATATCAAAAACTGATAATTCAGGAATCAAATTATTAAAATCCATACCAACTTCTCCTAAAATTCCAATTAGTATATCGAAAACTTTTTAAATACCTTTTTACCATTTTTATATTGTTGTATCGTCGTTCCATCCTCCAAAATAAAAGCATTAGGAGTTTCTCCCACTTGGATGAATCAATTTTCTCATAAAAGAATTTTTGCCTCTTTCATTGCCTGAGAAATAATCCAGTTCAAGTTGGGAAAGCCCCCATTCCTTAGCATAGTCTTCAAGACATATAAGCAACTTCTTTTCCTATTCCTAAGTTCCAGAATTCTTTTAGCACAGAAACAGCGACATTCCCCCGATGGCACATTTTCTTTTTACTCAGCCGTGTAATCGTGCCATTTGCAATCAGTCTTCCATCCATTTCGACAACAAGCATAAGGGTATTATCAGATTCATTAAAGCCTTTTATTATTTTTTCTTCCTCTTCTGCAGACATAGTTATTTCTTCCGGATAAGAATACAAAAAATCAGATTCTCCCATAACTGTTTTCAAATATTCAATAGTTTCTGCAGCATCCTTTACTTGAATCTCTCGAATTTTGCAAATTCTACCATCTTTTAGTTCAAAATTTATTGGTGTGTATTTCATATTTATAACCTCACTTCCATCTTTTTATTTTAGTACAATGCCAAATCATTTCTGTCAGATGTATTTGTATAGGTTTTTGTAGTACTTTACTCATTCCATCATAAGATGTCCACATACATGACCACCTTCACTATTCCTTCTATTCTACATCATCTTCATAAGTCTCCTGAACATAGACTTCTTGTAAAACTATCCTGTGCTGTATATTTATTCTTCTTGAATAGAAACCACTTAGATTATACCAACCAGCCTCTCATATATGCAGTGGTTCTTTGAATGGATAATCTACTATGATATTTAGAAATTCTTTTTGCTTTTCCATCAAGCCTTGCACCTTTAACAGCTGTCTCTTTATCTGCCTGTTTACTAAACTTAATTAAATACATCTACCACTCCCTCTTCCGGATTATAAGATGTACACTCAGAAACATCTTCTTCTCTGGAGTCCAAAATACTTTGTGTCATCCCGTATGGAATTAAGATACAAGGTTTCCTGAATCGCCAGCCAATCATCTTCTGATACTAATACTGCATTTTTCCTCTATTATTTGTTATGGTTATAGGCTCAGAGTATCTCATTGACATCTGAAACTGTCTTATATAAGTTAGCTCTTTGCCTTTGTTATACCACTGGAAGTCATGACACCATCTCCTTTCAATTTTAAATATAGCGTACTTTTTAGCGTACGCCAAACCATAGTCAATTACAATGTTCATTTCTTTTTATATAGTAATTGAATCTTTGCATTCATTTCTGAATGTGCATTAGAATTTAGCACATAAAAGCACTCCGCCTAATATCATTTATCATAGCATAACACTCACTTTTTCTATCACAGATAACCCCGCCAGCACATTATCACTCGAGGTCATCAATCTTATTTCCTATTAAATTACCTTAAACATTTTCTGGCTTAAAGGCTTTTTCTCCGCTTACCTTTTTCGACTTCTTTTCTTTTAACTCGCATAGTTAAACCTGTGTTCCCAGTGCATGGCTGCTTCTGGCATTCCCTTTTATCTCTAAAAAGAAAACCGCAATGCCCTGTTACCATAATCTCAGGAAGGTATGTGGTCTGTCTCAATTATTGCCTGAAACATTTGATAGACATCATCAGTCATTGGGAAGTTTTTGTTCCGGCATTAGTCTTGGTGTTTCTCTATCACATACTCGCCCCAAGATGTTCTTTTGCAACTGATGATTGATATTACTAACTTTATTCTTCATATCCATCCCTAAGCGTAAGTCCGCAGAACTCTGAAATTCTTATTCCCGCATGAAACAGTATGTAGAAAACCCTCATAATACTCATAATAAACATTATCATCTATTATTATTCTCATTACTTCCTCTCATAAAGAACAATAACTATTAGCAAGGAAATATACTATGCCCATTTCTATAATACTTCCCTGATGGATAAACTCCCTCTATACTCTTTTTCTGACTGTTAAATCAGACTTCAGTGATTCTACAGTACCTCTTTTTAACTCTCTTTGTATGGTCTTTGTAGAAATACCTATTCTCTCTGAGATATCTCTTTATGAGTCTTTTTTCTTTTAAGTTAGCTTCTATTATACATCTTTCACCAGTGTTAAGTGTTTACTCTTTCTTGTTATAATAAGTTTTGCATCGAAGTATACCTCTTTGATAATATCCATTGCAGATGCATTTGGAATAGATGCATATAAACTTTTTATTGAGAATACCAGGAGGAAATATAAACTGATGGGTGCATACGAGGGATTAAGCAATTATCTTGAAAAACCGTTATGAATACGCTTATTTCATTTAGGGGTATGATGAATCAAATATTTTGATTCTTAAAGGAGATGTCAATAACCTAAGAAGTAACACATAAACATATATCAAAAATCTCTATCCTGCCAGCATCACTCCGACCGAAGAACACCATTAGAGTATGGGCAAGACCTTGTGGGCTTCGTGGGTGTTTAAAGACTTTTTATCAATGATACAGAACGCAGGGTTTGATATACAACTTTCGAGGTGCCGACTGAACAAGATTGATTCTGCCAAATCAAAAGGCCTCAACTATTAGCGATTATCTTGTCCGTACAAAATACCGGCTATGAAACAACAATGGAACTGGTGAAATAATTATACCGGATTTTTGGTATCGAACTCATAAGTTACATTTAAGGGACACAAATACATTCAACTCCAAAGAAACCGTAGTTTACTGCTTGCCATTGCTTTATCACCCAACCGTCAAAAATTCACTATTTTTGATTTTTGACAAGATATTCTCGCAAACGCGAACTTTTCTGCACCGCCCCTTATGGTGAAAGCTGGCCTATGAATTATCAGTTGCTGCTAATCTTTATATGACTTTTTTCATTACAGGTGTTAGAGAAGCGATTTTAGATACAATAAGAGGATTTTAACGATGGCACAAAGGTTGTGGCAAGACAGAACTTACAGAATTTATAAAATTATATTATCCCGATACAAATAATGGTCAACAAGCTGGACATTTAGCCGCACAAAGAGGATGGTTCATTTTATCTGTGCAAGAAACGATAACACCTATATTGATATCCCTGAAGGTAGTTATAAATTAGTTTCTCTCGAAAAGCTATACGCAGGATTTACGGCCAAACGAAGAAAAAGAACACTTCACTGGGGATTATGTATCATACTTCTTCAAAAGCTTTTAACATTTCTTTTGCAATTGCCATAGATAACAATGGTGGAACAGCGTTCCCTATTTCTAATCGTTTCATTCCATCGACACCATAAAACTGATAGTCATCCGGGAAACTTTGAAGTCTTGCTCTTCCCTAATAGACATCGCCTGAATCCCTTGGATGAATACATCTTGAAGATGAAGGATGCAAAATTTCTTGTAATTGTTGTGATGGTTTTCCCACCATAGTTTAGCATAGAGTATTACCATAACCACTCTTTGGTCTTATTTCTTCCGGCAAGTCATCTTTTGACTGCCCATCCTCCAATGCCTGCATAATTCTTATCAAATGGTCTCCGTTCTTTGGTGCACTATATTCGGTTAATTCGGTAGTACCATTTTTTCTTACAAATTCCAAAAATGCATTACTTACACTGAAGCATATTCATTATTGGTTTGACCACTGCCAATTACTCGGCAAGTCACCCTATTGCGTCTTTTAATGCAACATATGGAATCAAATTATCTCCATGAGTTGGTTCTGGATATTCATATCTATTATCGTTTAAAAATCCAACAGGTATAACTCTTTCTCTCTAGCTGTGGAACTCCATAGTCTACAGCATTTAATACATTGTGCTTCAATTTATATCCCATTCTTCAAAATTCTCTTTGCACATTCTTAAATAGATTACCCTTATCCATACTTAGCATGCACTGCAACATTTTCAAATACAAATGCTCGCGGCTTGATGATACTCAATACTCTCTTGTATTGCATAAATAAATTTGCTCTAGCATCCATCTGTCGCTTTCCTAATGTTGAATACGACTGACACGGAGACCACCAACCACACATCAATTACATTATCACCATTGTTTCTCTTATTACTTCTTCTGTCAAATCATTATTATCACAATTTATCATATTCACATATGGATGATTTGAGAGTATGCACTCAGAAATATCGGTTTCAATTTCATTTGCCATAATTATTTCGAACTCATCTAATTTTGAAAAACCATAACTAAGTCCTCCGACCCCCGAGCAAAAGGTCAACTATTTTATATTTGCTCATTTTTAATTCAGTCCTCGCTATTGTTTATAATATATACTTTTCGATTCTAGAATTTTCCGCTTCCTTCAAAGTCAATCTGTCCATTCCGCTCTCAACCTCCCAAATTCAACTCTATAGTTTTACAGTATGCTTTATCCATTTCATTTGCCTATGTATTTCACATCCTGCCTGCTCAAATCCCAGATTTATTCCTCCAATTCCAGCAAACATACTCTCACAACTCTAATTTTTATCTTCTAAATTATTTCGCCTCCTTCTTGGAAAATTCCATATATAGGTGTCGCAGCTCTTTTCAATTGAGACTTGATGAATGATGACATATCTGCATATGTATCTGTCTCTATTAATATCTCAACCGTTTTATAATCTATTCTTTTTCATACTGTCATTCTGACAATTCTTTTACATCCGGAAACAACATAATCCATTTTATTACCATCCTTGTACAAGATAACATTATTATACTACATCAACGTCAATTACATCAATGTCAATTTGTAGTTGCATTAATACCCCTGGAGAGTTTTTCTATTCTTTCAACTTTTCAATCCAATAAAAATCGCAAAAGATTTAAGAGAAACTCATAGCAAAAGACCTCGATACCGGAGATAAAATCACATCTGTTGATGATATGTTAGGTACAATTGACGAATTGCAAAAATTCCGGCAATTCTACTCAGGCTCAGATGATTATGTACAGCAAGCTTCGAAAATCAATTTTACAAAAATGGATCCTTATGAATTTAAGACTTTACAGATATATTAAAGTACTTTGACCTCTGCAAAACTATAAAGGGAAACGACGTGGCAAAAAGAGGAAATCATCACAAACCTGAGGGGTTTCATCCGTGAAAACTCCGCAAAACCCTTTGAACTTGAGAAAAAGGTGCATTTATACCTGCCAAAAGGCAGGGTATAGAAGTACTCCAGTAAGGATTCAAAGAAAACCATCTTTTTACTATAATCTTCTTCTGAACATGTTGAAGAAGGAATTGCTCTATCGGACACCTACGATACAGAATGAAGAAAGATACAGTGAAGTCTCTAATCTTCAGATATGTATTCACTTACTACAATCAAAATATTTTTATGCTGCTTGAAAAACTAAATAATTTATTATATTATACCAATTACAATAGTTAACTATTCAGTATCAATGTAGACAAAATTTCTATCAATCAGAGGAAAGGATTTATCTATGAAAAACAATTTTCATATTGTCTTTCTTACTTGTTTTTCATTATAACTTTTAGTAGTAGTATTCCTGTTTTTGCTGAAAAATAGAGCAAATTCACATTATTTTTAATTTATTAAATGTTCAATCATCGGAATCAGAAAATGTGAACGAAGAAGTTAAGAAAAATATTTCTTATGGCGAAATAGTAGGAAAAGTTGAAACAAAGTATGGAACTGCATACTATGTGGACAGATTCTATAACTCTCCAATGAATTCAGTATATCGTGACCATATTTTGAAACTCCATTCATTTTACAGTAAGGAAAAATGAAATCCAAATTTGTGAAAAACTTTGATATAAAATGAGCATTAAGTAAACATTAACAAGTAGTGCGTCTACAATATCTGATAATACAAACAGCGAAAAGGATATATATTTATATTTTTACGATAGGTGACCGAGGGGAGTAAAAAGTTTAAATAAAATGAAAGTGATAATAGATGAATATGGAAATGTAGTAACAGCATATCCAATCAAATAGGGAGATATTATGTCTTTTGAGTTATTTTAGCACAAAAATTCGGTAAAAACAAATAATAAAATATGTGTTGTCGAGCCTAATAATATTGGGGATTTTTACGATTTCAAAGATAATTTTGAAAATTACAATTATTACTATAAATTTGTACCCTACTGGAGAAATATATATCGATAACAAAAATGTAGATAAAATAAAATTTTTCCATTTCCTATAACAGAATGGGTAGAACATTGCAAAATTGATGAAACTAAATTGATTGCTAAATATAATTTGAGTTTTACTAAAATAAAAATTTTTGCAAAAACCAACTGAAATTTGTGATTTTGCTATAAATAACAGGGGTATGGATTGTTGGGACAAGGAGATTAGCTTATTCAGTAACAACAATTCATATTCCAATAATAGTATATTGAAAATGAAAGAAAGATAGAGAGACCATGAAGATAGAGTCTGTAAATAAAATCTTCTATGATAATATAGGGCGGAAATCTTTAAGATGGGATTTTTCACCCTTGTGTGCATATAACAGTTAAAAGTGTATGTCAATACAGGGTGGCTAAGCCACCGTGTCTTTTACTGTATTCTATTCAGAGCAGTCTCCTTCATACATAATGCTTAACTCGCCGTAGACCTCAGTGCCTGTTTCGTATCGTGGCAGTCCATTTTTAGTTGCCTCAAATGTGGCTAAATACATGAGTAGGGATGGCTGTATCGCTTGGGAATACGCTTACTTGGCGGTTAAAGCTTACGGTATGTAGAATTAGCTGATTCTATAGCATTGGTTGTATAAATTACCTTTCTAACAACGAAGAAAACTTGAAAAATAGGGGGAAATAACATCCCGGTTATCCTTCCGGCGTTTCATTGAGTTAGGATATTTTGGTGTCCATTTTTCAGTCACCTGTTCCAAAGCCACTAGAGCTTTCTTTCCTTCAGTATTGATACCTAAGATGACATAGGCTGTAAGCTTCCCTTATTACGCGTTATCACGGACAGAATAATGGATAGCATCAATATAAAGGATTGGAGAAATAATATGGATATAATCTTCTGGTCAATATCTGAAATGTCTTTTGATGTTTTTAACAATCTGAGGCTCAAAAGTAGACTTGCAATCCTGAGGAACTTTAATTCCGACCTGACCATAGCTGCTGTTAACCATCTTAGGCTTATATAGCCGTTTCTGTGAGTCATCACTTTCATATCTCTCAGATTTACCATATCCAAGATGTTCATCCATTTCTGCTTCCATCATCTCTTTAATAGTTCCACCCAACAGATCTTTTAAGTGCATCCTGAATGTCTTCAGCTGTTTAGATATCATACTCTTGAAGTAGTTGCTGAATGATGTTTCTTTTTACCTTCAGTCATTATATGTACTCGGTTTCTTTTCTCTTGTGCCATAATAAAAAGGCCTCCTATGAGTTTATATTTTATCACAGAAGACCCTGTTGCTTAATAGCTATTTACAGAAAAAAAGTTTTCACATACTCGATTAATAGCTATATTGATGGTATCTTTTTCTAAGTTATCTATCCATTAACTTTCATTTAACTGCAAATCAATTTAACAGATACAGAAAATGTATCTCTGCAAAAATCTCTAGTTCCCTCCTAAAATGACTCTCATCTCTGGAGAAACTTTACTAGAATCCACACCTGGCTGTACCATAAATATTTTTCATTTTTATTTTCTTGTGTAACATTTTTCTGAATAATATTTAATGTATTAATATTGCCTAATTCAAATCTACTTACACTATTTTTATTTTCATTCCAATAAATAATATAAAAATTCCAATTAAGACTTTTAATATTTCTTTGTGTTGTCCATAGTGATATGAGCTAAAGGTTCTATCAATACTAGTATTCTTTTCTTGATGAACTACTGTAAATATTCTCATATAAGTATTCTGCTCTTTCAATTGTATTAGCCCTAACTAATAGTATATGATTTAACACCCTTTTATATCTATTTCCAAACTAGCAATAGCTTAAGCAGCTATACATTTGTCAACCAAATCCTCATCTGTATTCTTCAACTGCTATAAACTCTATAGGCTTGAAGTATTCTTGCTCAATAGCCATATTCATTGGGAAATTATATGCTATCTTTCCATCAACCAATTTCCCATCTTGTCTATATAGGGGTTGCCGTAAATTGAAGGATTTTTGTTTAAGAATTCTAATTCGCCATAGTTTTTGAGGAAATATGATGTGCTTCATCCAACAAGCAAAATCACATTTGGCAGATAAATGACTATTTGTTCTCACTCATTTTATTTACTAAGGACATTGTAGACACAATTATATTTGAACTTTCTACCATAGCATCAAAGTTTTTCCAAATCTTTAAAATCCAGATTTCAAACTATAGTGTGTTAGGATTTAATACATCACTATCGACATCCTATTTTTCTTAGAATTCCCATCTTCTCGCTCTATCATAGGTTTGATTCCTCAATAACTTATTAGGAACAACTACCAATCTTTTGATTTTTCCCAGTAAGGATTGCCACTAACATAGTCTCTAATTTGCTGTTCCTGTTGGCATACTGATTGTTAAAAAGATAAGAAAACTCTTTATTTTGCTTTTCACGCAATTCCAAATATATCACCTCCTTGTATTAGTTTACAGCCTGTTTTTGAAAATACTAAATTTGTATAAACACCTCTATATGATACTTTTTATCAAAATGTATACACAATCTTTTAGGTAATTTATAGCATATCTAATAGCACCACCAAAAATTAATCAGATTCATCCCATTTCTACTTCTCACTAATGCCTGATAAAGCTTCATCAATTCAGCTACACAATCAGATTCTGTAAAGTCCTTGATTGGAAAAACCATAGGCTTCCATTACAGCCCTGTCGTTAAGCTGATGTGCTTTTCTTAATTGTGATGGCATTGCAACTGGATCATACAAATCCGCCATGTGTACAATCTGGATACAACTCACGAGCCTCAAAATCCCCTTAGCAGTTTTTCTATTTTCTCTTTCTGCTCCAAGAGTTTGGCTTACACCATGGAAAAGTTATTGTAGACTATAGCTAGTGAATAACTATAATCACTCTTCATTCTCATAGATACTGTTCTCATCCATGCATTATGTACATTGAGACATTATCTCCAAACTCATACAAAGTCCCATCAGGTATCATGCTTGCTTTTATTGTTCGCAATAGTAGTTTGAATCAATGTATCCAACGGGTATATACCTTCTTCTTTCTGAAGAAACCAATGGAACTATAATGACTGTATCTGGGTTATTAGTATCTCTAAAAATCATAGGAGTATTTGCAAGAGCCTGAGCCTGCTTGTCAGTACTTGCCAGTCTTTCATTCCTTGTTGCTTCAACACGCTTCATTACCTCGGGCATTTTTCGTAGCTCAGCTGGTGAACAGTCAACCAACCAAAGACAATATCTTTCAATGTTATTGATGAATTCAGCCGATCCAACCATCTTTTTATATATTTTTGCTGATGGATTCTAGATATGAGCTGTTCTTTCTCTTCTTTATCTAAAAATAATGGTAAACATTTTACACCTTTATTTCCTGCGATCATTTTCGGCACATTACACAGAGGTTTTTAATCTCTTTCGACAAGTATATTAGAGTGAATCAATTAAATATGGACTAATATTCTTTGCTTCAATATATCTTCCATTAGAAGTATATATGGTTTTGTCATATGTAAAGTTTTCAAAAACCCAATAATCACGCAATGCACCTGTGCTCTGTCTTTGCTTCACTTCCCCCAAATGAATGTCTTATATGCAAAATGTATGCTTGTATTATGATTCTCAAAAATATATTTCCATAGTATTGCCTGGTTCGCTACCTTGCGTAATTGAATTAGTAGATACAAAATGCAGTTTGGATATTTGCATCATCCATCATTCTGACTGCTTTTAATGTACCATCCTCCCACATGGTCCAATAATCCTATATCCTTCAATCCTGCCATGAAAGACCAGTTAAATCATCTCTCTGCTTTACTTTGATGTTTTGCACCTACAAAAAGGTGGATTTACATAATATAAGAAAGTTCTTCTTCAGGGAACTACTTTCTCCCAGTTCTACCTGTAATGCATTTCCCTTCTATAATAGATGCATTGGTCTTTAATGGTAAAAAATCCAGTTGCTGATGAACAATATGTTCCGTTTCTTTCATCATCTGTGACTCAGCAATCCAAAGTGCAGTTTTGGCTACCGTTACTGCAAAGTCATTAATCTCAATTCCATAGAACTGCGATATAGATACCTGTATTGGGTTACTGCTTCCAAATCCTCCAAATACAATTTGTCCACGATTAAGCTCTGATGTAATGTCATTTTCTAATCTTCTAAGTGAAATATATGTTTCTGTCAGGAAATTTCCGCTGCCACAGGCAGGATCAAGAAATTTTAGCTTAGAAATCTTCTCCTGAAAAGCTATCAATTTATTTTCACGAGTTTTTACAACTTTTAGCTCTTTTATACTCTCAAATTCCTGTTTTTAATTCATCTAAAAATAGTGGATCAATCAGTTTATGAATATTTTTCAATTGAAGTATAGTGCATACCTCCGGCACGCCTTGTATCCGGATTCAAAGTGCTTTTCAAATACTGCACCAAAAATAGTAGGGCTAATCTCCGACCAATCAAAATCATCACTTGCCTTACTAAGAATTATATTTTTATTTCATCTGTAAATTGTGGAATTTCAATATATTCATCAGCAAATAACCCTCCATTTACATAAGAATCTAGCTAACATACTATCTTCATATGGATCTCTATCTTCAGGTTTTTGTATCCAAAGCCTTAAACAGGTCAATTAGTGCTCTCCTTATATCCTTTTGTCTGAAATTCTGCAAGATAATCATGAAACATATTCTTCCTTCCAAAAATTCCTGCATCCTCAGCGTACAAACAAAAAACACCAAACGCACTACAAAGCATATTAAGGCTTTTCAAGCTATGTTCGTTATTTGGATCAATATACTGTTTCAAAATTGCATCATATAATACACCAACAATATCTCCCTGCCTGAATGGAAATTGTCATTTCTCGTTTCAAGTGAGTATTGCCGGTATCTACCAAAAATGAAAGTCTGTAATATTCCTTTTCTAGATTCTCCAGCAATATTTCTTCAGGCTCACCTGACGGATTTTCCATATCATATACAAGAAAAAGTTTGAAAATTACAGGTACAATCCATCTTGGTCGCTGTGAATATGGCAGCTCAGATGAATATCTCTTTGCTTGCTGAAATGGTGTGAGAAGGAGTCCATCAGACTGTTTGATTGGTTTTTTCAAATCCTTATTATAACCTTTTTGCTCAATCATTACATGCGTCTCAGGAATAATAACATCTATAAATGATGTATGATCTAGTTTTACCTGCTCTTCAAATATAATAAATTCCTCAGGTCTTTGACTCAAACACATCTCTAAGCAGTGACAACCAAAACGGCTGGCTTTTCACCTTTTCATACCCTTTGTCTTTCCACGCTTCAGCAAATCTTCTAGCTGCAGCTTTTTGCTCATTAACTGTCATATATTCCACTCCCATATTTATTTTTGTTATTTCAGAATATCCGCCTTATCTCCATCAATTATCTTAATAATACATTCTTTTTAAGTTTTCTGTGTCAATCTTCAACCCCAATCTGTGAAATACCTGGATTTTCTCTCATTTCCTAAGTTACCTGCACATCATCACAAAATATGCCAATAGCCATATCATTTACCACCAATTATAGTACTTCATGATAATACTTTCAATCTATTTTGGCTTTGCAGATAATGCTTATATCCTTTGATTTAATCACTCAGAATACCAAGAGATTATTTCAAATAAAAAGGCAGTCAGATGTCACTCCAATCACCTTTTTAATTTTGAGTTTTGCAACCTAAAAGTTATTTTTCTCTTCCATTTTTCACTTACATATGGATTTTCTGCAATTATCCTGATAATTTTTCCCTGTTTCATAGTAGTTTTTAGTAGTAGTTTCTTGGGTAATTTCTTTGGTAATTTCACTAATAAAACTACCCTAAAACTCTAAAAACTCTATGTTATTTCCATCACTGAAGTGGACAATCCAGTGTCAATTAATCAATTCCCCAAAACAGGGTACAATCACTCCCTAACATCTCAAACCCCTAATTTTAAGGCATTTTTAGACTAAATACGCATCTTTGCCTATGAGATAAAAGAGTACGCTCGTTTTCATTTTTCTCCTCTAAAATGCCCCATTTTACCCTGTTTTGCATGGGTTTGCCCAGTCTGTAAAAATAGGGGTTAAATCTACGGATGTTTTGGCAAATCTGCAAAAATAAGGCCAAATCTTAGCAAAATGTAATAGTCATTAGTAGTCAACGACAGGGGATGACTACTTCCTTTTTAACATTGATAAATTATCTAATGATAACCATACTTGCCTTTTATAGTTTTTATGAAAGAGAAGAACAGCTTAATTAGATTTATAGAAAAAGATAGATGATATTGTATGTATCCCCTATCTTTATTTAGTTATGCTATACTTATTTTTGTGCTACCTTCAATATTTTAGTCCCCAGAACTTACAATGTTCTTTTTATTAGATATTGCAAACTCACAACCCTTTTACTAAATCATTTGCGAAATTTTTCAATTTCGTTTATCGAATAGGAAGATTCAATTTCTTAAACCAATCATTATTTTTTTAATTTTTATTCAAGACATCTTTATCTTTGCAATTTTTTCCCGAATTTGAGCAAATATTTGAATATTTTCGGTTTTTAATTAAAAGTATCATCGTAAGGATCTATACTTATCCAAAAAGTCTATTTCTTCATTTTTCAAATAAATGCTATATTTTTGAAAAATTACATATTCAAGCTCAGAATCTAAATTTTGCGAAGATTTCAACCTTTTTGTCGTGTTTTGTATCTTGTTTCAAGTTCTTTTTAAACTTTCTGCGAATATGTATTGCATTTTTAATATCCTTTCTAAGAAAAATATAACCTTCTCTATTCTTTGTGTTATTTTATAAATAAACTTCAGAGCCTCATCATAAATCTCGTAGAGCAGCTTTGTATAATGAATCATAGGTATTGATTGACATTCTAATATCTGCAATGTCCGGTACAAGTAAAATATTCCTCATTAAATGCCTTTTTACGTGGATTTTACAAAACTGCGATTTATTGCTTTCGTTGCTTTTCGAAAAGAACAACTTTTTACATATCCTAACATTCCCTTAAACCTCCTATTAAAATGATATTGGATATTATATTACAACACTTTGGGTAAAAAGCAATACCGTGTAGATATACAAGATGGAAGTTGTAGGATACCTCATTTTCAGACTATAGAGCCAGCCCTCGGCCAGTTCGCGTATCTTGACAAAGCGTTTATAAAGCCCATCCTGCCCTGCCAATTGCTGATGCGTACTTTCTGAACGATGTGCCCATCGTCAATGTCACGAGGATCTGATCGGCGTTTTCAATTGTTGCCATCCTATGGGCGATCAGCAATCACTGCGTCTTTCAACTGTCAGTTCAGTCAATGCCTCCTGTATCAGATGCTCATTTTTCAGGATCAAGGCTAGCAGTGGCCTCATCAAGTATAATGACAGGGGCATTCTTCAAGATGGCACGGGCGATAGAGATGCGTTGTTTTTCGCCACCGGAAAGCGTGGAGCCTCCCTCCCCAGTGCGGTATCATACACCCTCTGGAAGAGTATGATAAAGTCGTGGCAATGTGCCTGTTTTGCAGCACTAATCATCTCTTCCTCTCGATGCCTGCTCTTTCCCAAAGCAGATATTCGCCTCTGACAGTGTCGTGAAACAGGTAAACGTTCTGAAACACCATGGAAATATGAAACCAGGCTGTCACAGGTAAATTCCTTTTTGAGATTATGCCCACCGAGAGTAATCCTTCCTCCGCTCACATCGTAGAAGCGTGCCAGAAAGCCCTGCAAAGTGTTGTCTTTCCGCTTCCGGACGGTCCGATAATTGCTGTTGTCGTGCCTTCTTGGGCTGTAAAGCCTCATGTCTTCAATTACATTCCTTTTTCATTCCCTTTGTCGTAGGAAAATCGCACCTGTTCAAAAATGAATATCATAACTAGAAAGTGAAATGTCCTTTCCATCCTCATCAATATAGTTATCTGGAGACAGAGCTTCTATATGATCCATAGCATTATTGATAGCGAAAGGATATGTGCACTGTCTGCAATCGGCTCAAGAGAATTAAATACCGTCAGTGAGTAGGAGAATACAAAAACCATTGGCGAGGGAAAGATGACGGAGAGTCCTGCTCCTATAAAGCAAGAAATAATCATAGCGATACTAGCGACTTTAACGCAAGCAGGTGTAAGCAGTTAAATGGAATAAATCCCCTCATTCAATTCTCAGGGCAATCTTTCTTGCTTCTCACACAGGCCTTTCGAAATGCGGAAAAAGACGCACCCTCCATACGAATGATTTCACCACGGGCAGTCCTCTGGTATATTCGACGGCCGCTCTTGTCAGTTTTTCGTTCACTTCGGTCTGGATAAGTGTATTTTTTTTGCTGTACCTGAAATGAGATTTAAGCAGATAAAAGGACAGCAGAACACCTCCAGGCAAATCAATGCACCCAAGGGATGTATGACAAAAAGCAGGATAAAAATACAAAAAAAGCTAAGATATCCTCCAACAAATGTATCTATCATCCTCATTCCCATATTTTCCAGGGTATAAAGTCCTGTGGTGATTGAATTGAGTATAGTGCCTGTGTCTTTCTCCTGAAAATACCCCAGAGAGCACCCTCTTCAACGCCGTCCCTATTGCCAGACGATCTCTTGCAACCAACTCATAACTTATAGTTTCCTGAAATCTTGCTTTTTATATAGTCGAGAGGAACCTAACTAGAATCGTTGTAAAAATCACACCCAGACTCTGCATCAAAGCCCTGATGGAACACTGAGGGCCTCTGGCTCTCCACTGCACAACATTTCCAATGATATAACCGGCATATATGACAGGTGCTGCGGCCGCTAAGCCAGAAAGGAATGAAAAGAAGAAGCTTATATAGAGCCTCTTTCTGAAATCCCCACACCAGTGGATGATGCTCATATCGTTCTAAACATTGACTTTATCCTCCTTTCCTTGCAATGTCCATCTCTTTGCTAATATGTGCACTCCACATTTTTCTTATAGAGCGGCGAGCCTTTCAAAGAGTTCCTCATCGAGTTTGCTCACTGCTTCTACCCTGCCCCATTTAAAACAACAATCTTATCTGCGTCTTTTACTGTAGACAGCCGGTGTGCAATGACAAAAGTGTCTTGCCTTTTTGTGAGTTCCGAAATTGACTGCTGAATCAGATGCTCATTTTTCCGGATCGGTAAAACGCGGTGGCCTCATCTAAAAATAACAATCGGTGCATTTTTCAGCATAATGCGAGCAATGGCTATGCTGCTTTTTCTCGCCTGAAAGTTTTTTCCCTGCTTCACCAGCAGATGTATCATATCCGTAAGGCAGCTTTGAAATAAACTCATCACGGCGTGCTTTCTTTGCAGCAGCTATCACCTCTTCATCCGTTGCTGATGGTTTACCAATACGGATGTTCTCTTTGATTGAAGCCTGAAATAGAAAAATTATCCTGCGTAACAAAAGCTTACTATTTCTGATAGCTGTGCAATGGGCATGTTTCATATGTCAACTCCTCCTATTTCGATGCTTCCGTCACAAACATCCCAGAACCTGGCAATCCAGCCTTGCCAAAGGTGGATTTCCCTCCCTCCGCTTGGCCAACCCAGAGCGGTATAGCTCCCTCAGGTAGTGTGAGATCAATTCCGTGTAGGATTTCTCCGCTCTTTTCTGAATAGGAAAAGTGGACATTTTTCAAGTGAACATCCCTGCCATTTAGTATCGCTTCAGATTCAGGTTCTGACAATCTTGTCAGGTTAAGAAAGCCTCCGTCTGATCTACAGTATATTTCATCTGCTGCATACTATTGGCAAAAATTTTCAAGTTTTTGCAAAGCTCACAACCATGAGACAAGGCTAACATAACAGCAAGTGTCATCTCGGATACTGAAAAGGCTTCCACAGGAAACCAGATAGAGGCTTACAGGAACAACGCCAAGAAGTGTGGCTGGCATAAATGCAAAACGCAGAGCTTCATTGTTACCCAGGTGTTCCTCATCCAATCGATTACAAATTCTTTTATATTCGAGGACAGTGTCGGCATATTTTTGTAACTGCTTCCTGCCTTCCCAAAAAGCTCTGATTACCTCAATCCCCTCAATGTATTCAACAATCACACTATTCAAACGCGCATTGGATTCCATATACTTTTTCCATCTTTCCACTGATTGCAAATGTAATCAACATAAACGCAAAGCCAATTGGAAGAGATAGAAGGGAACCAAATGCCACTCTGAAATCAGGAAAGAATAACGCAATCAGACTCACTGCAGGAAGTACAAGATGTCCACTTCCTCCGGGATCATATGGGCTAATGGGTGGCTCAATCTCCTCTATTCTGTCTACAATAACATTTTTAATCTCCCCGATTGAATGTGCCTGCACCTCTCCAAGAGGAGCTTTCAAAAAAGCCTCTGCTATTTTAAGCCGTAATCCCTCCAAGACATAGTACGCAACATAGTGTGAAAGACCTGTTGAAAAAGGCCAAAACAAACTACTTTGACTGTATAGGCAGAGCACCTATTACTCCCCAAAAGATAATGACTGCGTTTCTCAAGCGACCCCACCATGTAGGCATCAACCATTCTGATAAACACAGTAAAAAGGAATAAGTCCACTCACAATGCTTGACAATCGAAAGGATAACTGAAAGCCACAGCCTATGCTCTCTTCCATCTGCGTAAGACAGCAGCGTACTAAACCAATTTTTTCTCTTTTTCTTATATTTCTTCTGCACTCTGCATTCCCCCTTTCACAGCACTTTGCTCACCTAGCTGAATCACACTATGACAAACCAAATTCAGGAATTCATAATCATGTGTAATTACGAGAACTATATATCCCTCAGGACAGTTTCTGAATGATCTCACCTGTCTGTATCATGTGCGTATAGTCTAAACCACTTGTCGGCTCGTCAAATATCACTACCTTTTTCTCCGACAGCACTGCCTGGCATACTGCCAGCCGTTTGGCGCTGACCCCTGACAGTACGGCAGGATGCACCTCCTTATAGGAGCAGATCAAATCCTTGCAGAAGTTTATCAATCTTTTCTTTCGATGCTTCGGTGCCGCCAGCTCACATTCTTCCACGACACTGTCTGTAAATAACTGATGGTTTACATCCTGCATGACCATGGCACAGAGCCTCTGTCTTTGCCTCCTTGTAAGCTTTTTCCCTTGGTAGCTTACTGTACCTGATTGCTCCTTTAGCAATCCGCAGATTATCTTGCATAGAGTTGTTTTTCCTGCCCCATTCTTTCCAACAATTCCAATAACATCTCCCTGAATTAGCCCCAAAACTGATTTTCCTCTTCCTTGTACCGGCTGATAATTCTTTTCAATACAAAAGTTCTCCCTTTAGGACTGTGCATTCTGGGAATTGTGATTTGTGTTTCTTTTGATGGTTCAGAGCTCCATTGAAATCCGTTCTCTTTCAGTAAGCGTACTGAAACTGTGCTGCAGTAAATTCCTGCATAATCCGTCCGCCCTTTTTAGATATATGACCTATCTATTACAGAGCTAAGATAATTCAGCCGATGCTCCGCAATAATCAAAGTTTTCCCCTGTGCCTTAATATACGAAAGCAATTCCTTTAGGCGCTCAGCAGACTATGTTGTCCAGATTGGAGGAGGGTTCATCGAGCACATAAATTTCCGGCTCTGCTGCATATACAGAGCAAATGCGATAATCTGTTTTCACCACCTGAGAGTTTGAAAATGTCCTGCCAAGCAAATTTTCAATTCCCAGCTCATTCGCTGCTGCTACAATCCTCTGTCTAATCTTTTTCCGGTGTAACACCGCGGTTTTTCCAGTCCGAATGCAATCTCGGCAGATGAATCCGTATAAAAATTGCGATTTAGGGTTTTTGAAATCACTTCCTATCATTTCCGCAAGCTTTATACATGCCCTTGTTTCCGCCACTGGTTCTCCCATGACATCATACCTCTCCATCAATCTTCCCACTGGAATAAAAATGAGGAATCAGCCCATTATAAGTTTTGTTAAAGTCGTCTTTCCACTGCCGCTTTCTCCTGCAAGCAGGACACATTCACCTCCGCGTATCCTCAGGTTTATTCCCGTCAAAATCGCATATTCGCCCACTCTATAATTCACATCAATAAAGCTCAATCATTTTTATCCTTTCACAAATACCAAAATAAGAACAACTGCTATGGCAGTAAACAACATACAGAAAAATATCTGTAAAGCTGAAACTAATTTCTACTGCACAGGTCTGGATTGTCAATCCCCTGACTGTTGCCGCCGCAGAAAGTTCTTCTGCGGTTTTTGTTGCAGACAGCATTATTGGCACCAGATAACACTCTACTTTCCTCCCCATGGGTATCCTCTGGAGCTTCATTGCATCCTTAATGTGACGAACCTCTTCTGAAATAGCAGGAAGTAACGAACCGTGACAGCTCTATAGCGATAATAAGATTTTGAGGGAGATGCATTTTTCCTCAAGGCGGTAACAAACTCATGGACGCTGCGCTGTCGACTAACAAAGTACCTGTCAAAGAGCGAGGGCAGCATCCGTCTTGTCATATTCACAAATACTGAAAAACAGGGCAGTAAAAAGCTATAGGCGATGCAGGAAGCACAAAGGTCTGCAAACAATATAACAGCAGCAATCCTGCTCCGCCTGCCGCAATTTTAGAGCAGCCATATACAATGAGAACCACGATAATTACACCCGTCAAAGCATTTCCCTGTCTTCCGGTTCTTTCTAAGAACATCCCTATGTTGGCAAGCAAAAGAATGAAGAGACCCGCACGAGGGTCAGGCTTCCTATAACGCATTTAGACGATACCTGCTTTCTTGAAATGTTTTTTGAATATCCCTCCTGCAATCAATCACCAAAGAACCCGCCGGCAATCGGGGAAACCAGCAAAAGTATCAGCATAGGGGTGGTGATATAGGAAGAAATTGCTGCAACATATTCCTGACTCATAGTCTCGCCAATTTGTGCCAGAAAGCTCTCACGATACACAAATAAAGCAAGCGGCGATCCTGCCATACCGTAGCTAAACAAGATGAAAAGCGACCATAAGATTACTGAATTTGAGATTATATTTTGTTATGTACCTATGAAGCTACAAACAGCACAGGCAATTAGCATCGTGAAGCAGAATGAGGGACGGTAAACTGCCCTGTAACAAAATACAAAAAGCAGTGATGAGACCCATAGTTAGGACAGCTCTGGCTTAGGAACTTTTACCGCCATAAGTAAAAAGGAATACCGGTGAGTATTGCCACCGTTCCGGGAAGCACAATCCAGAGCAGGGGAATAAATCCTGTCATCATTGCCATAAAATTCAGTGACAAAGTAGATTGCAGAATAGATACCGATTGCGATTACATCTTTTTCCTGTCAGTTTTTGATTTTGGTTCATCATTTCATTGGCCTCCTATATGTTAATCAAATTGTCTCGTAGGCTTTGTACGGTACTTGCACGGTAGTCTAAAGGTGTAGTGCCGATGATTGCCGCTGAAATGCTGCAGCAAATTTGCCTGTAGATCTCATATCCTGGGTGGTGCAATCTCTGATACGCTAAGGTCAGGATTTTTATCAGCGGTAGACTGCAGTATTCATACGGCACCTTTTTAAAGTAAGAATAGATAGAATCCCCATGACATCTCCCTAGCTTGTTTTGAGTTCTGTCTGTGGGATGTCAGTATTCTTCAGATAACTCCTGATTGTGAAATGTACGGATAGATTTTGCGTAATCTGCTATGACTTCCGAGCTTATCGGCATGGCTTGAGGAAAGCAAATCTCCCTTTTGGTTATCTTCCCGTATCTCCACTGATCAAGATATAGAAGCAATTCGAAGTATTTTAAGTCTATAGTAATCAGGACCAATATTGGCAGGAGGGTTATATAAGCAAGCCATAATGCCATTTATACTACCATATCGTCTTTTAGAATACTTTGGAACGCCTTCTTTACAGAACTTACTTTTTAGTTTATGAATATCGGCAGAGAATTGTGGTATAAACGCAGCAACCCCTGTGGTGCAGTATCAACATTCAAATAAATACTAATCCCATGGAAATGGCTGAGCGGCATAATACCTGCCCACTATGATGCCTGCGGTCACTCAATCCTAAGCTGTTTTTTCCTGGAGTACGCTGTACACTGCCATTCGAAGTCTCCAGCTCAATCCTACCCTCCTTGCAGTAGTCGAAAACAGATGACATTTGCATTTTCTTCCAGAAGAAAGCCTGAACAACTGTTGCATATGCATATCACAAATATTTATATATACTCCCGCAAATGGCATATATATCGTCATAAAGCACCCTCTCGGTATCATCTTTAACTTCAAGAATAGCATGGCTCTCGTCCCGTGCCAGAACCTTTACATTATCTCCCAAAGTCCTGATTGAATTCATCCCAGCACCTCCGGTCATAAATTGTTGGTTAGAAGTAACTAATCTATATTTATATTACTTCCTTTAGAACATCAAAGTCCATTTAGACATTTTCATTCCATTTAGCTTTTATAGGACTTTACCAAATTAGTTTTCACAACTGATAAAAGTCCTAAGTTTCTTGTTCATTTTTTGCAGTCTTCTACTATTCTCTTTCAAACAAAGATTCTAAGTTTGTAGGGCTGATGGGATGTAAATCTCAAAGTGACGTCTCCTGCATTGCTCATAGGCTTAGCTGCTCGCAATGCGCCTCTGAGCAACGTAGCAAAAACGGAGCTGATTTCATGATTTTATTAAAAATCACATCAGCCACAATGGGGCAGGTGTAGCTGTCTCTTCATTTGGCATTCTAGTTATTATTTGTATAAATTTAAGGTGCCAGCCACGAATGAGATAAATTCTAAGCTCCGGCTTAGGTGGGACGAAGCGGATGCCGGAGC
>BNJV01001499.1_pt1 | contig 85220 bp, 132 predicted proteins | sample 8540591 | NCBI WGS metagenome assembly BNJV01 (sample SAMD00202457, study PRJDB9452) | human saliva metagenome | host: Homo sapiens
AGTGCGTCGAATACTGCGAATACCGCGAACATCGCGAATACCGCGAGTACCTCTCGTGTCTTGGCTGAGCACTCGCAGGTTGAAGCGGTTCGGACGGTGGACCAGTGCTCGGAACCGGGTGTTGACCTCGTTGGAGAGGCGCTATTCCAGCGCGTTTCTGTTCATAGTCGAGAGGGACAGGTGGGCGTCGCGCTCGTCCCTGCCGTTGCAGCATAGGGGCGAGAGTCGGCTCCAGGTTCTCGAGCACATCAGTGGCCCGGAACGTGTCCCGGTCGCCGGCGGCATTGGCGGGAGGCCGGGGCCCGGTGATCACAAGCATTCGGAGGGACTTTCGTATCGTCGCTGACGCGCTGGGTGCGCGGCATCGATGGCGCCAAGAAATGGACTCTAGCGACGTCGGTGGAGTGAGCGCGGACGATGATCGTGGCGGCGACGATATTGCCAGGGAGTAGTTAAACAATATGAGTCACAGCATGTAGTGACAAGCGATTGCGATATACCGCGTACTCACATGGTCGTGTCGATTTCGGCTGTATTTTCGCCATGGACCTCCAAGTGTTCGAAGTGAAAGAAGATCGGTGATCTAGTTGCGCTCTGCGGTGAACGGATGGGGCAACTAAATTTATATCGAACACTATGAGGAGCGCTTTTTCGGCGCTATGGGTAAGGCTCCCCCGTGATGCCTTCGAGTTCAATTCAAGATGTGGGCTGAGCCTGAGCTCCTATTGGCGTGCAGGCGGTTGTGAATAGGGCGTCAGAGGTGTACCCGTTAAAAGGTGGAGAACTGGCCGATTTAAGGGGTTCTGAGGATTTGAATAGGTTCAGATATCGTGGCGAATAGGCTCTATCAGGGTGTTTGTGCCGTCCTACGAGACGACAGCCAGGGCCAGCCCATCAGGGCGCCCGCAATGAGGTACGGACCGTATGCGATGGAGCTCTTCCGACCGGCTCGGCGGGTGAGGAGCATGAGGATTGCGGCGAGCCCGCCGAGAATAATTCCCGTGCATAGACTTGCAACAAGTATTGGTGCTCCGTGCCAGCCCAGCCAGAGGCCGATGAGTGCGCCGAGTTTGACGTCGCCCAGCCCCAGGCCGGATCCGATGAAGGCGAGCAGTAGGCCGATCGCTCCAACCGCGAGTGCGCACAGCACCGCTCGGAATGCGTCCTGAATACTCTGGATTCACGAGGACGGCCACGGCGCCGCAGGCCGCCAGCCAGATCGCCGTCGTCCCCAGCAGCCGGTTGGGCAGGAGGTGCGAGACGGCGTCGACGCTGGCGGCGCTGCCCAGCATGGCGTAGACGGGTACGGCGACGAGCGTTGCACCCAAGGCGTTCACCGTCATCCCCACCACACGCAGAAACCGCAGAGCGCAAGCGCGAGCAGGCTCTGCGGGATGACGGCCAGGAGAGCGGGGCGTCGTAACGTCGGGTATGTCGGGTATGTCGATTGCGTGGCCGGGGACGGCCTCTGGTCCTGGCCGCGTCGTGTCTGTCGTGTCCGGGTGCCTACAGCGATGGCGCGGAGGTTCCAGCGTCGATAATGCTGGCAGTACCGGCAGTGACGTCATCGGCCTCGGCCTCTGAGGTGTACGAGGCGCTGATGATGTCGTCGCCGGCGTGCGCCTGGTCGTCCTCGCGGCCGGCATCGTCACTGGTGTCGCTATCGACGCTGTCGTCGTTGTAGTCCCTGAGCGGCTGGCGGACGTAACGCCGTGTCCACGCCGAGACGGGGCCGGCCACGAGCGCCACCGAGCATGCGGCCACGGCTGCCAGAGCCCAGGGTGGAACAACGACATTGGGGGACACCTCTCAGACGGTCGTATTCATGGCGCGGTCGTCGGAGTCGACGGCATTGGCATCATCGGCTGCCTGGTCAGGGCTGCAAGCAGGTGCGGTGGTCGGGGCTGAAAGTGCGGACAGGGTGCTACCCGGGCGGATGCCCAGCCGAGCGGCTTCGCCCCGAGCCATCTCGAGCACGGCGGCGGCGCGCAGGTTCGGCATCCCGATGCGACCGGGGCGCAGGGTACCATGCCGCGACCTTGTCGCGGCGGGGTCAGGTAGACGACGTCGATCGTGTGCCGCATGCCCAGGCAGTGCACCCAGTTGCAGCGAGTGATCCACAGGGCGCCGTCGATGCCGTCGGTGCCGAGCAGCCCCTTGTTGCGCTCGCGGCGGGTGCGCGCGGTCCACAGCGGCAGGCCGGTGTCCCTCCCGTCGACGGCGAGGCGGGGGAGCGCCTCGACTGGCGTCGTCGACCAGATTGGCGTCGTGACAGTCATATTTGGATGGTGAGGACAAGGGTGCGGGGCGGGGCAGGGGCGATCGCCCCTCGTCGTGGGGCGCTGGGGCATGGGGAGCTGGGCGGCCGTCCATCGCCGAGATCGGTCCGCTTCCGGCTCGAGATCGGTCGAGTTCCGCACCGAGATCGGTCCGCTTCCGGCGTCGAGATCGGTCGAGTTCCGCACCGAGATCGGTCGTACCCGTCGCGAGATCGGTCCAGATGACGAGTCACCTCACCAAGGGCCGCGCGTGATCAAACGCACCGCTTCTCGAGGCCGGGCTCGGTTGCTGCAGGTCCCCGCGAACCTGTATGGTGTGGTCCGCCAAAGACCGCAGGTCTCCCACTCCGGTGGGGCCAAGTCCGACGCGTCGCAGAGTCGCCGGAGCCCGCGCAGGGTGAGAAAGCGAGTCCGCTCCAGTGCTCCGTGTGACAGAGTGCGCCTCGTGCCCACCGGCACGGGGCTTTTTCGATGAGGGCGCCGGATGCCTGCGGCAGACCACGGAAGGAGGGCCCATGGCACGGCCTGACAAGGAAGCGGCTGTTGCCGAGCTGGCGGATAAGTTCCGCTCCAGCGGCGCTGTTCTGCTGACCGAGTACCGCGGGCTGAGCGTTGCCGATCTCAGGACGCTCGCGTCGTTCCCTCGCCGGTAATGCCGAGTACGCCGTGGTGAAGAACACGCTGGCCGCGATCGCCGCACGACAGGTCGGGCTCGAGGCGCTCGCGGACGACCTCACGGGCCCCACGGCCCTGACCTTCGTCACCGGTGAGCCGGTCGAGGCCGCCAAGGCGCTGCGTGACTTCGCCAAGGAGAACAAGAACCTCGTCGTCAAGGGCGGAGTCATGGACGGCAAACGTCATCGGACGCCGCTGATGTCGACAGGCTCGCTTCGCTCGAGGTCCCGCGAGTGCTGCTCGCCAGGCTGCGGGCGCCGTCAAGGCGTCGCTAGTCCAAGGCCGCGTACCTCTTCGCTGCGCCCGCCTCAAGGCGGTCCGCACTGTCGACGCCCCTGCGCGAGAAGCAGGAGACTGCGGCCTGAGGCTGCGCGCGTCACCCACAACCACACAGACATACAGACCCTGTGCTGACAAGAGCTGACACGACAGTGCAGGACCCGTTTTTCAGGAAGGAACGCCCACTATGGCGAAGCTGACCACCGAGGAGCTCATTGATGCCTTCAAGGAGCTGACTCTCATCGAGCTGTCCGAGTTCGTCAAGGCTTCGGAGGGACTGACGTCACCGCCGCGGCTCCGGCCGCCGCCGTGGTCGCTGCGGCTCCGGGCGCGGCCGGTGAGGCCGCCGCCGAGGAGGAGAAGGACGAGTTCGACGTCATCCTCGAGGCCGCCGGCGACAAGAAGATCCAGGTCATCAAGGAGGTGCGCGCCCTGACCTCCCTCGGTCTGAAGGAGGCCAAGGAGCTGTCGACGGCGCCCCCAAGGCCGTCCTCGAGGGCGCCAACAAGGAGGCCGCCGAGAAGGCCACGACCCAGCTCGAGAGCGCCGGCGCCACCGTCACCCCAAGCGAGTCGAGTGAAGTGGGCTGAGTGAGCAATGAGCTCAGCCCCTGCAGCCGTCCGGAGCCGTTTGATAGCCGGGCTACGACGCTGACCGGGCCCCGTCCGCATGATGTGGACGGGGCCCGACGTGTCCGACGGCGATGGTTCTTCCGACCGTCCGTCCAGGGCGTGGAGGGGGTGAAAGATGGACGGCGTTTTGCCTCGTCGGCGGTGGTTTCTCCATCCTTCGCGACTCTGCCCCTCGTAGGATGGAGAAAAGATCCGTTGGTGCGACGGAACGCCGTCGGCTCGGGGCGTCGTCGCTTCAGTGCGTTGCCCTTCAGTGTTGCTCCCGGTTACCCCGAGTTACTCCGGCTTACCTTCAGCGGTACTCGCTGGTGGTTCTGAAAGCTGCCGGGCTCCACAGGATGGTCCGGAGCGTCGGCTCGGTCCACAGGCGGCACGACGCCTCTCGCATGCCATGGTTCCACCACAGAAGACTCGCCTTATGAAGCATGCCGGCGTCTGCCCCATCCAACCTCGTCTTCGCCCCACCATCATCTACTCGCGCGACCGTAGGGGCTTCGATCGTTCGCGTGCACACGGACTTCTCCGTCTCATGCGCGGGGCCTACCTCAAGCCGGAGCGCAACCTGATGTGTTGGGAGCAGCGTTTCACGGTCTCCCTGGCGCGCGCCATAGCGGCACTGCAGCTGTTGCCCTCGGCCAGATGTCTCACGCACACCTCCGCCGCTCTGGTCCAGGGGCTCGCCATGTGGACCCATGAACCTGATGTCTACATCGCCGTTCCCAGCAACCCGCGTATGACGACCATGCGGCTTCCTCTGTTCCGCTTCCCCGTCTCCGGAGTGCCGAAGCCGATCGACCGTGTCGAACCAGATGATCGGCGGGTACTGCTGCGACGACGTCGTCTCGATCTCGCCGATGACGAGATCCGGATCGTGCGAGGCGTGCCCGTCACTCATGCGTTGCGTACAGCTTTCGATTGCGCTTGCGGTGATGAGCCCCATTCAATGCCTTGTCGATCGCGGACTCCGCCTCTGCGCCAGTACTGCCGACGGATCCGTGGAACCGTGAGTCTTGCAGGGGCAGAGAGAATGAGGCCAGGGCGTACTGGGACGGGCTCGCATCGCGACATCGGGGTCGCAAGGGGATGTGCAGGCCCGGGCAGTACTGGCGGCGGCCAGTCGCCTGGGCGAGTCCTGCCGAGAGAGAGTGTGCTGCGCTGGATGGCGGTTCTTGTCCTGGCTGCCTGAGCGGCTCTTTCAACACCGGGTCGATACCCGCGCGGGTGGGCGCTTCATCGACCTGTGCTGGCCCCGGTTCCGCATTGCTGTGGAGTTTGACGGCCGTTTCTAAGTACAAGACCGAGGACGATGTTTTCGCGAGAAGCTCCGTCAGGACGACATCCAAGCGCAGGATGGATCTTCCCGCGCGTTACGTGAGAGGACTTGCGCGAGATGCGTCAGGCGGCCCGATCGGCTCCTCGCGCTGTTCTCGGAGGAGTGGTCGCACACCCTGCCGGTTCCGATCTGCAGGGAGCCGGGCTGTGATCCGGGTCTGAAACCTCGTGGTGCCATGAGGCTCTGAGATCAGAACACAGGAAGTTCTGGAAGTTCCTGCACGTCGGGAGATCGTCGAGGCCCGGCGCGGAGAGGACCGCCGTACTCGGGCGCTCGGGAGCGCGTGACACCAGATGGAGCCGCCGCCGGGGATGCCGCCGTCGTACTCGGGCGCTCCGGAGTGCAGGAGGTCCGAGACCCGGATGACGAGGCGGTCGATCCACTTCGGCGCTGCGCGGTCGTGCGTCCGAGGAGCGCGAGGAGCGTGAACGCACCTGCAACGAATCGTCGGTATTCTCCATCGCTTCGCGCTCTGCCCTCAGCAGGATGGGAGAAACCGCCGTTGTTCGTTGCTAAACTCGCTCGTTGACGGCAATGCGCAGTCCGCGCCACAGCCCGGCCTCGAGCGCTCCGCCCGACGTCGTGCCGCACGCCGTTCCCCGTCTGGCGGGCCCTCACGCACCCTGAGCGCCGGGCAGTGGCAGAGAGGTGACAGAGAACACACAGGGAACACAGGGAACACAGGAAGACAGTGCCGAGACGATCCTCCAGGGCGGTGCGGGCGCCCCTGCGGTAGGGGCGTGAGCGATGCGATATTGGGACCCTGCGTGGCGGGGGCGTCCAGCGCTGCGTCACCGTGCTGGACCGTCCGACGTTGAACGCCTGCAGGCTGAGGGCGTCCAGGCGGTGGGAGATCCGGGGCCGTCAGGACAGAACGCCCCTCTCTGCGGGCAGGAGCGAGGCAAGAGCGAGCAGGAGTCGAGCAGGAGCCGGGCGAGCCGGGTGGGGACGAGGGCAGTATGCGCGGCTGTGGCGCGAATCGCAGAGGCTATTGTCCCTTTGGAGCACAGCCCATGGTGTACTATGGCGTGTACGCTAGCGCTTTGCGTCCATTGTGTGTACCGCCTTTCGGTCACGCTGTCGGGTATCGGGCACTTATCGCTGGATTCTCAACGTAAAAGTCGTTATCGCATGTACCGCCCGGACGCAGAGTGATCCCCGAGATGAGGGAAGGATCCCGCTGGCTGCCTCGCGCACCTCTGCACCTACCGCCGCTGACATTGCCGCGCGTACCGCGTCGCGTCGTATCAATTTTGCGAAGATCGCCGAGCCTGCAGGCTCCCCAACCTTCTCGCCCTTCAGACCGAGAGCTTCGATTGGCTCGTCGGCAACGAGAGTGGCGTGCGCGTCGGACGCCGCCAACGCCAAGCGCCCGGGCTCCCTGCCCGAGACCTCTGGTCTGGAGGAGATCTTCGACGAGATCTCGCCGATCGAGGACTTCCGGCGAGACCATGGCGCTGTCCTCCACGACCACCGCTTCGAGGTGCCCAGGGCACACCGCCGAGGAGTGCCAGGAGAAGGACCTCACCTACTCCGCCCCCCTCTACGTGGTGGCGGACTTCGAGAACTTCTCCACCGGTGAGATCAAGTCGCAGACCGTCTTCATGGGCGACTTCCCGCTCATGACGGACAAGGGCACCTTCATCGTCAACGGCCCGAGCGCGTCGTCGTCTCCCAGCTCGTGCGCTCCCCGGGCGTCTACTTCGAGCGCACCACTGAGAAGGCCACGGACAAGTACGTCTACAACGTCAAGTTCATCCCCTCGCGCGGCGCCTGGCTCGAGTTCGAGATCGACAAGAACGATCACGTGGCCGTGCGCGTGGACCGCAAGCGCAAGCAGGACATCACCGTCTTCCTGCTCGCCCTGGGCCTGGATGAGGCCGAGATCCGCGAGGAGTTCAAGGACTACCCGGCCCTGACCTCCGCCCTGGACGAGGACCGCAAGGTCACCACCCAGGACGACGCCCTCCTGGACATCTACAAGAAGATCCGCCCGGGCGAGCCGCCGAGCGTCGAGGCCGGCCGCACCCTGCTGGAGAACTTCTACTTCAACGCCAGCGCCATGACCTGGCCAAGGTCGGTCGCTGCAAGATCAACAAGAAGCTCGGCCTGGCCGGAGACCTGACCGACTCCGTCCCGCGCATCGAGGACATCATCGCCGCCATCAGCACCTCCTGGCCCTGCACGCCGGCGCCGAGACCGTCGAGGGCGTGCGCGATGGCGAGATCGTCGACATCGTGGTCGAGTACGACGACATCGACCACCTCGGCAACCGCCGCATCCGCGCCGTGGGCGAGCTCATCCAGTCCCAAGTGCGCACCGGCATGAGCCGCATGGAGCGTCAGGTGCGCGAGCGCATGACCACTCAGGACGTCGAGGCGATCACGCCCAACACCCTGATCAACATCCGGCCCGTGACCGCGGCGATCAAGGAGTTCTTCGGAAACTCCAGCTGTCCCAGTTCGACTGGACCAGAACAACCGCTGGCCGGTCTCGACTACAAGCGCCGCCTGTCCGCGCTGGGCCCTGGCGGTCTGTCGCGCGAGCGCGCCTCCATGGAGGTCCGCGACGTCCATGCACCTCCCACTACGGCCGCATGTGCCCCATCGAGTCTCGGAGGGTCCGAACATCGGCCCCATCGGCCTCGCTGGCCACCTTCGCCCGCATCATCAACCCCTTTCGGCTTCATCGAGACGCCCTCACCGCGTCGTCATCGATGGCCAGGTCACCGATGAGACCCACTCACCTCGACTGGCCGACGACGAGGACCGCCATCATCGCCCAGGCCAACGTCGAGCTCACCCCCGACGGCCACTTCGCCGAGGACCACGTCCTGTGCCGGGTCACCGGTGGCGAGCCGGCGCTCGTGGCGGCCGACCAGGTCGACCTCATGCGACGTCTCCCCGCGCCAGATGGTGTCGGTGGGCACCTCGCTCATCCCTCCTCGAGCACGACGACGCCAACCGCGCCCCTCGTGGGCGCCAACATGCACGCGCCAGGCCGTGCCGCTCATCCGCCCCGACGCACCGCTGGTGGGCACGGGCATGGAGCGCCGCACCGCCGTGGACGCCGGCGACGTGCTCGTGGCCTCCAAGGGCGGCGTCGTCACCGAGGTCTGCGCCGACTTCGTGCGCGTGGCCAACGACGACGCCACCGAGACCGTCTACAAGGTCGCGAAGTTCCGCCGCCCAACCAGGGCAACTGCTACACAACCAGCGCGTCGTCGCCACCGAGGGCGAGCGGGTCGAGGTCGGATCCGTCCTCGCGGACGGCCCCGCCACCGCCGACGGCGACCTGCCCTGGGGCAGAACCTCCTGGTCGCCTTCATGACCTGGGAGGGACTGAACCACGAGGACGCCATCATCGTCTCCAGCGCGTCGTCTCCGACGACTCGCTCACCTCGATCCACATCGAGGAGCACGAGGTCGACGCCCGCGACACCAGCTGCGCGCGCCGAGATCACCCGGGACATTCCCAATGTCAGCGAGGAGACCCTGGCCAACCTCGACGAGCGCGGCATCATCCGCATCGGCGCCGAGGTCCGCAGCGGCGACATCCTGGTGGGCAAGGTCACCCCGAGGCGAGACCGGAGCTGACCGCGAGCGTCTGCTGCGCGCCATCTTCGGCAGAAGGCCCGCGAGGTTCGCGACACTTTCCTGCGCGTGCTGCACGGCGAGTACGGCATTGTCACCAGCGTGCGCGAGTTCGACGCCTCCACCGAGGACGCCGAGATGCCCGCTGGCGTCAACCGCATGGTGCGCGTCTACATCGCCCAGCGCCGCAAGATCACGGTGGGGATAAGCTCTCCGGCCGTCACGGCAACAAGGGCGTCATCTCCAAGATCAACCTGGTCGAGGACATGCCCTTCCTGGCCGACGGCACGCCCGGTCGACGTCATCCTCAACCCGCTGGGCGTGCCCAGCCGCATGAATGTCGGACGGGTTCTCGAGCTGCACCTGATGGGTGGCCCGCACGGCTGGAACGCCTCCGCGGCCCGTGAGGCCGGCAGGTGGGCCGAGGCGCTCGCCGGACAACGGCGTGACCGCGAGCCCCGCACGCCGGTGGCCACCCCGGTCTTCGACGGCGTGCGACGACGAGCTCATGGGATTGTTGACTGCGCGCCGCTGCCCAGCCCCGACGGCGTCCAGCCTCGTTCAGCCCGACGGCAAGGCTCAGCCTCTTCGACGGCCGCTCCGGCGAGCCCTTCCCGTACCCGGTCGTCGGTCGTACATGTACATCCTCAAGCTCCACCACCCGTGGACGACAAGATCCACGCCCGCTCCACCGGCCCCGTACTCCATGATCACCCAGCAGCCGCTGGGCGGTAAGGCAGTCTCGGCGGCCAGCGCTTCGGCGAGATGGAGGTGTGGGCAATGGAGGCTCACGGCGCCGCCCACGCCCTCCAGGAGCTGCTCACGGTCAAGTCCGACGACGTCAACGGTCGTGCCAAGGTCTACGAGGCCATCGTCAAGGGCGAGACATCCTCGAACCCGGCATCCCCGAGTCCTTCAAGGTGCTCATGAAGGAGATGCAGTCGCTGTGCCTGAACGTCGAGGCCCTTGACGTCGAGGGCGGCGCTCAGTTGGGCTGACGACACCGATGACGACCCGCCGCCGCGCCTCCGAGGAGCTCGGCTTCGATCGAGCTGACGGCCGGGCGCCACCGCCTCCACGGTCGATGAGATCTGACCGCCGCAGGCCCCGGCTCGCGGGGCGGGAGCGGCGCGCAGGCGCATGCCGACTCCCGCTCACGCCGAGCCCCTGCTGCCACTGGCCCCGCGCCGTCGTGGAACACGACGCGGCCGCCCCGCTCACCACACCTTGAGCTGAACACCTAATCGGAAGTAGGAACTGTGCCGACGCAAACGTGTTCGACAGGATCCAGCTCGGCCTGAGCCACTGCCGAGGACATCAAGTCCTGGTCGACTGGCGAGGGCCGGAAGCCTGAGACCATCAACCACCGCACCTCAAGCCGGAGAAGGACGGGCTCTTCTGAGAAGATCTTCGGACCCCACTCGCGACGAGTGCCTGCGGCAAGTACAAGCGCGTGCGCTACAAGGGCATCATCGCGACGGCGCTGCGGTGGAGGTCACCTGCTCCAAGGTGCGCCGCGAGCGCATGGCCCACATCAAGCTGGCCGCGCCCGTGACCCACATCTGGTACTTCAAGGGCGTCCCCTCACGCCTGGGCTACCTGCTCAACCTCGCGCCCAGGGACCTGGAGAAGGTCATCTACTTCGCCGCCTACATGGTCACCGAAGTCGATGAGGAGGGCCGCCACGACGACCTCCCCAGCCTGCGCAACGAGCTCGAGGTCAAGAAGAAGCACATCGAGGAGGCCGGACTGGCGACGTCGAGGCGCGCCAGCAGCGCCCTGAGGCCGACCTCGCCCAGCTCGAGGCCGAGGGCGCCGAGCAGTCCCAGCGCGACAAGGCCCGCAAGACGGCCGAGCGCGAGATGACGGCTCTGCGTACGAAGAACGCCCGCACCCTGGAGCACATGGACAAGGTCTGGGACCGCTTGTCAGCCCTCAAGGTCGGCGACCTGAGGTGGCGAGGTGCTGTACCGCGACATGGTCGCCGACTACGGCATCTACTTCAAGGGAGCCATGGGGGCAGAGGCCATTCAGGCCCGCCTGCGCAACTTCGACCTGACGCCGAGGGCCGCCTCGCTGGCGGAGGTCCGTGGCCACGGCACTGGTCAGCGCAAGACCCGCGCCATCAAGTCGGCTGAGGGTGTCAACGCCTTCCGCCTGACCGACACGGCTCCGGAGTCGATGGTCCTGGACAACATCCGGTCATCCGCCGGACCTGCGCCCCATGGTCCAGCTCGACGGCGGCCGCTTCGCCACCTCGGACCTGAACGACCTCTACCGCCGCGTCATCAACCGCAACAACCGCCTCAAGCGGCTGATGGACCTGGGCGCCCGACGATCATCGTCAACAACGAAGCGCATGCTCAGGACGCAGTCGACGCCCCTGTTCGACAACGGCCGCCGCGGCCGCCCTGTCACCGGTGTGGGCAACCGCCCGCTGAAGTCGCTCGTCCGACATGCTCCAAGGGCAAGCGGGGCCGCTTCCGCCAGAACCTCCTGGGCAAGCGCGTGGACTACTCGGGCCGGTCCGTCATCGTGGTGGGCCCCAGCCTAGCTGCACCAGTGCGGCCTGCCCAGCCAGATGGCGCTGGAGCTGTTCAAGCCCCTTCGTCATGAAGCGGCTCGTCGAGCCTCGCGAGGCCCAGAACGTCAAGGCCGCCAAGCGCATGGTGGAGCGCGGTCAACCCCAAGGTCTGGGACGTGCTGGCAGAGGTCATCGGCGAGCACCCCGTGCTGCTCAACCGCGCCCCACGCTGCACCGCCTGGGCATCAGGCCTTCGAGCCCCAGCTCATCGAGGGCAAGGCCATCCAGCTCCACCCGCTGGTGTGCGGCGCTTTCAACGCCGACTTCGACGGCGACCAGATGGCGATTTCACCGCGCTGGGCGCGGAGGCGCAGGCCGAGGCCCGCATCCCTCGCTGCTCGTCGAGCAACAACATCCTCAAGCCCTCCGACGGGCGCCCGGTGACCATGCCCAGCCAGGACATGATCATCGGCACCTACTACCTCACCAGCGAGCCGGATCCGGCCGTCGAGGTCGAGCGCGACGCCGAGGGGCAATGAGATCGTCCTGTCCTCTCCTCCTTCGCGGAGGCGGCGTCAGCTCACGACTGGCAAGCTTCACGTCAACGCCGCCTGCGACATCCAGCTTTCGAGGAGGGCATCGTGGCGCCAGGGCTGGCAGGCCCCCGAGGACTGGAGCGAGGCACCCGATCACCCTGCGCACCTCGCTGGGCAGGGCCCTGTTCAACACGGCGCTGCCCGATTCCTTCCCCTACGTCAACTACGTGGTGGACAAGAAGCAGCTGGGCAATATCGTCAACGCCCTGGCCGAGAACTACTCCCGCGTCGAGGTGGCCGCTTCGCTGGACGCCCTCAAGGCCAACGGCTTCTACTGGTCCACCTGGTCTGGCATCACCGTGGCCTTCGCCGACGTCGTCTCCCCGCCCTCCAAGCCCGAGATCCTCGCCCGCTACGAGGCCGAGGCCGCCGAGATCGAGGAGCAGCACAGCTTCGGCGCCCTGACCGATGAGGACCGCTACAAGTCCCTCATCAGCATCTGGACCCAGGCGACCGCCGAGGTCGCCGAGGCGATGCGCGAGAACTTCCCCGAGCGCAACACCGTTTTCCAGATGGTGGCCTCCGGGGCCCGCGGCAACTGGGACCAGATCCGTCAGCTCGCCGGTATGCGCGGCCTCGTGGCTGACCCCGAGGCAGCGCCTCATCGAGCGCCCGATCAAGTCCAACCACGAGGGCCTGAGCGTTCTGGAGTACTTCATCGCCACGCACGGAGCTCCGCAAGGGCCTGGCGGACACGGCGCTGCGCACCGCCGACTCCGGCACCTGACGCGCGCGACTGGTGGACGTCTCGCAGGACGTCATCGTCCGTGAGGACGACTGCGGCACCCGGCAAGGCTGACCGCGGCTGGTGACCTGGAAGGAGGAGGGCGACGAGCGCATCAGGGAGGTCTCCGACATCCTGGAGACCACCGTCTACGGCACGACGCTGGCCCGCGACGCCGTTGATGCCGAGGGCAATGTCGTCATCCCCGCGGGAACCGATCTGAGCGAGGCCGTTGTCTCCAAGGCCATTGATGCCGATCGAGGAGGTCGTGCGCCGTTCGGTGCTGACCTGCGACTCGCCGTCGGCACCTGCGCCGCCTGCTACGGCCGTTCGCTGGCTACCGGCAAGCGCGTCGATATCGGCGAGGCCGTCGGCATCATCGCCGCCCAGTCCATCGGCGAGCCCGGCACGCAGCTGACGATGCGCACCTTCCACACCGGTGGTGCGGCGGGCGCCGCTGACATCACTCAGGGGCTGCCTCGCGTCCAGGAGCCTTCGAGGCCCGTACGCCCAGGGCGAGGCGGCCGTGGCCGAGGCCGCGGGCACACCTCAAGATCGAGGACGACGCCGACGGCAAGCGCCTGATCATCACCGCGACGACGGCGGAGGACCTGCTGGTCCCGGTGTCGCGTCGTCAGCGCCTGCTGGTGACCGACGGCGATCACGTGAGCCGGGCGACGCGCTCACCGAGGGGCCGGTCGACCCAAGAAGGTTCTGCGCCTGCGGTCCGTGGGCGCCACTCAGCGTCACCTGTGGATGAGGGTGCAGGACGCCCTACCCGCCTCAGGGCGTGGACATCCACTCCAAGCACATCGAGGTGATCGTGCGTCAGATGCTGCGCCGCGTCACGTGCTGGAGGCCGGGATACCAATCTCCTTCAGGGAGACCTGGTCGACGTTTCATGCGCTTCCGCGCCGAGAACCGTCGCGTTGTGGCCGAGGGCGGAAAGCCCGCGTCCGGGCGCACCGAGCTCATGGGATCACCAAGGCCTCCTGGCCACGGACTCCTGGCTGAGCGCCGCCTCCTTCCAGGAGACCACGCGCGTGAGCTCACCGAGGCCGCCATGAACGGCAAGTCCGACCCGCTTCTGGGTCTGAAGGAGAACGTCATTCTCGGTAAGCTCATCCCCGCGGGCACGGGCTGAACCGCTACTCGGACATCGAGGTCGAGCCCACCGAGGAGGTCAAGGCCGAGGTCTTCTCCCGGACCGGTCTCACCGAGGACATGCAGGTGTCGGCGAGGCCGTGGCGCTGGACGACTTCTCCTTCGGCGGAAACTTCAGCGCCGACTTCTCCGACGACTTCCGCACTGGATTCTCGCGAGCGAGGACTATCAGTTCTGAGCCTCGTGTCGAATCTCGACCCGCATACCGGGTCTGCAGCGGCGGCCGGGCACCCATCTGGGGTGGCCGCCGTCGCTATGGCGGTCCCTCGAGCCGGCTGTTCTGAGCGTCAGCACGGGACTCCGGCGGAATCCCGGTGCGGACCCGTCATGATCGCTTCACTCCGATCGCGGGCCGGGCCCGCGGGTGGGACGCATCTCGGTGACGGTTCACAAGCTGGAGGCGTAGCCTCACGGCGACCGCATGCCTACCCGTGACAGGAGCGCTCACCGTCTGTCTGTCACCCCGCCCGAACCGCGTTCGCTAGCCTGAGACGCACGCCGCGCCCCACGGAGCGCATCAGCATTCTGAAGCAACCCTGATAGTTCTTCAGTTCTTCCGAAGCGCCGGGCGACTCGTCGGCGACGCGAGCCCTCCCCGCCGGCTGGGCGGACGAGCAGGCCGCCACCTCTGTGATGCCGCAGGGTCGGATCAATGGGCGCAGGCTGATGAATGGGCGACAGTCAGCCCACGACCGCCGTTCCCTCCTATGCTCCGGAGCCGACGGTTCAGGCTCCCGCGGCCACCGCGCAGTGGAGCGGTCCGGCAGTGCAGCCGCAGCCCCAGCCCGCGCCGCAGCCCCAGCCGGCCGCTCAGCCGCAGCCCGCGCCGCAGCCCCAGCTTGAGGTGCTGCCGCCGAACCGGTCGATCAGGCAGCGTACGGCGGCCTTGCCGATCGGTACCTTCCTGCTGGTGGCCTCGGTCGTGCTGTTGGGCTGGGGCGTCTACACGCTGCTGGTCTCGCTCCACGTCTTCGACGTCGTCCTCAACAACGCCTCGCCCATCAACTGGCCCGCGGCGATCGCCGTCGGGGTCGGGGCACTGCTGGCCTTCTGCATTCATCGCGGCTCTCGTCGCGTGCAGCCGGGCTCGCCCCAAGACCGCGGCCATCATGCTGCTGCTCGGCACCCTGGTGCTGCCCCTGGCCGCGACGGCTGGAGCGGCCTACTACGGCGGTACTCAGCTGGAGGATCAGACCCTCGCCGATGCCTCGCAGTGGAAGGGGAAGATTGATGTGTCGCAGCTCAAGGGACCTCAAGGGCCTCATCGACCAGGTCGAGAACGTGGTATCGACGTCAGCGCGCGCGACGACCCGCTGCGCAACCCGTCGGGGTGACGACGCAGCAGGGTGATAGCGCGGCTCAACAACGGTAATGAGGGTCCCGGGACCCGTAGCGCGACGGCGATGGCGAAACGACGGTTACGGCAACGGCGGCGACGACGGTGTATGACGGCGGCAACTATGACGGGCTATGACAACGGGGAGATAACGACGGCGGTGACGAGGCGGCAACTACTAGCTCAACTGTGAGCTCATTACTAGCGGCATCTATCAGCCGTCACATGGCCGGCATGGCTGAGTCGTAGAGCCGCTCGCGGAGTCCCAGTGAGCCGCCCGCGCTCGCTTCTGGCGTGGGCGGCGATCCTCATCGGTCCTGGTGCGGTTGATACGGACGCGTTTGATCGCCTTGTGGGTGGTGGATCACTAAATGCACATCCCTTCCAGGAGGTCGTAGCATGAGCGACGTGAGTCCAGTAACGCCTGATTCCGACTCGCCCGAAGAGCCGCAGGTCGAGCCGCCCAGCAGCGGTGATACTCCCGATGACGATCTCGGCATCGGAGACCGGGACGTTGAGACCTCGCCGCAGAGCAGCCTCTGCCGGCGGAGTCGGTATCGTCGCCGGCTGAGCCTGCTGAGGAGGACTCTTCCATGTCGGCTCTGGGCCCGGTTCCGCTGCCGCCGTCTGCGCCTGAGGATGGAGAGAGCGAGTCGGCACAGCCCGAGGATCACCGTCGTCTGGCCTCCGGGGTCCCCGAACGCTTCTGAAACCTCTGCGACACTCCGGCGTCTCTGCGACTCCCGAGGACGCCGCGCCGGGTCGTCGGTCGAGCAGTTCTGAAGCGCTGGAGCCGGACCAGCCGCCCACCGCGGCTTCTGCCGCTACGGGCTTTCCCGCGGGGCCGATGGGTGTGCCGGGTCAGCGCGTCCGCGGCTTCTGCCGCTCTGAGCGTTTCCTGCAGGGGCCGATGGGTGTGCCGGGTCAGCCGCCCACCGCGGCTTCTGCCGCTACGGGGCCCGCCCTGCGGGCCGATGGGTGTGCGGTCAGCCGCCCACTGCGGCTTCTGCCGCTACGCGTTTCCTGTGGGGCCGGTGATGGGTGTGCCGGGTCAGCCGCCCACTGCGGCCTCCGCCGCCACCGGGTCCTTTCCCCATGGTGACTCCGGCGCCGCCGCCTCCCCTTCGCCGATGAGTCCGGCGACCCGCAGGCAGCCAAGGTCACTTTGGCGCTCTGGTGCTGGTACTGGTGCTGGTGATCGCAGGCATTGCGGTTGTCAGCATACTGAACTCCCGCAGGACCCCGGAGAAGGAGGTCTCCGCCTACCTTGCTCTCATCGCTGATGGGCACGCGGAGACGCCAACAAGATGGTGGATCCGGTGCCTCCCTGACGAGAGCCTGCCCTGACCGACGAGGCCCTCGGCGCGGCGACCTCCGCATCACGGCCGTCAAGGTCGAGGACGCGGACGTCGATGGCGATGACGACAGCGCCCTCGTCACGGCGACCTTCCGTCTTGACGGGGAGAGTGTCGAGCACCTTCTTCTGTGAACAGGGCGACAAGGAATACGGGCTGCTCGACAACTGGGAGATCGAGGACCCTCTGATCAACAAAGTCGAACTGACATCGTCGTTTCCCATTCGACCCTTGACAATCGGAGGGTCGAGGTATCGCTCGACAACAGCAGAGTACACAAGCTCTCATGAGACGCCGCCGTACGTTTACTTCGGCGCTCACGACATTGCCGCGAGCTCGTCGTCGAACGTATCTGACTCCGGATACGACCTCCTGCAGGTGGACCTCGTCGCAGAGGGTGAACTCGTCGAAGGGGCTCGACCAGACCGTCACGGTATCGGCCAGCCTGACTCAGGCTCTCAAGGATCTTGTCCTGACAAGGTCAAGAAGGAGACGACGGACTGCACCACGCCGCCCAACAATATGGACTCCAGTGCCCCTCCGCCGTGCAGTCGCGTCAGATCGCGAAGATGGAAGTCACCACGGAGGCCTCGGAGGTCACCATTGAATCGTCGGCGACGACGTTCACGAGCGCAAGATCGTCATTACGACGACCAAGAACCCACATATGGGGCACGACTTCCACGGATACGAGCAACTCAAATTGAGGGGACATTGATTGAATGCGGACCAGATGAGCCCAGGACGGTCCTGCGAGCGACGAGCGCCTCATGTGCTGATCATTTATTACTGATTACTGAGCGCCCTGAGCGCGGGGCTTCGGCTCGACTTGCGGGCCTAACGACGTCGCGCAGACGCGTGAGTGAGGCAGTGGCGAAGCAGCGAAACCGCTCTCGCTCTGGGATGGCGGGTCAAGCTGTTGAGCGCGTAACCTGACGGATGGTGCCCGAGCGCGGGTTGCCACTTCTCTCCGTTCCCAGCGATGGCGGCCCGGCGGGCCTCGACGCGGGTCTGCCGCGGTGGAACCGACGGGCCCTCCACGAAGCCCGGACGCGGCGCATTGGATGAACTGATCGCGGCGGACCGGCCCGACCCGTGGGGGCGTGCGCGCCCCACGCGGGGGAGCGGGCCGGCGCGCGCAGCAGAACCATCCAGATGCACTTCACTATGGAGATTGAGTAGTGCCTACAATTCAGCAGCTGGTCCGCAAGGGCCGCTCGACCAAGCGCTCGTCGTCCAAGACGCCGGCGCTCAAGTCCAGCCCGCAGCGCCGTGGTGTGTGCACCCGCGTGTACACCACCACGCCGAGAAGCCGAACTCCGCCCTTCGTAAGGTCGCCCGTGTGCGCCTGTCGACCGGTATCGAGGTCACCGCTCACATCCCCGGCGCGAGGACACAACCTTCAGGAGCACTCCATCGTGCTCGTCCGCGGCGGTCGTGAAGGACCTTCCTGGTGTCCGCTACCACATCGTGCGGCTCCCTCAACACCCAGGGTGTCAAGGGCGCCAGCAGGCACGTTCCAAGTACGGCGCCAAGAAGGAGAAGAAGTAATGCCTCGTAAGGGTCCCGCCCCCAGGCGCCCGCTCGCCGTCGACCCCGTCTACGGCTCGCCGGTCGTCACCCAGCTCGTCAACCGCGTTCTGCTGGACGGCAAGAAATCCACGACCGAGCGGATCGTCTACGGCGCGCTGGAAGGTGTGCGCTCCAAGACGGACCAGGACCCGGTCTCCGTTCTCAAGCGGGCGCTGGACAACATCCGCCCCGCCCTGGAGGTCCGCTCCCGCCGTGTCGGCGGCGCGACCTACCAGGTCCCGGTCGAGTTCGCCCCAACCGCGCCACCACCCTCGCACTGCGCTGGCTCGTGGACTTCTCCCGCCAGCGCCGCGAGAACACCATGACCGAGCGTCTCATGAACGAGATCCTGGACGCCTCCAACGGCCTGGGCGCCGCGGTCAAGCGCCGTGAGGACATGCACCGGATGGCCGAGTCCAACAGGGCCTTTCGCCCACTACCGCTGGTAACAGCAGCGCCGGTCGGGGCCGTTCCCGCCTCGCCTCGACCGGCGTCCTCCTCACCACTCTCACGAACGAAGGACTTTCACTAGTGGCACTCGACGTGCTGACAGACCTGACCAAGGTCCGCAACATCGGTATCATGGCCCATATCGATCCCGGAAAGACGACCGTGACGGAGCGCATTCTGTTCTACACGGGCATCAATTATAAGATCGGCGAGACGCACGATGGCGCCTCGACCATGGACTGGATGGAGCAGGAGACAGGAGCGCGGTATCACCATCACCTCCGCGGCCGCCACCCTGTTTCTGGAAAGACAACCAGATCAACATCATCGACACCCCCGGCCACGTGGACTTCACGGTCGAGGTCGAGCGCTCCCTGCGCGTGCTCGACGGCGCCGTCGCGGTCTTCGACGGCAAGGAGGGCGTTGAGCCGCAGTCCGAGACGGTGTGGCGCCAGGCGGAGCAGTACAACGTCCCGCGCATCTGCTACATCAACAGATGGATAAGCTGGGAGCCGACTTCGAGTTCTCCGTCCGGACGATCTCGTGATCGTCTCCACGCCAGCGATCGTCTGAACTTCCCGATCGGCGCCGAGAGCGAGTTCTCCGGCTCGTCGACGTCCTGGAGATGCGGGCCATCCGCTTCCCCGAGAAGGACGCCGACGGCAGGGGACACCCGCGGCTCCGTCGTCGAGTACGAGGAGATTCCCGTCCGAGCTCGTCGCCAGGGCCGAGGCGCTGCGCGGCGAGCTCCTCGAGACGGTCGCCGAGGCCGACGACGACCCCCATGCGAGAAGTACTCGAGGGCGAGGAGCTCACCGTCGCCGAGCATCAAGTCCGAATCCGCAAGCTCACTGTGGCCGGCGCGGCCTTCCCGGTCCTGGCCGGGTCCGCCTTCAAGAACAAGGGTATCCAGCCCGTGCTCGACGCAGTCCTGGACTATCTGCCCTCCCCGCTCGACATCCCCGACGTCGAGGGTCACGCCGTCGGCAACGAGGAGGAGGTGCTCACCCGGCCGGCGGACGAGAAGGCCCCTTCTCCGCCCTGGTCCATAGGTGGCCACCCACCCGTTCTACGGCAAGCTCGTCTACGTGCGCGTCTACTCCGGCAAAGTTGCGCAGGGCGAGATGGTCCTCAACGCCACCAAGGGCAAGAAGGAGCGCATCGGCAAGCTCTTCCAGATGCACTCCAACAAGGAGAATCCGGTCGAGCAGGCCCATGCCGGCCACATCTACGCGTTCATCGGCCTCGGGGACGTCACCACCGGCGACACCCTGTGCGCCCAGAGCGCGCCGATCATTCTGGAGTCCTGACGTTTCCCGGACCCTAGTGATCCACGTGGCCATCGAGCCCAAGACCAAGAGCGACCAGGGAGAAAGCTGGGCATCGCCATCCAGAAGCTCTCCGAGGAGGACCCGACCTTCACCGTCAGGCTCGACGAGGAGACCGGCCAGACCGTCATCGGCGGTATGGGCGAGCTCCACCTGGACGTCTTCGTGGACCGCATGCGTCGCGAGTTCAAGGTCGAGGCGAATGTCGGCAACCCGATGGTCGCGTACCGCGAGACCATTCGCCGGAAGGTCGAGAAGGTCGAGTACACCCACAAGAAGCAGACCGGTGGCTCCGGCCAGTTCGCCAAGTGCAAATGGCTTTCGAGCCTCTGGTCGCCGACGAGCCGCTGAGACCGCGGACGAGAAGGCGCACTACGAGTTCGTCAACGCCGTCACCGGCGGCCGCGTGCCCCGCGAGTACATCCCCAGTGTCGACGCGGGCGTTCAGGACGCCATGCTCACCGGGCGTCTGGCCGGCCACCCGATGGTGGACGTCAAACGGCGACCCTCGTCGATGGCGGATACCACGAGGTCGACTCTCGGAGATGGCCTTCAGATCGCTGGGTCCATGGCCTTCAGGAAGGCGCTGAAAGGCCTCGCCGGTCCTCTCGAGCCCGTCATGGCTGTTGAGGTCCGCACGCCCGAGGAGTACATGGGCGACGTCATCGGCGACCTGAACTCCCGTCGCGGCATGATCCAGTCGATGGAGGACGCCGTCAGCGTCATGTCGTCAAGGCCGCCGTGCCGCTGCGCGAGATGTTCGGCTACGTCGGCGACTCTGCGCCCAAGACGCAGGGACGCGCCGTGTACTCGATGAGCTTCGACTCCATGCCGAAGTTCCCAGGAACATCGCGGACGAGATCATCGCCAGAGCAAAGGGCGAGTGATTTCTCTCCGGGCCGGAGGCGATTCGCGATCGGCCCCGAGCTCACACCGCGTCCGAGGCGACCCCATTTCAGTAAGATTTCCAACAATCCATCCGTAGAGACTCTTAGCGTCACCACGGCTAGCATGATGCTTAGTCGAGGTCCCGACGAAGAGAACTACCCGAGTCCCAGGAGGACACCAGTGGCCAAGGCCAAGTTCGAGCGGAACAAGCCGCACGTCAACATCGGAACGATCGGTCACGTCGACCACGGCAAGACGACGCTGACCGCTGCGATCTCCAAGGTTCTGCACGATGAGTACCCCGAGCTGAACCCCTTCACCCCCTTCGACGAGATCGACAAGGCTCCCGAGGAGCGCCAGCGCGGTATCACGATCAATATCGCGCACGTCGAGTACGAGACCGAGAAGCGTCACTACGCTCACGTCGACGCCCCAGCCACGCCGACTACATCAAGAACATGATCACCGGTGCGGCCCAGATGGATGGCGCCATCCTCGTCGTCGCCGCCACTGACGGCACCCATGGCTCAGACCCACGAGCACGTCCTGCTCGCCCGTCGAGTCGGCGTGCCGGTCCTCCTGGTCGCCCTCAACAAGTGCGACATGGTCGAGGACGAGGAGCTCCTCGAGCTCGTCGAGATGGAGGTTCGCGAGCTGCTGTCCTCCCAGGAGTACAACGGCGACGAGGCCCCCGTCATCCGCGTCTCCGCTTTCAAGGCCCCATGAGGGCGACGCCGAGTGGACTCCGAAGATCAAGGAGCTCATGGACGCGGTCGACGAGTACATCCCCGACCCGCAGCGCGACATGGACAAGCCGTTTCCTCGCGCCGATTGAGGACGTCTTCACCATCACCGGTCGCGGCACCGTCGTCACCGGCCGTGTCGAGCGCGGCAAGCTCCCGATCAACTCCGAGGTGGAGATCCTCGGTATCCGGGACGCCCAGAAGACCACGGTCACCGGTATCGAGATGTTCCACAAGGCCATGGACGAGGCCTGGGCCGGCGAGAACTGCGGTCTGCTCCTGCGCGGCACCCGTCGTAGGACGTCGAGCGCGGTCAGGTTGTCGCCTAAGCCCGGCTCCATCACCCCGCACACCGAGTTCGAGGGCCACGTCTACATCCTCACCAAGGATGAGGGCGGTCGTCACAACCCCTTCTACTCGAACTACCGTCCGCAGTTCTACTTCCGGACCACGGACGTCACCGGCGTCATCACCCTCCCCGAGGGCACCGAGATGGTCATGCCCGGCGACACCACCGAGATGAGCGTTCAGCTGATCAGCCGATCGCCATGGAGGAGGGCCCTCGCTTCGCCATCCGTGGTGGACGCACCGTCGGCTCGGCCGCGTCACCAAGATCGTCAAGTGATGACTGACGTCCGAGGGCTTCGCCGTTGTTGAACGGCTGAGTCTTATGCGAGTTCTCTCTGCTGACCAATATGGTCGGCAGAGGAACTTTCTGCGCGGACAAGCATCGGCGTTTGCCGTTGCTGAATCGCAACCCTAACGCGATCGCCAAAGACTGCCGGAACAGGATCGTCTAATACACTCGCCGCATACCTGAATGGATGCTCGTCGCTTTGCGGTTCGGCGAGCTGATCGATTTTATGCTGCCCCGGCGGATCTATGAGCTTGGCCGTTTTCAGGTATTTTGCGGATTTTCTGCATACCTGGCGAGAACTCGATATCTGTAAACGAATCGATACTGCATTGAAGCTGTACTGAAATCGAATTTAGTGCTATCGGTTCAAGATTGGGAATATGATTTCCGCGTTCCCCTCAGTAGACCACCGTAGAGCAGGCTCGCGCCCCTCAGATTGCATTGGAGTTTTCGAATGATCCGTTCGTCTCGTGAGGCTAGTACCGCCGCGTCGTGAGTCTCATAGCCGTGTGCAGCGCCGGTGCCGCTCTTGCACTCGGGCCGAGCGCTGTTCCCCACCTCGGCCCTCTGCGGCCCCGGAGCCGGAGGGGGCTCTTCCTGCGGTTTTCGCGACCGGAGGCTCGGGCCGCTATGTCGATACCATTCAGTGGCTCCAGTGGGGTGACTACGAGGACTCAGTTCAAGGGTCAGGCGAAGCCGAATGTTCCCGTACTCGACTACGGGCAGACTAAGGATTTCGTCAACCAGCGGGACCTGGGCGATGCCGGCCAGCTCATGACCACCTGCACCCTGTCCAACCTCCAGCACCTCGGTCACCTCCCGATCTGTCCGACCAGCGGTCCAAGGGCCCGCCGGTGGCCACTATTCCCGGCGCCTGGGCGGGTGATGCCCTCGACACTCTATAACGTCGGTGGTCCCGGGCAGTGGAGTGACGGCAGCGAGACCTGGCACAGCGGCCTGACCTATCCCACCGATTACGTCAATAAGAATCAGATGGCCATCGGACTGGCCAATGGATACGCCTATAACGGAGGTAACCTGGGACGGGAAGAAGTGGGGAACGCCCGGTTCGAGTACCGAGCCGACCGGTTATGCCGCTCGGGTGAGCGTGGACTACTCCTGCACGGCCGAACTCCATGCTCCGGACGGCAGCGTGAAGCCCGTTCCTGTCGCGGGCCTCGTTTTCGCCGATGCGGAGGCCTCGTCGAGGCGCTACGGGATCAAGTCGTGGGCGACGACAGAGTGGACTGATGAATGGATCCAGGCCAGTACCGATCAGGATGTGACGTGGCGCGTCCTGGACACCATGCGCTCCGATCCTGCGTCTCGAGGAATACCGGCAAGCAGGTGACCACCGATGCCGAAGTCTCTGACGGCGGCCACACCCTGCGTTTGATGCCCAGTGATGAGGAATGCGTCTACCAGAGCGGGGGGAGCTACAGCCGCCCCAACGGCCTGGGTGGGCCAGACGCCGTCATGTTCATGGAGGGCGCCACCAAGGCGACGGTCACGATGCAGGGCTCCGGATACTCCGCTGTGGCGCTGGGCCTGATCGTCGCCACCGACTTCGGCGATGCTCCCGAGTCCTACGGCTACTCCGGCGCGCTCTTCCAGCCCAAGTGGAAGGGCGGCGAGGTCTCCGCAACGACGGACGCCTTTCGGAGTGCAGCCCCAGGCCACCATGTACCTGGATCAGAGTGCGCCCCGTCTGGGCGAACGTATCGATGCCGAGGGCCGTCAGTTGTTCAGCGCCGACGCCCATGGCGACGACGACAACGCCCTCTTCGACGACGAGGACGCCATCGATACGTCGTTATGGGACGGCGGTATACGAACAGCGCCCGGTGCCACCTCACACCGAGAGCCCTCACCTGCGAGGGCGCTGGGAAGGTCGCCGGATGGATCGATTGGAACAACAACGGCGTCTTCGATGACACCGAGAAGAGCGACGAGGTGCCTTGCATCGTCCAATAGCGCCACACTCAGCTGGAAAGTTCCGCAGGACGTCACGAACACCGTGCGCAGTGTGGATAACGAAGCCGGCTCCAGCGACAGCTACATGCGCGTGCGCATGACCAAGGACAATGACGGCAACAATCAGAAGCCCACGGGTATTACCGCCACCGGTGAGGTCGAGGACTACAAGGTCTCCATCCGCATTCCCACTATCCAGCTCAACAAGAATGTGGACAACAGCCAGGCTTCTGATGAGGCTCCGGGCCCGTCTGGGACCAGTGGACTGTTGAGGCCCAGTCTGGAGACGTCACTCGCTCGGGTCAGGGCACCACGGGCGATCCCCAGTCCATCCCCCAGGGCGAGGTAAGCTGTCCGAGAAGTCGGATAATCCCGAGGCCGCCGGTTATCAGCCCGGCCAGTGGACGTGTCAGGAGACCCCGGGCACCAATGGGGAGAACTACTCCTCTGCCGTCGGGGATTCCAGTGACGGCGAGGCGACGCTGACGGTCAACAACCAGGACCGTGTCACTTGCGACATCACCAACATCGCTCAACCGGGCTCTTTGACATGGAAGAAGCTCGATGCCGATGAGACGACCCCTATCGGCGGATCGGAGTGGACCCTGTCGGGGCCGGAGGTTCCTCAGGACACCCGTATCACCGACTGCGTCGACACATGCGGCTCGGGCGCCTATGACGACCAGGATCCCGAACCGGGAGCGTTCATCCTCACCGGCCTGAAGTGGGGCACCTACACGATTCAGGAGGCTCAAGCCCCGGAGGGCTATATCGCCGCCACCGGTGAGTTCGCATTCACGCAGATCAACGGCTCCGCTCTTGAGGGGACCCTGGTTCCCACTGAGGGCGTCGCGAACAACGGCGTCATCAACAAGCGGCTCATCGGGTCAGTGGCCTGGAAGAAGATCGATGCGGACAACGACGCGCCGCTGTCCGGATCGACGTGGACCCTCACTGGTCCGGGCGTGCCCTCGGGCACGGTCGTGGCCGACTGCGACCAGGATCCCTGCGAGGCGGGCGCCTACAAGGACCAGGATCCCGTCGCCGGTTCCTTCAAGGTCGGCGGGCTGAACTGGAGCGATCAGGCCTACACCCCTCACGGAGAAGGAGGCCCCTGCCGGCTACAAGCTGGACAAGACCCCAGCACGAGTTCACGATCTCGACGGACGCCCTTGACCACCCTTCAACGAGGCCTTCAAGAATTCCCAAGACCACCGTTCCCGGACTGCCGCTGGACCGGCGGGCCTCGGTGCGGCCATATTCCTGATAGGCGGCGCGGTGCTCCTCATCCTCGCCGTGGTCGCCGGAATCGTGAGGAGGCGCCGCTCGCAGACCGTTCAGTCAGTGACACACTCGGCGTGCCTGATCGGGAGCCGCCTCCGGCTCCCCGATCATGAGACATCGACAACCGGGCGAAGCCCCGTCCCCGGGCGAGCGCTTTCCTCGCTTCGTGTCCCCATCACCGCAATCCCCAGCATCCGCACGACTCTGTCGTGCACGATGAAAGGACAATCACAGCAATGAAAAACGACTGCTCGCACCTTCGGGTGCAGGGTCGTCGCTGCCGCCGTTGAGCGTTCGCTCGCCCCTGTCGGCCTGGGCGGTACGACGACCACCGCCCGGCTGCCGATCTCGGCAACATCGATTCGGGCCGAACCGGCTCGCTCCTCATTCACAAGCACGAATCGGGCTCCCAGAGCGCTGACGGCACTCCTGATGGTCAGACGCCGTCGGGCGGCGCGGGCGTCGCCGACGTGGTCTTCACCGCGTACAAGATCACCAACCTGGATCTGACCACCCAGGCCGCTTGGGATGGGCTCAAGAACCAGCAGGTCCCGGCCGACGCCTGCGGCGCCGACTACGCCAGCCCGTCGCTCGGCTCCTACACCTTCGACGGCGGCACGGCCAGCGGTTCGACCGACGCCCAGGGCGACACGACGATCGGCGGCCTCCCGGTCGCGGCTTACCTCGTGTGCGAGACGAGTGCTCCCAGCACTGTCAAGACGAAGGCCGCGCCCTTCCTCGTGACGGTTCCCTTCCCGAACAACTCCACGAACGCCGCCAATGGCAATGGCGAGTGGCTCTACGACGTCAACGTCTCACCCGAAGAACACCGTCGTGCTCGCTCCGTCCAAGGGCGTGGACGTGGCCGCCAACGGCCTGAAGACCGACAGCCAGGTCACCTTCCCGGTTACCGCGACGGTTCCGAGCATCGCTTCCACGGATTCGTTCAAGCACTTCGTGATCAGCGACCCGTTGGATGCCAACCTCACGAGCGGCGACGTCGCCTCGGTGAAGGTCGACGGTCAGGACGTGGACAGCTCCTACCACTCGATCACGCCCGGACAGACCGTCTCGCTCTGGCTTCACCAAGGCGGGCCTGGCCTTCCTCAAGACCAAGCCGAACGCGACCGTGGAGGTCGTCTTCACCGCCAGTGTCGTCTCCGTCCCGGCGGGCGGTGTTATCGAGAACACCGCAACGCTGTATGTGGACACCGTCCCGCAGGGCGACCCGCCGGACACCGCCCCTCACGCCTCCGAGCGAGCCGGGCACGCTCCACCAACAAGGTCGCCACGTCCTGGGGTGACGTCAAGGTCAACAAGACCGATGCCGACAACAGCAAGTCCCTGAAGGGCGCGACCTTCCAGGTGTACAACGCCAAGGACCCGTACGCCGCCTCGTGCGACAACGCGGTCAAGGAGGGCTCTCGCCATCTCAGTCGACGGCGCCACCGAGTTCACCTCGGACGACGACGGCGTGGTCTCCATCGCGGGCCTCTTCGTGGACAAGAAGAAGGGGCGTCCCAACGAGGACCCCGTCACTCCGGATCACGCCCAGCGCTGCTACGTCCTGGTTGAGACGGCCGCCCCTGCCGGCTACGTCCTGCCGGCCAACGCGGACACGCGCCGGTCACGGTCAAGGCCGGCCTCACCGCGACCGGCACCCTATGACCTGACGGTCACCAACTCCAAGCAGAATGTGCCCCAGCTCCCGCTCACGGGTGCCAATGGCCGTCTGCTGCTGATGGCGCTCGGCGCCATTCTCGTCCCTCGTCGCCGGAGGGGCGGTTTTCGTGGCCCGCTCCCGCAAGGAGCGCGAGCCGCAGAACTGAGCATGCCCGTCGGCGCCGGTCGCGAATACTCCGACCGGCGCCGACAGGCACTCGAGTCCCTCACACCGATACCGCGTGACGGGAGGCGCCGCCGCCTCCCGTCACGCGTCGCGCCTGTTACCAGGAGACCTGCCGCATGAGCCCCTGCCGCAACCCCCTCGCGTCAACGATCCAACCGTGCTGTTTGTCCCGAGGGCGAGCGCTCGCTGGCGACCGTCCCTGTTTCTCCCTTGTTCCCGCTCTGCTCGCCCTGATAGGCATGCTGGCCTTCGCCTATCCCGACGGCGGCCAGCTGACGTCTCAGTACAACCAGTCCAAGGTCGTGGCCGACTACTCCTCCGAAGTGGACCATGCGGATCCCGATGCGGCCACGCAGATCGCTCAGGCGCATGCTTACAACGATGCGCTATCCGTCGGGGCGCTGCTCGAGGCGAACACGCACGTTCCCACGGGAGCGGGAGCGCCGACGGCGCCGATCTGACTACAACAGCGTGCTGAATGCCAATGACTCCGGCCTCATGGCCCGCCTGCGCATCCCATCGATCGACCTGGACCTGCCCGTGTATCACGGCACCTCGGACCAGACCCTGCTCGAGGGCCTGGGGCACCTCGAGGGAACCTCTTTGCCCGTAGGCGGAATGGGCACCCGCTCCGTCGTCACCGGGGCATCGCGGCTGGCGGACGCCACCATGTTCACCAACCTCGACAAGGTCGGCGTGGGGACACCTTCACCGCCGAGGTCTTCGGCGAGGTGCTGACCTACCGCGTCGTGGAGACCAAGGTCGTCGAGCCCGAGCAGACCGAGGAGCTGCGCGGGCCGATCCCGATCGCGATCTCATGACTCTCATCACCTGCACGCCGTTGGGAGTCAACACCCACCGCATTCTGGTGACGGGGAGCGGATCCCCACTCCGCAGGATGCTGTCGCGGGGAGCGTCCGGACATTCCCCAGGTTCCTGGTGGGCCATCGCCCTCGCCCCTGGGGATCGCACTCGACGGCCTTTTACGTATGGCGGGCCGGTTATCCTGCTAAATCAGCTAAACTCAGCCAGTTCAGCCACATCAACTAAATCGGCGTCCGCATGAGCTGCTCTGCGGCGCGCCCGCCCGCGGACCACGGCGGGTATCCACGACACGCCCGAGTGCGTGGACCGGGTGGGCGGTCTCACAGCCGCCAGGGTCGTCCGAGCGCTTTCGCGCTGCAGGTGGGCGCTGTTAGCGTTATCCCGCTGAGCGGGGCTGGCGCCTCGCCCGGTCATCTCCCGGGTCGCCCCGGGAACCAGTCTGACGGACTCGATCATCGGGTTTCCGTGTGTCCAGACCGGCCACCTCTTCTTCACAGCGGAGTCTCCTGCGCGTCGCATCGCGACACGCCCGAGCGCGTGGACCGGTCACCGAAAGCAAGAGAGGTTAGGCGCCATGGCGGGACAGAAGATCCGCATCCGGCTCAAGTCCTACGACCACGAGGTCATCGACTCCTCGGCGCGCAAGATCGTCGACGTCGTGACCCGCGCTGGTGCGACGGTCGTGGGCCCCGTGCCGCTGCCGACCGAGAAGAACGTGTTCTGCGTCATCCGGTCGCCGCACAAGTACAAGGACAGCCGCGAGCACTTCGAGATGCGCACGCACAAGCGGCTGATCGACATCGTCGACCCGACGCCCCAAGGCCGTCGATTCGCCTCATGCGGCTCGATCTGCCGGCCGACGTCAACATTGAGATCAAGCTCTGAGGACTGAAGCCATGACTACGCTTAACAAGCCGGCTGCCGCCGCGCCTGCCAAGGCGCTGCTCGGCACCAAGCTCGGCATGACGCAGATCTGGGATGAGGGCGGACGACTGCGTCCCGTCACGGTCGTCGCGTCAATTTCACCAACGTCGTGACCCAGATCCGTACCGTCGAGAACGACGGATATGAGGCCGTTCAGCCTCGCTTTCGGCGAGATCGACGAGCGCAAGGTCACCAAGCCCCTCAAGGGGCACTTCGACAAGGCCGGGTCGCCCCTCGTCGTCACGTCGCCGAGGTCCGCACTTCTCTGACGGACGACTTCACCCTCGGCCAGGAGCTCACCGCGGATACCTTCGAGGTCGGCCAGCTGGTCGATGTCACCGGCACCTCCAAGGGCAAGGGCTTCGCGGGCGTCATGAAGCGGCACTGGCTTCAAGGGGTGGGCGCCTCACGGAGCGCACCGCAACCACCGCAAGCCCGGCTCCGTCGGCGCCTGCGCCACCCCTGGCCGTATCTTCAAGGGTCTGAGGATGGCCCGGCCGCATGGGCCACGCCACCACCACCGTCCAGAACCCTCAAGGTCCGCGGCGTCGATGCCGACAAGGGCGTGCTCTCGTGGGCGGCGCCGTCCCCGGCCCCAAGGGCGCGGTCGTCGTCGTCCGTACCGCCGTGAAGGGAGCCTGAGACTCATGCCTGAGAACCAGAAAGCGGCACTGTCCGTCGCGATCGTCGACCCAAGGGAAGCAAGACCGGCACCGTCGAGCTGCCCGCCGAGATCTTCGACGTCGAGCCCAATATCCCGCTCATGCATCAGGTGGTCGTGGCTCAGCTCGCCGCGATCCGCCAGGGCACGCACGCCACCAAGACCCGCGGCATGGTTCGTGGCGGTGGCCGCAAGCCCTACCGCCAGAAGGGGCACCGGCCGCGCCCGCCAGGGCTCCACCCGCGCCCCTGCAGTTCGCCGGCGGCGGTGTCGTTCACGGCCCGCAGCCGCGCGACTACACCCAGCGCACGCCCAAGAAGATGAAGGCCGCCGCCCTGCGCTCGGCGCTGTCCGACCGCGCCCGTAACGGCCGCGTTCACGTCATCACCGAGTTCCTCGTGGCCGACAAGCCCTCCACCAAGCAGGCGCTGGCCGGGCTGCGGAACCTGACCGACCGCAAGGCGCTCGTCGTCGTCAGCCGCGAGGACACCCCTCCGTCCTCAGCCTGCGCAACCTGCCCGACGTCCTCGTGACATGGGCCGACCAGCTCAACACCTACGACGTCCCTGAACAGCGACGACGTCATCTTCACTGCCGACGCCCTGGACGGCTTCCCTGGGCAAGGCCGAGGAGGAGTCCAAGTGAGCCTCGAGAAGTCCAAGAACCCCCGCGACGTCATCGTCGCGCCGGTCGTCTCCGAGAAGTCCTACGCCTGCATGGATCGTGGCCAGTACACGTTCCTCGTGGCGCGGGGCTCCAACAAGACCGAGATCAAGCAGGCCGTCGAGGCCATCTTCGACGTCAGGGTCGCCTCCGTGAACACCCAGAACCGACAGGGCAAGACCCGTCGCACCCGCACGGGCATGGGCAAGTCGAAGGACACCAAGCGCGCCATCGTCACGCTGCGCGAGGGCTCCATCGACATCTTCGGCGACGTGGCGAAGTGACCCGGAAGGTAGAGGATCGTTATGGGAATCCGTGAGTACAAGCCGACGACGCCGGGGCGCCGCGGCTCCTCCGTGGCCGACTTCGTCGAGATCACGCGCAGCAAGCCCGAGAAGTCCCTCGTCCGCCCGCTGAGCAAGAGCGGCGGCCGCAACAACCATGGTCGCGTGACCACTCGCCACAAGGGGCGGCGGCCACAAGCGCGCCTACCGCGTGATCGACTTCCGTCGTCACGACAAGGACGGCGTGCCCGCCAAGGTCGCTCACATCGAGTACGACCCCAACCGCACCGCCCGCATCGCCCTGCTGCACTACCTGGACGGCGAGAAGCGCTACATCATCGCGCCCAACAAGCTCGGTCAGGGCGACCGGGTCGAGTCCGGCCCGAACGCGGACATCAAGCCCGGCAACAACCTCCAGTTGCGCCACATCCCCACCGGTACGGTCGTTCACGCCGTGGAGCTCCGCCCCGGCGGCGGCGCCAAGATCGCCCGGTCCGCCGGCACCTCCGTGCAGCTGGTCGCCAAGGAGGGCAAGTACGCGCAGCTGCGCATGCCCTCCGGCGAGATCCGCAACGTGGAGGCCGCCTGCCGCGCCACCATCGGCGAGGTCGGCAACGCCGAGCAGTCCAACATCAACTGGGGCAAGGCCGGTCGCATGCGCTGGAAGGGCGTGCGACCGACTGTCCGCGGTGTCGTCATGAACCCCGTGGACCACCCGCACGGCGGTGGTGAGGGCCGCACCTCCGGCGGTCGTCATCCCGTCTCTCCGTGGGGCAAGCCCGAGGGCCGTACCCGTCGTCCCAACAAGTCCAGCGACCGCCTCATCGTGCGTCGTCGTCGGACCGGCAAGAAGCGCTGATAGGAGCCTGATATGCCGCGCAGCCTGAAGAAGGGTCCCTTCGTCGACGACCACCTCCAGAAGAAGGTGGACGCCCAGAACAGAAGGGCACCAAGAACGTCATCAAGACCTGGTCCCGCCGTTCGGTCATCACGCCGGACTTCCTCGGACACACCTTCGCCGTCCACGACGGCCGCAAAGCACGTCCCGGTCTTCGTCACCGAGTCCATGGTGGGCCACAAGCTCGGCGAGTTCGCTCCGACCCGCACCTTCCGCGGGCACGTCAAGGACGACCGCAAGTCGCGTCGCTGATGTCGGTGGAAGTTAGAGAGGCAGAGAACATGGAAGCCAAGGCGCAGGCCAAGTACGTGCGCTGCACGCCGATGAAGGCGCGCCGGATCGTGAATGTGGTCCGCGGCAAGCGCGCCGTCGAGGCCGTGGGCATGCTCCGTTTCGCCCCGCAGGCAGCTGCGGTGCCGGTGCGCAAGGTCATCGAGTCCGCCATCGCCAATGCTCGGTTCAAGGCCGAGCGCGACGGTGAGCGCTTCGACGAGAACGACCTCTACATCACCGAGGTGTACGCCGACGAGGGCCCGACCCTCAAGCGGTTCCGTCCGCGCGCCCAGGGGCGCGCCAGCCGGATCCTGAAGCGGACCAGCCATATCACCGTTATCGTCGGGGACGTCTCCGACGCCGCACAGAAGGAAGGAGCCCGGTAATGGGGCAGAAGGTCAACCCGACCGGGTTCCGCCTGGGCATCACCACGGACCACCGTTCGCGCTGGTTCGCCGACTCCACGAAGCCCGGTCAGCGCTACCGCGACTTCGTGGACGAGGACGTCAAGATCCGTCGCCTCATGGCGGACGGCATGAGCGCGCCGGCATCTCCAAGGGTCGACATCGAGCGCACTCGTGATCGGGTCCGCGTCGACCTGCACACCGCTCGCCCGGGCATCGTCATCGGCCGCCGCGGTGCCGAGGCCGAGCGCCTGCGCGGTCAGCTCGAAGCTGACCGGCAAGCAGGTCCAGCTCAACATCCTCGAGGTCAAGAACCCCGATATGGATGCCCAGCTGGTCGCTCAGGGCATTGCCGAGCAGCTCGCCAGCCGTGTCTCCTTCCGCCGCGCCATGCGCAAAGGGCATGCAGTCCGCTGCGCGCGCGCCGGCGCCAAGGGCATCCGAGTGCAGTGCTCCGGCTCGCCTCGGCGGCGCCGAGATGAGCCGCAGCGAGTTCTACCGCGAGGGACGCGTGCCGCTGCACACTCTGCGGGCGAACATCGACTACGGCTTCTACGAGGCCAAAACCACCTTCGGACGTCTCGGCGTCAGGGTGTGGATCTACAGGGGCGACATGACCGAGCGCGAGTTCGCGCGTCAGCAGGCCGAGTCCGGCTCGCGCGGTCGTGGCGGCCGAGGCGAGCGCCGCGGTGGACGCCGCGGCGACCGCGCTCCGCGCCAGAGTGAGCAGCAGCAGGCCGAGCAGGCGCCGGCCGCCGAGAAGAACGCTGCCGCAGACCAGGGAACGGAGGCCTGAGCCGTCTCATCCCTCGCCGGACCAAGTTCCGCAAGCAGCACCGCCCGCACCGCGCGGGCCTGTCCAAGGGCGGCAACCAGGTCGCCTTCGGTGAGTACGGCATTCAGGCTCTCGAGCCGGCCTACGTCACCAACCGTCAGATCGAGGCGGCCCGTATCGCCATGACCCGCCACATCAAGCGCGGCGGCAAGGTGTGGATCAATATCTTCCCGGACCGCCCCCTGACCAAGAAGCCCGCTGAGACTCGTATGGGCTCCGGAAAGGGTGCTCCCGAGTGGTGGATCGCCAACGTCAAGCCCGGCCGCGTCATGTTCGAGCTCGGCGGTGTCGACGAGGCCCTCGCTCGCGAGGCCATGCGCCGTGCACAGCACAAGCTTCCGATGAAGACTCGTTTCGTGACTCGTGAGGGTGGTGACGTCTGATGGCTATCGGCTCGAAGGATCTGACCCCGACCGACTTGGACGCCATGGACAACGAGCGCCTCGCCGAGGAGCTCTCAAGGCCAGGCCGAGCTGTTCAACCTCCGGTTCGCCGCCGCGACCGGGCAGCTCGAGGACCACGGCCGTCTCAAGGCCGTGCGTCGTGATATCGCCCGTATCCACACGATCGTGCGCGAGCGCGAGCTCGGCATCCGTACCGCTCCGAGCAGCCAGGAGACCAAGTGAGCGAGCAGAACAACACCAGCGCTACCGAGCCCAGGAGCGCAACCAGCGCAAGGTCCGCTGCGGGTACGTCGTGTCCGACAAGATGGACAAGACGGTCGTCGTCGAGGTCGAGGAGCGCTACAAGCACTCCCTGTACGGCAAGGTCCTCCGTCGTTCCAAGAAGGTCAAGGTCCACGACGAGCACAATGAGGCTCACCCCGGCGATCTCGTCCGGATCATGCGGAGACCCGTCCGCTGAGCGCCACCAAGCACTGGCGACTGGTCGAGATCATCGAGAAGGCCAAGTGACCTCTCAGATTTCTTCAGCGACTCGATCAGCGGTGCTCTGAGTACCACCGGATCCAGGTCGATCGCGCACGACGCCGCAGCCCGCCCCGAAGGCGGCTGCGGCGTCGTCATGCTCCCCGCCGCCGGCGTTCCGCTCCCCTCCGTCCTTTTTGTCATCCCGGCCGTCATCCCGGTCGTCCGCTGCCGGACCACTGCCGATCACGCTCGCCGGCCCCGATTCGACGGCGCCTACTGCGGCGCGGTGAGGGCGATCAATGGCCTCATCGAGGTCCTCCTTCGGCTCAACGCGGGGTCCGGATGCGACGAGTGCGTCGGGGTGGCGCCGACCGATCTCGGAGGCGATCACCGGGTCGAGGTCGCGTCCGACCGAGGCGAGGGCCTGCTGGGCGTAACCGCGCACGAGTGTGTCGATCGCAATCGCGGTGCCGACCGGTCGAGGATCGCCCGCCTCCCTCAGTGCCCGGACGAGCTCCGCGAGCCACGAGTAGGCGTTCGGGCATCGGGGCGCCCCGCACGACCGGGCGCACCGCGAGCCACTGGTGCGTCTCGTATCGCGACCACAGGGCGTCGCTCAGCTCCCTGATCCCCGCCCCTCGCCCGTCCTGCCCGTGGATGCGGCGCCGGCCCGAGCGCCGCATCCACGACGAGCTCGTCGAGGACGTCCTTGCTGTCGACGTACCGGTAGAGGCCGGTGGTGGTCAGTCCTAGTCGTCGGGCGAGCTCCGACAGGGTGACGGCGTCCAGCCCGGCGTCATCCGCCAGCTCGACGGCGGCCGATACGACGTCAGCGAGCTCGAACCTGGCCTTGGGTCCGCGTCGTGGCGGGGACGCCAGCCCCCATGCCTGCAGAAGCGCCTGCGGAGGATTCTCATCTTGACTGTGCATGTTGTTCACAATAACCTGTATTTAATAGTGAATGAAGTTCGCAGTAAGGGAGATCGTCGTGTCCACCGTCCTCATCACCGGAGCCTCGTCCGGCATCGGCCGTGCCGCCGCCTCCCGTATCCGAGCGGATGAAGGGCGCGTGGTGATCGGCATGGCGCGCAGGCCCGAGACCATGCCGCGGGGGATCATCCCGCTCAAGGCCGATCTGGCGACCCCCGGCGCAGCCGCCACCGCTCTCGCCGGGCTTCCCGGCGAGGTGGCCGCACCGACGGAGTTCGTCCACTGCGCCGGCTATGCCGACTTCGCCCCTCTCGAGCTGTGCTCGCCGGAGGAAGCCGTGCGTCAGATGCGGGTCGGTCTCTTCTCCGCCGCCGAACTCATCAGCCGTCTTCTGCCGGCGATGCGCCGGGCGGGTCGAGGGCGGATCGTCCTCGTCTCCTCGATCGCGTCGCGCTTCTCGTCCCCGATGGGCGGCTGGTACCACGCGTCCAAAGCCGCTCTCGAAGCGTATGCGGACACACTGCGGCAGGAGGTCTCCGCCTTCGGGGTCCGGGTCGTCGTCGTTCAGCCGGGGCTCGTCCGCACGTCGTGGCACGACCGGGCGATGGGGCGCCTCGAGGAGCGAACGGCGCGAACCCCTACGCCCAGGCGGGTCGCGCCACGGCTCGATACCACGCCTCCTCTCTCGGCGGACCGACCGTGTGCGAAGTGGGCGACGTCGTCGAGGCGATACTGCGGTCCTCGGCGGCCCCGGCCTCGAACCCGCTACCGTGTCGGCCGGGGGCTGCGCTGCGATGACTCTTCCAGCCTCGTGCCCGACCGAGCATGGGACGCGCTGACGGCTCGCCAGTTCGGCATCGACAGGGTGCGGCATCGCGAACCGGCGCGCCGGTGAGCAAAAGGCACAGGCCGGCGGGGGATGCGCAGTACCGCCGGACTTATGGCCTGCACTAGAGTTGCAGAGTTGCGTGCGCCCTCGGTGCGCCCACCAGAGACCTCGTGCCCCTGTGCGCCTGTGTCTGGCGGGACAATCGGGCCGCGGACTCCACTCGTCCTCGGCGGGCAGAGCAGTGCGCAAGAGAAGAAGGAACGTTCGGCTAGGCTCGCTCGCCCTCGGGAGGGCGAGAACCGGCTCGACGACAGGAGAACACTCAATGATCCAGCAGGAGTCGCGACTGAAGGTCGCCGACAACACCGGTGCCAAGGAGATCCTTTGCATCCGTGTGCTCGGCGGCTCGGGTCGGCGCTATGCGGGTATCGGCGACACGATCGTCGCCACCGTGAAAGACGCCATCCCCGGCGGCAACGTCAAGAAGGGCGATGTCGTCAAGGCCGTCATCGTGCGCGCCACCAGGAGCGTCGTCGTCCGGACGGCTCGTACATCCGTTTCGACGAGAATGCGGCTGTCATCCTCAGGAACAACGACAGCGAGCCGCGCGGTACGCGCATCTTCGGCCCCGTGGGCCGCGAGCTTCGCGAGAAGAAGTTCATGCGCATCGTCTCGCTCGCCCCGGAGGTGATCTGATACATGGCACGCATCAAGAAGGGCGACCAGGTCATCGTCATCGCCGGCAAGGACAAGGGCAAGACGGGGCGTGTACTCAAGGTGATGCCCGATGTCGACCGTGTCGTCGTCGAGGGGCGTCCAGCGCGTTACCAAGCACGTCAAGGCCGGGCAGACCGCGCAGGGCGCCCGTACCGGCGGCATCGAGACTGTGGAGGCCCCCATCCACATCTCCAACGTGATGCCCATCGACCCCAAGACCAAGAAGCGCACCCGTGTCGGCTTCCGTGTCGAGGAAGGCGTGCGACCCAACGGCCGTAAGCGCACTGTTCGCGTGCGCTACGCCAAGAAGTCCGGGGAGGACCTGTGATCATGACTGACAAGGCTGAGAAGATCACCCCCGTCTCAAGACGAAGTACACCGAGGAGGTGCACCCGGCCCTCCGCAGGAGTTCAAGCACGGCAACGTGATGGAGGTCGGGCGCATCGTCAAGGTCGTCGTCAATATGGGTGTGGGCGAGGCCGCCCATGACTCCAAGATGATCGAGGGCGCGGTGCGCGACCTCGCTGCCATCACCGGGCAGAAGCCCCAGGTGACCAGGGCCCTGCAAGTCCATCGCCCAGTTCAAGCTGCGCGAGGGGCAGCCGATCGGTGCGCACGCCACGCTGCGCGGCGACCCGCATGTGGGAGTTCCTCGATCGCCTCATCTCGATCTCGCTTCCCCGGATCCGCGACTTCCGCGGGCTGTCCCCGAAGCAGTTCGACGGCAACGGCAACTACACCTTCGGTCTCACGGAGCAGGCTGTGTTCCACGAGATCGATCAGGACAAGATCGACCGCGTGCGCGGCATGGACATCACCGTGGTGACCACGGCCAAGACCGACGAGGAGGCCCGCTCGCTGCTCAAGCAGCTCGGCTTCCCTTCAAGGAGAAGTGACATGGCGAAGACCGCTCTGATCGAGAAGGCCAACCGCAAGCCCAAGTTCCGCGTCCGCGCTCCACCCGCTGCCAGCGCTGCGGCCGGCCGCACTCGGTGTACCGCAAGTTCGGCCTGTGCCGTATCTGCCTGCGTGAGATGGCCCTGGGCGGCCAGCTCCCCCGGCGTGAGCAAGTCCAGCTGGTAAGAACTTACGTCGCAGGTCCGCGAGGAAACCACGACGAGGAAGGGCCAAGGCCCACTCATGACTATGACAGACCCGATCGCAGACATGCTGACTCGTCTGCGCAATGCAAACAACGCCTACCACGACACCGTTTCGATGCCGTCGAGCAAGCTCAGGTAGAACATCGCCTCGATGCTCAAGACCGAGGGTACATCGACGGCTATGAGGGTCACCGATGCCGCGGTGGGCAAGACGCTCACGCTGAGCTTGAAGTACGGAGCCAACCGCCAGCGGGCCATTCAGGGCCTCAAGCGCGTCTCCAAGCCCGGCCTGCGCGTCTACGCCAAGTCCACGAACCTGCCCAAGGTCCTCGGCGGCCTGGGGGTGGCGATCTGTCCACCTCCTCCGGCCTCCTGACCGACAAGCAGGCAGAGTCCAGAGGCGTGGGCGGCGAAGTGCTCGCCTACGTCTGGTGAGATAAGGAACGGAGGAGAACCATGTCTCGCATTGGACGACTTCCCGTTCCGGTTCCCGCCGGAGTGGACGTCACCATCAAGGGCAATGATGTGACGGTCAAGGGCCCCAAGGGGCACCCTGTCCCGCACGATCGCCCAGCAGTTGAGCGTCACCCGCCAGGAGGACGGCTCCATCCCTGGTCACGCGTCCCGACGACGAGCGCGAGTCCCGCTCGCTGCACGGCCTGTCCCGCACGCTCATCAACAACATGGTCGTCGGCGTCACCGAGGGCTATTCCAAGCAGCTCGAGATCGTCGGCACCGGTTACCGCGTTGCCCAGAAGGGCACCGGCATCGAGCTCTCGCTCGGCTTCTCCCACACGGTCTCCGTTGATGCCCCCGAGGGCGTCGAGCTGAAGGTTGATGGAAACCCTGAAGATCATCGTCTCGGGCATCTCCAAGGAGCAGGTCGGCGAGGTCGCTGCGAACATCCGCAAGATCCGCCCGCCGGAGCCCTACAAGGGCAAGGGCGTGCGCTACGCCGGCGAGAACGTGCGCCGCAAGGTCGGAAAGGCTGGTAAGTGACCATGGCTTACTCGATCAAGAGGACCAAGAAGTCCAAGGCTGTGGCCCGCAAGCTCCGTCACCAGCGCGTGCGCAAGCGCATCAACGGCACCCCGGAGCGTCCGCGTCTGGTCGTCAGCCGCTCCAACCGGCACATGGTGGCGCAGGTCGTGGACGACACCATCGGCCACACGCTGTGCGCGGCCTCGACTCTCGAGGAGGCCGCCAAGGGCGTGGAGGGCCACAAGGTCGGCGCCGCCCACAAGGTCGGCGAGCTCGTGGCCGAGCGCGCCAAGGCGCTGGGCATCAAGGCGGTCGTCTTCGACCGCGGCGGCAACAAGTACCACGGCCGCGTGGCGGCCGTCGCTGAGGACGCCCGCGAGGCCGGCCTGACGCTGTGAGCAAGACGACGAGAAAGCATAGGAGTATCTGATGGCTGCACCGCAGCGAGACAGGTCCGCGTCGTCCGACGGCTCGGGCCAGCGCGACAACGAGCGCGGAGACAACCGCGGTCGTCGTGACCGCAACGAGCGCCGCGATCGTCGCGACCGCGGCAACGACGACAAGTACATTGAGCGCGTCGTGACCATTAACCGCGTGTCCAAGGTCGTCAAGGGCGGCCGCCGTTTCACCTTCACGGCGCTGGTCGTCGTCGGTGACGGAGAGGGCACCGTGGGCGTGAGCTACGGCAAGGCGAAGGAGGTCCCCTCCGCCATCGCCAAAGGCGGTCGAGATCGCGAAGAAGAACTTCTTCCACGTCCCGATGATCCGCCGCACCATCCCGCACCTGGTCCAGGGAGAGGACTCGGCCGGAGTCGTCCTCCTGCGCCCGGCGTCCCCGGAACCGGTGTTATCGCCGGTGGTCCGGTGCGCGCCGTGCTGGACTGCGCCGGTGTCCACGACGTTCTGTCCAAGTCCTCGGCTCCGCCAACGCGATCAACATCGTCCATGCGACGGTGGACGCGCTGAGCAAGCTCGAGCAGCCGGAGGCCGTCGCGGCGCGTCGCGGACTGCCCCTGGAGGACGTCGCCCCGCAGTCGATGCTGCGGGCCCGTGCGGAGGGCGAGGCCGACAAGCGCGTCGAGGCCGAGAAGAAGGAGGCCGCCAGGGCCGCTGAAGGAGTGGGTGCGTGATGGCTACCGCCACAGATCAAGGTGACTCAGATCCGCTCGGGCATCGGCGGCACACGCCGTCAGCGCGAGACTCTGAAGTCTCTGGGCCTGCGCAAGATCCGCCAGTCCGTCGTCCGCGAGGACAGCGCGTCCGTTCGCGGCATGATTGCCAGGGTGGCGCACCTCGTCACCGTTGAGGGAGGCCTGAGATGGCTGACACCAAGAAGACTGGGGGCGCGCCCGAGGAGAAGGTGCAGATCATCAAGCTGCATCATCTCCGCCCCGCCCCGGGATCCAAGAAGGCCAAGACCCGTGTGGGTCGCGGTGAGGGGCTCCAGAGGGCAAGACGTCCGGTCGCGGCACCAAGGGCACCAAGGCTCGTCGGCAGGTCCGCCCCGGTTTCGAGGGCGGTCAGATGCCGCTGCACATGCGACTGCCCAAGCTGCGCGGCTTCAAGAACCCGAACCGCGTCGAGTACCAGCCCCGTGAACGTCGGCCGTATCGCCGAACTCTTCCCGGAGGGCGGCACGGTCACTGTGGAGGAGCTCGTCGCCAGGGGCGCGGTTCGTCCCGCGCCACCTCGTCAAGGTCCTGGGCTCCGGTGATGTGGACGTCAAGCTCGACGTCGTCGCCGACGCCTGGTCCGGTTCCGCCAGAGAAGCTCGAGGGCGGCCGGCGGCTCCATCGCCGCTCGCTGAGCACACGCGCATATCGCGAGTCACCTGAGCGCAGCGCCCCGACCGGGGAGGGCAGCAGGCCCGCCGGTCGGGGCGCCGCGTGTTCACCGTCAGCCACCTTCACAGCGTCGGCCACTTCAGCTACTTTCAGACACTTTCAAACACTTTCAGCCACCGATAGTGTCCCCGCTCCGGCGGCGTGACCGATACCCCGTTGCGACCGGGCAACGACCCGGTAACAGCAGCGCGAGGCAGGGTAGGGTGTTCGGTGGTATTCGATGGCGCTCTTCCGGCGCCGCAGCGCCAGCGCCCGGAATGGGCGGAATGGCATCCCTGAAAAACTTCCGTAATCAGAGGAGACCGAGTGCTCAGCGCGTTCATGCAGGCGTTCAAGACGCCGGATCTCAGGGCGAAGCTCCTCTTCACCCTCGGCATCATGGCCCTGTTCCGCCTGGGGTCGGTCCTGCCGACGCCGGGCGTCGATCTGGCCAATGTCAAACAGTGCATCGGTGAGAGCCAGCAGCAGGGCGGACCCGGCCTGCTGGGCCTCATCGACATCTTCTCCGGTGGAGCCCTGCTGCAGCTGAGCGTCTTCGCGCTGGGCATCATGCCCCTACATCACCGCGTCGATCATCATCCAGCTCCTGCGCGTCGTCATCCCCTCGATTCGAGGAGCTCTCACAAGGAAGGGCAGTCGGGTACCGCCAAGCTCACCGAGTACACGCGCTACCTCACCATCGGGCTGGGTCTGCTGCAGTCGTCCACCATCGTCGCCACGGCCGCCGCCGGCAGACTCTTCGGAACCTGCACCGTACCGATCGTTCCCAACAGCTCCGCCCTCAATCTGGCATGCTCATGGTCGTCACCATGACCGCCGGCACGGGCCTGATCATGTGGCTGGGCGAGCTCATCACCGAGCGCGGCATCGGCAACGGCATGTCACTGCTCATCTTCACCTCGATCGTCGCGCGCATGCCTCGAGAACCTGCTGTCCATCGCGAAGGGCAACGGCGGCGTCTCCAAGTTCCTCATCGTCATCGCCGTCATTCTGGCGTCCACTGTCGCGGTGGTGTTCATCGAGCAGGCCACGCGCCGCATCCCCGTCCAGTACGCCAAGCGCATGATCGGCAGACGCCAGTACGGCGGATCGACCACCCTACATACCCGTCAAGATCAACACCGCGGGCGTCATCCCGGTCATCTTCGCCTCCTCGATCCTCTCCATGCCGCAGCTGGTCGCCCAGTTCGGCAAACCCGACAGCTCATGGGTGCAGTGGATCGGGAAGAACCTCCACCAGACGGCGCCCCCTATCTCGTCGGCTACGGGCTCCTCATCCTCTTCTTCACCTTCTTCTACACGGCGATCACCTTCAACCCCGAGGAGATCGCGGACAATATGAAGAAGTACGGCGGATTCATTCCCGGCATCCGGGCCGGTGAGCCGACGGCCAACTACCTCAGGTACGTCATCAACCGGGTGACGGTGGCGGGTTCGCTCACCTCGTCGTTCTGGCCCTGATGCCGACTATTGCGGTCATCTGGCTCGGTCTGTCCCAGAACCTGCCCTTCGGCGGCACCACGATCCTCATTATGGTCGGGGTCGGGCTCCAGACGGTCAAGGAGATCAACTCTCAGCTCCAGCAGCGCCATTACGAAGGGTTCCTCTCATGAGCGTACGCATGGTTCTCCTCGGCCCCCCCGGGGCGGGCAAGGGCACCCAGGCGGCTCGGATCTCCGAGCGCCTGTCCATCCCGGCCATCTCCACCGGCGATATCTTCCGCGCCAATGCGTCGGGGGCCACCGAGCTGGGCAAGCAGGCCAAGCAGTACATGGACAAGGGCGAGTACGTCCCCGACTCCGTGACCAACGCGATGGTCAAGGAGCGCCTGGCTGCCGCCGACGCCGCCCAGGGCTTCCTCCTGGACGGCTACCCCCGCACCGAGTCGCAGGTCCATGAGCTCGACGCGATGCTGGCCGAAACCGGCCTCGCCCTCGATGTCGTCCTTGAGATCACGGCGGACGCCGAGGCCGTCGTCGCCCGTCTTCTCAAGCGCGCGACCGAGCAGAACCGCGCTGACGATACCGAGCCGGTGATCCGTCGTCGTCTTGAGGTCTATGCCGAGCAGACCGAGCCGCTGGCCTCGTTGTACGGCAGCAGGGGCCTGCTCGTGCGGGTCGACGGCATCGGCGATGTTGACGAGGTCACCGAGCGCATCATGACTGCGCTCGCCCCTTACGCGGCTGTCTGACCCGGCTCCCCGCGACCGCCCGGCCTCGCACAATGACTGCCGACGCGTCCGGTCGTCGTTCCGCTTTCCGCCACCACACGTAGGGAGTAAGCGTGAGATTGCGCAACCGCATTGAGATCAAGACACCTGATCAGGTGCGTCATATGCGGCGCGCGGGCCTTGTGGTGGCCGATATCCATGCTGCTCTGCGGGAGGCGGTGAAACCGGGGGTGACGACCGGCCGGCTCGACGCCGTGTGCGCCGAGACGATCGAGCGCGCGGGGGCGCACTCCAACTTCCGGGGGTACTACGACTACCCGGCCACCGTGTGCGTCTCGGTCAATGAGGAGGTTGTGCACGGCATCCCGGGGGAGCGGGTGCTCCACGAGGGCGATCTGGTCACCTTCGACTGCGGCGCCTATGTCCTGGACGGGTCCGGCGTCCAGTGGCGTATGGCGATGCCGCCTTCACCACCGTCGTGGGCGGCCGCTGCGCCAGTGACGCCGACCGGATCCTGATGCGACGACTCGCCAGGCCCCTGTGGGCCGCCATCGCGGCACTCGCCGGGCACGGCCGGTGATGACTCAGCGCGCCGGCCGCCCTGAACACTGTCGGAGACACGGTCGAGACGTGGTGGCCGAGGCCTGCAGTGAGCATGCCGTGTCCATGGCATTCTGAGGACTACGTCGGCCACGGATCGGAAACCGCCATGCACATGGCGCCTGATGTTCTGAACCACTCGGTCAACGCAGGCCCCGCCGCCTGCGGCCGGGGATGGTACTGGCGGTCGAGCCGATGCTCACTCTGGGAGAGCCTGAGGTCGAGGAGCTCGACGACGGGTGGACGGTGGTGACCGTTGATGGATCGCGCGCAGCCCAGTGGGAGCACACGGTGGCCCTGGTTCCCGGCGGCGTATGGGTTCTGACCGCCTCCGATGGCGGAGTCGAGGACTGGACCCCTACGGGATCGAGCCGCGTCCGCTGCGTTGAGCCGCCGGCCGAGCGGCCGGTCGGCGGTGTGTGCGAAACACCGCAGTCGTGCTCAATCTCGCATGGTGGTTCGCGGGCAGCCTGTCGTATCCTTAGCAGTCGGTGCGCCAGGCGGTCCGGCGCGCTCTTCCCCAGAGGCCGTGCGGGAAACCCGTGATGGCACTGGCGGGGCGACGGGCCCGAGAGCGCGTCACGCCCGACGGCGACGTCGTCGGAGGAACTCGAGCGAGAAAGCACCGGCGGAGGAACATGGCTAAGAAGGACGGCGTCATCGAGGTCGAGGGTTCGGTCGTCGAGGCCCTTCCGAATGCGATGTTCCGTGAGCTGAGCTAACGGCACGTCGTGCCTCGCGCACATCTCCGGAAAGATGCGGCAGCACTACATCCGCATCCTCCCTGAGGACCGCGTAGTCGTGGAGCTGAGCCTCCCTGACCTGTCCCGTGGTCGCATCGTCTCATCGGCATATGACAGTCCCTCCTGACGGGGATGACGGAGAACATCGCGAAGGTCGAGCCGAGCGTTAAGAAGATCTGTGACAGCTGCAGAGGTGATTTCGTCGCCACGGCCGCCGTCATGGTCATCTGCTCCAACCCGCGGCACAAGCAGCGTCAGGGCTGAGCCCTCGCGCATCCGGCCACCGCGTCTGTGGCCGCACCACAGCATCCGCTCCAGGCGGTCAGCCGGCTCGCGCCGGACCGCAACCCCCGGTTCCTGGAGGCCGGGGCCGTCAAGAAAGACGGAGGGGCGGGTGACGACTCCGGGAGCACAACAGGAGAACCACCACCGTGGCACGTATTTCCGGTGTCGATCTGCCTCGCGAGAAGCGAGTCGAGGTCGCTCTCACCCACATCTTCGGGATCGGCCGCACCCGTGCGGGCGAGACCCTTGCGGCAACCGGAGTCAACCCGGACACCCGCGTCAAGGACCTCACTGAGGACGAGCTGGTCGCGCTGCGCAATCACATCGAGGCGACCTACCGGGTGGAGGCGACCTCCGTCGTGAGGTTCAGGCCGACATCCGTCGCAAGATCGAGATCGGCTGCCACCAGGGCCTTCGCCACTGCCGCCATCTGCCGGTCCACGGCCAGCGGACCACAGACCAATGCGCGCACTCGCAGGGTCCCAAGCGCACTGTGGCCGGCAAGAAGAAGGCCAAGTAAGCAGCAACCCGGGCCCCGCCCAGGGGCCGGGGCGACGACCTCACCGAAGAAGAAGGAAGAATGCCTCCCAAAACCCGCTCCGCTGTGCGCAAGCCGCGCCGCAAGGACCGCAAGAATGTCACGCACGGCCACGCCTGCATCAGTCGACGTTCAACAACACGATCGTGTCTCTGACCGACTCACGGCGCCGTCATCGCATGGGCCTCCGGGCAGGTCGGTTTCGCTGGCCTCGCAAGTCCACCCCCTATGCCGCTCAGCTCGCGGCCGAGGGCCGCCGCCCGCCGGGCCCAGGAGCACGGCATGAAGAAGGTCGACGCCCGCCTGGCGTGGCCCGGGCCGCGAGACCGCGATCCGCTCTTCAGGCCGCCGGCCTCGAGGTCGGCCCATCACGGATGTGACCCCCAGGCTCACAACGGCTGCCGCCCTCCCGAAGCGCCGCCGCGTCTGAGACATCCTGAGTCGGCGTCTCGCCCCGCTGGAGGCCGGGGGCGCCGACCGCTGAACAGGTCCATCCCGCCGCGGCTGGCGGTCGTCCGGGAACCGTCCGGCGGCGGCTGCACCATGAGGAACGGCGTCATATAGCGGCGCCGCGACGAAAGGAAACCCAGTGCTCGATTGCACAGCGACCCGCGCTTCCGAGGAGGTTGTCGAGGAGAACCGCCGTCGCGGTTCGTCATCGAGCCTCTTGAGCCCGGTTTCGATACACTCGAAACCTCTGCGCCGCACCCCGCTGTCGTCCATCCCGGGCGCGGCCGTCACCTCCGTGCGCATCGACGGGTTCCGCACGAGTTCCGCACCATCGCTGGAGTCAAGGAGGATGTCACCAGATCATCCTCAACATCAAGGAGATCGTGCCTCGAGCGAGAACGATGAGCCGGTCGTCGCGTACCTGCGCAAGTCCGGTCTGGGCGCCGTCACCGCCGGCGACATCACCCTCCGGCCGGCGTCGAGATCCACAACCCGGAGCTGGTGATCGCCACCCTCAACGAGAAGGGCAAGCTCGAGATCGAGCTCACGGTCGAGCGCGGTCGCGGTTACGTGTCGGCCAACCAGAACAAGGATCCGAACGGGAGATCTCGCGGATTCCCCGTGGATTCCATCTACCACGCCGGTCAAGAAGGTCTCCTACTCCGTCGAGGCCACCTGAGTCGAGCAGCGCACCGACTTCGACCGTCTCATCGTCGATGTGAGACGAAGGCCTCCATGACGCCCCGCGATGCGCTGGCCTCGCCGGCAGACGCTGGTCGAGCTCTTCGGGCTGGCGCGTGAGCTCAACGTCGAGGCGGAGGGCATCGAGGTCGGCCCATTCCCATGGATCGCCTCGCAGCAGGATCTGGCGCTCATGATCGATGAGCTGGACCTGCAGGCGCGATCCTCCAATGCTCCCTGCGCGAGGGCATTCACACGGTCGGCGAGCCTGCTCGCGCGCAGCGAGGCGGACCTGCTCGACATCCGCAACTTCGGTGCCAAGTCGATCTCCGAGATCAAGGAGAAGCTGGCCGAGCTGGGCCTGTCCTCAAGGGCTCCCCGGTCGACTACGTCTCCGAGGACGACCACACCAGTCCCACGTTCAGCGACGAGCAGCACTCCTGAGCCCGTCCGTCATTCTTCACTAGAGACAATCATGCGTCGCCCCACCAAGGGTCCCCGTCAGTGGCAGTGCCCGGCATGAGCGCCACATGCTGGCCAATCTTGCGACGCAGCTCATCGTCCACGAGTCGATCACGACGACGGAGGCCCGCGCCCGCCGCCTGCGCCCCTACGTCGAGAAGCTCACTCACGAAGGGCAAGCGTGGTGACCTGATGCCCGCCGCATCGGTCTTGAAGACAGGTGACGGACAAGTTCGCCGTCTACCGGCTCTTCGAGGTGCTCGCCCCCAGTCTCGAAGGGCGCAACGGCGGCTACACCCGCATTACCAAGACCATGCCGCGCAAGCGACAACGCCCCATGGCCGTGATCCTTGCTCGTGCTCGAGCCCGTGGCCAAGAAGGAGGTCGTGGCCGACGCCGTCGAGACCGCGAAAAGGGCGGCTGCCAAGGCCGTGACAGGAGCCTGCCGGCACGGCTGCAGACGAGGCCGCCGCGAAAGACGACGACGCCTGGAGCTCTTAGCCCATGATTCGCCGCTGAATAGCGGCTGGGCCGCTAAATGTCTTTCGGGTCTCAAATCGCTACGTTTGTCGACAAGCGCTCACGTTTCGAACTGTCAGCGGCTTCTATTCGGCTTTCTCTTTGTCACGATCGCGATACGCTTGGTCCGGTAACTCAAGTTGCGATCAACTGATGGAGTTCCCATGCCTCAGCAAGAACACTGCCAGCAGGTCGGCCACCCGTTCGGGCGTCGCGCCCGGTCGGCGTGTTCGCCGCCACCGGTCCCGCAGCTGCACGACGGGCTGGGCTGCCGTGGCCGCGCCTGCGGCTCAGGCCGATGACCCGGCAGCACCTGCGATGCCGTCACCAACGTCGTCACGAAGTCCAAGCAGGCCGAGGCCTGGCAGGAGATCGAGGTCAACGCGGGATTGAGCGCCAATTCACCTCGAGCCGGGCAGACGGACGGTCGACCTCGCGCGAGGGCTCCGCACCGGGCGAGCGGGTTGTTGTGTGGGGTTGGGGGGTCACCCTTTATGACCGCACTGCCGCCATCAACTCCCCAGCACCTGACCTGCACCTCAATCCTCCGTCGAGCAGTGAACGCCGTACGACGGCACCCTGTGAGCCCGCGGTCAGCCCACCACCGACCTCATCGGCAAGACGGAATCGTCTGTTGTCGTCGACGATGAAGCACCTTTCCGGTCGCGGAGACAAGCGCGACGGGCGACGGCGTCTCGCGGACACCGACCCACCGCGACGGCGGCGTCAGTCCCCGAGCAGCTCCCGGAAGGAGCCCATCAAGAGACCGGCTGGCTGGAGCAATGAAGGACTGGCGCGTACGACCCGGACCTGGGGCGTCAATCGTGCTCACTGCTCGACCCTCCCACATCGGCTGGCGACCCATGACTCCGACGCCAGTTTACGACACCGTCGAGCGTACGGACACCGATCGGAGTCCAACAAGTGGAAGCAGCGACGCACGGGCACGCAAGGACTTCCCACACGGTGACCTGGACGGTCGGGCAGCCCCGAGACCGTGTGCGCGCGTCTTCTACATGCTCTGACCCTCGACCCGCTGACCCGGCGCGACAACACGGCCACGGTGAACGGCCAGCTTTCGTCTGCCACCTGCCAACGTGCGGTCGCAGCTGGTCGAGGCGATGGCAATGGCACCACCAACAGCGCCGCTCCCGACCCTCAGAGCACCACTCCTGCTCGACCCCGAGCGACGACTCCACGCCGGGTGCCGACCCTGAGCGAGACTCTTCGCCGCCGGCGCTCCTGCTGAGCCCGCCCCGCCGGTCAACGCGCGCGCGCGCGGGTGAGGGTGAGCCTGCTCCTGAGAAAGCCTGCGGCCCACCGCGGCCGCCGCCCTGAAGGCTCCTGAGGAGGCCAAGAAGCCCGCGCGCGCTCACACCGGTGCCGCCGCCGGCACGTGGCCGGCCTCGTCGCCAGTCGCCGCGCCCGCCACGCTGGTGGTTCCCGGCCCGACGCTCTGTCGCGCCGCCGCAGCGCCTGAGGCTGACTGAGGCGCCTCGCAGCGCACCTCGGCGCACCCAGCGCATGGATGGCGATGCCTCGACCCGCATGGGGCGGGACCGATCCGTTCATGTTGGGGGTTTTCATGGCTCTGCCATTCCAGTCGCGCGCGGCCAGGTCCCAGCACCGTGCCCTCCGGTCATCCCTCGCTTTGTTGACGATGACGACGTCGTCGCCGATGCGGTTCAACTGAATGCGGTGATGCGGCGGGAGTTGCCGCCGCCGAGGTGCGGACGGTACCATTGCGTACGTGGCCGCAGCGCATCGACCACTTCGGCGCACGCGACGCGATCAGTCAGTGCGCGTCGCCCAAGCGCAGGCGCTCGTGCTCACCGATGTAATCGTCGGTAGGACAGGCCCCACCGCACCGGGTCCCTGGGAGACCTCGACGCGCGGGCGAGGACTCGGTTGTCGAAGACCGCATTGCCCAGCCCCGTTCCCAGCGCGGTCATCACGATCATTTCCGTGCCCATGGCCCGTCACCGCCCGCAGCCGGGCCACTTCGGCGTCGTTGAGAATGAGAGATGCCGCGGCGGCTGCTGATCGCCGCTCCCATGTCGAAGCGTGCCCATTGCTCGACCAGGTCGGCAGGATCCGCGACCGCCGTCCCTCGGTGATGGTGCGGGTGTGGCGAGACAACGCCATGGCGGGTGATCATTCGGCATGCCCACTGTCGCCCGGTCGGCGCCGGGCAGTTGTTCCGCCAGCCCCGCGATGGTCTCCGCGACCAGCTGGTCGGAGGCAGCGGGTGTGGGGTGCGCACCGCGCGAGAGACGATGGCGCCCCGGCGTCGAGCACCGAGGCTGATACCGCCCTCCGCCGCAGTTCGTCGACGGAGAGCGTGGAGATCGTGGTCACGGGGATGACGCCGCTACCGTCGATCGGCCTGATGCGTCCGGTCACGGCGGCGCGCGGCATGGATCCAGCTGGCGCCATGACCGGAGACTCCTTCCACTCCTGAGGGCGAACCGCACGTCCTCCGGGTGCCCGACCGCCCGACGATTTGCTCGGCTTCAACGGCTGGGCGCGCAGCCGGGCCTGCGTGCGTCGAAGGCGTCCTCTCCGGAGGCTTTGCAGATCGCGCAACCTGCGGGAGCGCGTGAGACTGACCGTGGGCGGGTTGCAGGCCTGATCCTCGCGTCCACGCCGTCGGCAAGTGGCGCACCTGGATGTGTGAGAGCGAGGATGTGCGTGGTCGGCCCTGCCCGGGCAGCTCTGGATCGGTCTCCCGAGGCCGCCCTGCTCACCCGCCCGACGGGCGTCCGGCACATGAGAGGCTCGAGACGGCACCCGCCCGCGCTCTGTAGAGGCGCGTCCGCATCGTGGTGACCGGCGTCCGCGTCGTGCCCGCCGCGTTCGAGCAGCAAGTGCTTCTCGCGCCTCGACCGCCGCCACACCTACCGGATCGCCGACGCCGAGTCTCCCCGTGATCCCTCTGCGCCGAGGGCACGCTGCTGGACGGCGGAGCGCCTCGATCGTCGACGCGCGCGGCCGCCCCCGGCCGCTGCTCGGCGAGCACGGACTTCCCTGTCCCACTGCAAGCCGCGCGACGGTGCGACGACCATCCGCATCGCGTGCCGCCTGGCCTGGCGGGCGGGTGGCCGCTGGAGCCCGGGCGTGGGACGGTGGCGTGTGCTTCCGAGGTGGTGGCCGACGCGTTGCTCGCCCGTTATTCCATGGTGCGCTCCGTTGGTCGGGGCCGGGCTCGCTGTCGGGCGAGGGCGTGCGCCCGCCGCCCGTGGCCTGGCGAATCCGGGCTTCGCGGCGCGGACCCGGGATGACGCGGCCCCTGTGGCTCCGGCCCATGGGCTCACCCCTGGAGGATGATCGTCGTCTACCCGGCGGATGATCAACTCGCCGCCCAGGCCGAGCGCGTCTCGAGTCATGCGGCGCCTCACCTGTTGGAGACAGCGCCGCAGTGCGCCCCGACGGTGAAAAAGTGGCTGAGCGCGCATATGCGAAAACAGGGATCACATATTCATTTCAATACGATGACTCTCCGCGTCCTGATCACAAAACTTGTGGTGTTATAAAGATGATTGTGGCGAGCGTTTCCTTTTGTGCGCACAATGCGCTTGCGTACTTTCCGGTCTGGTTTCTCGAATCACGCACCCGTAGAATCGTAGAATCGCAGAATTGCAGCCGACCGCAGAGCCGGGGTGGGGAGTGCCTGCGTCCGGGGCGGACGTGATGGTCGTGTTCGCGATTCTGGTGTGAGAGGTTTCCGCCGTCGGCTCCGCGGGCAATGAGCGGTTCCGACTCGAGTGGTGTTCCACCTGCCGGGCCGGTGCGCATCCCGGCCCCGCCGGCTCCTCCCCGTGAGCATCCGGCGCCGACTCTGTCGCAGATGCCGAGCGCGCGCTCCGGGAAGCCGAGCTGCTCGGTCGTCTCGCCGCTGACGAGCGCTGAGGGCCGCGCGGGCTGTTCGCGGATGGGTGGTGGCTGTGCGGCCCGCACGGGCGCGCCACACGGCCGATGGAGCCCAGATCTCTTCGGCGGCGTCCCTCCGGCGTCCCTGGGATGCGTGCGATGCGGTGAGTCAGGTGCGTGAGGTCAGTGGCCGTGTGCGAGCTACGGCTGCGTGGTGCGATTCACGCGAATGAGAAGCCGCGTCTGACCCTTCTCCGGCGCCACCGGTATCGCTGGTGACCGTCGCAGCACGCGATTGCATCCGGCGGTGTTATCCCACTCGCCCCGTCGCCGGTGCGCCGACCACTCACCTGGACCATGCGGTCTCGTCGTCCAGCGATGCTTCAGCGCTGGAGTCGGCGCGTCCACCCGCGCAGAGAAAACGGTAGGCAACGCCCTGTGCGCACGTACTACACCGGAAGCCCGGCGCGACGTCGAGAAAGAACTGGTGCGTCATTGACGCCACCGACGTCGTCCTCGGCCGCCCTGCTGCGGCTCAGGCCGCGAAACCTGCTCCGTGGGAAGCACAAGCCCCAGTTCGCCCCCAATGAGGACTGCGGCGATTACGCGTCATCATTGGTCAACGCGCCGACAAGGTCGCCCCGACTCAACGGCAAGGCCGACAGGAAGCCCGCTCACCGCCACCGGGCTACTCCTGGTGGTCTCAGCAGGATCCCTACTGCGAGCGCGCTGGGCGATCTCGGCCCGGAGCGCGCGCTGCTGAGAAGGCCGTCGGCGGGCATGGTGCCCCACACCAAGCCTCCGGTCGCGCGCAGCTCAAGAAGCCTGCCTACGCAGGCGCGAGCATCCGCACGCCCCCGCAGAACCCGCAGGCCTTCGAGATCACCCAGAAGTCGCCCAGTAAGTAAGCGCCCGGCGCCCGGCATAACCGCGACAAGCAAAGCGACATATCGTGGCTGAGACCACCGTCGACATCGACGCGCTGGATGAGGAGAACGCCCCTTCCAGCTGTCTACCACTGAGACCACCGTCCCTCCGGAGGGCCGCGGCCAGTCCGTCGGTCATTGGCTCCCGGCGCCGGCCTGGGCTGCCGCAAGGAGGCTGCCGCCGCGTCCGTTCCTGGTCCCCGGCACCGGCCAGTGGACGCTGAACGGCCGCAGCCTGGAGGACTCACTTTCAACAAGCTGCACCAGCAGCTGCGCAGTGCTCTTTTCATCGTGCTCGACCTTGAGGGTCGTTTCGACGTCATCGCCCGCATCGACGGCGGCGGCGTTTTCCGCAGGCAGGGCGCGCTGCGCCCTCGGCATCGCCCGCGCCTGAACGAGATCGACCGCGACGCCAATCGCGCCACGCCCTGAAGAAGGCGGCCGGGAGCCAACGACTATGACGCGCCTGCGCCGTCGAGCGCAAGAAGGCCGGTCTGCCATTGGCCCGGCCGCGCTCCGCAGTACTCCAAGCTGCTGATCCAGCCGCTGGAGCGGCCAGTCGCAGTGCCCCGCCTCGTCATGACGACGGCGTACCTGGCGGGCACTGCTTTCCGGTTTGCGCGCTCCGCCATTGAAGGCGGCTGCTGCGAATAGCAGGTGAAGTCGCGCTGAAGGCGATCTGAAACCATGCGAGGGGCCGCACATGGTACGACATGGACGCAAATAACAGCACCACGACTCAACGGCTACGAACTGCGTCGGGCAGCCCCGAGTCCGTCTTCGGCTCGCCCGCCATCGAGACCCGTGGCCCGACCCGGCAGATTCGCGCACGTTCACCGCTTTGTCGACCCTCGACCTGACGATCCCCGCGGGCATCGTCTACGGCATGCTCGAGCTCAACGGCGCCGGAAGTCCACGGCGCCGCGCATGATCACCACACTCGTTGGCGCCCAGTCGGCGGCACCGCCCTGGGTCCTGGGGCACGACGTCGTCCGCGAGCGCTGCGGTGCGCAGCGTCATCGGGTGACGGGCCAGTGCGCCAGCGTCGATAGATGCTCACCGGTGGAGAACCTCGCTTCGGCCGCCCGCTGGGTCGAGCGGCGTCGCAGCCCGCGAGCGGGCTGACGAGCTGACCCTTCTCAGCCTGACGCAGGCCGGCGGCAAGCGGGTGAGCGGGTACCCGGCGGCATGCGGCGCCGGCTGACCCTGGCTGTCCCCGCCGATCGCCAGGCTCCCCCGGCTGATCTTCTCTGACGAGCTCACTCACTGGTCTAACTCTGACGCACGCGCGAGCAGATGTGGGACGTCATCCGCTCCCCTGTGGACGGCGGCTCCACGATCCTGCTGACCACGCAGTACCTGGAGGAGGCCGATCGCCCGGCCCCACCAGGTCGGCATCATCGACGGCGGCCGGCCCACGCCGAGGGCACCCCGGACGACCTCAAGGACAGGGTGGGCCCAGCGCCCCTGATCCTGACCGCCACGCCTGAGGACTCAGGCAGCCACCGCGACGATCATCGACGGGTGACCGGTCACGCACCCGCCGTCGCGGGACCAGGGCGCCCATTCCAGGTGCCCCTGGCCGAGGCGTCCGTGGCCACCGAGGTGCTCGTGGCCCCTGCGACGATGCCGGGCTGCCGCCCAAGACGGTCCCCGGTGGACCGCCCCAGCATGGACGCGGTCTTCACGGCCCCTGACCGGCCAGCCCCGGCAGAGCCCGCAGGAGCGGTCCGAACGACGTCCGCACGACGCCGTCGGCTCCTGGTCCAGCAGCCGCCTCCACTCGTCCTTCCACCCGCGCCTCGCGAGAACCAGGAGCAGTCATGACCTCCACCGCCACCGCCGCAGCCACTCCCACGACTTCCTCTCCCTCAACCGGTCCTCCCGCTCAGCGAGGCGCGCCTGATCCCGGACACCCTGTCCATGGCCTGGCGCTCGCCGATCACGATGGTGCGCAACCCGGGAGAGTTCTACGCCCATCCTCCAGCCGGTGCTCTTCACCATCATGTTCGGCAGATCTTTCGGCGGCGCCATCGCCGGGGACGTCAAGGGCTACCTGCCCACGATCGTCTCCGGCCTGGTCATCATCAACGCGCCTCACCACCAGCCAGAGCGTGGGTGACCTGCGCGAGGACATGGACAAGGGCGTCTTCGATCCGTTTCCGCACGATGCCCGATCGTCCCGCATCGCCCCGGTGCTGGGCCCCATGGTGGCCGATGCGCGCTATGCCGTGCACCTCGCTGACGATCGCTGACGGGCGTGGCCATGGCTACCGCCCGTCAACGGCTGGTCGGGGCCTGGGCGCCGTCGTTCGGCGGGCGGCTGCGCCTCGCCATCGCGCTGGGCCTTCCTGTTCCTGGGGACGGCTCTTCCTCCTCCCAGGCGGTCACCTCGTTCGCGATGATCGTCCTGTTCCCCTGACCTTCCTGTCCCAACGCCATGGTGCCTCACCGACGCGCGCGGGCTGGCCTAAGGCCTCTCACCCGCAACAACCCGGTCTCGCACATCGTGACGGCCGCCGCCACCTGCTGGACGGGCGATCGTCCGCCGATGCGCGCCCGGCGATCGCCCGGCTGCCCTGTGCTGGCCAGTCATGGCCCCTGGACGATCGCCCGCTACCAGTGGCGCAACGCCTGACACCGCAGGCCCGCCGGTCGTCGTCCGCGCGTCGGTCAGCCGGCCTCGTTCGCCAGACGGCGGGCGAGGCCGGGCCGCATGCGTGAGAAGGCGGGCGCGGTCCAGGTGCCGCACCCGTGTCTCGGCAGTCGGCGAACAACCGGGCATCCGCCGTCCGGGCGCGGTCCCGCAGGTAGCCGTGAGAGCAGGCGGCAGGTCTGCTGGTGCCCACGGTCAGGGCGGCACGACCAGCCGGCTCCCGTCGCCGGTTGGGTCGTACTCTGAGGCCGCGGCGACCATGCGGTCGACAGTCCCACCGCCGCGGCGTCAGTGCCATGACGTGGGCACGCCGCGCGCTGCTGGGGGCGGGATCGGTCAGCATGTCGCACGGAGGCACGGCCTGGGCCCGGCGCATGCGGGCGCATCGAGCTGGCCGCCGCCCGGCCGCGTCGAGCCTGGACGTCCAACCAGGCACATGCCCAGGATGTAGAGCCCCACGGGATCCGGCGCCCATGATGGATGCGCCACCCCGGCCAGGTAGCGCAGGCTCTCTGCCTGATGAGGGCGGTCGCCGCGCCCCCGAATGCTGTCTCCAGTCTCGCTGCTCACGGATCGGGCCACGGCGCAGCGTTCCGGAGGCGCAGCCGGTCGCGGCCAGGAGCGCGGAGGCCAGATCTACGGGGACTGATGTAGGCCTGCAGCAGGCCCCGCTCGAGTTCCAGCGCCGTCCGGTAGAGAGTCCCCAGGCCGGCAGCAGATGGTCCACTGTAGCCCAGCGCCCGGGTGCACCTGTCGGCCACCTGCTCGTACGCTGCCCAGGGTCAGGAGCACCTGGAGTCGGCTGGAGCGCGCTCCGGAGCAGTAGATCCCGGCCAGGTCCGCTTCCCCGCAGCCGGTTCAGCAGGTTCTCGACGATGTCCAGCGCGGCTCCGCATCCCGGTCGTTCTCCAGCTGGGCCGACGGCAGCGGCCCGCGATCCAGGCCACCCGGACGGGTGTCGGCGCGTCGGACGAGGTCCGGCCAGTGGCCGGCCGCGCGAGGCAGCGCCGGACTCGCGCCATGGACGGTCCTCGCCGTCGAAGGAGCGGGCAGTTCCTTCGATCTGCTCGGGCAGGGGGCCGAGGAGTCCCGGAAAAGACTGGCGTACAGCGCCATAGGAAGGTGAGTCGGGCCTCATTGCCGCGCAGTTCCGAGCGGGTCGCGCGGCCAGCTGATGTGGAGCGCGGCGCGTAGCTCGGCCACGCGGCGTCGCAGCCCAGGTGACGTCTACTAGTCCCCATGCGAGGGCGGCGCCGGATGAGGCAGGCGCATCCTGGGTCCGTCGCGCCGTCCGGCTGCTGGACCGCTCCTGACCTGTTCCCGGTCCTGGTTCCGGTCCTGGTTCCGGTCGCCGCCCGCGCGCGCCGTCCTGGTGCCTCCTGACCGGATACGGTCTTCAGTCTTGCGTCTCGCACGTCCTGCAGACGTGCTCGAGCACCTGGATGACGACGGCCTCGCTGCATCTCGCCGCTGGCGAGTGTTCCGCCCTGACGTGCGCACGCCGGCGTCGCCGATGCGCCCGGGGCAGGCGGACCTCGAGCATATCCAGCACCCAGTCGCGGCAGGCCTGCGCTCGGCGCCTCGTCTGCCGGAGGAGCCGGCCAACCGCGCGAGAGCGAAGTCTCTGACGGTGATGAGCATGTGGAAGCGGGGGACGCCGTGATCGCGCACGCTGAGCAGGGGAGTGCGCCACCAGGGCGTCGAGGATGCTCGTGCGGCGCTGACCCCTGATGAGGGCCTCGGCGGCGGCGAGGGTGAAGCCGTCGGCGAGTACCGCCAGCGCGCCAGACCGCGATGCGTCGGCGGCGTCGAGCAGGTTCCAGGACCAGGCGATGACGGCGGTCAGGGTGCGCTGGCGCTGGGCGGCGCGCCTGCCGCAGGTCGGGGCTGTGCGGGACAGCTGGGCGGGGATCCGCCCCACGGACAGGGTGTGGCGCGGCCGCCAATGGCGGATGCCCTCCCGGCGGCCCAGGGCGCCTGAGATCCGCCCCGTACGATCACCGGGGCCGGGCGGCCAGGGCGCGAGCCCGAAGAGGCCTGCACGGGAGGCGAAACGCCGCGAAACGTGCGGCGCCCGGCAGGTCCAGGGGGCGCGAGGTCAGCACCCGCAGTGAGGCCGCGCAGCTCGCCAGGAACGGCCTGATGATCGGGCCACTCCTCGCCACGTGTGTCTGCAGTTGTCCAGGACGAGTGAGGTCCCCGGCGAAGCCAGGGCGGCGCCCAGCGACCTGCGAGAGTCGGCCTCGGCGACGGCGCGGCCCCCAGGGCGTCGAGCAGGACCCTGATCAGGTCCGCCCTGGGCGCGATGCATCGGCCAGGGCGGCGACGTACACGCGGGGCGGCGGGCTGCGGGCCGCCACGGCCCAAGGAGCGTGGTCTGCCGACGCCGCCTGGCCCGGTGATGGTGACCAACTGGTGGTGCCCAGGCCTGAGGACGGCCGTGAGCATCCTCCTCGCGGCCCCAGGAAGTGCTCGGTCAGCTGGCCCCGCGGCGCACGGGCCTCTGAGGCCGCCTGCCAGGCGGCGCGCACCGCCGGGCCTGGGCACGCCCCTGCTCGCGCAGCCGGAGGCGGTAGTCCTCGTAGATCTCCAGGGCGGTCTGCGGGCGAGCGCGCCCAGGCCTCGGCGCGCATGAGCGCGGCTAGGGACGGCCTCGTCGCCGGGGTCGCGCGTCTGCCGCGGCAAGGCAGCAGCATGGTGCGTCGGCCTGCTTCCGTACCGCGCGCCGGCGGCCTCCAGGGCGCGAGGGGCCCGGCCGCGCCGGGCCGTGCTCGCACGGGCGGCGGCCCGTCCGGAGAAGCTGGGCCAGGGGCCGGAGATCTGGATCGCCCGCGTCGCGGTCGGGCAGCCGGCGGTCAGCTCCCAGCACCCTGGCTCCACTCGGCCCGCCCAGCGTAGATGTGCGCCTGCTCCGTGCGAGCAGCCAGGTCTCGCGCCAATGTCCGAGGCGGCAGCAGCCAGCCGGTACCCGCGGCCGACGCGGTCAATCGACGTCCCGTCCTCGCCCAGTCGCGCGGGTTCTGGAGACGACGATGCGCGGGGCGCGCAGCGCGGCGGGCGGGGGCGTTCTCCGGCCACAGGGCCTCAATGATCTTCCTGGTCGCTCGCGTCCCGACGTCCGGGCAGACGGCGATGCAGGTACGAGCGTTGCTGAGGCCGCGCGCCGCGCCAGGTCGGCACCGGCCCGCAGCACCGGGCACAGGCAGGCGGCGGTGAGAGCCGGGGAGTTCCCACCGATCTGTCCCGCTGTCCCCGGCCAGCTGGCCGCGTCCGGACGTCTGTCTGCGGCCGCGCCCGGAGGTGAGCCTCATAGCGAGAGGCTGTCCTTGACGACGCCGGCTGTGGTGGTTCGCGATGCTGTCGGCCTCCTCCTGGGTGTAGCGGCTCTTGACCATGACGCGCGACGAGCGGCCTCGGTGCCGCGCAGCAGGACGCGTCCGGTCCGCCGCTGAGCTTCGCTGTCCTCTGCCGTGGCGATGGCGTCCCGAACGTGACTCCATGGTTGAGCGCCCGCGGCCGCCTTGCTCACTTTTCGACGTTGAGGCTGGTGTGTCTGGGGCAGGCGTCACGCTGCTCGCCAGCTCGGCCAGAGTCTTGCCGCCGGTGCGGCTGAGGCGGGCGCGCACGCGCAGGAGGTGAGGACCTCGTCTCCGGTGGTGGCGGATGGTGTCGATGACGTGACCGGACCGCTCGCCGCCCAGTGCGTGAAGCTTCCCCGAAGCATCTCTCTCCAGGACGTGGCGGGTCGCACGCCCGTCCGGACGCGGATGCGATGCTGCCCGCGCATGGCCAGGAGAGCAGCTGAGGTTGCCCATGACGGTACCACCACGAGCGTATCGGAGCCGAGCGTGCCAGTCGGCTTTCATGCCCACGGTGGCGAGCATTCCCCATGATCTGGTCGCCGTCGACGTAGGCTGCTCTCGGTGTCCACGGCGAGGCAGGCGGTCGGCGTCGCCGAAAGCCACGCCGCCGCCCATGTCCGCGCCCACGGACCGCATGTAGCCGGTCCGGGAGCCGCCTGGGTGGGTGGAGCCGCAGTCGGAGTTGGATGTTGAGCCCGTCCGGGGAGGCGTTGATGGCGATGACCTCGAGCGCCGGCGGCGCGCAGGGCGCGGCGGGCCGACGCTGGCGGCGCCGTTGGAGGCGTCCACGACGATGCGCAGCCCCGACAGGATCGGTGGCGACGGAGTCGACGAGGTGGTTGGATGTTCGGTCGGCGACCGTCTCGCCCTTGATCACGCGTGGCCCATCGCCCGCTCCCGGTCGCGGCAGGTCCTGACCTTGCCCACCCAGCAGGGACCTTCGCTCGATCTCGTCTCGACGGCGTCCTCGAGCTGGTAGCCGCGGGCGAAGAACCTGATGCTGCTGTCCTGGAAGGGGTGTGACGAGGCGGAGATCGCGACGCGCAGGTCGATGTCCTGAGTGGCGGCCACGGTGGGCGAGATGGCCGCGGGAAGGATGCCGACACGGGCATCGTCGACGTGCCGGAGGGTGAGTGCCAGACCCGCGCTGATGGCGTGGTCGAGGACTGCTGCTGGCGCGCGTGTCGCGCCCGACGATGGCGCGCGGGCGCCCGAGCGGAGAGTGGTTGGAGCGCCGGGTTCTCTCGGGTCAGGACTGTGCGGGCTGCGGCCTCGCGAGCTGGAATTCTGCGAGGGCGGCGTGAGCAGCAGATCGTTGGCCAGGCCCCCACCCTGTCGGTGCCGAAGTCGTCGTCATGAGAGCGGACCTCCTGTGCGGTAGGTGTCGCGAGGCACCACATATCCTTCCACCTTTCACGTGTGCGCGAGGGCACTGGGCGATGGCGGAGGCGCCCGGAGGTCCGTGTGAAGGCGCGGTGAGGTCTCGCCCGGCGCCTCGGGAGGGCTTCCAGGGCGGGCGCGCGAGGCTTTCCTTCGACGCGCGCTTCCAGCGAATTCTCTACCGACGGCCACTGAGTTCCACTGAGTTCGACTGAGTTCGGATTGAATTCCAGCTGATTCCGCTGACTCGATTTGGCAGACCGCTACGGGCCTCCCGAAGCTGTATTCTGCTCCTCGAATCCGCTTTCGCGGTTTCCGTCATACTTATCATTGCGCCGTCTCCGGGCGCGTGCGGTGATGACGGCTGTCACCGTCATTTTGCGGACTTTCAGCGACCCGCCGGGCTCCACCTCGCCGGACTCACCGGACTCACCGGACCTGGCCGGGGTGTGGAGGCATGTCGTGGTGGGCAGGGACTCGATGAGGCGCAGCCAGATCTCACTGGCGGTGGGCAGGGCGGCGCTATGGCACGGCGGCAGCGGAACTCGGAACCTGGCGGGTGATGGCGATGGTCGCGGCGCGGCCGAGCCTCCGGCCCTCCGGTCCCACGACGTCGCTCCCACCGACGGTTCGACCGGCGCGCAGTCCACGACCAGGCCGCGTCCTCGCCGTGGCGCGTCGTCGGGCATCATCAGGCGGCGCCCGCCGCGGAGGTGTAGGCCACGCGCGGTGACGATATTCATGCCCGCATCGGCGCGCCTGGCGCCTGGAGTGGAGCCCAAGGCTGGAGGCCACCCGCGGGTCGGTGAAGACCCTTCACCTGGGAACCGGGATGTCGGTGGGATCGGCCCGAGCCATCCGGCGGCGCGCGCGATCCGCTCCCCGACGATCCGGCCACGATACTTGGCCCATATGAGTCAGCGCGTCGCCTGGCCGCGCATCGCCGACCGCGTAGAGCCACCCGGGAGCCTGCCGCCGACCGAGACGTCGTGTCGTCGGGGCTCACAGCCCCACTGTCTCCAGACCGACCCGCAGTCCAGGGCGCGGGCCTGCGGCCGGTGGCCACCAAGGATCTCGTTGTCGGCGTCGAAGGCCTCCTGATCGCACAGGATGCGCACCGGCACCGCCGTGATGCGGCCCGTACCCTGAACATCGGAGGCCCGGCGCGCTCGGTGGTGGGAGGTCACTCGCCCCGGTGGAGAATCCTGACCGCGTTCCGCCAGGACTCGGCCGCCGATCTGGAGGCGAAGGGCCCGGCCCTGGCCAGCAGGCGCGGGCCGCGCACGAGCATGGTCACCTTTGCTGCCCAGGGCGTGGACATCCAGGTGGCGGCTCCCGGTGGTGCCGACGACGCCTCCGCCGACGACAGCGATGAGCCGCTTGGGCACCTCCTTGACCCCGGTGGCGTCGCGCGCGATCCCTATGGACGAACGTCCTGCAGCTCGGCGGGATGACGGGCTGGAGCGCTGGCTAGGACGACGGCTCGGCGTGCGTTTCCAGCAGGCGCACCCCTGGGGTGTTTCACCACCACTCGGCGCTCTCTTCCGTCTGGGCGCGCTCCAGCCGCGCATCGCCGTCGATGCCGGTGCTGGCGGGCCCAGAAGACCCGCCCGGCGTCGTCGCAATGAGGACCCACTTGCCGCGACGCTCGAGCGGCGCCGCCGGGCGCCGATGGCTCCGCGGCCTCCAGGCCGGGTGAGGTGAGCCGAGGCGCCCGCCACCTCCGCAACGGGCGTGAGCAGGGCCTTGCTCGGCATGGCAGGCGAGTAGGAGGCAGTCCCCGCCCACCAGCCTGCCCTCGATGAGCGTTACTGGCGCTCAGGCCGCCGCCCGTGGCGTATTGAGCAACGGGTTCTCGCCGGCCGGTTCCGGGCACCGATGACGGCGACGCTGGCAGACGTTGTGCTCGCCGCGGTTGCTGGCGCGTGGTGCCCGGGAGCCGTGTTATTGCTCGCGCTTACTGCGTGGCTGATGTCTGGCGGTGCGTGTCATGGCGCCGATACTCGTCACACGCGGGTGCCTTCTGTCGGATCGAGCCGTGCTGCTATATTCGATTAATTTCCGGAGCGATTCCGATGGATTTCCTAGATCGGTCGTCGTGTCATGACCGTCCGGAGATGCCGGAGACGCAGCGAGTTCTGTATCTCCAGGATCATCTGGCGGTGCCAGTCGCACGCCGCTGGGAGCTGCCGGGAGGGGAGGACTGTGCGGGCGAGCCGCCGAGGCTCGGAAAATATCAGGATGATTATTCGGTAGATATTCGCCGAACACTCGCCGAACGTCTGAGAGTACCAGATGGCGTGCAGCAGGACCTGACCTCACGTGGTGCTGGGAGTCCTTGCGCGCACCAGGCTGCTCGCGCCCCAGCGTCGCTGATGTTCCTCCCTGCAGGTTCACCAGGTTCACGCTCTCCCAGACCGTCGGCCGCCGCCGCGCGAGCTGACGATGTCGTCGATGGCAGTGGCGTAGCGCTGGAAAGTAGGGAGCCTGGCTCCTGAATGCCGTGCGTGCAGCTTGAGCGTGTGAGGAAAGCGATCGAGGTACCAGCGGCGGATGTCCCTCGGATCGGCGTCCACGTAGATCGAGAAGCGATGAAATCGCTCACCGGCCAGTGCTGAGGTCACGCCTTCGCGCGCGGGCGAGCCGCGCCCGTCCGCGCGCCGGCTGGAGGACGTTGAGCCCCTCCAGCCCAGTACCAGGGAGCGTCGGGCCGCTCCACCCGATCGACGGAGCGCGGCACGATGCCGTCGTAGACGGGTGTGGAGTACACTGCCTCGACCCGCTCGGCCCCCGACTCTGACGGCCGCGACGAAGTCGAGCAGCGCCTGGCGGTTGTAGGGACTGGGAAGCCCTTGCAGGGCGGCGAGAGTCCCCGCTCGTCCAACACCTATTGGGCAGGAGGAAGCCGCCGGTGGTCACTGCAGGCGACCCGCGGGTCTGGGGAAGCGGGCCAGCGTGGCGATGAGGCGGGCCGTCGTCGACGGCCGACCGCCACCGATCCGGCCACCGCGATGACGAAGGCGGCGTCGGATGGGGTCGACGCCCAGGAAGCTCGGAGAGTGCGCGGCTCTGCCTCGCGGGAGGCTTCCGTGCGGTCCTCCAGCAGCGTCTGCGGCCGATAGACGACATCGACCTCCGCCAGCCGTCGATCGGCCGCCCAGGCCCTCCGCAGTTTCTCGCTGGATGTCGTCCGCCTGGGTCATGCGGCAGGAGAGTGGCTGAGGGCGAGCGCGCGCCACTGGTCGCGGCCGAACTCGATATAGGGGACGGGCGGGAGCACCGACCAAGTGTGGACTCACATCCGGCACGGGCGGTGCGCGCATGCGCTGCGCGTCCCGGAATGCCGCAGGTCTCACGTGATGCGGGAAAACGATCCGTTGTCTCCTCGGGATGAGCGTGATTCATCATCCCCATGTGGAATTGTCGGCCACGTCGGCCCCTGCCCCCGTCCGAGCTGCGTTTGCCGACCGTCCTGATGGATGGGTTAGCGTTTGAGTACGGCGGCTATGACTCCGCCGGCGTCGCCCTCGCGGGGTCCGGAGCGGGCTCGACGTCGTCAAGGCGGCGGGCAAGCTCGACAACCTCCGCGATGCGCTGGCGGCCGCTCCCGCACCGTCTCCGGCATCGGTCATACGCGCTGGGCGACCCACGGCGGCCCGACGACGCCAACGCCCACCCGCACCGGGCGGGCGGCATCGCCGTGACCCACAACGGCATCATCGAGTACTTCCCGCGCCCTGCGCGCCGAGGTGGAGCAGGCCGGCCGCGAGCTGTTCTCCGCCACCGACACCGGAGGTCGCCCACCTGCTCGACATCGACCCGGCGGCGCGCCCCGATGCCGCCGGCAGTCCCACGACGCCACTGACGAGCAGCGGGTCGCCGCCCTTCTCGTGGAGTCCATGCGCTGGGTCGCCGCCCGCCTGGAGGGCGCTGCGCTGCTGGCCATCACGCCGCTGGCCCCGGCGTCATCGTCGCCGCCCGTCGCTCCAGCCCCCTGGTCATCGGACTGGGCGAGGGCGAGAACTCCTGGGCCTGGAGTAGCCGCCTTCGTCGCCTTCACCAAGCGCGCCGCGGAGGTCGGCGACGACCAGGTCCTCCTGCTCACCGACGAGGACGTCACCGTGGGGACGCCGACGGCGCCGTCGTCCAGCGGCCACCTGGGAGGTCTCCTGACGCCTCGGCCGCCGTCAGGGCGCGGATAAGTCGACGGCTTCGCGGGAGATCCACGAGCAGCCCACTGCCGTGCGGTTACACCCCTGCTTTGGACGCGTCGATGAGGCGGGCGACCTCATCCTGACGAGATGCAGCATCGACGCCTCGGTGCTGCTGCAGCGTCGACAAGGATCATCGTCGTGGCCTGCGGCACCGCCGCTGCACGTCGCCAGCACGCCATCGACATTGGTGCCGCATCCCGGTCGAGATCGAGCTCGCCCACGAGTTCCGCTACCGCGACCCGATCGTGAGTAGTGAAGACCTCACCGTCGCTATCTCCCCAGTCCGGCGAGACCATGGACACCATCCAGGCGTGCGTCACGCCTGGCGAGCAGGATCGCGCGTGCTGGCGATCGTCAACACCCTGGGCTCGACCATCGCCCGCGGAGGCCGACGCCGTCCCAGCGACCCATGCGGCCGGGTCGCCGTGGCCCACCAAGGCATTCCTCGCCCAGAGATCACCCGCCTGGCACCCGCTGGGCCTCTACTGCCGGCCCAGCCGCGCGTAACAAGTGGCACGACGAGGTCGCCGACTACCTGACCCAGCTCGCGGATGCCGGCCAAGATCCAGAAGCTCCTCGACGAGCAGCGGGAGGCCGTCGAGGATCTCGGCGCGAAGCTGGCGGACCACGCCTCCTTCCTGTTCCCGGGCCGGCATGTCGGCTCCCCGTGGCGCTGGAGGGGCGCCTCGCCTCAGGAGCCTCGCCCACGTCCGCGCCGAGGGCTTCGCGGCCGGCGAGCTCAGCACGGCCCCCATCGCCCTGGTGGAGGACGGTCTGCCGGCTTTCGTCATCGTGCCCACTCCGCGCCGGCCGTCCTGCACGACATGGTTACCTCCCAACATCCAGGAGATCCGCGCCCGCGGCGCCCGGACCATCGTTATCGCCGAGAGGGCGACGAGGCGGTCACGCCCTTCGCCGATCGCCGTCATCCGCGTCCCGGCGACACCCACGCTCATGTGGCCGCTGCTGACGGTCGTCCGCTGCAGATCTTCGCGGCCGCCCTGGCTGGGCGCCAAGGGCCTGGATGTCGACCAGCCCCACCTTCCGGCCAAGTCCGTCACCGTGGGTGAGCTGCCGAGACCGGTCGTAACCCGCGCCAGATCGGTCGCTCTCCGGCTCGGATCGGTCTAACCCGCGCTGCCGGTTTCCGCTCCGAGAACACGAGAGCGGATGGGCGGGCGCGATGCCGCGCGTGCAGGCGCTTCCCGATGACACCATGGGACCGTGAGCAGCGCGTCCACCCTCGTATCCACTTTTCTCGCCGAATCTTTCGCAGACCTTTTTCGCGGACCCTACGCACCGCCTATCGCGCCGAGGCCGTCGCCCGCCGAGCGGGGATCTGACCGCTTCGACGGATCGCTACATGTCATGCCGCCCACGCCTCGCTGCGCGGGCCGTGCGCGGCTGCGCGACGCCGTGGGGCCGGGTGGCGTGTCGTCATCCTCTGATCGGGCGGGCATAACGGCGGTGACGCCCCGCTGGCGGCGCCTTCTGGCCGGCCGCGGCTCGCGCCGTCACCGCGGCGCTGGCGACCGACCACCCGCATCCGACGGCCATGGAGCGGCTGAGCGCGCCGGAGTGCGCGTGTCACGAGCCCCTGAGGTGCGCGCGAAGCGCCGCGGCGGGCAGGCGTCGCCCTCGTGATCGATGGCCTGACCGGTATCGGTGCGACCGGTCCTCTGCGCCTCGGGCGGTTGCCTGGTGGCGCCCTTGAGGCGGGCCGGAGAGAGGGCGTCCTTTCCGGGTCGTGGCGGTTGATCTGCCCGGCACTCGGCGTGGACGACGGCGCTGTGGCCGGTCCCGTTTCCGCGGCGGACCTCACCATCACCTCTTCACCCGTCCCGCGGGCGCATCTGCTGCCGCCGGCGGCTTGGGAGCTGTGCAGGCGCGTCGAGGTCGCGGACCTCGGCCTGCCCCTCCCCGCCGATCCTGATGCCATCCTGGTCCCACGCCCCGCCGACCTCGAGCTCGGGCGCTCCCTGCGCGTTCCTCCCGGTGATACGGACCGCCATAAGTACGCTCGCGGGTCGTCGGCTCTGTGGGCCGGCAGCCGGCCTAGCCCACCGCCGCCGTCTGACCAGCGTCGGCGACCGTGCAGCACGGGAGCCGGAATGTCCGTCCGGCCGCGCCGCACTCCCAGCGCGTCGAGGACCCTCGTCGGCGCATCGCCCGAGGTCGTCCTCGCCCTCCGGCCGCTTTGCCAGGCCGCCGTCACTGCGGCGGGCACCGATCCGGCCGACATCGTACGCGTGCGAGCCTCGACGCCGTCCTCATGGACCTGCTGGGCCGCACATTGACTGGTATGGTCTGTGGGGGGTGGGGTGGTGGGTGTGGGGGGTTGGGGTGGGGTGTGGTGTGTGGTGTGGGGGGCCGCTGCTCCTGACGACGCGCTGGGCGCCTCGATCAGCCGCCGCCGCCGCACGAGGTCGGAGCGCCGCGCCAGGCCGCGTGCGCCTCTCGACCTGGCCCGGCTGACGGGAGGCACCGTCGTGCCTGCAGCGCGCGCCAACGCTCAATATCATCGCCGGTCCCGCCAGCCTTGGGCGGCGCCCTCCTGGATCGTCCCCTGAGCTCTCTGAGCTGAATCTGAGTCATCACGCTGGCTCTTCCGGGCACGCAGCGCTGCGCCGCGTCGGTCAACGCGCGCCGGCCCGGATGGCTGGCGCGACCGGCAGCGGTGACGTGCTGGCCGGAACTGGCGCCGCGCGCGCGCGCGCTGGCGACACATGCCGTGGCTTACGGTCCGAGGGCGAGCCCTTGCCGGCAGCCCCGCCGTCGCCGTGTCGCACATGCGCCGCGCTGGCCGTGCGCCTTCAGGCTGCGTCGCCGCCGAGCTCGCCCTCCGAACGCCGCCGGCCTGCGTCCGCGCCCGCTGGCCGCTCGATCGATCTGGATCATCTGCGCCGCGCCTGCGCGAAGGACAGTGAGATGGGCGGCGTGACGTTCGGCTTCCGCAGCTCACTGCGGTTCCCGCGGCAGCTCCCGCCTCGTCCGTCCCCTCTCGTCTCCCGCGTCTCCCCACCACGTCGCGGGCCGTCTCGTCGATCTGGAGGCGCTGGCCCTGTGCCCGCGTGCTGGCCGCCGGCTGCACCGACGCTCTGGATGGCCGTGGTCACGCCGACGCCTCGGGCACGGCCTGGGCGGTGTCCCCTGAGCACGCTTGCGGGCCGGCGCCGCCTGGCTCGGCGCGTCGCCCAGCTCGCCGAGGCCCTTCTTCACCGCCGTCGCCTGCCTCGACGCCGATGGCGCCGTGCGTCGCGCGCCCGCAGCCTGAGGACGAGCCCGCCCCGACCGCCGCCCGCGACTGCTGTGCTGGCTCGTTCCGGTGCTCGCCGGAGCGCGCCGCCGCCCTCGCGCCTGCGCTGCGCGCAGCGCTGGACGCCGGCTCGACCTGACGGTGTCCAGCACGGCCAGCTCGCCGCGTAAGGTTGTGAGTCGCGCGCGCGCTTCGGCCCGCGGCGCGCGCGGCCGCGCGGCGGCATGCATCCGCATCAAGGCCGATACCGGCTTGTCCTGGGCGGCGCCGTCGCCGCGGATCTCCGGGCGCTGGCGGTCATGCCGCGCGCGAGGCGGGATGCCGTGGCGACGTCGAGGTGGTCGTGGCTTGTGGTCCCATCTCGCGCGCGGATGAGCCCGCCTCGGTTCGACTGAGGAGCACCTGTCCCGCTTCCGCGAGGCCGACAGGTCGTGCGCGGCGTTGACTGAGCCCGCGCGTGCGTCACCTCGCTGCGACCGGTGGGCTCTGTGGCACCGCCACCCATCTGGATCTGGTGCGCGTCGGCGCAGAGGCCTTACGGGTTGTCGCCCGACCCGTCCCGTAGGCCACCGCCGCCGAACTGGGGCTGCATCCGGTCATGCGCCTCGAGGCGCCCCTGATCCAGGCCGGGCGCGTGCCCGCGGGTGAGTGCGGTGTCCTACGGAGGCGACCTGAGGGCGCCCACCGAGCGCTGGCTCGGTCTCGCCCTCTGGCTGCTGACGGCCTGCCGCGCGGCCGCGCCTCGGGCTCCCGTCGCCGTCAACGGTTTGCGCACGAGCGTGGTCGGCAAGGTGTGTATGGATCTGATTGTCATCGACCTCGGGCCGGGCGACGTCGACGCCCCGGCTGAGGCGTGACGTCGCTGCCGTGGGGCGATCCGACGGCGGCTGACGGCGATCCGGGCCACCCGACGGCCCAGGACTGGAGCCGAGGTCTCCGCGGCACCACCGGCTATGAGATCGTCGCCCGTCTGGGAGCCTGGGTCCCCGTGTGAGGTCTCAGCCGCGGATGGGATGGCGCCAACGGGTTCTGCGATACGCCCGCCTCTGTCGAGCCTGTCCGAGAACCCCGAGAACAGTCCGCGCTACAGTCGGGGCAGGACAGAGCCCTCAGGAGGAGTGATGACCGGCCAGACCCCGGATGATCCTGGATGAGCAGCGCCGCGAGGTGCGGATCGGACCGCCGACGCCGAGTCGACCGGGCCCCTGGGCGCGGTCCAGCGTCCTGCTGAGAGCGGGTGACCTCATCATGCCCTCCGGTGATCTGGAGCGCGACCACCTCGCTCGGGAGGTGCGCCGCCATGGGCGTGCCGGGCGGGTGTCCTCCCCGACATCTCATCATCGCCCGCGTTCACCCGGCCCCCGGCGGACGGGCCTGGACCTCATTCACGTGGATGCCTATCGTCTGAGCCTGGAGGAGGTCGACGCCTCGACCTGACTCCCTCCATGGACGACTCCTGTGACCCTGGTCGAGTGGGGCCAGGCGGTGTGAAGCGCTGTCTGCGGATCGCCTGAGATCACCATCGCCCGAGTCCTCGCGGCGGCCCGTGGGGCAGGGCCGAGGCCCCGGGTGAGTCCTCCGGTGCTGGCTCTGGCTCCGCTGATTCGGCTGGCTGGCTGGCTCAGCGACTGCGTGACCGACCTGACGAGGCGGACGACTCCCGAGCGCTCAGCGCACGTTCAGTGACCGTCACTGCGGTCGGCCCCAGGTGGATTGGCGCCTGACCTGACCCGCTTCAGGTATAGGCAGGTGCGCTCGTGCGTCTCTGGCCTGAGACGCTCTCCTACTGGCCGTCGTCCTTCTGCCGGTTCCGCGACGCTTGCGCAGACCTCGGCGCCGGACCTCGGATCGACCCGCGGTGGCCTCGCAGGTCCAAGGGCAGCTTCAGGAGCAGGTCGAGGATGGGCGGCGGCGCAGGCTAGCAGGACATGGGCTCGTCAGGCGACTCCGAGGATGCCTCCGTGAGTAGCCCGTCAACGTCGAGACCTGGTCGGGAGGCGTGCTGGAGGCCGCCGATCTGGATGATCCCACTGACCCGACGACCACCTGGGTCGCCGTCATCTCCACCGCGGAGGGCCGGTCGGCGTCGTGATCGATGCCGACGGCCTGGAGCCGTCCGCGGTGCAGCAGGACGCCGAGCTCGCCGCTGCTCTGGCCGTTCTGCCTCGAGCGGGCGTCGTCCTGCGCCAACCGGCGCCTCCTTCTGCGCGCGCGATGGGCGCGCGACTCTTCCGCGGCCTTACCGCAGTCCTCATCGGAGGGGACGGCCGATACCGATATGACGAGGCCCGGCGAGCCCGGCGATGGCGTATATAGCCGGCCCGCGGCGATGCTGGCGATGCTGATGCTGAGAACTATGCGGATGCTGGGGATCTCAGCGACCCCTGCCGAGTGACGCCTGGTACGCCCTGGTCTGACGAGGTCGTCACCGCATTGGACGAACAGGCGATGCGGGTATGTCCGGACCGGTCGGCTCGCTGGCCTGACGCCCAGGTCCTTACGACCGGACGGATCACGTCAGCGACACTGACAAGGCCGAGCGGGAGACCCCGCGCCGCTGAACGGCCATCGCGCGCACGGGCCTGTACCTCGTGACCCGGCATGATCATCGTCACCACCACGTTCCGTGCACGAGCGGCGTGTGATGGCGCCCCTGCGCGAGGGAACCCGAGTCGCAGAAGGCGGCGAGCCCGATCGGACTCGGACTCGCGGTGAGCGGAGATCGACTATTTCGAACGGATCGACGGTGCCACCGTCGATCTCGTCCCGAAAAAGTCGATCCGATAAGTGCGGTGGCCGGACGCGAAACCCGCGTCCCGACACCGCCGGAACCAACCATCTAGGCTGTGGCCGTGCGCACCGTCTCCATCGACTCTCCCACGGTTCCCCAGCTCCCTGGTCGCAGACGCGGTCCTCGACGCCGAGCATGCGACCTGAGCGTGCTCAGCCTTGCCGAGCAGGCCGAATCCCGTCGCCATGCGGAGTCGCTGGGAGGCATGCTCGCCGAGGCTCTGAGCAGCCCGGCTGTTGCGGAGCGCCGGCTGGACGCCGTGGTGGCGGCTACCGGTCCTGCGCCCTTCACCGGGCTGCGCGCCGGGCTCGTGACCGCTCGGGCGCTCGGCCGCGCCCGCGGCATTCCGTTCACGGCGTGCCCAGTCTGGATGCGGTCGCCCGAGCGGCCCTTGATGAGCTCGCCGATGAGGGGGCCACCGTCCTCGTGACCACGGACGCCCGTCGTCACGAGGTCTATGCGGCTCGCTACCGGGCCAGGGGTGCGGACGACGTCGAGTGCTTGGACGGGCCCGCGGTCCTGACCCCCGAGGCTGCAGTCGCTCTGGGCGATGTTGATGCCGTGGCCGGCTCAGGCGCTGCGCTGTACCCGCAGATCGGGAGGGCCGGCGGAGTCTCGCCCCCGTCTCCGGCGATGCCTGCGCCCAGGTCCGTATCGCCATGGCCCGGCTCGCCCATGCCGGTCCCGATGCGACGTTGTCCGCCGAACCTCTGTACCTGCGCCACGCCGACGTGCAGGTGTCGTCCGCGCGCAAGCGAGTCCGGTGACAGTGTCCGATCCGTCCAGTTCGCCCAGCTCGTCCAGTCCCGTCCGATCCTGCCCGATTCCTCCGAACCGCCGTACTGGCTGATGCGCCTCGTCGCGCTGGATCGGGAGGATCAGGGCCGGGAGCGGCCCAGGGACGGGCGTCTGCCGACGTCGAGGGTGCGGGGGACGCCCTGCCCGGTGATGCGGTGCTCAGGCCCATGGGATGACTCGATGCCGCGGCCGTCGCCGCGGCTGAGGAGGCCCTGTTCGGGCGCGGAGGCTTGAGCCCGGCGCGCTGCGCACCGAGCTGGCTGCCCCTCCGGTCCCGCAGCCGATCGGTACTCACCGTTGCCGAACGGATGCCGCGGATGTCGGGCGCGGAGCGCGGGCGGGCGCGGATAGCGCGCCTGACGGTGTCGATGCGCCTGGCGGAGAGCTCCTGGGCTACGCCGGGCTCACGGTTCGGCGACGGCGCCGGCGACGCCGATCTGCTGACCATTGCGACGCCCCGCGAGCGGCAGGCCGGGCGTCGCGACCGCCATGCTCACCCGTCTCGTGGGCGTGCTCGGCAGGCGGGCTGCGGCGCCGTCCTGCTGGAAGTGCGCGTCTCCAACACGGGCGCGCAGCGCTCCCACCGCCGCCAGCCGGCTTCGTCCTGATCGGCGGGCGCGTCGCTACCTACCTCGCGCCTGTGGAGTGATGCGCTCGTCATGCGCGTCGATATTGCGCGCATTGCGCCCAGGCCGGCGGGTCCTGCAGAGCTCGCAGGCCCTTGTGGGACCCGTGGGGGCGGAGGCGGTGGACGCCGATCTCCGGGGCGGCGGATGAGGCGTCGAGGCGGGGACTGACTCGCGCGACTGACCGGCGGCCGATCGGCAACCGTTCTGCGGCCGACCGGTGCTTGCCTGCGGCCGACCGGCGGCCCACCGGCGGCAGCCGCCTCCGGCGTCGTCGTTAGTTTGTCTGACTAGCGCGTCACGAAATGGTGGATCGTACGGGCCCTCAGAGACGCGCACCGGGTCTCTGATTTCCTCGACGACAGCGGCCGACAGGGCTCTTTCGTTATAGAGCGCCTTCGCTGATGGCTCCGAGCAGCCTGTGGGGAACCGGATTCATTGACTGGATGGTTTTCGTTAACCTGCACTCGTGGTCAAAACGTTTGTTCCGTGCAAGAAGAGGAGACCGCCCGGCGACGACGACGGTCTTCATGCAAAGCGCCCGATGGCCTGGTCGGGCCTCGTTCTTCCTGGTGTTCGTCCTCTTCACGCCTAGCCGGCACCCATTACTCCCTCGAGGGGCGAGATCGCCTACGACCACTACGCCCTACTTCCTGCGCCAGCTGCTCAGCTGATTCTTCCCCCAGCGGTGTTCTGTGGCTGCTGCGCGCGCGCCTCATGGCCTGCCTGCCAGCTGCTCACGCCGGCAGTGCCTTCCACCTGTGGGCCCGTAACAAAGAAGGCGCGCGGCACCGACAAGTACGCCGTGAAGAAGCTGCGCGGCACTTTGCCTCCCGCTACGCCATATGCGCACCAGCGCGCTGGGGTGGCGTCATGCCGCTGCTGTTCATCATCATGGACATCCTGCAGTTCACCACCTTGACGATGACGCCCGGCGGCCACTACGAGCACGGCGCCTATATGAACATGTGGTACGGCTTCCAGCTGTGGTGGGTCTACCTCATCTACCTCGTCGCGCTCGCCGCCCTGTGCCTGCACCTGGGACGGCGTGTGGTCCGCTCTGCAGACCTTGGGCGCCACCGCGGCAACACCGTTCCTCGTCCGGCTCATCGCATTCGTGGTCGCCTCCTGGGGTGTCCCGTCGCCTTCGTGTGCGTGCCCACGGCGATCCCTCTTCGGCTGGGTGCCGGAGCCCATGAGCGCCGCCGCCGATCATGCGATCAAAGGCGCCGAGGCCGGCATCGTCCTTTCCCACTGAGAGTGAACGATCACGACTGAACTCATCGACGGCCGTAGCACGAGGGCGAGAAGATCGCCGGACACCATGGGCGCCCCACAGCGTTCCCATCGACCGGCGCTGGGAGCAGCGCAAGTTCGGAGGCCGTTGTCCAACCCCGCCAACCGCCCGCAGTCGACATCATCGTCGTCGGCCCGGCCTGGCGCGGCGCCGCGGCCGCGTCCCTGGGCGAGCAGGGCCACAAACGTCGGCGCTTCTTCTACTGGTGACCTCGCCCGCCGGCGCACCGATCGCCGCCCAGGCGGCATCAACGCCGCGAAGAACTACTGCAAATGACGGCGACTCCATGGCCCGCCTCTTCTACGACACGGTCAAGGGCGGCGACTACCGCGCCCGCGAGGACAACGTCTACCGCCTGGCTGGCGAGGTGAGCGCCAAAGATCATCGACCAGTGCGTCGCCCAGGGCGTGCCTTTCGCCCGCGAGTACGGCGGCCTGCTCGACAACCGCTCCTTCGAGGCGTCCGTGTCTCCCTGCACCTTCTACGCCCGCGGTCAGACCGGTCAGCGGCCTCATCGAGCGCCTACCAGGCCCTGGAGCGCCAGGTCCACGCCGGCACGGTCAAGGAGTACCGCCGCCACGAGATGGTCGAGCTGATCATCGTCGACGGCCGCGCTCGCGGCATCGCTCACGCGCACATGGCCACCGGTCGAGATCGAGACCTACGCCGATGCCGTCGTCCTCGCCACCGGCGGCTACGGCAACGTCTTCTTCCTGTCGACCAACGCCTGCGGCTGCAACGCCACGGCCATCTGGCGCGCGCACCGCAAGGGCGCTCCATTTCGGCAACCCCGTGCTACACGCAGATCCACCTCACGCATCCTGCAGTCATGGGGACATGCAGTCCCAAGCTCACCCTGCATGAGCGAGGTCCTGCGCAACGACGGGCGCATCTGGGTGCCGCAGCGGGCGGAGGACTGCGACACGGACCCGCGCGAGATCCCCGAGGAGGATCGCGACTACTACCCGAGCGCATCTACCCGGCCTTCGGCAACCTGGTGCCGCGACATCGCCCGCGTCAGGCCAAGAACATAAGCGACGAGGGGCACGCGGCGTCGGCCCGGCCATCAAGGAGCGGGACGCATCCGGCAGTCGAGCGGCTGATGCGCCGCGGCGTCTACCTCGACTCTCCGAGGCCATCGGGCGTCTGCAGGACGCTGTCTCCCGCCCGGTACGGCAACCTGTTCGAGATGTGACCAGCGCACACGGCGGATGACCCCTACGAGGGTGCCGATGCGCATCTACCCGGCGGTCCACTATACGATGGGCGGCCTGTGGTCGATTATGACCTGGAGTCCAACGTCCCCGGCCTCCCAGGCCGTGGGCGGCGAGGGCCATTCTCCGACCACGGCGCGAACTGCCGGGGCCTCCGCCCTCGTGCAGGGCCTGGCTGATGGCTACTCGTCCTGCCGGACACCATGAACGATTACCTGGCTGACATGCTCCGCCTGGGCAGGGTGGATCCGAACGCCCCTGAGATCGCTGAGGCCAAGCGCAGTGTCGAGGAGCGCATCGCGCGCCCATGAGCGCTGCGCGGCACCCGCAGCGTGGATGACTTTCACATGGCGCTCGGGCGCATCTAGTGGGAGTACTGCGGCATGGAGCGCCGGGACGCCGGTCTGCGCGAGGCCATCAAGCAGATCCGGGCCCTGAAGGAGGAGTTCTGGCGCGACGCCCGCATCACGGGCAAGGCCGACGAGCTCAACCAGGCCCTGGAGAAGGCGGGCGCCTGGTTGATTTCTTCGAGCTCGCCGGAGCTCATGTGCATCGACGCCCTGCATCGTCGCGAGTCCTGGCAGTGGTCACTCCGCGCGCGTCCCAGACTCGCGAGGGCGAGGCGCTGCGCCACGACGAGGTTCCCACGTCGGCGCATGGAGTGGGCGGTGAGGGCAGCCTGATCCTCCACAGGGAGGACCCCATCTAGGGCGAAGCACATCGAGCTCACAGCGGAGTTACAAGTGAATATCAAACGCTCAAGATCGTGCGGCAGCAGAACCAGAACTCGAGGGTACTTCGAGGAGTACCCGATATCCGGCATCGAGGAGCACATGAGCTTTCCTCGAGGTCCTGACCTGCTCACGAGCAGCCTTCGCCGAGGGCAGCGGAGCCGGTCGCCTCGACTCGACCGTCGCGAGGGCATCTGCAGCCAGTGGCGTGGTCATCAACGGTCAGGCCCACGGCCTGATCCGCTCGACGACGTGCCAGCTGCACATGCGCCACCTGGCCGAGGACCCCTCCTTCCGGCGTGCGACATCATCACCATCGAGCCCCTGGCGCTCGGCGGGCTTCCCTGATCCCCGCGACCTCATCGTCGATTTCGCTCCGCCCTGACCGCGCCGTCCAGGCCGGGGAGTTTTATCTCGTCAACACCGGCGCCGCCCTGAGGGCCTGCTGGTGCCCGTGCAGAAGGAGAAGGCCGACGCCGCCTTCGAGGCCGCGGCCTGCATCGGCTGCGGCGCATGCGTGGCGGCCTGCCCGGGTCCGGCCATGCTGCTGTTCACCGGTGCGAAGATCTCGCATCTGGGGGCTGCTCGCAGGGCCAGCCTCGACGCCTCGCCCGGGTGGCCGCTATGCTCAACCAGCACGATGCCGAGGGCTTCGGGGCTGCACGAACATCGGCGAGGTGCGCGGTGGTGCGCAAATTTGCGCCGCTGGAGGCCATCACGCGTTTGAACCGCGACCTGCCACGCCCCTGTGGAAGGGCAAAGAAGGGCACGCCGAGTCTGCCCGGCCCTGCCCCGGCTGCCTCGACTGCTCTGGCTGCCGTGGCGGCATCGGCTGGCTCAGCGCGAGGCTATCGACGCTGCGGATGATGATCTCGATTCTTCCGATCCAGTCCGCCCCGCTGGATCCAGCTCTCATCGGGGGTCAGGACCGCGGGCATGGTGCGGAGTGCGAGTGGGCGCGAAACTGACTCCTCCAGCCCCGTCGGGCGCTGCCTGATCTGCCTGGCGCTCCTGGTCGTCCCTGGGCCCTCGCCCCGCCCCGGGTGATGGTGCGCGGCCTGATCGATGGGGGAGCGCGCGCGACTCGATCTGCGCGTGCATGGTGATGACGGTGCCGCCACGAAAGTCGAGGACGACGCCGGCCTCCTCGGGGGTCCAGGCCGCGCTCGACCAGGGCTCTGGTGCGCTTGGGCGAAGGGGCCGGCGAAGATTGATGCGCCCAGGGCACACTCACGACCACTCCGGCCAGTCGGGTACTGCTCGAGCAGATCCCGCATGCTCTCGGCGTGAGCGCGTATCGCGTCCCGCCAGGTGGTGCCCGGGTGGGTGAGGTCCATCTGAGTCGCCACCCGTTCGAGCGGCAGGCGGCCAGGGGTCGCGCGCGAGAGATCGTGCGCTAGCCCGGAGACGGGCCACCCTGAGGCGCCCGGGCCAGCGTCAGGGGTGAAGCTCGTTGCCCGAGGGTCAGGGCGGCCTCGACGACGTCCGCGCGAGGAACTCGAGGCTTTCGGCCCGTGGGATTGCCTCAGTCGTGCCGTGGAGTCCACCGTAATGCGCGGGGACGGTGGCTGTCCCTCTGCTGCAGCACTAAAGAGTAAGGTCGCCCTTCGTCAGATCTGAAAGTCATTCAGTGTTGGATTCGGTATTGGATTGAGGCGCTCGATGAGCAGGCGAACCGAGGCGAACAGAGTCAGCGGAACTCACTGGCATCAGTGGAATCTCGGCACCGCATCCGACGGCGGCCCAGCCAGCCAACCAGCCCAGCCAGCGCAGGCGTCGAACGGCTCGGAGATCTCGGATACAAGGCCGGCAGGCAGAGGCGCTCCCGTGAGGCAGGCCATCAAGCGACTCCGGCGCGCCCGTGCGCACCCGGCTTGTGGATAGGGCAGGTCCTGGTCCTGCCTCGGGCATCCTCGCCGTCCGCCCCACCGCCCTGGTCCGGCCTCGGAGACATCCTCCTGACGCCCAACGCCGGCGCCGCCCCGACCCGCAGCGCGTGCGCACTCGTCATGATGCTCATCAGCGCCTACTCCACGCGCCTGCTCCTGTACATGGTGGCCTGATCATCACCCATATGGCTGACCTCTCCCTGCGGGACCACGCCGCGAATCGTCCAGCGCATCGTCCTCGCGCGCCCCGCTGGCCTGGTTCACCGCGTCCACCTCGGGCGGATCCGCAAGGCCGTCCAGGACGACACCACCACCGTCCACACCGTCATCGCCCACGGCCCCGTCGGAGCAGCTCAATGCCATCGTCACCCGCTGGCGCTCGTCGCCTGCGCCTTTCTGGATCGACTGGCGCCTGGCCCGCTGGCGCTGTCAACCCTCCTGCTGTACGTACTGACCTACTCTTCCATGCGCGGCATGAATGAGAAGACGTCGAGATGGACCGCAAGCTGGCCGCCGTCCCTCCACCATGGTCGAGTTCGTCTCCGGCATCGGCGTGGTCAAGGCGTTCGGGCGCGTCGGGCGCGCCATGCCGCCTACCTCAACGCGACTGACGACTTCCGCCTTCTACCGGGCCTGGGCGATGCCGTTGGTGACCATGACCTGCCTGTGGCCTTCACGCGGGTCTCGGTCCCCGTTCTGCTCCCTGGTCAACCTGGGCGGTGGGCGCTGCTCATCAGTGCCGGGCCTGTCACCCTGCCAGAGGTCCCGGCCACCACCCTCATCGCCCTGGTGCTGCCCGGCGGCCTCCTGACCGTCGCGTCGATCTCCTGGTCCTACCAGATGGCCCGGCGCCGCCGCCTGCGACTGTGCGAGGTCATCGACACCCCCGTCCCGCCCACTGCCGAGGAGTCCCGGCGGCCCGAGCGGGCGCGCGTCGAGATCGACCGCGTCTCCCTTCTCCATGGGGACACCCTCGCCGTTGACGAGGCCTCACTCACCCTGGAGCCCGGCACCGTCACCGCTCTGCTCGGCCCCTCGGGCTCAGGCGTCGACGCTGGCCACCCTCATCGCCCGCTTCGCCGACCCCGACTCCGGCGCCGTGCGCGTCGGCGGCGTGGATCTGCGCGACATGGATGAGGAGACGCTCTACTCCACGGTCTCCTTCGTCCTCCAGGACGCCCAGCTGCTGGGCGCGACGGTGCGCGAGAACATCGCGCTGACGTCCCCGACGCCGACCTGGAGCAGGTGCGCGACGCCGCCCGGGTCGCCCATGTCGATGAGGAGATCATGGCCCTTCCCGATGGTTACGACACCGTCCTTGGGAGGGATACGGCCCTGTCCGGCGGCCAGGAGCAGCGCATCGCCATCGCCAGGGCCGTGCTGCTGGACACCCCGTTCTGCTGCTCGACGAGGCCACCGCCATGGCCGATCCGAGTCCGGAGGCCGAGATCCAGGAGGCGCTGAGCGCCCTCGTCGCGGGGCGCACGGTTCTGGTCATCGCCCATCGCCCGGCCGCCGTGCGCGGCGCCCACCGCATCGCCGCCGCATGGAGCGCGGGCGCGTGGTCGCCGCGGGCAGTCACGAGGAGCTGCTGGACGAGCCCCGACTACGCGCCCTGCTGCGTCAGTCCGGTGCGCTGGACGACGACGCCCCCGGAGGTGGGCGCGGACACCGCTCGCAAGCCGACGTGTTGAGATCCTCGGCGCCGCGCGCCGGTCGGTGCCGATGCCTCCGAGGGCGCCGAGGCCCCGCCCTCCGTCCGGCCTCCGCGTCCACGCGACCCCTGGCGGGGCTCGAGCTCCCCTGCTGTCCCGATTCCGCCGGCTCATGGCCGAGGCCTCGTGGCAGCAGACGCGGGACCGGCCTCATCCTGGGCGGAATCAATGGCGTCGTGTCGGGCCTCGCGCTCCTGGCGCTGCGCCCGCCTCGGTCGCCCTGGCCACAGGCGAGCCCCATTGGGACTGTCCTTCGGCGGCTGGCTGGCGGTTCTGGGTCGTCTGCGCCGTTGGCGCGGCTGTCACTCGGGAGTTCCAGGGCCAGCGCAAAAAGCATGTCCGGAGCACTCGGTTTCATGCACGACGTTCATTATGCGGTCGGCGACCAGATAGCGCGGCCGCCCCTGCGCTGGTTCACGGCCGAGACCGCCGGCACCATGTCGAGGGCCGTCAGCCAGGAGATGGTGTCTCTGGGGAGTCCGCCCCCACTTCATGCACACGCTCACCTCCACGATCGCCGGCTGCGTCGTCGTCGGTATCGGATCGTGGGCCTGGGACTGGCGCCTGGGTCTGCTGCTCACGCTCGCCGCTCCGCTGTTCGCCGGGCTCATCCGCGGCGCGCGCCGTCTGCTGGACCGCGGCAAGTCGATCTCCGAGCCTCGCCGAGCGCGAGGCTCGCCATCCGCGTGGTTGAGATCGCCCGCTGCCAGGGCGCTCTGCGCTCGTGCCGGGCCACCACGCGCCACGGCCCGTCTCAGGGCCGCCTTCGACAATGGGGCTCGAGGCCTCCAGGCGCAGCCTGTGGTGGGAGACCGCGGGCAATGTCGTCAACGGTGCACTGGCGCAGATCATCATCATCGCCATGATCGTCCTGACGGCGATGCTCGCCGTGGGCGGCTCCATGGCGCCGCTCGCCGCGGTGGCCACCATCGGCATGTGCCTGCGCTTCACCACTATGCTCGACGACATCGGCGCCTCGGTGATGGCCATGGAGGAGCGCCGCCAGATGATGAACCATCTCGATGCGGTCATGGACGCCGAGCTCATGGCCGGGCGAGACGCCCGCCGCACTGCTCCGCTCCCGGGTGCCGTCCAGTTCGACGACGTCGCCTTCGGCGATATCGGGCCCGGTGAGCCCGTGCTGAACGGGGTCTCGCTGAGCGTGCCCGCGCCCACGGCATGTGCGCGATCGTGGGTCCCTCCGGCAGTGGCAAGACGACGATCGCCGGGCTCATCGCCCCGCTTCGGGACGCCGACTCCGGGACCTGCTGCGTGGGCGGCACCGATGTGCGCGATATGCCGACGGCGCAGCTCATAGAGCAGCTGTCCATGGTCTTCCAGGACGTCTATCTCTTCGACGACACCCTGGCCGCCAATGTCCGCGTCGGCGATCCGAACGCCACTGAGGGAGCAGGCGCCGGGCGGCCGATCTCGCCGGCGTCACCGAGGTCGTCGATCGGCTGCCGCACGGCTGGGATACCCGGGTGGGGAGGGCGGTCGGGCTCTGTCCGGCGGGAGCGCCAGCGCGTCTCCATCGCCCGGGCGCTGCTCAAGCGCGCGCCGATCGTGCCGCTCGACGAGGCCACCAGTGCATTGGATGCGGAGAATGAGGCCAATATCGTCGCCGCCATGGAGGAGCTGCGGCGCACCTCGACGCTCATCGTCATCGCCCACAAGCTCGAGACGATCGCCGCGGCGGATCAGGTGGTCGTTCTCGGCGACGACGGACGGGTGGCCCAGCGCGGTCGGCACGAGGAGCTCGTCAATGTGCCCGGCCCCTACCGGGAGTTCTGGGAGCAGCGCTCCCGGGCCCATGGTTGGGCGCTTGTATAAGACGGCCGCGCCCCTTTCGTCGAGATCGGTTCGGTTCCGCGTCGAGATCGGTCGAAACTCGCGTTGAGATCGGTCCGGAGCGGCAGCCGAGTGCCTGCCGGGCGCCGCTGTCATGAGAGAAGGCGGCGCTCCTGCGCGGCTCCTGCGCGCTTTTGGTGCTGGGCCCGCTTCGCCTGCGCGCTGAGGAACCTCGAGATCACGCGATCCGCGTCAGGTGCGACCATGGTGATCACGTCAGAGTGCGTGGGAACCAACTCTTCTCGACCGAGGACGGGACGTGGCGAGGGCCTTTCGAGGCCTCAGCAAAGCTCCATGGGTCCGGTGCCGGTTGGCGTCCCGGGCCGTGTCTTTGGTCGTCGGCCAAGGCCGACGGCAGCTGGTGACGTGAACGTGCTTTTAGCACGGACGTACCTTTCTCCCACTCTTCTGAAGGTAGAGCTCAGAGAAATGGGAGAAAGGTACGTCCGTATGATAAATACCGCATTGATGTCTCCTCTAGCCTGCGACGAGACTCATGAAGGATGCCCGCGTAAGAGGGTCGGTGCCTCATGTAGGACTGCCCGCGAAGCTCGTGGACCGTGGTGGGCATGGGAAGTGGGTTGTCGATGCGGGCCAGGGCCGAGATCACGGAAAAGTACGCCAGGGTGTACACCAGGGCGTCGAAGAAGGACAAGGGACGGATCCTTGATGAGGTCTGCGCGAGTCACTGGCTGGAGTCGGGACAACGCGCGCCGACGCCTGGTGGCCGCAGCCAGGCGCCCACCGGGTCGCCGAAAGTCGGCGGAGCGCAGGGCTAGAGCCCGCAGGTACTCCTACGACGCCTTGAAGGTGCTCCAGCGAGTGTGGGCCGCCAGCGGCGGGCAGTGCGCAGCAAATACTCAAGAGTCCCATGCCGCTGCTGCTGGACCTGCTGGAGGCGAGCGGTGAGCTCGACGACGAGCCGCGCTACACCCCAGCCGTCAGAGACGAGCTGGTGGCCGCGAGCGCGGCGACCATTGACCGCTACCTCGCCCCGGTGCGGGCTACCCGAGCAGCGGGGCAAGTCGACGACCAAGGCCGGTCCAGCTGCTGCGCAGCTCCATCAAGATCCGCAAGGCTGGTGACGAGATCGAGGCTGAGCCTGGGTTCTTCGAGGTCGACACCGTCGCCCACTGCAGGCCGACCTCAAAGGAGAGTTCACCCGGACTGTGAACATGACAGACGTGCTCACGGGTGGACCTTCACTCGCTCAATCCGAAACAACGCTGAGAAGCACATCATCTCCGCCCTGGACGCCGCCGTGGGATGCGTCCCGTTCCCCGTTTTGGGCATGGACTTCGATAACGGCTCAGGAGTTCATCAACCCACAGCGTGGTGCGCTGGGCCGAGGACCTGGACATCTACTTCACCCGCTCACGCCCCTACAGGAAGAACGACCAGGCCACCATCGAGTCGAAGAACACCACCTGGTGCGCCGCTACGCCTTCTACTACCGCTACGACACCAGCGAGGGCGCGGGGTCTTCAGGCCGTCTCTGGGAGCAGGTCAACGTCAAGCTCAACTTCCTGACCCCCACCCGCAAGCCCATCGGATGGGGGCACCGATAAGGCCGGCGAGGCGCAAGCGCCTCTACGACGCTCCTCGTACCCCATTGGACCGGCTGCTGGCACGCACGCGCCCTGACCAAGGCCCAGAAGACTGACCTGGTCTCGTACCGCAACCAGCTCAACCCCGCCTCTATCACCCCGCCGCATCATCGAGCTCCAGGACGTTCTCATCCGCCCTGGCCAAGGACAAGACCGACCAGCTCTACTCGCCCAGATCCCAAGCATCCTGCCCGACGTCCACAAAGGCGTACGGAGTCAGGAAAGCCTCCCTAACCACCCCTCAACCTGGCGGGCATTCCTACATGAGGCACCGAAGACACTTCGCGGGCACCTTGACATGAGGCACCCCGGCCTGGGAACCGTGGGCCCGGGCGGGTGTCCCTGAACAAGTCTCGGTACGGAGGCCGGCCGATCTCGGTGGAACGTGGAAGGAACTGGCGGAGACGGTCGGATGCCGGGCGACCGGGCGCCCGTCCGGGGCTCCTGCGCTGTCTCGATCCTTCCCTGCGGTAGGCGCGCTGGGCTGGACGCTCGTGAGCGACCCCTATGATTCTCGGCATCGAGTCCACCTGCGATGAGACCGGCGTGGCGCTCGTGCGCGGCCGCGAGCTCCTGGCAGACGTCACCGCCACCCTCCATGGACGAGTACGCCCGCTTCGGCGGCATCATCCCCGAGATCGCCTCGCGCGCCCACCTGGAGTCCTTCATCCCCACCCTCGACGCCGCCCTGGAGGCCGCGGGTGCGGACCTGGGCGAGGTCGACTGCCGTCGCCGTATGCGCCGGACCCGGCCTCATCGGCTCCCCTGACTGTCGGCATCTCAGCGGCCAAGGCGCTGGCCGCCCTCGCTGGGCAGGCCCGTCTGCGGCGTCAACCACGTCATCGGGCACCTGGCGGTCGATGAGTTGGTGGACGGCCCCCTGCCCGAGCGCTTCATCGGGCTCATCGTCTCCGGCGGCCACTCCAATCTTCTGCGCATCGGGGACATCGCCACCGACGTCGTCGAGCTGGGCGGCACCCTCGACGACGCCGCGGGCGGGAGCCTTCGACAAGGTCGGCCGTCTGCTCGGTCTGCCCTACCCCGGCGGGCCGCTACGTGGACCGGCTCTCCCAGCAGGGGGACCGCAAGGCGATCCGCTTCCCCCGCGGACTGGCGGCCGCCAGGACAGGGAGCGCCACCGCACGACTTCTCCCTTCTCCGGGCTCAAGACCGCGGTGGCCCGCTATGTGGAGTCCCTGGAGGATGCCGGGAAGCAGGTTCCGGCGCGGACGTGTGCGCGGCCTTCTCCGAGGCCGTCAACGACTCCCTGACCGCCAAGGCCGTTCAGGCCTGCCTCGGATACGGGCTGCGACACCCTTGTGGTGGGCGGCGGCTACTCGGCCAACTCCCGTCTGCGCGAGTTGGCCGCTGAGCGCTGCGAGGCCGCGGGCATCACCCTGCGCCTGCCGCCTCTGCGCTTCTGCACCGACAACGGCGCCCAGATTGCCGCCCTGGGCTCAGCCGCCGTTCGGGCGGGCGTGGAGCCCAGCCCCATGGGCTTCGCCCCCGACTCGGCATGCCCCTGGACATCGCCAGTCGTCCACTGAGCCGGCCTCCCCCTCGCCGAGATCGGTTCACTTCCGCGTCGAGATCGGTCCGGTCTCCGGCTCGAAAATCGGTTGATGCGGTTGCTGTCGACCGGTTGCGTGCGGGTCCCTCGTCTGCCGGTCGGGCGAGCGCGCGCTCGAGAACCTCCCGTATGAGCTGGCTCCGCGTCCTGCCGCAGGCCTTCGCCTCGCGATCGAGAGCCCCTCGGCGTGAGCGAGGAATCTTGAATGCGATTGTCACCGGTTCCTCATCCGAAATGCGGGGACATCCAGGGGCGCTACGACGAATGCTCTGGTACGCCCGGATAGTCGCCCCGTTCGGCCGCCTCCGCGAGGTGCTCGATATCTCATCTGTGAGGCGTGCACCGCTCTTCGATCCTATAGGCGCTCATCTGTTCTCCTTCCTGATGCAGAGCTCGTCGGCCATCTTTGCGGTCAGTCGCATCGCGTGGAAGATCAGGAGGCGGTTGTCCTCGAGCTCCAGTCCCACCATCTCGATCATCCGTCCGCGCGGGTCCGCACCCGCGGCTGCGTAGTCGGGGGATTGCATGCAGGGGTGTGAATCGTAGAGGCTTATTCATAGCCTACAATCACGTACTAAAAATAGGACAAAATCTCACCCTACACTCTCTTATCTCTGTAGTAATGTAAAAACCACATCATGCTGTGGAAATCACGTGGATAACTGCCCACGCCGCCAAAGCACTCGTTTTCTCGCGCTAAGAGCTAGCTGCATGTATATCTACATGTTTTTAGATACATACAGGGCAAGCTACTATGCGAGTTTCGGTTGCGCCACACTTGGTTGGTTGCTGTCTACACTGGCGTATGAGGAGAGCTTACCGTATCAACCACAATGCACATTTCATCACCCTCCTGTCAGCCAATAGACTCAAGCAGGTTCACTGTATGGCATTTATCGTTTCTTGCTTAATCTTATTATGCTCCGTGGTATCTCTTGCTATATGCTACGTTTTATCTATGTCAATGGCTGTCCATCATAACCAGATCAACCTATTTGTTCTATTCTTCTATCATCACTACAATGGGCTATTAAAGACGAAAAGGTTCCAAACGGTTAATTGCCTAGGACTCTTTTCTTTTTCTATTTTGTGGCGAAGGGCTGGTTGCTATCTCAAGCTATACAGCCGCTACCTCCTCCCCCATCACCTGCACCTGCCACTGGCGCTCACGGGCAGCGGCGGCTCGGTCGCCGGGGTGGAGCAGGTTGATGACCTCGATGGCGTAGTCGCTGGCTACCATGGCATGCTCTGGCATGTGGCCGGTGCCGATGGCCTGGCCCACCACGCGCAGCACCGCCGTGGTGAGTTCATCCGGCGCCTGGCGCGCTAGCTTGTGCACCGCAAAGCCCGCTTGGCACACATCGTGCATGCGGGCCGCTCCAGCCTGCCACTGGCGGTTGACGGCAAAACCGGCGGTAATGGCCGGGTTGTACGGGTCATTGTAGCCCGCCGTCTCCATAGCGTGCACTGCCAGCCGCAAGGCATAGCGGCACAGCGCCACTCCGGCTGGCGCCCTCACACAGGGCATCGAGCGCCGCCCGGCCCGCGCTGTCGTCGTTAATTGTACTTTTAGCCGTGTTGGCATAGTGGCTCCTTTGTGGGTTTAGTCGTACGCTTACTTACGCAGCGTGGGCTGGCTGGCCCAGTAGGTCGGCTACCTGCACCCGCTTTTGCTCGGTGGTGTCGCGGTCACGCACGGTGACGGTGTCGTCCTCCAGCGTCTGGAAGTCGATGACCACGCAGTGCAGGGGTGCCAATTTCGTCTTGGCGGCGGTAGCGCTTGCCGATGTTGCCATTGTCGTCCCACATCACCCGACCTGGGTTGGCTTTGGCGAGCTGGGCGTAGGGTGTAGGGTGAATATGAGTCCGAGGACTGCGGTGATGGTTTCCGGAAGGTTTCCGGTGGTCTTCTGTAGCCGGTGTGCAGGACTCTCCAGGTCTTGATGTTGGCGATGACTCGTTCGATCTTGTAGCGGATCTGGTTGACGGCCCGGTTGTAGGCCTTGTCGTCTGGGTGGTGGGGAAGTTTTGCGGGTTTTCTTTTCGGGGTGATCATGCCCAGTCCGATGTACCCCTTGTCGCCAATGTGCCTGGGTGGTGACGCCCCGTCGGGCAGGTCGGTGGCGGGGACGTCGAGCAGGCCGCTGCGGCGCAGGGCCTGGGTGTCGTGCGTGCATCCGTCCTGGGGGTCGGAGATCCAGGCCAGGGTTCCTGACAGGGTGCAGGCCACCTGGACGTTCAGCCCCGTGGTCTTGTGCTTACCGGAGTACAGCTCGGGGTGGTCCTTCCAGGACCAGCACTGAAGCAGGGTGCCGTCGATGATCAGCTGGGCCGTGGGGTCCAGGTCCTCCACCGTCGGTACAGAGGCTTGAGGGCCTGCGGCGATCAGGGGCGTGTAGGTGCTGATGACGCGGGAGACGGTGGCCTGGGAGACGCCGTAGAGCTCGGCGAGCAGCTCCTGGGGCAGGTTGTGCCGCAGGTAGGTCAGGGTCAGGCGCACGCACAGGAACAGCCCCAGCACCCTCGCCCCGAACACAGGCAGGGGACCGGAGGCGTGAATGGTCTCGCACAGGCCCATAACCTCACACCGAGGGATTCTCGTGCTACTATTCGTCATGGCGGTTTGCTTCTTGGTTGGATTGGCTTAAGCACCAAAGATTCTCTCAAGAGCAAGCCGCCACCCTGCTTAGCGACACGCTATTACCAACAAAACACCCTAAACACCCCTATGAATAAGCCTCGTAGTGAGTAGAGCCCTGGAATT